>Ga0302314_10001859_pt1 | contig 39353 bp, 36 predicted proteins | sample III_Palsa_N2_3_FD_200533 | JGI IMG/M metagenome (GOLD analysis project Ga0302314, IMG submission 200533) | Peat permafrost microbial communities from Stordalen Mire near Abisko, Sweden - III_Palsa_N2_3 | ecosystem: Environmental > Terrestrial > Soil > Palsa > Peat permafrost | place: Sweden... | reverse complement strand
AGGGCGTGGCATCGGCGATGTGCGAGCACTCGCTGGAGCAGGCTCGCCACGCAGGCTTCACGGCGATGCAGTTCAATTGTGTGGTGTCGACGAATGCGATTGCGGTGCGTCTGTGGCAGCGTCACGGATTTCGTATCGTTGGCCAGGTCCCTGGCGCTTTCCGTCATGCGCAGCTCGGAGCGACGGACGTCTATGTGATGCATCGAACCCTCTGATACTGCTACCGCCGCCATCTCATCGATACCCTGACGCAGACATCATGACCCCAGGCCTCAACCAGCGCGATTTCGCCTTCGATCCGGAAGACAACGCCCGGCTCGCCAACTTGTGCGGCCCTTTCGACGAGCACCTGCGACAGATCGAGTTGCGCCTCGGCGTGGAGATCAACCACCGCGGCAGCCTGTTTCAGGTCATCGGCGAAGACCCTGTCATCCGCGCCGCCGAGAAGGTCTTGCGCGCCCTGTATGCCAATACCGAGAACGAAGCGCTGACCGGCGCCAAGATCAACCTGCATCTGGCCGAGTCCGGCATCGACGCCATCAGCGCGGCAACGACCGAGACCACCCAGGAAGTGGTGATCAAGGTCAAGCGCGGCATGGTCAAAGGCCGCGGGCCGAACCAGGCGCGCTACCTGCACGCGATCGCCACGCACGACATCAGTTTCGGCGTGGGACCTGCCGGCACTGGCAAGACCTATCTGGCTGTCGCCAGCGCGGTCGAGGCACTGGAAGCGAATCGCGTGCAGCGCCTGCTACTGGTGCGCCCCGCGGTGGAGGCCGGTGAGAAACTCGGCTTCCTGCCGGGTGACCTGTCACAGAAAGTCGACCCTTATCTGCGCCCACTGTATGACGCGCTGTACGAAATGCTGGGCTTCGAAAAAGTGGCCAAGCTGATCGAGCGCAACGTGATCGAGATCGCCCCGCTCGCCTATATGCGCGGACGCACGCTCAACGACGCGTACGTGATTCTCGATGAGGCGCAGAACACCACCGTCGAGCAGATGAAGATGTTCCTCACTCGCATAGGTTTCGGCACCGTCGCTGTGATCACCGGCGATGTTACCCAAGTCGACCTGCCGCGCCATACGCGCTCGGGCCTGCGTCAGGCGATCGAAGTACTACGCGGCGTGGACGGCATCAGTTTCACGTTCTTTACCTCACGCGATGTAGTGCGTCATCCGCTGGTGGCGAAAATCGTGCGCGCGTATGAGGCGTTCGAACTGAAGGAAGAGGGTGCGACGAAATGAGCCGGCCGTCGCCTGCTTTTGTGGGAGCGGCTTCAGCCGCGAAAAAATCTGGCCTCAAGGCAAAAGCATCGCGACTGAAGTCGCTCCCACAATCGCGGGAAAGCGCTGCAGCTAAGGTGCATGTGGGTTACGCCGTGCCACGTACCGGCCTACCCTCGGCGGTCAGTTTTCGCCGCTGGGTCGAGTCGGCGCTGCACGGGGCCAAGCGCCGAAAGCCGGCCGAACTGTCCATCCGCATAGTCGATACCGACGAAGGTCGCGGGCTCAACCGTGACTATCGCGGCAAGGACTACGCGACCAACGTGCTGTCTTTCCCCGCCGAACTGCCCCCGGGCATGTCGCTACCGCTGATTGGTGACTTGGCGATCTGCGCGCCCGTGGTGCTGCGTGAAGCCGCCGAGCAAAGCAAATCAGCGCGTGATCACTGGGCTCATCTGACCGTCCACGGCGTGCTGCATCTGCTGGGCTACGATCACATCGAAGACCAGGAAGCTGAGGCCATGGAGGCGCTGGAAACCCGCATTCTCGCGGGCCTCGGCATTGCCGATCCGTATGTCTGAGGGTTTCGCCGCCCTCCCTGGCGGCGTCTCGGACAGGACCAAAGACACTGAATCGTCAAAATTTTTCCGCTAAACTCGATCTACCGCCCGCTTGCGGGCAGCATCCCAGCGATAAATGAACGACGACCCTGGCAGTACCAGCGGCCCGGCGCACCGTACCTGGTGGGACCGACTGGGCCATATGTTTTCCGGCGAACCACGCAACCGCAACGAACTGCTTGAGGAGTTGCGTGCCGCCCAGACCAACGGACTGTTGTCCGTCGACACCCTGACCATGGTCGAGGGTGCGATCAAGGTCACCGAGCTGAGCGTGGACGACGTGATGGTCCCGCGAGCGCAGATCGTGATGCTCGCGATCGAATCACCGCTGGCCGAAATCCTTGCCGCGGTAGTGGAATCGGGCCACTCGCGCTTCCCCGTGCATGGCGAGGACAAGGACGAAATCCTCGGCATTCTGCTGGCCAAGGATGTGCTGAAATTCTTCGGCGCCGCCGAGCACTTCGACATCCGCGCAATCATGCGCCCCGCCGTGCTGATTCCCGAATCGATGCGCCTGAACGTGCTGCTGGCGGAATTCCGCCTCACGCGCAACCACATGGCGCTGGTCGTCGATGAATACGGCGGCGTGGCCGGCCTGATCACCATCGAAGACGTGCTCGAGCAAATCGTCGGCGAGATCGACGACGAACACGACGACGAGGAAGAGCCGCAACTCGTACACGAACAGCCCGACGGCGATCTGCTGGTCAGTGCATTGACGCCCATCGCCGACTTCAACGAACACACCGGCGCCGAATTCTCCGATGAGGAATACGACACCGTAGGCGGCATGGTCACCTCCGAATTCGGCCACCTGCCCGAAGCTGGCGAAGAAGTAGCCATCGGCGCGTTCCTGTTCCACGTCACCGAAGCCGATGACCGCCGCGTGCAGCAGTTCCGCGTGATCCGGCAGGCGAAAGGCTGAAGTCAGCCTTTTTCTTCTTTGCTCCCCCCCCTGCTCGCAGGGGAGGGTTGGGGAGGGGTAAAGCTCTTGCCCTAAACTGCGGGACACACAACGTACCTCGCCCGCCTCCTCCATCGGGAGCACAACGCACGCACCGGACCGACGTCAGCATGATCCACTTCCACCGCTCAACCAGTCGCCGCCACGTGTACAACATTGCCCGCGCATGGTTGATCGCCATCCTGCTGCTGTTCATCGCCCTCCCCCGCGCCCACGCCAGCGTCGCCGACGCACCCGGTGCAAACCTTGAGGTTTCGCTGATCAGCTACGGCCCCGGCGAAACCTACTGGGAACGCTTCGGTCACGACGCGATCGAACTGCGCGACACCGTTTCCGGCGAAGCGATCAACTTCAACTACGGCGTGTTCGATTTCGACGAAAAGGGCTTCCTGCTCAACTTCGCCCGTGGCCAGATGCACTATCTGATGGACGCCGCGCCCAGCCAGGAAGACCAGAGCTACTACATCGAAAGCGGCCGTTCGGTCACCCGCCAAGTGCTGCGATTGAATGCCGAGCAAGCCGCCGCGCTACGCGATTTCCTGCTATGGAACCTACGTCCGGAAAACGCCAGCTACAACTACGACTACTACGTCGACAACTGCACCACCCGCGTACGCGATGCTTTGAACAAAGTGCTCGGCGGCGCACTGAAAACCCAGCTCACGGCACGCGCCGGTGGCATGACCTTTCGGCAGCAGACCGCTCGCCTGATGAGCGCACAGCCGTGGCTGATGCTATCGATGGATCTCGGCCTTGGCCCTTACGCCGACCAACCGCTCAACGCCTGGCAGGAAAGCTTTCTGCCGATGGTGCTACAGGCACAATTGCGCGACGTCCATGTCGATGATGGCCACGGTGGCGTACAGCCGCTATTGCAGAGCGAACAGCTGCTCTCGCCCAATCGCCTCGATGCGCCACCCGCCGCCGCTCCCGATCTGCGATTGCCGCTAGCGCTGACCGGCCTGCTGCTCGCAGTACTGATCGTGTTGATGCGACGCTGGTGGCCCACCGGTTACGCCCTGCTCGGCACGCTGTATCTAATGTCAGCCGGCCTCATCGGCCTGCTGCTGCTCGTGCTGTGGACACTCACCACCCATCACTCCGCGTGGGCCAATGCGAACCTTCTGCTGTTCAACCCACTCGCCTTCCTGCTGCTGCCAACCCTGTGGCGCGCACGCCGCAACATCGCCCCATCGCGCTTCATCGACGGCCTGATCCTGTTGCAACTATTGGCCGTAATGATCGCCCTATCGCTGCACCTGCTACCCGGCGTCATGCAGCAAAACCAGCCATGGCTATTGTTCGCACTTCCCTGTTGGCTGGCGCTCGCATGGACACTACGCCGAACCCCGTAGGAGCGCACCCTGTGCGCGACGGCCCTTGTGGGAGCGACTTCAGTCGCGATGCTCTTCGCCTTCGCGCAAGAGCGTATCGCGACTGAAGTCGCTCCCACAGGCTCAGGCGCTCCTCTCACGGCAACGTAATTGCCCCGTCTTCGGTCGAAAGGCATGATGCGCCAATGACCCTGATCAATCCGCTTCCACCAGCACCACCGCCCGCTGACCTGCCCATGGTCGTCAATTGCATTGCGTATCGAAACGACGGTACCCGCATCGGCGACATCAGTCTGGACAAGATCAGCGATGTACTGAAGGAACCGGACACCTTCGTATGGGTCGGTCTGCATGAGCCGGATGAACCTTTGTTGCTGAAGCTGCAGGAAGAATTCGGCCTGCACGATCTGGCGATCGAGGATGCGCACACCGCGCATCAACGCACCAAGATCGAAACGTATGGCGACTCGCTATTCATCGTGGTGCAGACGGCGCAACTGGTCGACGGCCACCTTGCCTTTGGCGAGACGCATATCTTTCTCGGCCCACGCTACTTGGTCAGTGTGCGCCACGGCGCCTCGTTGTCATACGCACCGGCGCGGCGTGCCTGCGAACATACGCCGGATCTGCTGGCTCACGGCCCGAGTTATGGGTTGTACGGCATACTCGATTTCATCGTCGACAATCTGTTACCGATCGTGCGCGACTTCCGGGAGGAGCTGCAAAAACTCGAGAAGGACGTCTTCGCCGAGACCTTCAAGCGAAGCACCGTGCGTCGCCTTTACGACATGCAACACGATCTGATGACGCTGCGACTCGCCGTGGCTCCTCTGCAGGACATCATCAGCCAGTTGGCGCGACTTCACCCGAACCTGATACCCGACGAACTACGCGCGTATTTCCGCGACGTCTACGATCACGTATTCCGCGTCAACGAGTCGATCAGCGCGATGCGCGAAATGCTCACCGCCGCGATCAACGTCAACCTCTCGCTGGTCACCTACGGCCAAAATGAGGTGATGAAAAAACTCGCCGGCTGGGCCGCCATGCTCGCCGCACCCACCCTACTCACCAGCTGGTACGGCATGAATTTCACCCACATGCCCGAACTCACCCAACCCTGGGCCTACCCCGTCATCATCGTGGTCATGCTGGTGGTCGTCGGTGGCATCTACACCTTGCTCAAACGCTCGAAGTGGCTGTGACCCAACCGTAGGAGCGCACCCTGTGCGCGATGCTCTTGCCGAATTTCGCTAGAGCGGTCGCGCACAGGGTGCGCTCCTACATAGAACGAGGCCATTCGCCGCTGAGACAAACCTGTCCGAGCTGCGATGGTTTGGATATGACAAACCTACCGGGCCATCAAGCGCTGCGCAAAGGTCGCACGTCCATACCGGGTCAAATCTACCTGCTGACGACCACAACGGCGAACCGCACACCATGGTTTCACGACGTCGAATTGGCGCGGGCAACATCCCAACTGATGATTGCGCGGAAAACATGGGGTGATGCTCGTCCGCTCTGCTGGGTGTTGATGCCGGATCACTGGCATGGGCTTATCGAATTGGGGGAGCGAGATAGCCTTCCGCTTGTTGTGAATCGCTTCAAGTCCATTACCAGCAAGCATCTGCGGCAAGCGGGACAAATTCCTCCCATATGGGCACGAGGATTCCACGATCACGCCCTGCGGCGCGATGAAGATGTCCGCGCGGCGGCCCACTACATCATCGCCAATCCATTACGCGCCAAACTCGCTAACCGAACAGGCGACTATCCCTACTGGGACTGCATCTGGTTGTAGGAGCGCACCCTGTGCGCGATGCTCTTGGTAAATGTTGCGAGAGCGATCTCACAGGATGCGCTCCTACCAAAGAAATGAAAACGGCGACCGAAAGGCCGCCGCTTTCCTCCCTTCAGGCAAGGATCAGTTCGACGCTGCCTTCGGTGCATCGGTAGCCGTCCACTGCTTCAGCCATGCATTGACAGCGTCATGCCACTGCACGCTGTTATGCGGCTTCAGCACCCAATGATTCTCATCGGGGAACGTGAGTAGCTCGCTTGGGATACCACGGCGCTGCAAAGCGGTGAACGCGCCAAGCCCCTGCGTGATCGGGATGCGGAAGTCATTGCCACTGTGCACGACAAGCATCGGCACACGCCAATCCTTGACGTGGTTGACCGGATTGAACTTCTCGTAGTTCTGCGGATGGTCGAACGGCGTGCCGCCGTTTTCCTTCTCTTCAAACCACAACTCCTCGGTGTCGTAGTACATCGAACGCGCATCGAACACGCCGTCGTGATCGACCAGGCACTTCCACGGCTCGTTCCATACACCAGCAATCCAGTACGTCATGTAGCCACCGTAGCTGGCACCAAGTGCGCAGGCTCGATTGCCGTCGAGGAAGCTGTACTTGGCGAGCGCGGCCTTCCAACCAAGCTTCAGATCTTCCAACGGCTTGCCACCCCAGTCGCCGGAAATGGCATCGGTGAACGCCTGCCCGTAACCCGTGGATCCGTGGAAGTTGACCGTCACCACCGCGAAACCCTGCCCTGCGTAGGTCTGCGGATTCCAGCGATAGCTCCACTCATTACTCATCGCACCCTGCGGTCCGCCATGGATGATGAAAGCAACCGGGTAAGTCTTGCCCGGCTGGTAGTCGACCGGCTTGACTACGTAACCCTGCACAGTCTCGTTGTTCCAGCCCTTGAAGTTGAAGAATTCGAAGTCGCCGACTTTGACGTTCTTCAGATCTTCCGCATTGAAATGCGTGACCTGTTTCAGGTCGCCACCATCAGCCGTTGCGAGATAAAGATCGGCAGGCCGCTTCAAGTCATCGCGTGCCACCAGCAGCTTGCCGGCAGCCATCGAATAACCTTCCACCGCACCATCGTCGACCAACTGGCTAACCTTGCCGCTGGCCGCTTCGATCGCAAACAGCGGATGCTGACCATTGTCGTCGGCCGTCGCATATAGCGTCTTGCCGTCGGCAGAAATCGTCAGACCACCAGCCGAGCGATCCCACTTCGGATCCACCTCATGCTTTGCACCGGTAGCCAGATCCAGCGCCATGATCGCAAAGCGATCAGCCTCGGAGCCCGGCGTCTTCATCGCCAGGTAGTACAAAGTCTTTCCATCCGGCGACGGCACAGGATCGGCGTCCCATGCCTTGTTGTCGGCGGTGAGATTCGCCGGTGCGGCCGAGCCATCCGCCGGCACCCGATATACGTCGAAATTCGTCGACCACGGCTCGCTGTTGCCGGCAATGCGTACATCGAAATACACGCTGCGACCATCCGGCGAAAACGCGAACTCACTCTCGTCGCCAAACGGCTTGCTCGGCACATCACCATCGATGCCGCGACTCAGCAAGGTCGGCTCCGCAGGAAGCTGGCCCTTGCCATCGAAGCTGCCGACAAACAGTTGGTTGCGCCGGCCGTTCGCCCAGGTATCCCAATGCCGCACAAACAACTTGGTATATAGCGTACCGCTAGCCTTGTCCCTGTCACGCGCATCGACGCGCTGCTTGCTACAAGCCAGCATGGCGCAATCGGTGAACACCTCATACGACAACAACACGCGCTTGCCATCCGGCGACAGCTTGTAGTCATTGACGTCCAACGGTGTGTGGCTCACCTGCACCGCCATCGCATGCTTGGCCAGGTTCAAGCCATCCTTGCCACCCAGATCCAGCCGCCACAACTGCGCCACACCCTTGGCCGGCGCTACAAAATACAGGCTACGTCCATCCGTCGACCAACGCGCCGACCCCGCCTTGTCCTGCACCTTCACTGGCTCCCCACCCTGCGCCAGGTCAAGCACATAAACCGCGTTGACGCCCTTATTCGCCGCGTAATCCGTACTGCGCACACCAAACGCCGCATAGCGCCCATCCGGCGACAACTGCGGATCGCTAACCCGATCCATCATCACCAGGTCGCGCACATTGAACGGATGCGGCCCCTGCGTCTTGGAGAACGTGGTATCGACAGCATCTCCGGCCATCGCAGGTGCGGCTACAAGCGCCAGTAGTAGCGCGGCAATCAGAGGTTTCATGATCGGTTTCCCCGGTTGACCCAAATCGTCACGGTAAGCGCGTGGCCTGCGGGACGCAAGTAACCCCTGTTTGTTGCCTCCGCGTGCGCATGCGCATCGGGCATTTCCTCACGTTTGTGCCCCCACACCGACAAGCGTGCGGTAGCTGCAACGACAAACGCGACAAAGTATATTTCGTCCTGATCTTCCATTGCCCATCATCATGGAAACCGCACCATGTCACGCTGGAAAGCCGCCGCCATCCACTTGTCGATCAGCCTAGTTGTAGCTGCGATCGTTGTTACCTTGCTATATACGCTGTGGTTTCCGCCACCGTATTTTATTGCCGCCGGTGCCGGCACCCTGGTGCCACTATTGATGGGCGTCGACATAGCCATCGGCCCTCTATTAACCCTGCTGGTCATGAGTCCAGCTAAGCCGAAGAGGCTGCGCCGACTGGATCTGTCGATCATCGTTGCCTTGCAGGTCGTCGCATTCGGCTATGGATTCCATGTCATCTGCCTGGCACGTCCGGTATTCATCGTTGGTGAGATCGACCGGCTGGTCGTGGTGGCGGCCGATCAACTGAGCGACGCCGACCTTGCCAAGGGCAGCCGTCCGGAATACCGCAGCCGATCCTGGAGTGGGCCGCGAATGGTGGGTGCGCTGCCACCCAAAGGTAGCCGAAATTTCGACGTAGTCGCCCAAGCCATGGGTGGCGGCAAGGACATCGATCAGCTACCCGAGTTCTATGTACCTTACGAACAGGTGGTCGATGTCTTGATGAAACATAGCCGCCCAGTAGGTGAGCTCAAGCCCGCAGATGCTAGGCAACGCGGGCAACTTGCAGAATTGGAAAAGGCCGCCTCCTCAAGCAGGCAGACTTTGTATTTTCTGCCACTGGAGCGCCACGACAGGGATTACGCAGCCATTTTCTCGCCCGATCACCATCAACCCATTGCCGTTCTCGCCCTCGACCCGTGGGTCACTCCTGTAAAAAAGTGACACGCCGCGTCACTTGATGACGCTTATTTGCAACTCGTAGCGGCCTGACGCGACGTATTCGACAAATCCTCAAATTGGCCCGGTCTTCCCAGTTGCCGCGTTGTGCGCACTCGCGCACAATCAATCAACCTGCCAGGCACAAATGCTGGTCTGGCAAGGGAATGGCATGTGACGTGCTAGATCTGCAACGAGCTTCCTGGTCGTTCCTGACCAAAGAGTATGGGGTCCTATCCTGCCTAGGGGGATAAGGGGCTGGGGCTCAGGGGGCATCACTACGGTTAGCTAACCAAACAGAGGAAAGGAACCACCATGAAGAACATGCAGAAAGGCTTTACCCTGATCGAACTGATGATCGTGGTTGCAATCATCGCCATCCTGACCGCCATCGCACTGCCGGCGTACCAGGACTACACCATCCGCTCCAAAGTGTCCGGAGCCTTGGTGCAAATGGACGCTGCGAAATTGGCCGTGACGGAAACGGCGTCCAGCAAGGGAGAATTGGCTACTGCGGTAACAGGCCCGGGCGCAGCCGGTTACTCCGCACCTTCCACATCCTACGTCGCATCTATCGTAATCGCGGACGGCATCATTACTGGCACTACTCAAAATACTGGCGCTCCTACCGCACCAGTCCTGGTACTGACTCCGACCCAGAGTTCTGTTAGCACTGTCATCAACTGGAAATGCACGACCACAACAGCGGCGAAGTATGTACCGGCGTCCTGCCGTTAATTCTTGATCCAGATCGAACAAGAAGGACTCCTGCCCCGGCCCGCATTGTGCGGGCGGGGCAATTTTTTGGGGCATCCGACGCTCTGGCTGCTAGTTGCGCTGGCACTGACAGTACTGGTTTATGTCCCAGGTCTCGGCGGGCCCTTTGTATTTGATGACACCCCAAATCTGAGGCCCATACAGGACTGGCTGAACGGCGTTACCGGCTGGCAGGAGGTTTTGCTCGGCAATCGATCAGGCATGTTTGGCCGTCCATTGTCCATGCTGAGCTTTATTTTCGACGCCAAGCTGTTCGGCATGTCGCCGTTTTCGTTCAAGCTAACCAACCTGGCGATCCATCTGGCCAGCGGCGGGTTGATCTATGCCCTGCTGCGCAAGCTGCTGTCGCGCGACCCGCAATTGAGCCAACGTGCCACAGCGGTAGCACTGGCGACTAGCGCAGTTTGGCTGCTGCACCCGTTGCAAGTAAGTACGGTGCTATACATCGTGCAGCGCATGGCACAACTGAGCGCGTTGTTCACGCTGTTGGCGCTGCTTGCATATCTACATGGGCGACAGGGACTGGAGCAAGGGCGACAGAGTACCGGTCTTGCATGGCTGTTCCTGGGGGTACCTATGGCCACTGCACTTGGCCTGCTATGCAAGGAAAATGGCGCCGTGGCCCCACTGCTATGTGCGGTGCTAGAACTGGGTTATTTCCGTGCCACCGCGCAAGCACCAAGACCTCGACCGATCAAAGTTTTCTTTTTGCTCGGACTCATCATACCAGCAATGGCGGTTAGCCTTTGGTACGCGTGGCCGCCCTCCCGATTGCTGGCTAGTTACAGCGTCCGCACATTTACGCTGGGTGAGCGGCTGCTAAGCGAGCCACGTGCCCTGTTCGACTATATAGGTGCATTGCTGTTGCCGCGCGGTCCGACGCTCGGGGTATATACGGACGACTTTCCTGTATCCCATAGCTTGCTGCAGCCAGCCACTACCCTGTTGGCACTGATCGGACTACTGGCATTGGTCGTGATCGCCATCGCCGCACGTCGGCGCGCGCCAGCCGTATTCACTGGGATCGTTTTTTTTCTGGCAGCACACGTCATAGAGTCCAGTGTGTTCCCGCTGGAATTATATTTTGAGCATCGCAATTATTTACCCTCCGTCGGCCTCCTTCTGGCAACGGCGGGAGCACTGCAGTGGACCCTCAACAAACTGCCTTTGGCAGCATCTAGCTCACGCATCTTGGGTCTCTTCGCAATTGCGCTGTGCGCCGTGCTCGCCATAGCCACTGCTGCACGGGCATGGGTTTGGCAATCCTGGTCAACCATGGTACGACAGGCAGTTCTTCAGCACCCAGACTCGACCCGTGCGCAGTTCGACAACCTGTACCTGACTTGGCACATGGACTCACCGGAGAAAACGCGGCGAGCACTGGACAATCTTGCTGAAGACAGCAATCCCGATACGCGACACTTGGCTCTCGTGTTTACGCTGTTACAGGAATGTCAGACTGATCATTCGATAGCGCCGAAGAGCCTTGCACGTGTGGCAACAATCGCCGGCAGCAAGCTACAGCTATCTGAGATGCTGGCGTTTGAGCAAGTTGCCGGTTATGTACGCGACAATGAATGCGGAGGGCTCAGCAAGATCAAATTGGCTGACACCCTGCGAGGGATCGTCGATACTGCGCCACAGCCGCAATCGAATACGGCTGTCTGGCGCATGCGATTTACGACCGCCAACCTGTATGACTTTGGCGGCCAACCAGTTGAAGCGCAACGCCAAGCTGCACTAGCGTGGAACACGGGCGTGGCCGACCCTTCGGTTGGCGTGTTTCTCGCCCTTTTGCAAATTTACAACCAAGACATTTCAGGCGCACACATAACACGCGCGCAATTACATACGCGCGTTGCCAGCTGGGATCGACGCAACCTGGCCCATCTTGCGACTATCGATCAGAAACTGATTCGCTGACAAAGCGCCGTCCATTCGCGGTATTGTTGCTATTGGTCGCCGCACCTATTTGGGCATATTAACCGGAACGATAGGGCTTGAACTGAAGGGGCCATTGGCCAATCGATTGAGTCGCCCCATTTCTCATAGAAACCTGTTTATGAATGCACAACGAGCCATATCTAATGTCAAGATCATTGTACTGATAGTCGTCTTAGTTGAAATAGCTGCCACAGCTATTCCCATGTGGCGCAGTCATCATGTCAGCAACCACGTCGTAGACGCGCTCAAGGCTGCGGACGCCGCAAAGCCGGTGGTGATGGAGTCGGCCATAGTTCATGGCGGACTTACGCATATCGAGGCCAGTGAACTGGGCTACCACACCACAGCGGCGGCGAACCCGTACGTGGCGCAGATCAAGATGGCCGGTGACGGTCGTATCATCCTTACCACCAAAGACACTGATGCTGTACCGGATCCGACACCGGTGCTGAGCCCCCGGAAAATTCCGGCGGCAATAACGGCGAACCGATCGGCTGGCACTGCGCTGTGGCGGCTGGTGGCCACAACCTTGTGTCAGCCGAATGCGGCACAGTCATGACTGCCCTGCCTGATTCCTTTGCACCAGCCAGGGTTGGCGAAAGTAGCTGGCACGCCTCCTTCGCGTTCTTCTTGAACTCTGTCGCTAGGCGGGCAAGCAATGCATATTTCCCACAACATCCCCGCAACTCGCGAACGGTGTTCTCATCGATGCCTGCAAGTGTGCGCTAAATGTATGGATTGGTAATGCCTAGTTCGACAATAGGTTTCGCTGGAATCCATGCGTATCTTCGTCGCCATGTGGGCACATTGCTACTCATTTTTTCCTTGATGGTGGTGACTGCGATCTACTGGCCCGGGCTCAGTGGCGGCTGGTTGTTCGACGACTACCCCAACATTGTCGACAACCATGGTGTGCAACCGAGTGAGGTAAGCATTCCAGCGTTGGTGCGTGCCACGCTTTCGTCACCTGGCAGCGACTTCAAACGACCGCTAGCGTCGCTTAGCTTCGCCGCCAACTACTTTGCTACCGGACTTGACCCGTATTGGATGAAGTTGACCAACCTGATCATCCATCTATTGAACGGGCTTCTGGTATTTCTGCTTGCAAGGGCTCTGCTCCTATCGGCTCCCGCTGGAGCAAACTCTGCTCACAAGAAATTTTCTTCGTTCGCGCTGCACAGCTCTCCGAGCAATGCAACATCGCTATGCACGAGCGGGGCTTCTACGAATCCATACCGTCAAGAAGGCATCGTCGCCGCACTGATCGCAACCAGCTGGATGCTATTGCCAATCAACCTCACCGGCGTGCTGTACGTGGTACAGCGCATGGAGAGCATGGCAAATTTGTTCGTTCTGCTCGGCCTGATCGGCTACGTTGCCGGTCGCCGCCAGATGATTACCTCTATCCTTGCCAGCCCCTCATCCGCTCGCAACAACGGGTTAGCGGCCAAAGAAAGTCTCCGCGAGAGGCGGGGTGGATTTGCAACCGGCACCCGAGGCTTCGTTCTGTGCCTGCTCAGCATCGCAATCCCCACGTCCATCGGCCTGCTGGCCAAAGAAACAGCAATTATGCTGCCGATGTATGCGCTGCTGCTTGAATGGATGTTGTTTCATTTCCGCAGTTCGGCAGACAGGCTTGACTGGCGGATCATCGGCGGCTTCCTGATCGTGCTCGTGCTGCCGATGGTGACTGGCCTCGGCTGGCTGCTGCCCTCTCTGTTGAAATCGACAACCTGGGCCACGCGGGATTTCACAATGGAAACGCGCCTTCTCAGCGAATCGCGCGTCGTCGTCGACTACATCCGCTGGACGCTACTGCCGACTTTGAACGCACTGTCGTTCTACCACGACGATTTCCGGGTATCGACTGGACTCTTGTCACCCTTGAGCACACTGACCTGCGTGGCCTTCCTTGTAGCCCTTGTGGCGCTGATGCTCTGGCTTCGCACGCGTCAATCGATCGCCGCACTGGGCATCGCATTGTTCCTTGGCTGCCAATTGCTTACCGGAACCGTCGTGCCGTTGGAGCTGATCTACGAACATCGAAACTACTTCGCCAGTTTCGGTCTGTTGCTGGCGCTCGTGCCGCTGCTCGCCGTGCCACGTCCGCTATCATTTGCCCGGTCCCGACAAGTGTTACTGGGCGGACTTATGTTGTGCTGGGCGATGCTGACTGCGTTGACCGCCTATGCCTGGGGCAACCCGTTACGGCTTGCGGAGAATCTGGCTTCGCGTGCACCACAGTCGCCGCGCGCGCAATACGAACTGGGTCGCACCTACATTATCTACTCACGATACGACCCGTCCTCCCCGTTCACTCAGTTGGCCTATGCGCCGTTGGAACGATCTGCCGCGTTGCCTGACTCATCGATCTTGCCAGAGCAGGCATTGATCTTCATGAATGCACGCATGCACCTGCCGCTGAAAGACGCCTGGTGGAACAGCATGATTGCCAAACTGAATGCTCATGCGCCCGGCGTGCAGGATGAGAGCTCGCTGGGAGCACTTACTCAATGCGCCCGTGATACTCAATGTGATTTGCCAAAACAGCGCATGAGGGATGCCTACCTCGCTTCCCTATCACACCCCCAGCCCAGCGCACGACTGTTGGCGATGTATGGCGACTACGCATGGAATGTCTTGAATGACCACAACTTGGGCGAGCACATGACTGCCAAGGCTGTGGCAGCGTCCCCCAGTGAGCCTGCTTATCGCATTACGCTGATTCGCATGCTCCTGGAGGGAGGTGATGTCCACAAGGCACACACCGCGCTTGACCAATTGCAAGCATTAAACTACGGGGGACGCCTAAATGCCCAACTGGCTGAACTGCGTGCGCTACCTGGTATGCAATAGGGGTTTTGTGCTGATGAAATGCCCACTGAACGAGCGACCTCCGTATCATTGTTCAGTCGACGCCCGTTAGTAAACCAATCACGAACTATCCGTACCGCTTTTCCTGGTTGAAGGCGACACGAAGGAACAGGTATGCAAGAAACGAAGCCCATTGGCGTCTATCCCTTGATGACTATCGGGATTCCTGTTTTCAACGAAGAGCGCTTCCTTGACTCTGCATTGACCTCGTTGCGCAACCAGGATTACCCGAATCTGGAAATCGCGATTTCTGACAACGCCTCGACGGATCGCACTCTGGAAATCTGTCAACGTCATGCCTCGGAAGACCCACGCATCCGTATCGAGAGCGCAACCGAGAACCGTGGGGCCATCGCAAATTTCCGACACGCACTGGACATGGCGTCAGGCACCTATTTCATGTGGGGCGCCGGCCATGATCTATGGACGCCAAATCTGGTATCGGAATGTGTCGCTCTACTGGAAGCTAACGACCAAGCCTGCCTGGCGTTCGCCAGCTCCCGCTGGATCGGTGTAGATGACGAGCCTTTTGCCAGAGCATCGGGTTGGAGCGATACCCGCGACCTCCCCGCTACAGCGCGGTTTTTCACCATATTCTGGGGCAATATGCATCCCGTCGTGGGTGTGATGAGAACGGATCGACTCCGCGCTTGCCCACCGATGCCCGGCATGGTCGGCGGCGACCTGGTGCTCCTCGCTGACCTCGCCCTGCGCGGCAGCTTCCTGCATGCTACGAACTCGTGCTGGTCGCGACGGGAGTTTCGCGCCGAAAAACACCATGATGATAAGCTGAAACGCTATGCATCTGTTTCAACCGGCATTGCAAGATCGCGCTTTGCGCGCATGTTCCCGTTGTTCGAGCTTCCGTTCGCGCTGATTAAGGTCGTGCTGGGATCCAAACTTCCGATCGTAGACAAGCTGGCCATAGTCGCCGCGCTGATACCTTCTCTGCCATTGCGTTATCTCGTTGGCCGGCGCAGTCATGCTGGATAATGTCAAAAGCGCATTGCTTGGTAGCAGCATGCTGCGACGAATGTTCGCCGCTTCACGCTGGATTTTCGGGCCGGCGGCCGTGGTTTTCCTGGTTGTCGCCGGCGTTCGCGCGAGGGGAGCGTTCCACTCAGTCTCGTTGCATACGCAGCTGATTCCTCTGGTTATCACCGTATTGCTTTGGGCTTCGCTCAACCTGCTTGTCCCAGTCTTCACCTGGATCGTATTGCGCGAAACCGGAGCGCGCATTTCGTATGGAGCGATACTGAGGATTCACGTAGGAAGACTGCCTGCCCGATATCTGCCGGGCGGCATCTGGCAAACAGTCTCGCGGATGATGGACCTGCATCGGTTCGGTGTTGATCGCTCGCAACTTTCCGCACTCGTCATGCTGGAGAACCTGGTGCCACTTTCCGTCGCGCTGACCATGGGGGGAGGCTGCATGCTGATCGCCGGGAACTTCAAGCTACTCGCACTTGCTGCAATGCTTGGCGGTTTGGTATTGCTGACATGCCTCCCCTTTCTGCTGCGCCATCGCCTGTTGCTTCAAAAGCGCGGATTCGCGCTGCGCATCTATTCCATCGCAACTTTGATCACTATTGCTTTTTGGATCGTGGCGGCTACCGCGTTCTCGTGTTACTGGTATTCGTTTCCCGCCGCACATGCGGACGTTTCCCGCTTGCATGTGTATGGCGCGTACCTTCTCGCCTGGTCTGCAGGATTCCTGAGTGTGTTTTCGCCCCAAGGTATCGGGGTATTTGAGTCAGTAATCAGCCTCATCTTGAAAGGTGCACTCCCATTCGGTGAAGTTGCCGTATTGGCGGCAGGGTTTCGTGCCGCCATGCTGGCGGCAGACTTCATCGCTTACGGCACTTTTCTGATAAATCGGCATGGCCGAAGAGTCCTTCGACTGCACCAGCATTGACGGTATTCGGACTAAGCCATAGGCTTGAAGCGAGAGTACCGTCCACGAGCGCATAGCGCTCATTTGCTCCTTTGATGGAAAACACAGGACATGAAGGCTGTAATTCTTGCGGGTGGACTCGGCACTCGTCTGAGCGAAGAAACGATCATCCGCCCCAAGCCCATGATCGAGATTGGCGGTATGCCGGTGCTATGGCATATTCTCAAAATTTATTCTCACCATGGCATCAATGATTTCATCATCTGCCTTGGTTACAAAGGCTATGTGATCAAGGAGTACTTCGCCAACTACTTTCTGCACATGTCGGATGTGACCATCGACCTTTCCACCAATAGGCTGGATGTCCATCACAAGCACGCCGAACCCTGGCGCATCACCTTGGTCGATACAGGTGAGCTCACCCAAACCGGTGGGCGATTGAAGCGAGTAGAGAACTATCTGGATGGTGAGACGTTCTGTTTCACGTATGGCGATGGTCTTGCCGACATCGACATCACCGCCCAACTCGCGTTTCACCAAACCAGAAATGGCTTGGCCACCATGTGTGCAGTGCAACCGCCGGGGCGTTTTGGTGCTATCGATATCCAGGACAATCGCATCACCCGCTTCGAGGAAAAGCCCTCTGGCGATGGCTCATGGATCAATGGTGGCTTCTTTGTCCTGGAACGCAGCGTACTTGAATACGTCAAAGACGACACCACCGTCTGGGAGCGTGATCCGCTGGAAGCATTGGCACGCGACAGCCAGATTTCCGCCTACACCCATGAGGGGTTCTGGCAGCCCATGGACACGTTGCGAGATAAACTCAAACTCGAGGAACTCTGGCAAAGCGGCAATGCGCCATGGAAGGTCTGGCCTTGAACAATTTGTTTGACGGTGTCTATGCTGGACGTCGTGTCCTGGTCACGGGCCACACCGGCTTCAAGGGTTCTTGGCTGTGTCTCTGGTTGAGCGCGCTCGGCGCGCGCGTTACTGGCTTGGCGCTAGCACCTGATACCGACCCAGCGCACTGGTCCTTGCTTGGTTTGAACAATGTGCACGATCTGCGCGTGGATCTTCGCGACGGCCAAGCGGTGCAGCAGGCAGTCGCGCAAGTCCAGCCCGAGATCATTTTTCACCTGGCTGCGCAGCCGCTTGTACGACGCAGCTATCGTGAACCACTAGCCACCTTCGATACTAACGTGATTGGCTTGGTGCATTTGCTGGAGGCCGTACGTGATGTTCCGTCAGTGCGCGCGCTTGTCAATGTCACTACCGACAAAGTCTATCTTGAACAACCTCTCGATAGCGGTTATCACGAGGGCCATCCGCTGGGCGGACACGACCCTTACAGCACATCCAAGGCCTGCGCCGAGCTGGTGACGGAATGCTATCGCAAGAGCTTTTTCACTGACTCAGGGCCGCGGATTGCCACTGCGCGCGCAGGCAATGTCATTGGAGGTGGCGATTGGTCGGAGGATCGACTGGTGCCGGATCTGGTACGCGCGGCGTCCAGTGGTAAGACGCTGAAAATTCGCAATCCGGATGCCATTCGTCCCTGGCAGCATGTACTGGAACCATTGTCGGGTTATCTCCGGCTCGGACAAGGTCTGCTCGCCGGAGACACGGTCGAAGGCCCCTGGAACTTCGGCCCGGCAGCCGACGCCACTCTGCCGGTGCAGGCCCTGGTGACGCAGATGCAAGCAGAATGGCCGGGATTGCGCAGCGAATATCATCCTGGGCCCCACCCGCATGAGGCAAAGACGCTGCGGCTGGATTGCTCGAAGGCGAGAGAAGCGCTTGCGTGGCAAGCTGTGTGGAATGCCTACGACACACTTAGGCACACCACCGAGTGGTACCGCGCCTATTACGAACGCAGCCAAATACGCAGCAATGAAGATCTGCAAGACTATGTAGCCGCCGCTCGCGTCGCAGGACTGTGTTGGGCCGCATGAAGATCCATCGCACTCCACTGGCTGACTTGATGCTGATCGAAACCACGCCGATCCAGGACGATCGTGGCCAATTCGTACGCGTTTTCTGCGAAACCCAGTGCGCCGAGTTGCGACCCGGCCTGCATTGGGCGCAGATCAATGTTTCCAGTACTTTGCATAAAGGAACAGTACGCGGCATGCATTTTCAATATCCACCGGCTGCCGAAGCCAAGCTGATCCGCTGCCTCAAGGGCCGCGTGTTTGATGTTGCAGTCGATCTCCGCGCCGACTCACCGACCTTTTTGCGCTGGCACGGTGTAGAGCTGAGTGAAGACGAATCGATGCAGTTCTTCATACCCGAAGGTTTCGCCCACGGCTTTCAAGCCCTCACCGACGATGCGCAACTGTTGTATTTGCACACCGCCGCGTGGAACCGCCAGCATGAAGGTGCGCTTCGTCATGACGATTCGGCACTGTCGATCGCATGGCCATTAGCAGTGACACAGGTCTCTGAAAAGGATCGCAGCACTCCACTGATGGATGAACATTTCGCCGGCATCAACTTGAACGAGTTTCAATCATGAAGTGCCGGTTCTGCGCTACGCCGCTGCAGGATGTATTCCTCGACCTTGGCAGCGCTCCGCCCTCCAACGCCTTCCTCGCCGCGGATGCACTCAACGCGCCGGAGACGTGGTTTCCGCTGAAGTTGTTTACCTGTAGAAAGTGTCGCCTGGTGCAGGTCGACGAAGTACAGTCGCACGCTGCTCTGTTCGCACCCGACTACGTTTACTATTCCTCGTTCTCGCGCTCCTGGCTGGCGCATGCGGAACGTTATGTCCACGAAGCAGTGACGAAACTTGGGCTGGATCACAATAGCCTGGTGATGGAGATAGCCTCCAACGACGGTTACCTCCTGCAATATGTCGCCGCCCGCAACATCCCCTGCATTGGCATTGAACCAACAAGCGGCACTGCCCATGCTGCTCGGCAGAAGGGCATTGAAACCCTGGAGCGTTTTTTCGGTCGGGACTTCGCCGACGAATTCGTGCGCAAGCGGGGAACGGCCGATCTGATCGTAGCCAACAACGTCCTGGCGCATGTGCCCAACCTCAACGACTTTGTCGCCGGAATGGCGACCGCTCTGGCCCGGGAAGGCACGATCACAGTCGAGTTCCCCCATTTGATGGAACTGGTCACGCATCGACAGTTCGATACGGTTTACCATGAGCACTTCTCGTATTTCTCGTTGCACACCGTATGCGCCATATTTGCCACCCACGGCCTGCGCGTTTGGGACGTCGAACAGCTATCGACGCACGGTGGATCGCTTCGGATCTGGGTCGCGCACGCACATAGCCAGCGCGTGGAGACTTCGTCTGTCGCTACTTTGCTGGCCTTGGAGGCCGAGGCAGGGATGCAGGATGCGACCTACTACGGGGGTTTCCAGGCACAGGCCGATGCCGTCAAGAACGACTGCCTGACGTTTCTGCTGGAGCAGCGCCGGGCCGGACGCAAAGTTGCCGGCTATGGCGCCGCCGCCAAAGGCAATACGTTGCTGAACTATGCCGGAGTGAAGTCCGATCTGCTGCCATACGTCGTCGACGCCTCACCGCATAAGCAAGGGCACTGGCTCCCGGGATCACGGATCCCTGTCGTCGAGGAATCCCGGCTACGCCAGGACCGGCCCGATTTTGTGTTGATCCTGCCGTGGAATCTGCGCGACGAAATCATCGCTCAGCTCAGCTACATTCGCGAATGGGGTGGCCGTTTCGCGACCTTCGTTCCCGGCCTGAAAGTGGAATAGACGGATGCGAGTTGCCATCACCGGCGCAAGCGGCTTCATCGGACGACATGTGCTGTGCGAGCTGCAATCGCGCGACCTGGATATCGTGGTCGTGAGCCGATCAATAGAGCGATCATTTGCCGAAAACACCAGAACAGAAATCGTACTGATGGACCTCGCCAGCCGGCTGTCCGATCCTATCCAGTTGATGGGAGCCCCGGACGTGCTTATTCATCTGGCGTGGGATGGGTTGCCAAACTATCAGTCCCATGCCCATGTCGAAATCGAGCTGCCTGCGCAGCTTCGATTTCTCAACGCATGCATCGCGTCGGGCCTGGGGAGACTGGTCGTAACTGGCACCTGCTTTGAATACGGAAAAACTTCGGGCGAGATTTCTGAGGACATGCCGGCACGCCCCTGCACGGAATATGGTGCGGCCAAGGACGCGTTGCGCAAACATCTGGAAGATTTGAAATCCATATTTCCCTTCCACTTGTCTTGGCTGCGTCTCTTCTATCTATATGGCTCAGGCCAATCGAAGAATTCTCTGTATTCCTTGCTGACGAATGCAATACGGCGAGGTGATGCCGAGTTCGACATGTCTGGGGGCGAACAAGTACGTGATTTCCTGCCCATTCAAGAAGCTGCCCGAATCATCGTCGACCTTGCGCTGTCTCCGACCGACGTGGGCATCGTCAACGTCTGCAGTGGCAAGCCCACCACGGTGCGCGAACTCGCGGAGACTTGGATAGCCGAAAGACATTCAAGCATTACCATGAATCTGGGACGGTTGCCCTATTCCGAGATTGAGCCGATGTCGTTCTGGGGAAATCGATCCAAGCTAGATTCAATCCTCGGCCAGATCTCCTCCATAGGCCCGGGATCATTGAATAGCTAAACGGCGCTTTTCATTTTTTGCCATTGCACCTATCTTCTTCTGCCTCATCAAGCACTCTCAAACCTTTTCTGGTGATAAGTAATGCGCGAATTCAAAGACGAAGTGGCTCAACGAATCCAAGCCAATGGCAGGAACCCGGAACTCGTTTCGTCGGCCCAATCATTCATGCTCACATCCACCTTGCCCAAGTATTCGTACAATTTTACATCTCTTGGCCGCCCGATCATCCAGTATCCTCAAGACATGGTGGCAATGCAGGAGCTGATCTGGCAGGTCAGACCTGACCTCATCATCGAAGCAGGCATTGCTCACGGTGGTTCGTTGATTCTGAGCGCGTCGATGCTTGCTTTGCTCGACTACTGCGACGCAGTGAGCAGTGGACAAGTGCTTGACCCCCAAGCCACCCGTCGCCGCGTGCTTGGCGTTGATATCGATATCCGCCCCCACAACCGCGAAGCGATAGAGGCCCATCCGATGTCTCATCGTATCGACATGATCCAGGGTTCCTCGATCGCAACGGAGGTAGTCGCCGAAGTTCATCGTTTGGCGACTGGCTATGAACGAATTATGGTCATCCTCGACTCCAACCATACCCACGAGCATGTACTGGCCGAACTCGAAGCCTACGCGCCGCTGACCAGCGCAGGCAGTTATTGCGTTGTATTCGACACTGTAGTTGAAGATCTTCCCGACACTATGTTTCCCGATCGACCTTGGGGCAAAGGTAACAACCCAAAAACGGCGGTATGGGAGTATCTCCGCCGTCTGAAAGTGGATGGTCGATCTGCTGTCGATGGTGCGACATTGGCGCTCGAAGTCGACAAGGCGCTGGAGAACAAGCTACTCATTACTGTTGCGCCCGACGGTTATCTGAAACGCATTTGAACTAAATGTTTCAAATCGCCTGACCATTAATCCCAGCATCGTTTGCTGGGGGCCGCCCCAATATTCCAAGGCATTCACGATCGCGATCAACCTGGCTCAGGCATCGCGTCGGTACATGAGTGATGTGATCTGCTCCGATATCAGGCCGATCAAGAAGATGATCACTGCCGCGCTCCACATCAGCGTGCTCATGTTGGTGAGTCGACCATCCTGAATGAAAGTCCGGGCGTAGTTGACGCAACCGAGCAAAAAGAACACCGCACTGGCTGGCGCAAACAACTTCAACGGCGAGTACAGCGTGGCGATCTTGAAGATGATCAGCAGAAAACGTATGCCATCGCGCAGCGGCTTGATATGGCTCTTGCCGACGCGTTGCGCCGCTTTGATCGGCACGTAGGCGACCGGGTATGCGCTTCGAAAGAATGCCATGGTGCTGGTGGTGGGATAAGAAAACCCGTTCGGCAGCAGGTGCAGGAATTCGCGGAATTTGTTCGCACGCACGGCACGAAAACCGGAGGTGAGATCAAGCACAGGATGGCCGGTCATGCGGGTGGCCAGCCAGTTGTATAAGGTATTGGCCAGACCGCGTCCCACGCCAGCCTGGCTGCCCCAGTCGCGGGCGCCCACCACCATGTCATAACCCTCGTCCAGCTTTGCAAGCAAGCGTGCGATATCGGCTGGATCGTGCTGACCGTCACCATCCATGAATACGAAAGTGTCGCCGATCGCGGCGCGTGCACCGCGCTTTATCGCCGCGCCGTTACCCATGGAGTACGGTGAAGACAGGCATTCGACACCGCTGTTGCTGCAGATGCTGCGGGTGTCGTCGGTGGAACCGTCGTCGACCACGATGATTTCAGCGTCGGGATGCACGGAACGCAATCGCGGCAGCAGTGCGGCCAGTGCAGGCGCTTCGTTCTTGGCAGGCAGGATGATGCTTAGGCGGTTCAACAGGTGGCTCCCCCGGATGGTTGGGAGATGATAGCGTGAAGCTTGAGTGATGGCTGGTGAAGTGCCCCGAACTACTCACATTTCAATGCATTGAAACTGTGGCATCCAGTAGCCATCAGGCTGGTTGAACCGCAAGGTCCTTGTCCCCCAGAGCTACTCATTCATACGACTTTCACGACTGCGACATGGTTTAGCAATCACAAGGTGACGACTCTGGGGAAGAACGTTCGGAACGGATTGGATAGCGCTGTCTACGCCCCGTCGCTCATTCTGCTCGCCGATTTTCGGCACGCCAAAGACCACAAAAGGCGGCCGAAGGGATTCATCAGGCTTCTATTGGGTTCACGGGCAGGATGAGTGAGGGGTCTTGCCGTGCCGTTTTGTCGTGCCCGATGGCGCGAATGCTGCATGTTTGTAGAGGCGCACCCTGTGCGCGAAGGAGCCATCGCGCAAGGCTCATCGCGCACAGGGTGCGCTCCTACACACGGGTGGACAGGGGGACGCTTGTGCGCCGCATCACGCGTCTTGGTTCAGGTTACAGGCAGAGGATGACCTGACGCCTGAACTGCGGTAGATTCAACCACATACAGGGGCAGGATCGAGACAGCATGTCATCTCAATTGCAACCGTCGCTTTCGGGTCTGTCCGGCATGGCGCGCCGCTTGGTGTCCGAAGGCGTACTGCCCGAAACAGATGTCCGCAAGGCCATGCTGGACAGTGCTCAGCACAAAGTGACCCTGGCCGCCTGGATGCTTGACCAAAGTCTGGTCGACAGCACGCAGTTGACGCAGATCGCCTCGGCCGAATTCGGCATGCCGATGATGGATGTGGCCGCGATCAATATCGCTAGCCTGCCGCTGGGCCTGATCAGTGAGGCGCTGATCAACAAACATCAGGCTCTGCCGCTGTTTCGGCGCGGCAAGCGACTGTTTGTAGGCATCGCCGACCCGATGCAATCGCATGCACTGGACGAGATCAAGTTCCACTCCAATTGTATGGTGGAACCCATCCTGGTCGAGCGCAGCTCCCTGCTTCGAGTCATCGAAGGGCTGCTCAACAGCATGCGGGACACCATGCCCGACATGGGCAGCGACGACCTCGACAACCTCGAGCTCGAAGGCGACGACGCCGAAACCGAAGCAACTGGCATCGACGCGAACTCCAGCGACGATGCGCCGGTAGTGAAGTTCGTCAACAAGATCCTGGTCGACGCGATCCGTCGCGGCGCGTCGGATATCCATTTCGAGCCGTTTGAAACCCAGTACCGTGTGCGTCTGCGCATGGACGGCATGTTGAAGGCCATAGCCAGCCCACCGCTGAAGATGGCCAACCGCATTTCCTCGCGTCTGAAGGTCATGGCGCAGCTGGACATTGCGGAAAAGCGTGTGCCGCAGGACGGCCGCATCAAGCTCAATCTTTCTAAAACTCGCGCGATCGACTTTCGCGTCAGCTCTCTACCAACGCTGTTTGGCGAAAAGATTGTGCTGCGTATCCTTGACGGCTCCTCGGCGAAGATCGGCATCGAGAAGCTCGGCTATGAGCCGGAGCAGCAGAAGCTTTACATCGACGCCATCCACAAGCCTTATGGGATGGTGCTGGTTACTGGTCCCACCGGCTCGGGCAAGACGGTGTCACTGTATACCGGCTTGAACATGCTCAACACGAACGAGCGCAATATCTCGACGGTCGAGGACCCGGTGGAAATCCGCGTTGAAGGCATCAATCAGGTTCAGCAAAATGTGAAGCGTGGTATGACGTTCGCGAGCGCACTGCGCTCGTTCCTGCGCCAAGATCCGGACGTGATCATGGTCGGCGAAATCCGCGACCTGGAAACCGCCGAGATCGCGATCAAGGCCGCGCAAACCGGCCATATGGTGCTGTCCACCCTGCATACCAACGACGCTGCACAGACCATCGCGCGCCTGATGAACATGGGCATCGCGCCTTACAACATCACGTCGTCGGTGACCCTGATCATTGCCCAGCGCCTAGCGCGCCGCCTGCATGAATGCAAGAAAAAGCAGGATCTGCCTCCCCTGCTGCTGCTGGCCGCTGGTTTCAGCCAAGCCGATATCGATGACGGGTTGACCGTCTATGAACCGGTCGGCTGTGACAGTTGCAATGAAGGTTACAAGGGTCGCGTGGGCATCTATCAGGTAATGCCGATGCTGGAGGACATCCAGAAAATCATCCTACAAGGTGGCAATGCGATGCAGATTGCCGAGGTCGCGCGTGCTGCCGGGGTGAATGATCTGCGCGCATCGGCATTGCTGAAGGTGAAAAACGGGCTGACCAGCCTGACCGAAATTGATCGTGTTACCAAGGAGTAACCGGTGGATCCGAGACGCCGGTAACATTGAACTTGCGTCCCGTGCCACGGTTTGTCCCAAGGGGATAGCCTAAGCTGGGGTAGCATAGCTGTTATAAATACTTGTCAGCCGCCAGCTTGGCGAGCCTGGACTGAATCACTGGGGGAAGAGGCGCATGGCCACGGCTACCGCAACCGCAACCGCAAACAAGGCTCGCGCTCTCGGCGCCCAACGCGCCGAAGTCAGCAAGCTGACCACCTACGACTGGGTCGCGCTGGACAAACGCGGCAAGCGCATGAAAGGCGACATGCAGGCGAAGAACGCTTCGCTGGTCAAAGCCGAACTGCGCCGCCAGGGCATGAACCCGCAAACCGTGCGGGAACGCTCAAAACCGATGTTCGGTGCCACCGGCAGTACGGTAAAACCGGGTGATGTCGCGATCTTCAGCCGCCAGATCGCCACCATGATGGCCTCTGGCATACCGATGGTGCAGGCTTTCGACATCATCGCCGATGGTCAGAAGAACGTCCGCTTCAAGAACATCCTGCTAGATGTAAAGCAGAGCATCGAAGGTGGCTCCGCGCTGCATGAAGCTCTTGGTCGCTATCCGGTGCAATTCGACGAGCTCTACTGCAACCTCGTGCACGCCGGTGAAGCTTCCGGTGTGCTGGATACCGTGCTGGATACCGTGGCGACCTACAAGGAGCGTACGGAGTCCATCAAGAAAAAGATCAAGAAGGCATTGTTCTATCCAATGATGGTGCTGGTTGTGGTTTTCTTGGTCTGCGTGATCATGTTGCTGTTCGTCGTACCGGTATTCGCGAAAACTTTCGCGGATGCACACGCAGAGCTTCCCGCACCAACCCAGATTTTGGTTAGCGCCTCGAAGTTCATGCAAAGTTACTGGTGGATAGTAATCGGGGTGGTTGTTGGTGGTGTAACCGCGCTGATCATCGCCAAGAAACGGTCGCTGAAGTTCGCTCATTTCCTCGATCGAATGACGCTGAAATTGCCGGTGATGGGCAACATCGTGCGGAGCTCAGCGATTGCTCGTTTTGCACGGACCTTGGGGGTGACCTTCCGCGCTGGTGTACCACTGGTGGAAGCGTTGGACGCCGTTGCTGGCGCTACTGGCAACGTTGTGTACGGCAACGCCGTGCGTCAGATGCGCGAAGACATTGCAGTGGGTCATCAACTGCAACTGGCCATGAAACAGACAGGTGTATTTCCCAATATGGTCGTGCAGATGACCGGCATCGGTGAGGAATCTGGTGCGCTGGACAACATGTTGTTCAAGGTCGCCGAGTTCTACGAGGAGGAAGTGAGCAACGCGGTCGACACGTTGTCCACCCTGCTCGAACCTATCATCATGGTGGTGTTAGGCACCCTGGTCGGCGGCATGGTTATCTCTCTCTATCTACCGATCTTCAAGCTCGCCGGCACGTTCTAGAACCCGTCACTACCAAGACGCCGCAGTTATTGCCGGGATCCGGCGATAATGCGGCGTTTTCTTTGCGCAGGAATCTGTCATGCCCGACATGCCACTGGTTGTGTGGATCGCTTTTGCCGGGATGCTTGGTCTGCTGGTGGGCAGCTTTCTCAACGTGGTTATCCTGCGGCTGCCCGAGCGAATGGCGGCTGGGTGGCGACAGGAAGCACGTGAAGTATTGGAGCTAGAGGCTGATACCAGCCCTTTGCCCCCGGGCATCGTGCGCGAGCCTTCGCATTGCCCTTACTGCAAGCACCCGTTGTCGGCGCGGGACAACATTCCGCTGTTCGGCTGGCTGCTGCTGGGCGGACGCTGCCGCTACTGCAAGACTAAAATCTCGATTCAATATCCACTGGTGGAATTGCTCAGTGGCGTGCTGAGTGCAGTGATCGTGTGGAAATTCGGCCCGTCGTGGGCCGCGTTGGCTGGGCTGGTATTTACCTGGACCTTGATCGCCCTGTCCGGTATCGATCTGCGGACGCAGCTCCTGCCAGATCAATTGACGTTTCCACTGCTATGGCTGGGACTGTTGCTCGCGCTGCTACCGATGTTCGTCGGCGCACATTCGGCAATCATGGGTGCAGCCATTGGCTACCTGAGTCTGTGGAGTGTCTATTGGCTGTTCAAGCTGATCACCGGCAAGGAAGGCATGGGTTACGGTGACTTCAAGCTGCTCGCCGCTTTGGGGGCCTGGATGGGACCCGTTTCGTTGCTGCCGATCATTTTGTTGTCGTCGCTGATTGGCGCCCTGGTCGGCGGCAGCCTGATCGCACTGCGCAAGCACGACAGCCAGGTACCGATGCCGTTCGGGCCATTCATCGCTGCCGCGGGTTGGGTCTGGTTTATCGCGGGTGATGGTCTGCTGCAGGGGTATATGCATGTGACTGGCTTGCGATGAGCGAGCCGACTCGCCCTTACGTCATCGCTTTGACTGGCGGCGTTGCCGCCGGCAAGAGTGCTGTGGCGCGACGCTTTGAGGCGCTGGGCGTGCATGTGCACGACGCCGATGTAGCCGCGCGTGCGGTGGTGGAGCCCGGGACGGATGGGCTGGCGGCTGTGGTCGACGCATTTGGCAGCGACGTGCTGGATGGCTCGGGTCACCTCGATCGTCCGGCCATGCGTCAGCGAGTGTTCGCAGACCCTGTGGCGCGGCGGCAGCTTGAGGCGATTATTCATCCGCGCGTACGGCAGTGGCTGCATGAACATGTTGCGGCGGACACCGGCCCGTACTGCCTGCTGGCGATTCCCTTGCTGGCTGAAAACATCGGGAGCTATCGCTGGATCGATCGCGTATTGGTGGTCGACGCGCCCGAGTCGGTGCAGTTGGCGCGGCTGATGATTCGCGATGGCATCGACGAGATACTGGCCCGGCGCATGCTGGCCCATCAGGCAAGTCGCGCCGAAAGGCTGGCGTTGGCTGATGATGTGATCGAGAACAGTGGCGACGAGACTGCTTTGGACGAGGCTGTGGCTGACCTTCACGAGCGTTACCTGGTGTTGGCCTCAAAACTGTAGAAGCGCACCCCGGATCGAGTCCGGAGCAGGCCATGCGCGCGATGCTCTCTCGTGGGAGCGACTTCAGTAGCGATTTGTGTGGGCCCCCTCATGGGAGGGCTATCGCGACTGAAGTCGCTCCCACAGGTTTTCCCGCAGGACATCGCGCACAGGGTGCGCTCCTACAACGGCCAGAATCCGCGGATGCCTGCTACGCCCTGGCCGCTGCTTTGCCGGGCTAGCACAGTGTGTGAGGGATTCATGCCGCCTAGCGCATAGACGGGCAGCGCGGCAGCTTCGGCCAATGACTGGAACATCGGCCAGCCCATCGGCGACGTCTGCGGGTGACTGGCGGTGGCGGCCACTGGCGACAGCGTGGCGAAGTCCACACCGATGCGCACCGCATGCGCCAGTTGCACGGCATCGTGGCAACTCGCGCCGACGATCTGTTTCAGTGGTAGTGGTCGTTCCGACAATGCCGACAATTGCGCACTCTTGAGATGCACACCGACACCCGATGCGCGGGCACCATCGACGTCGCCATTGAGCAGCAATTGCGCGCCATGTCGCCGGGCCAGCGGCAGCAGTTCGGCCGCCAGTTCGCGCACGAATTCCTGCGGCCATAACGGCAAGCGCAGCTGCAACAATTGTTCGCCGCTTTCGATGGCTTGAGCGATTCGCTCGAACCAGTGCGCGCACTTTTCCGATGGCACATCCGCTGGCGTGATCAGATAGCTGGAGGGCAGTCGCAAGGCCTGCAGGATCGGTCGATCAGCCGGAGCAAGCTGAGCGGGATCGACACGCGCCGGTTGCTGCCACTGCAACGCCTGCCCCTCCAGCGACTGCGGTGTGCCCTGCCATTGCCGGATCTGCCAGGTGTCGAGCAGCAACGTGCGCTCGCCGTATTGCCAGGGCACGCGGATCAGCGGCTCCGCCTGTTGCAGCTCGATACCCAGCTCCTCGCGGCACTCGCGCGTGAGTGCGGCGAGCGGTGACTCACCGGGCTCGAGTTTGCCACCGGGAAACTCCCACAAGCCTGCCAGGTGCTTGCCTGGCGGCCGCTGTGCCAGCAGCACGCGACCGATCGGATCACGCATGACGCCAGCCATCACGTGCATGACGTCCGGCAGCTGCGCGACGGCCTCAGGCATCAGCTGTTGCGCAGGTACTCGACCATGTCGAAGTCATATGCGTGGTCGGCATCGGCCTTGTGATGTACGCGGGAGACTTCGGTCCAGTCGCTGAAATGCGTGCCGGGGAAGAACGTGTCGGCTCCCTCGATCGCGGCGCTCACCCAGGTCAGGTACATGCGCCTGGCGCGGGGCAGCGCTTCGGAAAACACCTGGCCACCGCCGATCACCATCAGGCCGGTATCGTCGGTGCGCGCCTGCGCCTCTTCGATCGAACGCACGGTGATCTGGCCGGGAAACGGGGCTTCGTGGCGGCGCGACAGCACCAAGTTCGTGCGATCCGGCAATGCGCGACCAATCGACACCGCCGTGCTGTAGCCCATCACCACATTCTTGCCGGTGGTCAACTGCTTGAACCAGCGCAGGTCGTCCGGCAGATGCCAGGGCAACTGGCCCTTGCGGCCAATGGCAAAGTTTTCGTCGAGGGCGGCGATCAGCGATATAGCCATGAAAAATCCTTGAAAAACATGATCGGTTGAGTGACCCGCGTCTGCCAGATGGCGCCGCTGATTGCGTCGAATCTTAGCAGGGTGCGGTGTAGGCGTGATGATTCCGGCTGGCGGGAGACTCGCTCCCCGCAGCCGATCCCATCACCCGGGAACAGCCAGGCCAACGCTCAAACGGCCACCGCCGCCTTGATCGCCGGGTGCGGGTCATAGCCTTCGATCGCGATGTCCTCGTAGCGGAAATCGAAGATCGACCGTACGTCACCGTTGAGGCGCAAGCGCGGCAACGGCCGAGGTTCGCGGGTCAGCTGCAACTGGGCCTGCTCCACATGGTTGTCGTAAAGATGGGCGTCGCCCAGCGTGTGCACGAAGTCGCCCACGCCCAGGCCGCACACCTGCGCCACCATGTGGGTGAGCAGCGCATAGCTGGCGATATTGAACGGCACGCCCAGAAAGATATCGCCTGATCGCTGGTACAGCTGGCAACTCAGCTTTCCGTTGGCCACGTAGAACTGGAACAGGCTGTGGCACGGTAGCAAGGCCATCTTCGGCAGCTCGCTCACGTTCCACGCGCTGACGATCAGCCGGCGCGAGTCGGGATTGCGGCGAATCTCCTCGATCACCCATGCGATTTGATCGATCACGCCGCCGTCGGCGGTGGGCCACGCGCGCCACTGCTGTCCGTAGACCGGGCCGAGATCGCCGTTCGCATCGGCCCATTCGTCCCAGATGCGCACGCCGTGCTCTTTCAGATAGGCGATGTTGGTGTCGCCTTGCAGGAACCAGATCAGCTCGTGAACGATCGATTTCAGATGTAGTTTCTTGCTGGTGACCAGCGGAAATCCTTCGGCAAGATTAAAGCGCATCTGCCAGCCGAATACGCTGCGCGTGCCGGTGCCGGTGCGGTCGCTTTTTTTAGTGCCGTGCTCCAGCACGTGACGCAGAAGATCGAGATAAGCGCGCATGACTCAGTCTTTCGCTGCAATGGGAGCGAGCGGCAACGTGGGCGCGTTGCGCGACAGGGCGATCAGCCACAAGCCGATCACGATCAGCGGCAGCGATTGCAGCTGCCCCATCGTCACCCAGCCGAACGCCAGATAGCCCAATTGTGGATCCGGCAGTCGCACGAATTCCACCGCGACGCGGAAGCAGCCATACAACAGAGCGAACAGGCCCGATACTAGGTAGCGCGGCCGCGGCTTCATCGACACCAGCCATATCACGACAAAAAGGACCGCACCTTCGAGGGCCATCTCGTACAGCTCCGAAGGGTGACGCGACAGACCGCCAAATTGCTGAAACTGCTGCAACAGTGCCGGATGGCTATCGACGTAAGCGATGTCGTCAGCACGCGCATTCGGAAAGATCATGCCCCAGGCCAGCGCTGTCGGCTTGCCCCACAGCTCGCCATTGATGAAATTGCCCAACCGTCCCAGGCCCAGGCCGATCGGCACCAGCGGCGCCACGAAATCCATCGTGTCGCAGAAATGCAGCCGATGCCGGCGCGACCACCACCAGGCCGCTGCCAGCACGCCGAGCAGGCCACCGTGGAAGCTCATGCCGCCATCCCATACCCGGAACAGGGCCAGCGGCTCGTTCCAGATCCAGTGAATGCCACCGGCGTAATAGAACAGCATGTACCACAGCCGTCCGCCGATGATCACGCCCAGCATGCCGTAGAAAAACAGGTCGCTCAGCGCATCACGGCTTACCGGCAGGCGGCCGCGCCGGCGGCGGTATTCGCCCAGAATCGCAACGCAGAGAAACCCCAGCAGGTACATCAGGCCATACCAGTGCACCTGGATGGGACCAAGGCCGAAGGCCACTGGGTTGAACCGGACAATGAAGGGTTGCGTCATGGAGTGTCGGCGGCTGGCAAAGGGCAAGTGTAACTGTGCAAGGTCGGTTGCTGCACCGGCGCTCTCCGCTGCAAGTGTTGCTTGAGATGTATCCCCTCCCCTGCTTGCAGGGGAGGGCTAGGGAGGGGTGGCTCTTCGGCCGGAAGGTTAAAGATCAAAAGCTTCACCCCCTCCAAACCTCCCCCTGCAAGCAGGGGGAGGGGCAAATCGTGGAGCCTCGGGTGGCCCGGCGAGCTCGCCGGACCAGGTCAGAGCAGCACCGGTCGATCCGGCAGTTCGTCCGGATTGTCGGTGCCGTCGCTGGGGAAGTGCTCTCTCAACAGGGCATGCGCTGCGGCGATGCCTTCGATGCTGCCCTCGCGCCATAGTCCACGCGCGTAGCCGTCGCGCATGCGCGCGCAGATCGCTTCCCATTCGGCCGCCGTGACCCGTGCGGCCACGCCGCGGTCGGCGACGATCTCGATGCGGTGTTCAGCCATCAAGATATAGAACAACACGCCGCTGTTGTGCTCGGTGTCCCATACCCTCAGCTGGGCGAATACCTGCTGCGCGCGAGTGGGCGCTTCGACGCCCTCTAGTACCTGCCAGGGCGTCAACCGTGACTCGATCGCAAAACGGACTTCGCCCCGGTGAGAGCTTTCGCCGGCAGCAATCGCTGTGGCGATTTCATCCAGCAACGACGGCGGAAAACGGCGATGCAGCTGAAACCAGTGCCCGAACAGATTGCTCAGCAGTCGTTGCGTGCGTGTCATCACCAGCTCCCCGAAGCGCCGCCGCCGCCGAAGCTGCCGCCTCCGCCGCTGAAACCACCGCCGCCGCCTCCGCCGAAACCACCGCCTCCGAAACCGCCCCCGCCAAAGCCACCAAAGCCGCCCCAACCTCCACCGCCGATCGAGCGCCCTCCGCCGCCGGGCAACAACATCAGCACGCCGCCGATCAGTGCGCCAAAGATGCCTGCGCCCATCGAAACCAGCAGCCACAGCAGACCACCGGTAAGCAAGGCACCCAGTGGCGCGCGGACCCATGCACCAGCGCGGCCAAGCAGGCTGCGCAGAAACAGCGCCACGAATACGCCGATCATCAAGCTGTTTTGAAACCCGAGACCGGGACGTTCCTCACTGGGAGCCCCCTTCACTGGGGGCGGTAACGCCTCCCCGTTGATCAGCAGGGTCAGCGCGCCGACGGCGTCATTGATGCCGCCGAAGTAGTCGTTGCTGCGGAATTTCGGCGCGATGTATTCACGAATGATGCGCGCGGACGCCGCATCCGGAATCGCTCCTTCCAGGCCGTAACCCACTTCGATGCGCACCTGGCGATCATTTTTGGCGATCAGCAGAAACACGCCATCGTCGACGCCCTTGCGACCGATCTTGTTAGCCTCGGCCACCGCCAGTGAATACTCGTCGATGTCTTGCTGCCCCGTCGTGCCCACCATCAGCACCACCAGCTGCGCACCCTTGGTTTTTTCCAGCGTGACCAGTTGGGTATCCAGTTGATCGACCTGAGCAGCGGTCAACGTACCGGTGAGATCCGTGACATGCCGCGCCAGCTTCGGCACGGCATCGACCGCATGCAACCACCCTGGCGACAGCAAGGCCATCGCCAGCAGCAACAGGCGCGGAAAGCGCCGAAGCATCATCAATGTGCCGACGCAGCGGGCGCCGGCGCGCTGTTACCGAAGTCCACCGTGGGCGCCGTGGAAATCGCCTTCTCATTTTCCACGCTGAAGTTCGGCTTCACCTGATAGCCGAACATCTTCGCGGTGAGATTGTTTGGGAACGTGCGGATCATCGAGTTGTATTCCTGCACCGATTGCACGTAACGATTGCGCGCCACGGTGATGCGATTTTCGGTGCCTTCCAGCTGCGCCTGCAAATTCTGGAACAGACCATCGGCCTTGAGGTTCGGGTAGTTCTCACTGACCACCATCAAGCGCGACAGCGCGTTACCCAACTCGCCCTGCGCTGCCTGGAATTTCGCCAGCGCCGCCGGGTCGTTCGCCAGCTCCGGAGTCATCTGGACGCTGCCGACCTTTGCTCGCGCGTTGGTCACTTCGGTGAACACTTTTTCCTCGTGCTGGGCGTAACCCTTCACCGTGTTGACCAGATTCGGCACCAGGTCGGAACGACGCTGATATTGGTTGAGCACTTCTGACCAGGCCGCCTTGACCGCCTCGTCCTGTCGTTGGATGGCGTTGTAACCACAGCCAGCGACGCTGAAGGCCAACAACAGCAGCACGAAATTGCGAAGAAGTTTCATGGGGTCGCTCCGATCCGGTGGAAGACCGTTCCATCATCCCATATCTGCTCGCCGCGTCGCGACGGGCCAGGACGACGACAGCCCAGCTCAGCCGAGCAGGCGGGGGCCGAGAATCAAGGCCCAGCTGAGCACCACCAGCACCAGCAGCAGAAACACTGCGGCCGAACCCATGTCCTTGGCGCGCCCGGCCAGCTCGTGGAACTCCGGGCTGACCTTATCGACCACTGCCTCGATTGCCGAATTGAGCAGTTCTGCAGACAGCACGAGAACTGACGGAATAACCAGGGCGAGCTTTTCCAGCGCGCCATGGCCCAGCCACAGGCCCAGCGGAATCAGCACGATCGCCAGGCAGGCTTCCAGCCGGAACGACGCCTCATGGCGCCAGCCGGCCCGAAAGCCTTTCATCGACCACTGGAACGCCATCCAAAGCTGCTTCGGACCGCGAAAACCTTCGGCTGCCATCTCGACGTAACCCTCAGACAGCGGCCGGCAGCGACTGCCGGGCGACGAAACGAAAGGCCCACCAGGCATCGGAGATCCGCGCCACCGGCAGGGGACTCGACGGCAAAAACTCGAGGATTGGCATGCGGGGCGAGGCTCCGGAAAAGCTGGCAGGCACAGCGGCCAATCATGCCACAGGCGGCGCAGCCACAATCAGCCCGGCCGGTCTCGCTCCAGCGCAGATCGGTGGAAATCGTAACTTTTTGCCATGCCGCAGTGCAGCTACACCGGAATGACGAATAGGTTACGCTTGATCGGTTGTGGCCCATTCAGGGTTGCAATGAACGGGCGGTGCCAGGGCATCGCCATGCTTTTGAACCACGTACGGAAAAGATATGGCAATTCAGAATCCGCCGGTCTCGCAGACTCGCTCCTTCGTCACGGTCTTCATGATCGAAATGTGGGAGCGCTTCGGCTTCTACGGCATGCAGGTGTTGATGGTCACCTACATGATGAAGAAGCTTGGCTTCATCGACACCAAGGCGAACCTGGTGTGGGGCGCGGCGGCAGCGCTGATCTATGCCACCCCCGCGATCGGTGGCTGGGTCGGCGACAAGCTGATCGGTACCCGCCGCACCATGCTGGTCGGTGCTGTAGTGCTGACCCTTGGTTACGCCATGTTGTGGATTCCGACCAACAACGCCTACTTCCTGTATGTCGCGCTTGGCGTGATCGTCGTCGGCAACGGTTTCTTCAAGCCGAACGCCGGCAACCTCGTGCGAAAGATCTACGAAGGCGACGACACCCGCATCGACAGCGCATTCACCATCTACTACATGGCGGTGAATCTCGGCTCGATGTTCTCGATGACATTGACGCCACTGATCCGCAACTATGTCGCTGCCCGCTATGGCGACGACATGGGCTGGCATACGGCGTTCGGTGCCTGTGCGGTCGGCCTGGTGCTGGGCCTCGGCAACTACATGTTGATGTTCCGCACGCTTGCCCACATCGGATCACCGGCTGACGAAAAGCCCCTGAACCTCGGCAGGGCGGCCGGAATTTTTGTTGCCGCCGTCGTGATGGTGTTCATCGCCGCGGCCATCCTGCAAAGTCTGCTGATCGCCAAAGTCTGTGTATACGGCGCCGGCATCGTCATCCTCGGGATCTTTTACCATTTGATTCGCAGCAGCCAGAAGAATGAGCGCGCGGGTTTGATCGCTGCTCTGGTGTTGACCGTGCAGACGATCTTTTTCTTCATTTTCTACGCGCAGATGGCCACCTCGCTGAATCTGTTCGCGCAGCACAATGTCAATCTTTCGTTCAATTTCTTCGGCTTGCATCTGTTCAACTGGATTCCCGAGCAATATCAGAATTTGAACGCGATCTGGATCGTGGTGCTTAGCCCGGTGCTGGTATTCATCTACAACGGACTGGGCCGGCTCGGTAAAGATCCTTCGGTGGCGACCAAGTTTGCGTTTGGCTTTGCCGCCGTCGCGCTAGGCTTTTTCATCTATGGCGTCGGCGCGTTGGGCGCGGTGAACGGCCAGGTCTCGTCGTGGATCATGGTGTGGGGCTATGGCCTGTATTCGCTCGGCGAACTGCTGGTCAGCGGCCTCGGACTGGCGATGATTGCGCGCTACGTGCCCTCGCGCATGGGCGGCTTCATGATGGGCGCCTACTTCGTGGCGGTCGGCATCTCGCAATACCTCGGCAGCGTGGTGGCCAATGGCGCGCACATTCCGGACAACATCACCGATCCGGTCCAGTCGCTGGTGATCTACACCCATCTGTTCAATATCCTGGGCTTCGTCGGTCTGGCCTGCACGGGCGTCGCGCTGGTGATGCTGCCGCTGATGAAAAAGTTGTCGACCGGTCACGCCGATGCAGCGGCCAGTCATCATCCGCTGCCGGCCGTACGCAGTGAGGAGTTCGACGCACCGCCCCTGCATTGAGATCAATCGTTGCACTGGGCTAAATCCGTTGCACCACGCGCGCGGGATGTATCCCAGGTCTGAACGAGCAAGCCACCATGCCGCACCGACCCGCCCAACGCATCGGCCCCTTCGCCCTGGCGCGCACACTGGCCTGGCTCAGGCTGTGTGCGATTGCCGGACAAAGCGTGGCGGTGCTGGTCTGTGCATGGTGGATGCAGTTGGGGATTCCGCTGTTGCCGTTGCTTGTCGGGATCGGCCTGCTCGCGGTGTTTTCGGTATTTGCGGCGTGGCGGCTCAGCCAGCCGTGGCCCGTGCCCGAGTGGGAAACCATCAGTCATATAGCCGTCGATACGCTGGTGCTGGGATACCTGCTGTATTTCACGGGCGGCGCCAGCAATCCGTTTATCACTCTTTTGCTCGTGCCCATTGCACTTAGTGCAGCGGCCTTGTCGGTACGCTCGATACTGGCGGTATCGGCGCTGGCGGGTATCGCCTACCTGGTGTTGTTGTACTGGCACGTGCCGCTGCCGATGCCGATGCACGACGAATCACATGGTGGTTTTTCGCTGCATGTAGCGGGCATGGGCGTGAACTTCGTCATCAGCGCGCTGCTGCTGGGCTTCTTCATCAACCGCCTGGCTCACGCGCTGCGTGGGCAACAGCTTGAAGTGCAGCGCATTCGCGAGCGTGCGTTGCGCGACGAGGGCATCCTGGCTATTGCCACCCAGGCTGCCGGCGCCGCACACGAGCTCAATACGCCGTTGTCGACCATGCGTACACTGCTGCCTGAACTGCGCCGCGAACATGCCAACGACGCCTTGCTGGCCGAGGATCTGAAGTTGCTCGAAGGCCAGGTGGATCGTTGCCGCACGATCCTGCGCGAGATGGTGGCGTTCGGTAAGACGCAGCTATCGCAGGAGCCGGAACGACTCAACGTGGCGCAGTTCATTCGCAGTTGTCTGGAGCGCTTCCAACTGCTGCGACCAGAGGCCGACGTGACACTCGAGATGGACGAGGGCACATCGCACACTGTATTGCGCACTCCTCCTGGCCTGCGCCATGCATTGATCAATCTGCTCAACAACGCGGCCGACGCTTCCGCCAGCCGGGATTCGAACGCGGTGGCCCTGCAGGTTTTACGCGATGGCGGCTGGCTGCAGTTGAGCGTGCGCGACCACGGCCCCGGGTTCGCCACCACGGGCGAATTGGCACTGCTCGGACAGTCGCAAAAACAGAGCGGCCTTGGCATTGGGCTGGCCCTGGCCGAAGCCACTGCGGAGCGCCTCAGCGGAGAACTGATCGCCGGCAATACCGAACACGGTGCTGAAGTGTGCCTGCGGCTGCCGTTGGCAGTCATTGCCGATAACTGAACCGTAGAGCTGCGACACGACGCCACACGTGCAAGCGATGCCGCATCGGGCAAGAATGGGCACTGATCCACCTCGAGGGAATGTCGTGATGACCGAGTTACCGCAAACCGTCACAGCACGACCGCTGCTGCTGGTCGATGACGATGCCACGTTCGTGCGTGTGCTGGCGCGGGCACTTTCCTCGCGCGGGTTTGAAGTCATCACGGCCACCAACTTCGACGAAGCTCGCGCGCTCACCCGCCGATATCAGCCGCGTTACTGCGTGCTGGATCTCAAGCTCGGCGAAGAAAATGGACTGCGCCTGATTCCCGAACTGCATGCGCTGGTGCCTGACCTGCGCGTGTTGCTATTGACCGGTTACGCTTCGATCGCTACGGCCGTGGAGGCGATCAAGCGAGGTGCCCACGACTATCTTTCCAAGCCGGTCGACGCCGATGCGGTTGTGCGTGCGCTGCTCGACGGCGACAACGCCGATACCGACGACAGCGATCCACCCGATGCCCCCGAAGCCCCACTGGCGTTGCGCCGACTGGAGTGGGAACACATCCAGCGCGTGCTGACCGAATGCGACGGCAACATCTCCGAAACAGCGCGCCGCCTCGGCATGCATCGCCGCACCCTGCAGCGCAAGCTGAGCAAACATCCGGTGCGCGAGAGGCCTGAGCAGTAAGGTCGTGTTCGGCGCATACATCTCGCGCAGGCAGTACTGAGAAGCCATCCGTTTTGCACCTCTCCCTGCTTGCAGGAGGAGGTGGGAGGGGGTGCTTTTGATCTTCTCCGCGAAGAGCAACCCCACCCCAGCCCTCCCCTGCTTCACATCGCAGAGCTGGTGGCGGCAGCGGCAGCGGCGGCGCAGTCGTCGTCGCAAGCGGCGGCAGCGGAAATCAGGGTTGCCCGGTGCTATCCGGTGACGCCGGCGCCGGCGGCTCCGCGATGCCATCGTCTTCATCACCGTAGATCGCCACATGCGGTACGCCATCGGCGCCGATCCAGCCGCGATACATGCCGTCGGTGTTGAACGGGATCGCGATATGGCCGTCCGCATCCAGCGCGATGGCGCCGCCGTTGCCGCCCATCGACGGAACCTCCTGGTTGATCACTTCAGCGGCCGCGAGTTTGATCGGCTCGCGCATCTGGGTGACCTTCATGCAGATTTCGTGCGCGGCCACCGTGCGGATGTAGAACTCGCCCCAACCAGTGCCAGACACTGCGCAGCCCGCATTCGCATAGGTGCCGGCGCCGATGATCGGGGAATCACCGATGCGGCCCCAGCGCTTGTCGGTCATGCCGCCGGTGGAGGTGCCCGCGGCGAGATGGCCTTGCGAATCCAGCGCAACAGCGCCCACGGTGCCGAAATGTTTGGCCGTCTCAACGTCCGCATGCGACTGCTTCGCGGCGTCTTCCTTCAAGGCTTTTTGCAGTTGCTGCCAGCGCTCCTCGGTAC
>Ga0302314_10001858_pt1 | contig 39398 bp, 33 predicted proteins | sample III_Palsa_N2_3_FD_200533 | JGI IMG/M metagenome (GOLD analysis project Ga0302314, IMG submission 200533) | Peat permafrost microbial communities from Stordalen Mire near Abisko, Sweden - III_Palsa_N2_3 | ecosystem: Environmental > Terrestrial > Soil > Palsa > Peat permafrost | place: Sweden... | reverse complement strand
TCGGCCTCATCGCATTCCGGATGCACCGCGTCGGATGGCTCGGGCTGCCGGGACTTCCGTATCTCGGATCGTTCCCGGAAACGAACGTCCGCCTGTATTCGGTGGACGAGCACGGGCGACGCGGCGTGGTTTTCCGCTCTCTCGACGCCTCGCGTCTGCTGCCAGTGCTGATCGCGCGCACGGCGTTCCGGCTGCCGTATCTCTGGGCTCGAATGTCGGTGCGCCGCGAGGGCGATGTGATCTCCTACGCGAGCCGCCGTCGCTGGCCAGGACCGCGTGGCGCGCGCTGCGAGATCAGCGCGCGGATCGGTGAGCAAGTGGAGCAGCCGACCGCGCTGGAACACTTCGTTACGGCGCGCTGGGGTCTGCACAACGGGTGGTTCGGCCGCGAGCTCTACCTACCCAATGCGCACCCGCGTTGGCCGCTATACCGCGCTGAATTACTGTCCTGCGAGGACGAACTCGTGCGCGCGGCCGGCCTTCCCGCGCCTTCGGAAAGTCCTATCAGTGTGCTTTACTCCCCGGGCGTTCCGGTGCGCTTCGGCCCTCCGGCCGCGCCGCCCGGCCGCTGACTCCGCGCGCCTCTACGCCTCGGAATCGCTGTCGGCCACGCGGCTGTGCGAGACGAGCGGGGCTTCGGCTGTGGCCAGCGTGCCGAGCGTCATCACGCCCAGCGCCGCCAGGCTGAACACGGCGACCGCGCTGATCAGCGCGATGGACCGCCGGGCGAAGGTGTGCAGGCCCCGGCTACCGCCGTCGTGGTCGCCGGGCTCCACCAGCGGCACGGAGAGGGTCTCGTCGGCTGCGTCGGACTCGCTTGAAAGGATCTCTGTAGTGGTGGTCATACGAAGAGCATGCTCCGCCGGGCTCAAAGCGACCTGACGCAGACATTAATTCTCATTAAGAGCCTGACGGACGCTCAGGGCTCAACGTCAAGGAGCGCCCCGAAAGCCTCGCGGATGAGCTCGCTGATCTCCTCGACCGACGCCGCGACCCCCGGCTGCGCGATCACCGCCGGCCCGTCGCACACCCCGCCGTACATCGTGGCGATGACCATCCCGCGCACGGCCGCGACCCCCGCGCGTGCCTGAACCGCCGCCCGCAGCACGGTCGCCCGCGCGCCGCGCTCGGCACCGGCCGCCTCGAGCCGGTCCAGGAAGACCAGGGTCACCGCGTCCTCGAGGTCGTGCTGCAGCGCGCGCACGCTTTCCTCCGGCCACCCCGTGGCCTTGGAGGGACCGAGGATCAGGATCGTCGGCGGGGTGCCGGTGGCCGCCAGCCACGCCACGATCCCCTCGCGGAACGCGACAAGCGGCGACTCGGCCGCCGGACGCTCGCGGACCAGCTTCATCAGGCCCGGGACCAGGTCCCTGACCTCCTGGAGAACGAGGTCCTCCTTCGACGGGAAGTAGCGGAAGAAGGTGCGCTCCCCCACCCCGGCCGCGACGGCGATGTCCCGCACGGTCGTGGCGCCGAACCCGCGCTCGTCGAACAGCCGCGCAGCCGCCCGCTCCAGCGCGGAGCGCGTGCGCTGCTTGTTCTCTTCCCGGCGGCCGAGAGTGCCCTCTTCCATCCTCGCAGTATCCCAAAAGCCCGGCGCGCCCGCGCCCGACGTGCCGAGAGGCCGCCCGTCACCCCGCCTCTGAACTGTTTTTCGCTCTTTTCCTCCCTCCATGGAAAGAACTGGCAGTACTGCCACTTCCTTGTGCTAATGTGGCAGAGCTGCCACTTTAGGCAGCCCGCCGCGCCGCCCTGACCTTGACTTGAGGAGCCCTGTCGATGGCCTCGCTGCTCTACCGGATCGCCCGCGCCGCGTTCCGCAGACGACGATTGGTACTCGCGGTATGGCTGGCCGCCGCCGCGGCGACGATCGCGTGCATGGCCGCGTTCGGCGGCGCCGGGAAGATCAACCAGACCTTCACCGTCCCCGGCTCGCAGTCGCAGCAGGCGCTGGACCGGATGACGCAGGAGTTCCCGGCCGCCTCGGGCACCAGCGCCCAGATCGTCTTCACGGTCCCGGCCGGATCGCAGGTCACGAGCCCGGCCGCGGAGAAGGCGATCGCCTCGGTCCTCGCCGCCGCGGCCAAGGCCCCGGAGGTCGCCGGAGTCATCTCCCCGCTCGAGTCCGGCGCCGTCTCACCGCAGCGCACGGCGGCCATCGGCCGGGTCGAATACAAGGTCAACGGCTCGGACCTGAAGACCTCCGCGCTTGACGCGCTCACGTCAGCGGTCGAAGACGCGCCGCACGCGGGCGTCACGGTCGAGGTCGGCGGCGCGGCGTTCAACAACAGCCCGGTCAACCCGGGACCCGAGGACCTGATCGGCGTCCTCGTCGCCGTCCTCGTGCTCGCGATCACCTTCGGCTCGCTGCTCGCCGCCGGGATGCCGCTGCTGACCGCGCTGTTCGGCGTGGTCATCGCGGTGGCCGGAGTCCTCGCGTTCACCGGCGTCGTGGACATCTCCAGCACCGCGCTGACGCTCGCCCTGATGATCGGCCTCGCGGTGGGCATCGACTACGCGCTCTTCATCGTCACCCGCTACCGCTCGCAGTTGGCGCACGGCCTAGACCCGGAGGAGTCCGCAGGCCTAGCCCTAGGCACGGCGGGCAGCGCAGTGCTCTTCGCCGGCCTGACGGTCGTGATCGCGATGGTCGGCCTGTCAGTCGTCGGCATCCCCTTCCTGACGGTCATGGGCGTATGCGCCGCCGCAGCGGTATTCGTTGCCGTAGCCGTAGCCCTGACCCTGCTCCCCGCGATCCTCGGCTTCGCCGGCAGCCGCCTGATCCCCAAGCCCGACTCCCGCACCGCCCGCCGCGAAGCCGCCGTAGCCTCCGCCACCACGCCTGCTGCCACTGCTCCCACCACTGCCACGATGGGCACGTCCGCCAACGACAGTCCCGCCGCCTCGCCCACCCAAGCAACCCTCGGTGATTCCGCCACCTCGCCCGTCCGAACAACCCTGGGTGATTCAGCCGCCGCGCCCATCCCAGCCGCCGGTGGTCCCGCCATGACCTCCACCGGTGATTCCGCCGTCGATTCCGCTGCGCCCTCCGCCACGACCAGCAACGCCGCCAACGCCTCCGCCGCCACGGCTTTCACGTGCGCCGCTCCCGCCAACGGCGCCGAGCGCTGGACTCGCCTCGCGACGCGTCGCCCGCTGATCACAATCCTCATAGTCGTCGCGGGTCTCGCCATCCTCGCCTGGCCCGCACGCAACATGAACCTTGCGCTACCCGACAACGGCACCGCCCCGAGCAGCAGCTCCCAGCGCATCGCCTATGACGCCATCAGTGCGGATTTCGGCCCCGGCTTCAACGGACCACTCCTGATCCTCGCCGACACCTCGCACAGTTCCGACCCGACCGTCGCCGCTGGCCAGATTGCCAAGTCGCTGAGCACGCTCCCCGACGTCGTCGCCGTCACTCGACCGGAGCTGAGCGCGGGCGGCAAGGCGGCGCTGATCGAGCTGATCCCGAAGAGCGCGCCGAGCGACCAGGCGACCAAGAACCTGGTCACCACGATCCGCAACGACTCCGCCTCCCTCGAGAAGGCGACCGGCGCGAGCATTGCCGTGACCGGCACGACGGCCGTCAGCATCGACGTGTCCAGCAAGCTCGGCTCCGCGATGCTGCCGTTCGCCCTCGTCGTGGTCGGCCTCTCGCTGATCCTGCTCCTGCTGGTCTTCAGATCGTTCGTCGTGCCGGTGAAGGCCGCAGTCGGCTTCCTGCTCTCGGTCGGCGCGTCCTTCGGCCTCGTCGTCGGGCTGTTCCAGAAGGGCCACCTCGACGGCCTGATAGGCGTGGACACCACGGGCCCGGTCACCAGCTTCCTGCCCATCATCCTGATGGCGGTGCTCTTCGGCCTGGCCATGGACTACGAGGTCTTCCTCGTCTCGCGGATGCGCGAGGACTACGTCCACCACCGCGATCCAATAGCCGCCGTCCACGCCGGCGCCCGCAACGCCGGTCGCGTGGTCACCGCAGCCGCGCTGATCATGTTCTCGGTGTTCGCGTCCTTCGTCACCGGCGACAGCATGATCCTGAAGCAGATAGCCTTCGCCCTCGCCGTCGGCGTACTGCTGGACGCGTTCGTGGTCCGGATGACGCTCGTCCCGGCCGTCCTGGCGCTGACCGGACGCGCCGCCTGGTGGCTGCCCGGCTGGCTGGACCGTCGCCTGCCGAACCTGGACATCGAGGGCGAGCGGCTGCAGCAGGCGCCCCCCGAGACGCAGAACCTGCCGACGAACCTGCCGACCGCTGAAACCATGAGCCCCCTCCATTAACTCCCTTCATTTACGTTTAAGACATCTCACGTCACCCCGCATGTTCACCTCACTGCCAGTCAGACTTTGTAGGCTGTTCGCCCGTGCCTGAGATCTCGCGTCGCTCCGTCCTGACCGTCCTCGGCGCCGGGGCTCTGGCCGCCGGCGCCGCCGCGTCCGTGCAGGCGGCGACCTCAAAACCCGCCGCCACGAACACGGCGGAGGGGCCGGACAACCCGATCAGAACCGAGAACCTGCTACCGGGCAGCGGGGACTGGCGGATCGGGGCCGGGGACACGGTGGGGGCGGACGACCTGGGTCGGCAGATCGCCGGATACGCCTCGGCGACCAGCGTGAACCTCGGCGAGTCGATCGACTTCCACGTCTCCACCGAGCCCGCGCAGCGCTTCACCGTCTCGATCTACCGGCTCGGCTACTACGGCGGGCTCGGGGCGCGGCAGCTGACGACGAGTCCGAACTTGTCCAGTGTGCGTCAGCCGGATCCGATCACGGATTCGGCGAACGGCATGATCCACTGCCCGTGGACGCCGAGTTGGACGCTGAAGGTCCCCGCGGACTGGACGTCCGGCGCGTACCTCGCGGCGTTCACCACGGACGACGGACACCGCAGCCTGGCCCCGTTCGTCGTGCGAGACGACGCACGGAAAGCGGACTTCCTGGTCGTGCTGCCGTTCTCGACGTACCAGGCGTACAACCAGTGGCCGCTGGACGGTCAGGTCGGCAAGAGCCTCTACTACGGCTACGGCGACGAGAGCGACGCGGGCGAGGCGCAGGTCGAGGGCGGCTCGGTGCGCGTGGACGTGCACGGCAAGCCGGTGTCCTACGGTGCCCGGGCCCGGACGGTCAGCTTCGCCCGGCCGTACTCCGGCGTCGGGTTGCCGCAGCGCATCGACCTCGACTACGAGTTCCTGCAGTGGGCCGAGCGGATGGGCTACGACCTGAGCTACTCGACGAGCGTGGACCTGCATCAGGGGCGTGTGACGCCGTCGCAGTATTCGGCGATGGCCTTCTCCGGGCATGACGAGTACTGGTCCCGGCAGATGCGCGACACCGTGTCGGCGGCAGTGGACCGTGGCACGCACCTGGCGTATACGGCGGCGAACAACGTGTACTGGCACGTGCGCTTCGAGCCGAACCCGCACGGCACCGACGTGCCGGTCATGGTCTGCTGGAAGAGCGACCCGGACCCGGCGCCGGACAGCAGCGGCCCGACCTGCCTGTGGCGCGAGGTCGATTCGAACGGCGCGCAGGCCGAGCAGTCGCTGCTGGGTGTCATGTACAACGGGATCCCGAAGGAAGAGGTCCCGCTCTCGGTCTCCACCCCCGAGCACTGGTTCTGGGCAGGGACCGGCGTGCGCGACGGCGAGACGATCCCGGGCATCGTCGGCGGCGAGGCGGACGGCTACTACGCGGGCTCGCCGAAGCCGGACAGTGCGCAGCACACACTGCTGTCGGCCTCGCACTACATGGCTCTCGGCGGCAGCAACTGGCCGCGGATCCAGCACACGAGCCTCTACGAGACCGACCGCGGCGCCATCGTGTTCGACGCCGCGACGTTCAACTGGTCCCTAGGCCTCAACCGGCCCGGCTACATCGACGACCGCGTGCAGCGCGCGACGACGAACCTGTTCAACCGGCTACGCCAGCGTCCCGCGTAACACGTAACAGCAGCGGTGGAAGCAACAGTAGCGAGCGGGTCAACCGGCCAGGACAGCACCCCGTGTCGCGGTAGCGGTGGAAGCAACGGCAGCGTGGCGGTGGCGGTGGCGGTTCAACCGGCTACGGCAGCGTCCCGTGTCGCGGTGGTCGTGGCGGTGGAGGCAGCGGGTGTGGCCCCGGTCGTGGAGCTGGGATTCGGGGTCAGCAGCGCGGGCACGGCGGCCGGGAGCGCGAGCAGCAGCACTTTGACGACGTCCGGGCCGGGCAGCGGGACGAGCAGCACGATCGTCAGCAGCGCGGCGTAGACGAGGATCGTGCGGAGGGCGACGGTCGAGCGCTCGGCGCGTGCCACGACGAGCACGGCCGCGACGCAGGACCACCACGGCGAGCAGAGGTCCGCGACGTGGAGGACGGACGGGCCGAGAGGCGTCGAGGTCCATTCCGTGTAGACGCCGGCGCCGAGCGTCAGGACTCCGGTGACGGCCTCCACGAACCAGGCCGCGAGCAGGACGCGGAGCCAGAGGCGCACGCGGCGCTTCGGGGTGGCGGCGGCCGTTAGGACGGTCTCGGCCGATCCCGTCTTGGCGCGGGTGCGGATCCAGAGGGCGATGATGAGCCAGAAGAGGCCCAGCGCCACATAGGAGACGACCCAGTCGACGCGGCCCGCGTTCTGGCCCTGGAAGGCCCAGTCGTTGTGGCCGATGTCGTGGGAGATGCGGGAGATCAGGTAGACCGGGATCGAGTGGGCGCTCTGGCCGCTGTCGGCCGGGCCGATGGCCGCAGAGGCCAAAGGGGCTACCGCTATGGTGGCCGCGGCGGTCAGGGCCAGCAGCGCCCGGCTGAAGCGCGGGGATTCATCCGGTGCGGGGGGTGTCTCTCGCGGCTCCGGGGCCTCACATGTTTCTGGTGTCTCAGTTGCCTCTGTTGCCTCAGGAGTTTCTGATGATTCTGGGCCCGGCTGCGGAGCCGGGGTCTCGGGGCGCGGTGACGCGGTGTGCATGGCGGCGAGGATACGCGGCTTAGGAGAACGGCAGCACACCTCTCGGTTACCGGGGGGACATGTCCACAACACCGGGGGTTGGCCGCGGCCCGCTACCGTCCGCGGGTGGCCACAACGGACCGACGCACCTTGTACCTACGCACTTTGCGCAACCGCTTCTTCGCGGGGGCGATGCTCGTCGCGGCGCTCTTCACGGTGATACAGGCGGTCGACTACCGCCAGAACGTGCCGTCGAACGACACGTACCAATACGCGAAGCAGACCCTGCGCATCCTCGGTGACTCGCAGGAGCAGGCGGTGCACGACGCGGTGGTCATGTACTGCCAGGACAGCGGGAACTCGGCGGCCACCACTGCCACGCTCAACAGTGCCACGGGATCTACCGGGTCCGCGTCCGACTACACCTCGGCGTACGACGCGTGTCTGCACACCTACCGCAATGGTCTGACGCCTAGCTCGCCCCGCTACCTGGCGATCTTCACGTCGCGGCCGGGGTATCCGCTGCTTGCCGCGCCTTTCGCGGCGCTGTTCGGGCTGCGGTTCGGGCTTTGGGTCGCGGCGATGCTGTGCACGATCCTGGCGAGTTTCCTGGTCATCGCGCTGCTGCGGGTGGCCGGTGGCTCGAATCTCGTCGCGCTCGGCGGGCAGGTGCTCTTCCTCGCGGCGCCGACCGGCTACTGGGGAAGCCGGATGCTGACGGACGGGCCGTCGCTGGCGACGTCGCTGTTGGCGCTGCTCGGGGCGCTGTGGCTGGCGCGCAACGACGAGGGGCGGCTGCGGCTCGGGGCGTGGGTGCTCGTCGCGGGGCTGGGGACGGGGTTCCTGGTGCGGTACTCGAGCGAGCAGCTGGTCGCGCTGGTACTGGCCGTGGCCGCGCTGATCTGCCTCCGGTGGGTGCCGTCCTCGCGGGGGCGCGGGATGAAGGTGCTGGCGATCATCTCGAGTGGCGGATTCGTCGCATCGGAGCTTGGCAGCGCCTTGTTGGGTTGGCCTGGGCTCTCCGTGTCGCTGCAGGACACGTTCACCAAGCACTTCATCCGGCCCGACGTCTCGGACCCGGTGGGCCGTCTCGTGCGCCTGGACCTGCATTTCTGGGGCTACTACCCGGTCTCCGAGCCGACCGCGCTGCTGCTGGCCGTCGGGCTGATCGCGATCGCGGTGGCGTTGGTGCGGCGTGACGCGGTGTTCGGGATCCTCGCGATCGCCGTGTCGGCCACCGGGCTCGGCGCCGTGGTCGCGCACCCGATCGCCTCGCAGTCGGACCGGCTGATGTCGCCGGTCTGGGTGCTGCTCGCGCTCGGGCTGCCGCTGCTGCTGGTCAGGCCGCACAACAGGCAGGGCGTGAGCGAGCAGGACGTGAGCGAGCAGGATGTCAGTGCGCAGGACCTAAGCGGGCAGGACGTCAGTGGTCTGCCGGCCGGGGGCGGGAACGACGGGGCGGCGACGTCTCGGGCGGGGTCGGCCCTCGCCGTCTCGTCGGAAGCCGTGTGAGCGGGTGAGAGACAAGGACGGGACGACGACGATGGACGTTTTGATGCTGGTCCAGTCCGACGTGGCGCACGACGCGCGGGTGCTGCGCGAGGCACGGTCGCTGGCGCAGGAGGGGCATGCGATCCACATCGTCGGCAAGGACGTCCCGGCGGAGTGGGTGCCGCCGCTCGGCGTGACCGTGGAGTCGGTGTCGGGGGGTACCGGGCTCAAGGGCGGCGGCGGGGGCACGAAGGCGGGAGCAGGCGCGGCGGGCGGCGGGCCGGGGCCGCGGCCGAAGGGCGGGCTCGTCGGCGGCGCGCGGGGCGTGGCGCGGTGGGCGCTGCTCCCGCAGCATCGGCAGACGGTGTGGCGGACGTGGTGCGAGCGGGCGCGCGCGGCGGTCGGCGACCGGAAGTACGACGTCGTGCACGCGCACGATTTCAATGTGCTGGTTCTCGCCGCCGAACTGGCCGGGCGGGGCGACGCGCGGCTGGTCTACGACTCGCACGAGTGGTGGTCGGGGCGTGAGCGGCACGGGCGGCCGACGCCGCTTGAGCGGGCGCGGGAGCTGCGGGTCGAACGGCGGATCGTGGCCAAGGCCGACGCCGTGCTGACCGTGAGCGACGGGATCGCGGAGCGGCTCGGGAAGTGGCGGGCCACGCCGGTGCACGTGGTGCGCAACACCTTTCCGCTGCAGACGGCCGAGAACGCCGACGGTGTCGAGCCGTTGGCGGAGAAGCCGAGGGGCGCCGTGTACGCGGGGCGGATCGGGGCGGCGCGCGATATCGAGACGCTGCTCAGTGCGACCGCGGCGCTTGAGCTGGATACGGTGCTGATGGGGAAGGCGGACCGGGATTTCCTGCCGCATCTGCGGCTGAGCGAGGCCAGCGTGAGGATCGAGCCCGCGCGGCCGGTCGACGACGTGGACGAGGTTCTTCGCGACGTCGGCATATCCGTCGTGACGCTGACCGACACGTGCGAGAACCACCGGCTCGCCCTGCCGAACAAGGTGTTCCACGCCGTGCGCGCGGGCGTTCCGGTGGTCGCGGCGGACCTGCCCGAGCTGCGCCGGCTGGTGACGAACTACGGGATCGGCGCGCTCTACCGGCCCGGCGACGCCGAGTCGATGCGCGGCGCGTTGGAGCAGGTCACGACCGACTACCCGGGGCTGTGCGAGCGGGTGGCGCGGGCCCGCGGCGAGCTGAACTGGGATCAGGACTCTAAGGAACTGGTGCGCGTGTACGAGGCGCTGGCGGCAGCCGCGTGAGCATGGCGGAGACGGATGCTGTGAGCGGCGTGCGGCCGAAGGTCGTGATGCTTGTCGCGAACGGCGTGGTCGGCGATTCGCGGGTGCAGAAGATCGCCTGGTCGATGGCGGCGGCAGGTTACGAGGTGACTCTGGTCGGCCGCGCTCCGGGCGCCGAGCAGCAGCGTTACCGGCTCGGCGCGGCGGACGTCGTGCTGGTTCCGGTGTCGAAGACCGTGTCAGGGTACGAGCGTGCCCGGCTGCGCGGTGGACACGGCGCGGCGCAACTGCGGCCCTACTACCGCGATGCCCGCGCCGGACTCGCCGCGCGTGACGCCGCCGCCGGACGCCGGCTGCGTTCCTCGGCGGCGGCGCGGGTTCGCGGGTGGCTGGCGACGCGGCCCGGTGTGGACAATCTTGTCGCGCACTTCGGGCGCGGGCCGGTCGGCGGCGCGGCGCGCAGGCTGTTCGGCGGTGCGCTGGGCCTGACCGACCGGTACGGCGGCTGGCGCTGGTTCAACCCTTGGTTCGCCGACCTCGAGCTCGCGCTCGCCCCGGCCGTGCGCGAGCTCGACCCGGACCTGATCCACGCGCACGACTTCCACATGGTCGGCATCGGCGCCCGCCTCGCCGCGACACTGAGCACGCCGGACCACCCGGTGCGCTGGATCTATGACGCCCACGAATACCTGCGCGGGATCGAAGTGCCCTCGCGCACGGACGTCAGGTTGCGGACGCGTCGTCGGATGCTGGTCGGCGTTGAGCGGGAGTACATCGGCCGCGCGGCTGCCGTCGTCACCGTGTCCGAGGGCATCGCGACGCGGCTCGCGGGCGATCACGGGCTGCGTGAGCGTCCTCGGGTGATCCTCAACGCGCCAGTGATCACACCACGGCCGATCGGCGGCGAGGAGCGGTCGCTACGGGCTGACTGCGGGCTCGCCGAGGACGTGCCGCTGCTGCTCTACAGCGGCGGGATGTCGCCGCGGCGTGGGGTTTCGACTGTGATCGAGGCGCTGGCGACGTTGCCCGAGGTTCACCTGGCCCTCATCGCGCGCGAGGACGATCCGGACGTGCCGGGGCTCAAGAAGTGCGCGCACGACAACGGGGTTCACGACCGGCTGCACGTCGTGCCCTACGTGCCGGTGGACCAGGTCGTGCCGTATATCAGCTCCGCATCGATCGGCCTCGTTCCGATCCTGCACCTGCCGAACCACGAGCTTTCGCTGATCACCAAGTACTTCGAGTATCTGCACGCCGCGCTGCCGATCGTGACCAGCGACGTGCGCGAGATGGCGGCGGAGACGCGGCGGCTCGGCGTCGGCGAGGTGTTCGCGGCGGGCGACACGGGCTCTCTGGCGCAGGCGGTGCGCACGGTGCTCGATGCGCCGGGCCGGTATCGCGCCGTGTATCAGGGAGCGGATGATCCCCGGCCGGGCTCCTCGTGGGCCGGGCAGTCGGCGAAGCTGGACGCGCTCTACCGCGAGGTCCTCGGACGCGCGCCGGGAGCGACGCGCGCGGCAGGTGAGCTGGATCTCGTCGGCGTGGAGAAGCTCAGCGAGAACGGGCAGCCCGCTCCAGTTCGCTGACGACGCGGGCTGCCGCCCGGCCGTCGCCGTAAGGCTGGCCGGGCGGGGTCGCGGACGCCGGACGTGCGGCGATGGCTCCGAACGCGGCGTCGGTCGGCTCCGTCAACACGTTCCAGCCGCCCACCAGGGTCTCGGGCCACTCGGTCTCGGTGCGTACGGTCGTGCAGGGACGCGCGAGGATGTACGCCTCCTTCTGCAGGCCGCCGGAATCCGTGACCACGCCGACGGATCCGGACAGGGCAGCGACCATCTGCGCATACGGCAACGGGCTGCCGAGGCGGATCGCGCCGCGGTCGAGTTCGATCCCGTGTTCGGCGGCACGCGCGCGCAGCCGGGGGTGGGCGAGCAGCGCGACGGGGACGGGCAGGGCGGCGAGCGCGTCGATGATGCCCGCGAGCCGCTCGCGGTCGTCGGTGTTCTCGGCGCGGTGGATCGTGGCGACGAGGTAGGGCAGGGACGGGTCGATTCCGGGGGCGGGGGCTGAGACGGCGGAATCGACCGAGAGATCGCGGGCGCGCAGGCACGCGTCGACCATGACGTCGCCGACCAGGACGGTCCGCGCGCCGAGGCCCTCCCGCTCGAGGTGCTCGACGGCCTGCGGGGTCGGCGCGAGCAGCAGGTCCGCGGCGTGGTCCGTCAGCACCCTGTTGTGTTCCTCGGGCATCCGCCGGTTGAACGAGCGCAGCCCGGCCTCGAGGTGCGCGACCGGCAGGTGCAGCTTCACCGCGCTCAGCGCGCCGGCGATCGTCGAGTTCGTGTCGCCGTAGACGAGGACCCAGTCCGGCTCGTGCTTGAGCAGGATCGGGTCGAGCGCGGCAAGCATCGCGCCGGTCTGCCCGCCGTGGCCGCCCGAGCCGACGTGAAGCGCCTCGTCCGGCTCGGGGATGCCCAGGCCGGAGAAGAACACGCCGGACAGCTCCGGATCGTAGTGCTGGCCGGTGTGCACGATCACGTGCTCGTGGTCCGCGGCCGTGACCGCCGCGGCGATCGGGGCGAGCTTGACGAACTGCGGCCGGGCGCCGACCACGCTGACGATTTTCACGCCGCGATCATAAACTCGATCATCCCCGGATTCCCAGTCCTCGCACCACGTCTGACAACCATTCACATTCCATTCACCAAGCCACATCTCGCGGAGATGATTCGTCGGCCAGATGACGCTTCCGCATACAGCTGTGGCTACCTCTCGTTAACACACTACTTGTTTGGTTGGACCGTTCACCCGCCCCGCACGACCATCGCGACAACCAGGGATGATGAAAGACCGAACAATCGCTCCCACGACGCGGTCACCTAGGGTCCTCTACCTGGCCTTTTTCTTCCCGCCGAGCCGGTCCAGCGGGGTGTACCGGGCTCGAGCGACGGCGAACCACCTGGCCGCCGCGGGCTGGGACGTGACGGTCCACACGGCGCCGCGCGAGTTCTTCACCCGCTATATCGGCAGTGTTGATCTTTCCCTCGAATCGGGCGTCGATGAGAAGATCAAGGTCCGCCGACCGGAAATGGGCTATTTCCGCTGGGAGAGGGACATCCGGCGGTACGGCCGTTTCCGCGCGAACATGCCGGTGCTGGCTAATGCGGGCTATAACTGGATGCAGCGGCGTTTCTTTCCCGAGCACTACGCCTCGTGGATCCCGCACGTCGTGGCGCGCGCTCTGCGTGAGCACACACGCAAGCGCTACGACCTGATCGTGGCCACCGGCAACCCCTTCGCGTCGTTCGCCGCCGCCTATTGGATCAACAAGCTGACCGGCGTGCCGTACGCGCTGGACTACCGGGACTCGTGGACCTTCAACCAGTTCACCGAGGAGAACAAGTACCCGGACGGCCACCCGGCGTGGGAGTGGGAGCGCAAAACTCTTGAGGCCTCCTCGCTGACCGCCTTCGTCAACGAGGGCCTGCGCGGCTGGCACGCGGAACGCTATCCGAGCGCCGCGCCGCAGATGACGGTCGTCCCCAACGGCTGGGAGCCGGAGATCCTCGGGCGCGCCGCGTACCCGGGACCGGCGACGGGACGGCCCCTGCGCTTCGGCTACATCGGCACGATCACCGATGCGATGCCGCTGCAGGTGCTGTTCGACGGCTGGCGCATCGCCAAAAGGCATCCGGAGCTCGCGGACGCGACGCTGGAGCTCTACGGCCACCTCGGCTTCTTCAAGCAGTCGGCCGACCCGCTGATCGACAAGATCCCGCTGAACGAAGGCCTCGGCATCACCTACCGCGGCCCGCTCAACAAGACCGAGGTCGGAGACGCGTACCGCAGCCTGGACGCGCTGGTGTTCTGCGTGCCGGGGGCGAAGTACGTGACCTCGGGGAAGATCTTCGAGTACATGGCCACCGGCAAGCCGATCGTCTCGGCGCACGCCCCGGACATCGCGGCCGTCGACGTGCTCACCGGACACCCGCTGTGGTTCGGCGTGGACCAGCTCGATGCGCAGAGCGTGGCGAACGCGATGGTCGCGGCCGGGAAGCGGACACGCGATCTGACCGAGGCGGACTTCGACGCCGCCCTCGCGCACGCCGAGCGCTACACGCGGGACAACACGCTCGGTCCGTTCGAGGCCGACCTTCGCCGAGTGGCGGGTCGTAGGAAATGAGCGACAAGACGCTCGCCGTCACGACACCCTGGCACCCGACCCTCCAGCGCCCCTTCGCCGGCTCCTTCGTGCAGGCGACGACGACGGCCGTGCGCGGGCAGTTCTCGCGCATCGACCTCTACAACACGGAGGACTGGACGGGCCCGGCCGATCCGGTGCAGGCCCGCCTGGTCCGCAAGGCGTACGCCGCGCTGACTTCCGGCCCGTCGCCCCGGATCCGGCACGCCGCACGCTGGGCCGACGAAGGGTACTGGGTCACCGACATCCCGACCCCGGTCACTCCGAAGAAGCATTATGCGGACTGGGCGCTGAGCCACGAGGCGGTACTGCGTCCCGTGCTCGAGAACGGCCGGTTCGAGGCGGACGTCGTGCACGGCCACGTCGGGATCTACGGCGGCTGGCTCGCCCGCCGCTTCGCCCGGCCGGACGCTCGCGTCGTGTTCACCGAGCACGCCTCCTTCCTGGGCAAGATCCTCGGCCAGCCGCGCTCGCGTGCGATGTACGCCGAGGTGATGGACCGGGCGGACACCGTGCTCTGCGTCAGCGAGAAGCTGCGCAACGAGCTGCTCGCCGCGTTCCCCGGGCACGCCGGGAAGATCCAGGTGATCCCGAACGCGGTCGAGATCCAGGCCATGCCGGTCCGGCCCGAGCCGGTCAGAGAACTACGCCGGTGGATCTACATCGGCAAGGTCGCGGCCACCAAGGGCGTGCCCGAGCTCGTCGAGGCCTTCGCGCTCGCGGCGAAGGACGAGCCGGAGCTGCGGCTCACGATCCTCGGCACCGGGCCCCTCGTCGAGCCGCTGCGCGCCCGCGCCGCCGAGCTGGATCTGGCCGAGCGTGTCACCTTCCACGACTCGGTGCCCCCGCAGCGCATCTTCGAGTTCCTGCACGCGCACGACCTGCTGGTGCATCCGAGCAAGTCGGAGACCTTCGGGATGACCGTGGTCGAGGCCGTCGGCAGCGGCATGCCGGTGCTCGTCACCCGCTGCGGCGGGCCCGAGGAAACGCTCGAGGGGCTCGACGGCGTGGCCGGGCTGCTGATCGACGTCAGCGAGGACCCGCAGGTCATCGTGGACGGATACCGGCGCCTTGCCTTGCAGACCGGGCAGCTCGATCCCGGCCGGGCACGCACGGAGCTGATCGAGCGGTACGGGACGGCGGCCGTGGCGCGAAAGCTGGCCGAGGTCTACGAGACTCTGGAGCATAAATGAGCGTTCTGCTGGTCGCGATCGGCACGACGAGATCCCGGGCGGTGACCGACACCGCCGAGTTCCTGCTCGCGCGCGGCGTGGACGTGGACCTGCTCACCGTCGAGGCCGAGTCGTGGACGGCGGCGGGCCTCGACCCCAGGGTCACCCTGCACACGCTCGCCGCCGCCGAGCAGAAGCACCCGCTGGCCGTGTTCGGCCGCCTCGTCGCCCGCCTGTCGAAGGCCGCGTACACCAAGGGATACGCCAAGATCTACCGACTGCTGCGGCCCTACGTGATGTGGCGCGCCGCCCGCACGACCGTCGTACGCCGACTCGACTGGAACAGCGTCGAGCAGCTGGTGATCTGCGACTCCCACGCCATCCCGATCGGCTGGCACCTGGCCAAGCGGCACCCGCGGCTGACCGTGGGCTTCGAGCTGGACCGCGCCCCGTTCGCGGACCGCCCGGCGACGGCCGACCGCGAGCCCGCCCTGACCACCACCCCCGCACCACGCCCCCGCACCAGCACCCCGGCCGGAATCGATGTCGTCGATGGTTGATACGCTGTCCCCGCCCAGGGACCCCTCCCTGGACCACCTGGAACACCACGTGTTCCGCTCCCGCAAGACCGGAGTGCCCCGCCTGGGCACGTACCTCCCGGAGCTGTGGGAGCGCCGCGAGTTCGTCGTCGAGCTCGCCCGCTGCACGCTGCGCGCGCAGAACTACACCAACGTGTTCGGTCAGCTCTGGCTGGTCCTCAACCCGCTGCTGATGGGTTGCGTGTACTTCGTCCTGGTGGACATCATCAACAACAGCAAGCACGCGCCCAACTACTTCGCCGTGCTGTTGGCCGGGCTGTTCCTGTACACGTTCTTCTCCAGCATGCTGACGCAGTCCGCCGGCTCGATCATCGGCGCCAGCCGGCTCGTGCTCAACAGCCGGCTGCCGCGCCTGGTGATGCCGATCACCCAGATGGTCATCGCGTTCTTCCGGTTCCTGCCCAGCCTGATCGTGCTGTTCGTGGTGCACGAGCTGCAGCACGTCGCCTGGGGTGTGGCCGACTTCTACGCCATACCGGCGTTCATCGAGGTCGCGATGTTCGGCGCGGGCCTCGGCTTCATCTGCGCCACGTGCCAGGTGTACTTCCGCGACTTCTCCAACTTCCTGCCCTTCGTCACCCGGATCTGGATGTTCCTCTCCCCGGTGCTGTGGGAGCTGCAGACCGTGCTCAGCAAGCACGACCTCAAGTCGCACATCATCCCGCTCAACCCGCTCTCGCCGATGATCGGCGCCTGGGGCGACGCGCTGGTCTACAACGTCGCCCCGCCGTACTCCTGGCTGCTCCAGGGGCTCGCCTGGGGCCTGGGCGCGCTCGTGGTCGGCACTCTCGTCTTCGTCCGGAGGGAGCGTGAGTTCAGTGTCCGTCTCTGACTCCGTGGAAACGCCCGTCACGTCCGACCCGGCCGCCGAGCCGGACGATTCCGCCCCGGCCACCGCCTCGGCGACCGTCGGCACCGAGCGCACCCCGACCGAGGCCGAACTCGACCGGAACATGGCGATCCGGGTCAAGGACGTGTCCGTCGACTACCGCACGATCGTCAACCCGCGCGCGAACACGCTGCGGCACACGATCACCAACCTCGGCCGCAAGTCGAACGACCGCAAGGTGCGCTACATCCACGCGGTGCGCGGCGTCTCCTTCGAGGTCCCGCACGGCCAGGTGCTCGGCATCATCGGCGCGAACGGCGCCGGGAAGTCCACCATGATGCGCGCGATGGCCGGGATCCTGCCGCCCTCGAGCGGCGAGATCGTGGTCAACGGCCGCATCAGCGTCCTGCTGGCGCTCGGCGTCGGCTTCAACGGGCAGCTGTCCGGCCGGGACAACGTCATCCTCGGCTCCATGGCCGCGGGCCTGACCCGCGCTCAGGTGATGGACCGCTTCGACCAGATCGTGCAGTGGGCCGAGCTCGAGGACGTCATCGACCTGCCGATGAAGGCCTACTCCTCCGGCATGTACGGCCGGCTCGCCTTCGCCGTCTCCACCCACCTGGACCCGGACGTGCTGCTGGTCGACGAGGCGCTGTCCACCGGCGACGCGCACTTCCGCCGCAAGTCCTACGAGAAGATGCAGGAGATCGTCGGCCAGGCCCGGACGATCGTGATCGTCAGCCACGGCATCGGCGCGATCAAGGAGATGTGCGACACCGTCATCTGGATGCACAAGGGCGAGGTCGTCAAGCAGGGCGATCCCGACGAGGTGGCCGCGGAGTACCTGGAGTTCCAGGGGGTGCCGCAGGTGAGCAAGACCGATGACGAGGCTCTCGTGGACGACGACGACCAGAGCCAGATGGATGACTCCATGCAGATGGAGGACTTCTGAAATGGCCCGCCCCCAGATCGATGTGACCCTGCTGAGCAGCGGGCACGACGTGGCCGACGCTCGGCTGCACCGGCACTGCGCCGCGTTGCGCCGGGCCGGGCTGCAGGTCGAGGTGATCGCGAAGGGCCGCGCCGAGGACGCACCGGCCGAGACCGAGTTCCGCTCGATCCGGCCGCGCGGCATCGTCGGACGCGGTGTGAAAGCCCTGACGCTGCCGACCATGGCGCGCGGCCGGGTGCTGGTCACGCTCGACCCCGACCTGATACCGGCCGCTCGCGCGCGCCGGCTGTTCGGGCACGGCCGACGGCTGGCCGTGGACCTGCACGAGGACTACGTCGCGCTGCTCGACGACCGCGCCTGGGCCAAGGGCACGGCCGGGAAGATCGCGAAGGTCTGGGCGCGCAGCGCGATCTCGCTCAGCCGCGGCGCGGACCTGACCGTGGTCGCCGACCAGCACGTGCCGCCGGAGAAGGCGGCGCGTCGGCTGGTCGTGCGCAACCTGCCGGATCTGACGCTGCTTCCGGAGCGCGGCGAGCTCGACGAGCGTCCGCGGGCGCTGTACGTCGGCGACGTGCGGGAGAGCCGCGGCCTGTTCACCATGCTCGAGGCGATCGAGCAGGCGCCGGAGTGGACGCTGGACGTGGTCGGCCCGGTCGCGGCGCGCGATCGGGAGCGGCTGGACGCCTGGCTCGCCTCCTCCCCCGCCGCTGATCGGGTGCGGATGCACGGCCGGATGCCCCCGGCGGCGGCCTGGGAGCTGGCCCGCGGCGCATGGGCCGGGATGTCGCTGCTGCACAGCACGCCCGCGTTCGAGAGCGCGATCCCGTCGAAGATCTACGAGTACCTGGCCTGCGGGATGCCGGTGCTCAGCAGCCCGATCAAGCGCGCCGCCGAACTGGTCGAGAAGGCCGGGGCCGGCGCGGTCGTGGCCGACGCGGCCGAGGCCGGGGCGGCGCTGCGGGCGTGGTCCGGCGAGTCGCGCGCGGAGTTCGAGCTGCTGCGGCGGGCGGCGAACGACTGGGCCGAGCGCGATCTCGGCGGGACCAACCCGCACGACCTGTTCGCCGAGGCCGTCGCGCAGCTCGTCGCGCAGGCGCGCGGGAATCGGACCGCGGTCGCGGTCATGGCGGGCACCCCATGACACACGATCAGTCGGTTCGCATCGCCCCGTCGGCCGACGTCGACGACCGCGCCGAGATCGGCTCGGGCAGCTCGGTCTGGCACCTCGCGCAGGTGCGGGAGCAGGCCGTGCTCGGGCGCGACTGCGTGATCGGGCGCGGCGCGTACATCGGCACCGGCGTGAAGCTCGGCGACAACGTCAAGGTGCAGAACTACGCGCTCGTCTACGAGCCCGCCGAGGTGGGCGACGGCGCGTTCATCGGCCCGGCGGCCGTGTTCACCAACGACCACCGGCCGCGCTCGGTCGACCCGGACGGCAAGCAGAAGCGCGCGGGCGACTGGCACGCGGTCGGCGTCACGGTCGGCGAGGGGGCCTCGATCGGCGCCCGCGCGGTCTGCGTCGCCCCGGTCCGGATCGGCCGCTGGGCGATGGTCGGCGCGGGCGCGGTCGTCACGACCGACGTACCCGACTTCGCGCTCGTCGTCGGGGTTCCAGCGCGGCGCATCGGCTGGATCGGCCGAGCCGGGGAGCGCTTGGAGCGGGTGGATGCCGAAACCTGGGGCTGCCCGGAAACCGGCTCCCTGTACCGCGAGGTCGAGGGCGCCATCGAGGAGGTACAGCAGTGAGTGACTTCATCGCGGCGGCGAAGCCCGTCATCGGCGAGGAGGAGATCGAGGCCGCCGTGCGCGTCATGCGCAGCGGCATGGTCATCCAGGGTCCGGAGGTCGCGGCGTTCGAGGAGGAGTTCTCGGCGCTGGTCGACGGCCGGCACTGCGTCGCCGTGAACGCCGGCACCTCCGCACTGCTCCTCTCCCTGGTCGCGGCCGGGATCGGCGCGGGCGACGAGGTGATCGTGCCGTCGTTCACCTTCGCCGCGACCGCGAACTCGGTCGCGCTGACCGGCGCGACCCCGGTGTTCGCGGACATCGAGCCGGAGACCTTCAACCTCTCCCCCGAGTCCGTCGAGGCAGCGATCACCGCGCGTACCAAGGCGATCATGCCGGTGCACCTCTACGGTCAGCCCGCTGACATGCGGCGCCTCGGTGAGATCGCCGAACGGCACGGCCTGGCGATCATCGAGGACGCGGCGCAGGCGCACGGCGCAACGCTGCACGGCACGCCGGTCGGCGCCTTCGGCCTGGCCGCGGCCTTCAGCTTCTACCCGACCAAGAACATGCACTCGCTCGAGGGCGGCATGGTCGTCACCCCCGACGCCGAGTTCGCGCGCACCATCAGGCTGCTGCGCAACCAGGGCATGGAGCGCCGGTACGCCAACGAGCTCGTCGGCTACAACCTGCGGCTGACCGACGTGGCCGCGGCCATCGGACGTGTGCAGCTGCGGAAGCTGCCCGACTGGAACGAGCGCCGCCGGACCAACGCGGCGAAGCTCGACGCGGGCCTTTCCGCCAGCGGCCCGATTCGCGTCCCGGTGGTCGCGGACGGCGTGACGCACGTCTACCACCAGTACACCGTGCGTGTCCCGGCCGACCGGCGAGACGCGCTGCAGGAGCACCTGACCGCGAACGGCGTAGGCAGCGCTGTCTACTACCCGACGCCCACGCACCTCCTGCCGCCCTTCGCCGAACTCGCCGAAGACACGGCGCTCCCGACGAAGTCCGTGCTGCCGGAGACGGGCCGCGCCGCGGCCGAGGTGCTCTCCCTCCCCGTCCACCCGGCCCTCGACGACGCGGATCTGGACCGCATCGCCGAGGCCGTGGGCACCTTCTTCGATTCCGAAGGCTGATGAACACGATCATGAGTACGCGGCGACTGCGAGCGGGCCTGGTAGGCCTCGGAGCCATGGGCCGGCACCACGCGCGGGTGCTCAAGGCACTCGACGGCGTGGACCTGGTGGCGGGCGCGGACCCGGGCGGCGACGCGCACGGGGTGCTCGGCGACGTGCCGCTGCTCCCGGACGTGGAGAGCCTGATCGCGCTGAAGCCGGACTACGTGGTCGTGGCGTGCCCGACCGCGTTCCACGAGGGCGTCGCGCTGGCGCTCGCCGAGGCGCACATCCCGGCGCTGATCGAGAAGCCGCTCGCGCACGACATCCCCGCCGCGCGCCGCGTCGTCGAGGCCTTCGAGAGCCGCGGCCTGGTCGCCGCCGTCGGCCACATCGAGCGGTACAACCCGGCGCTGCAGAGCATGCGCTCGCGGCTCGAGAACGGAGACCTCGGCGAGGTCTTCCAGGTGGCGACGCGCCGTCAGGGCCCGTTCCCGAACCGGATCGCGGACGTCGGCGTGGTCAAGGACCTGGCGACGCACGACCTGGACCTGACCGGCTGGGTGACCGGCGCGCAGTACAGGAGCGTGGCCGCCAAGACGGCGCACCGCAGCGGCCGTCCGCACGAGGACCTGGTGACGGTGCTCGGCGAGCTGGACAGCGGCGTGATCGCCAACCACCTGGTGAACTGGCTCTCCCCGCTCAAGGAGCGGGTCTCGATCGTGACCGGCGAGCGCGGCTGCTTCGTGGCCGACACGCTGACCGCCGACCTGACGTACTTCGCCAACGGCTCGACGCGCACGGAGTGGGACGCGGTCTCGGCCTTCCGCGGCGTGTCCGAGGGCGACATGACCCGCTACGCGATCCCCAAGCGCGAGCCGCTGGCCGTCGAGCACGAGACCTTCCGCGACGCGGTGGAAGGCAAGACCGACAACGGGATAGTGACCCTGCGCCAGGGCCTGCGCGCCGTCATGGTCGCCGAAGCCGTGCTCGACTCGGCCCGCTCCGGCGAGACCCGTCCGCTGACCCTCGTCTAGTCCCCATTTCCCCGCTCTTCCCCCTGATCGGACTTCCTCCCGTGCAGATCTGCGTCTTCGCCCTAGGAAAGATCGGCCTCCCGCTCGCCGTGCAGTTCGCGGGCCTCGGCCACAGCGTGAGCGGGGTGGACATCGCCCCGCACGTCGTCGAGCTCGTCAACGCGGGCGACGCGCCGTTCCCCGGCGAGACCGGCCTGGACGAGGCGCTCAAGAAGGCGGTCGCCGAGGGCCGGCTGACCGCGACCCTGGACGGGACGGCTGCGGTGGCCGGGGCGGACGCCGTGGTCATCGTCGTGCCGCTGATCGTGGACCAGGACGGCGTGCCGGACTTCGGCCCGCTCGACGCCGCCACCAGCGCCGTGGCAGCGGGCCTGCGCAAGGGCACCTTGGTGAGCTACGAGACGACGCTGCCGGTGGGCACCACCCGCGAGCGCTTCGCCCCGATGCTCGGCTCCGGCTCCGGCCTGACGCCGGGTGAGGACTTCGCGCTGGTCTTCAGCCCCGAGCGGGTCTCCTCCGGCCGCATCTTCGCCGACCTGCGCAAGTACCCCAAGCTAGTCGGCGGCATCGACGAGCCCTCAACCGAGCGCGGCGTCGCGTTCTACGAACAGGTCCTAGAGTTCGACGAGCGCCCGGACCTCGGGCGGCCCAACGGCGTCTGGAACCTGGGCACCTCCGAGGCGTCCGAACTGGCGAAGCTCGCCGAGACCACCTACCGCGACGTCAACATCGGCCTGGCGAACACCTTCGCGCGCTACGCGGACCGGATCGGCGTGGACATCGCCGGGGTCATCGAAGCCTGCAACAGCCAGCCCTTCAGCCACATCCACCAGCCCGGCATCGCCGTCGGCGGCCACTGCATCCCGGTCTACCCCCGGATGTACCTGTGGAACGACCCCGACGCCGAGGTGGTCCGTGTGGCCCGCGCCGCGAACGCCGCCATGCCCGCGTACGCCGTGGACCTGCTGGCCGAGGAAGCCGGGGATCTCACCGGCCTCCGCGTAGCCGTCCTGGGCATCGCCTACCGCGGCGGTGTGAAGGAGACCGCGTTCTCCGGCGTCTTCCCCACGGTAGAAACCCTCAAGGAGCGCGGCGCCGAGGTCGTAGTCGGCGACCCGATGTACACCGACGCCGAGATCCGCGCCTTGGGCTTCGAGCCCCACCAGCCCGGCTCCTCAGTCGACGCGGTGATCATCCAGACCGACCACGTCGAATACCGCACCCTCACCCCCGCCGACTTCCCCGGCATCAGAACCCTGATCGACGGCCGCCGCATCACCGACCCGGCCGCCTGGACCGGCGTCCGCCGACGGCTCATCGGCGCGGGCGACGCGCGGTAGGGGTCGAAGCAGCAGCGTAGGCGCGGGCGGCTTCTCGGCATTCTGTGCCGAGTACCGCCCGCGCCTCAGTTTTGCGGCTGCCTAGCGTAGAGCCGCGATACCGGCCAGGAAGATGTCCACGCCGGCGAGGAATTGCTCGCGGTCGTCGTGCTCGCGCAGTTGCGTCCCCCCTGCGTGCACGAACGGGTAGCGGTCGGGGTCCAGTTGCGCCCATCGTGCGGCGGCGGCCTCGAGGAAGGCCGCTCGGTCCGTACCGCTGTCGGCGAGGTGCCGGGCGTTCGCGGCGTTCTGCGCGGCGACACCGAGGACGTAGTTCATCAGCGTGCCGCCCGCGTCGAAGCGCGCGCTCTCGGGAACGGCGAGGGCGTCCAGCAGTCTGGCGATGCTCTCGTAGAAGTCCATCAGCGCGGGGCTCCACGGTTGCCGGGAGAGTTCCGCCCCGACCCAGGGGTGGGCGTCGATCGCGTCGAACAGGCCCAGGGCGAGGCGGCGCAGGGCTTCGCGCGGGTCCGTATCGCTGACCGCGCCGGACAGTACGCGGGCGATGATGTCGTCGGTGGCGGCCGCGAGCACGTCGGCCTTGTCCGCGACGTGGTGGTAGATCGCTCCGTAGCCGGTGCTCAGGCGAATGGTGAGCGCGCGCAGGGTCAGCGCGCTCTCGCCGCCGCCGTCCAGCAGCTCGGTCGCGGCCTGGATGATCAGCTCTCTGGACAGCCCGTCCGTGCGCCGCGGGGCCCGCGGGGATCGCGTCGCGGTCTTCTTAGCCATGGTCCCCATCATCGCAGAATTGGAGTCTCGATCCAAAGTCGTGTTAGCTTATTGGAGTGGCGATCCAATGAGGGTCGCCCCGCGAGCCCGGGAGGAAACCCATGACGAATCCGGTCACGATCATCGGAGCAGGTCTAGGCGGCCTGATGCTGGCCCGCGTGCTGCACGTGCACGGCATCGCGTCCACGGTCTACGAGGCGGAGTCCTCCCCCTCGGCGCGCACGCAGGGAGGGCTGCTCGACATCCGCGAGTACAACGGCCAGCCGGCGCTGGAGACGGCGGGGCTGACCGAGGAGTTCCGCAAGCTGATTTTGGAGGGGCGTCAAGCAATGCGGCTCCTGGACCGGGACGGGAAGCTCCTGCTCGCCGTGCCCGACGACGGCGCGGGCGGCAACCCCGAGGTGCAGCGCGGCGAACTGCGTCAGATGCTGCTCGACTCGCTCCCGGCCGGCACCGTCCGGTGGGGCCACAAGGTCAGCGGCGTCCGCGGCCTGGGCGACGGTCGCCACGAAGTGGCCTTCACCGACGGCGCCACCGCCGCCACGAGCCTGCTGGTCGGCGCGGACGGCGCCTGGTCCCGGATCCGGCCGCTGCTGTCCGGCGCGACACCCGCGTACACCGGCATCTCGTTCATCGAGACCCACCTGTTCGACGGCGACACCCGCCACCCGACCAGCGCGGAAACCGTCGGCGGCGGAGCGATGATGGTGCTCGAGCCGGGCAAGGGGATCCTGGCGCACCGCGAGCGCGGCGGGAACCTGCACACCTGGGTGATGCTCTCCAGGCCGCTGGACTGGTTCGCCGGTATCGACTTCACCGATCCCGCCGCGGCCACCGCACGCATCGCCGCGGAGTTCGACGGCTGGGCACCGGAGCTCACCGCCCTGGTCACCGAGGGCGAGACCGCGCCGGTCCCGCGCAACATCTACACCCTGCCCGTCGAACACCGGTGGGACCACACGCCGGGCGTGACCCTGCTCGGCGACGCCGCACACCTCACCGCCCCGAACGGCGAAGGCGCCAACCTGGCCATGTACGACGCCGCCGAACTGGGCAAGGCCATCGCCGCACGCCCCGACAACATCGAGACCGCACTCACCGAGTACGAGCACGCCATGTTCGTGCGCAGCGCCGCGTCCGCCGCAGAGGCCCCCGACCTTTACGTGATGCTGGGCGACGGCACGCCCCACAGCCTGATCAACAGCTTCACCGGCAACTGACCTGACCTGACCTGACCTTCAACCTGTACGGGCGGCCGACTGTCATCCAGTCGGCCGCCCGCATTCGTCGTACAACTCCGCTATTGGTGCTATCCGGCCCATTTCCCGCACAGGAACATGTACGCGATGGCGAACATGACCGGTGCCGAGAAGGTCAGGTAGACGGACTTGAACCACGGCTTTTTCACGCACCAGACGCCGAACATCGCCCAGAGCGGCCACCAGGTGAGCATCTCGCGGTTGACCGACAGGTAGACGTGCGAGGTGGCGAGGGTTCCGACGGACAGGGCGACGTAGGTGAACTCGGCCCAGCGGCGCTTGTAGGCGAGCCAGAGCGTCAGCGCGATGCCGATGAAGGTGACGACGAGTTCGAGCTGGTACTCCCACGCGTTCTCGGCGACGAGGTAGCGGCCGAAGGCGTAGTGCCAGGTCTCGGCGAGCGTGTGCCAGGGGTAGGACAGGTGGCGGTCCCAGCCGGAGGATTCGGCGTGTTCCCAGGCGTTCCAGTTGCCGGTCATGCCGTGCAGGTAGACCATGAAAGCGGCTACCGGCAGCACCGGCAGCACGAGCGGCCAGGCGCGCAGCCAGGCGCGCAGGGCGCGCGGCCTGGCCTGCAGGAAGAGCACGCCGACGGCGGCCAGGATGAACAGGCCATTGATATGGATGGCGGACGCGCCGGCCAGCAGGATCCCGGCGACCAGCCAGCGTCTGCGGCGGGCGGCGACCCAGGCCCACAGCGCGCAGGCGAGAAACGGCCCCTCGGTGTATCCGGCGGCCATGAAGACGGCGGCGGGCGCCCAGACGAACAGCGTCAGCCCGTCCCGCGCGGCGGTGCGTACCCCGGCGGGCGAGAGCCCCGCGGCCTCCGCCTCCATCGCGATGATGCGCACCAGCGCCATGCACGCGAGCGCGCCGGTGACGAAGGAGATGAACAGGCCGGTGTAGACGTAGGAGCGCAGTATTTCGTGGACGACGTAGAGCAGGATCGGGTAGCCCGGGAAGAACGCGATCGACGCGCCGTGCCGCGCCCGCAGCGTGTAGCCGTTCTCGGCGATGGAGACGTAGCGCAGCCAGTCCCAACGCTGCCACACCGACGCCCAGCCGCGCGGCTGCGTGGTCGTATAGCTGAAGCCGGTCCAGATCACCGCCCAGGTGATCAGCACCATCGGCACCCGCGAGAGCAGCCACACCCGCAGCGAGTCGGCCTCGAGATCGCCGATGCCCAGCCGGGCGAGCCACGGGTCGGCGCTTTTGCGCAGGTCATCGGACAGCCTTGCGAGCCGGCCGCGCGGGGCCTCGGGCCCCTGGGACTCCTGCGCCCCCTGCGCGTCGTCGGCCGAGGCGTCCTCGTGCTCAGATTCTAAAACTCGTACGTCGGAATCCACGGCGGCGAAGTTATGCCGTAGAGGTGTCCATTCGCCGAAATGCGCATGACGGACACCGGAAGAACACCCACCGGTCCCGACTCGGTCGGTTCGCCGTCGACGATCGGCCTCGCGGAACCCGGAGCCCGTCCGTGTCCGTGCGCCATGTCACGGTTACGCAAAGGTCTGACCAGCATCCGGCGGCGCACGCATACTGGACTTCGGGCGCGCGTCGGCGCGAGGTGGGTATTTGGTGGGTACTTTTCGCAGCTGACGAACATACTTGCGCCGACTGGGCGGGTGGGCGCGGACAAGGATGCTCTGATGCTGACTGACGTGACACGTGGGGACGGCGGTGCGGGCACCCTCGCGTCGACCGCGGAGACGGTCGATCTCGCGGTCGAGCGGAGCGCTGCCTTCGTGCTGGCGGTCTCGAAACTGGCCGAAGAAGCGGTGGCCGCGTTCGGCGAGCCTGCTTTCGACCCCGCGGGGCTGCAGTTTCTCGACTCGATGATGGCGGATCTCTCCGAGGCGTTCTCGATCATGAAGCGGTATCTCACAATCCAGCACTGGTACGGAGAGTCGTGGACCTCCCCGTCGCTCGGCCTCGAAGCGGACGTGGACTTTTACGCATGGCGGAAGGAGGCGAAAACGTTCAAGAAGACGCTGCTCACCGCCCGCTGTCCGCTGACGGAGGGCGGCCGCCAGCGCCGGTATGACGAGTACAGCAAACTGATGTGGGCATACTGCAACGATGCGGCAAGTCTGCGCACGGCGATCATCGGCCGGCTCTTCCGCAAGCAGGCTGAGACGGTGAGTACGAGGATCTCCGCGCTGCTCGCCGCGCGGGCCCCACTGCTCGAGGACGCCTACCGCGGGATCACGCAGCTTCCGGCGGCCATCCGGCCGGACTGGAGAGAATCCGACGTGGTCACGCCCGGGCCGGGCCGGTTGCGGCTGTGCGTCGGCTCAGCCGCCTTCACCCCGGTGACCGTCACCACCCTGTGTCCGGCGACCCGGTCCGTCCGGACCGAGGACAACTTGGAGACCGCCGTCGACGCCTCGGAAAGGCAGACGCACACCGTGCAGCTCGCCGCCGCCCAGGTGCCGCTCATCCTCGATCTGGACCGGGACGGCGGGTTGAAGACGGACGACCCGGACGTGGTCGCTTCCGCCGCGCTGCGCCTCCTGGCCCTGCTGCCCGCCAACAGGCTGCAGATCTCCGTGTTCGATCCGCTCCGCCTCGGCGAGTCGGCGGCGGCGCTGTTCGCGTTGGACGAGATCGCGCCCGCCGTGATCGGCGACAAGGTCTGGACCAGCGCGTCAGAGCTGTCCGATCTGCTGACCCGGACCGAAGAGCACCTGACCCTGGTCACCCAGAAATACCTGCAAGGCCAGCACTCTTCGCTGACCGCGTACAACGCGCAGGCCGGCGAGGTCGCTGAAGCGTACCGGCTGCTGATCCTCTACGACTTCCCGGCGGGATTCAGCCGCGCGGACGGGCGGTTCGACGAGGAGGCGTCCGCCCGACTCGGCAAGATCATCACGATGGGGCCGCGGTGCGGAGTCTTCACCTTCATCGTGAGCAGCGAGTTGGCGAAAACCGCGGCGGCCCAGCAGCAACAACAGCAACAGCAACAGCAACAACCGAAACGGGTGCTGCCCTCGCTCTACCGCGGTCAGAACATCGAGGACGACACCTTCAATCAGCTTCTCGGAGTCCCGGCCTGGGGCCGTGCGATGGACGGCATCCTGACGAATCCGACTGCTGATGCCGACGACGCACTGGCACGGGCCACCGCTCGGCAGCGGCATGCGTTCACGGTCTCCGCGTCCGGCGGCCGGTGGACGTACGCGCCGGCCCCGGCACTGACCGCGCAGGCGGTGGCCGGCCTCACGGCACACGTCCAACGAGCCTTCGCCTCCGCGACCGACGTGCAGGTCACCCCCAGGCGCGTCGCCGAACTCGGCCAGGCGAGGGTAGATCGGGACGCCGCCCGCGGAGTCCGCGCGCATGAGACCCTGCCGCTGCCGGGCGACCCCGCGACGTGGTGGCATGGTCGGGCTGACCGCGGGGCGGCGGCGCAGTTCGGCCGATCGGGGGCGAACGACGTCGCCGTGCTCGGCCTGGACTCGGAGAACCAGTCGAACGTGCTGCTCGGCGGTCGGCCCGGAGCCGGCAAGTCGGTCTGGCTGCACGCGGTGATCGCGAGCCTGTGCCAGCGCTACTCGCCGGAGGAGCTCTCGCTCTATCTGGTGGACTTCAAGGAGGGCGTCGAGTTCAAGGCGTACGCCGCGGGCCGGTTGCCGCACGCGCGCGTGGTCGCGGTCGAGTCCGAACGCGAATTCGGCCTCTCGGTCCTGCTGTCGCTCGACGCAGAGATCACCAGGCGCGGCAACCTGCTGCGCGGCACCGACGGACACCAGGTCGAGATCGGCGCGTACCGGGCGCGAACCGGTTCACCGCTGCCCCGGATCGTGCTGATCGTCGACGAGTTCCACGTCCTGTTCGAACGCGATGACAAGATCGCCACCGCCGCGGGCGAGATCTTCGAGCGCATCGTCCGCCAGGGGCGGGCGTTCGGCATCCATACGATCCTCGCCTCCCAGACGCTCGCCGGAACCTCGGGGCTGGGCCGGCACATCTTCAACCTCATCCCGGTACGGGTCGCCCTGCAGTCCTCCGACGCCGACTCCAGGATGCTGCTCGCCGACGACAATGCCGAGGCGCACCTGCTCACGCGCCCAGGCGAGGGCATCCTGAACACCCGTGCCGGGTTGAAGGAGGCGAATCAGCGCTTCCAGACCGCCTACTGGAGCTCCGAGGAACGCGCGGCCCTGGTCGCCGGGCTACGCCAACTCGCCGACGCGCGCGGATTCACGCAGGTGCCCGCCGTGTTCGAGGGAAAGCTGCCGGCTCCGATCGCCGAGACGCCGATCGAACTGCTTCGCCCAGCCGCCGGGCAGCACGATCTGCGCCTGGTCCTCGGCCTGCCGCTGACACTCGATCCGCCGGTCGGCGCCCACCTGCGCCGCGAGCCGGGCGGGAACCTCCTCATGGTCACGCCCGACGAGGTCTCCGAAGGCCTACTCACCGTACTGCTGACGACGCTGGCCGCGAACGCGGTCGAGTGCGAGGTGCTCGACTTCGGGTCACCTGACGCCCCATGGACCCGAGTCCTCGACGCCCGACCGCAGCCGGGCACGCTCACCCGGCGCCGCAGCCGCTCCGCAGCGGTCGCCCTCGCCGAACTGGCGAAACAGGTGGACGAACGCCAGGACGCGGGCGAGTACCAGGCACCCGCCAAACTGGTATTCCTACTGGCCCTGCACCGCGCCCGCGAGTTCGACGCGGCCGCGTACGACAACGAGCAGAACGCGCTGCTTGAGCGGATCCTGCGGGACGGGCCGGATGTCGGGGTCCACGTGGTTGCCTGGTGCGACAAGGCCCTGTCGCTCGACCGCAAGCTGAGCCCGACGGCGCTGCGCGAGTTCGGCGTCAGGCTGCTGACCAAGGTTGACCGGGACACGTCGTTCCGGCTGATCGACTCGGACGCCGGCGTGAACCTGCCCGCCTCGCAGGCCGTCCTCGACGACCACGACCGGGGCGAGGTGACCAGGCTGCGCTGGTTCACCGGCGCCGACGAAGCCTGGATCCGGTCCGTGCTGTGCCGCGATGCGGACGAGTCGGCATGAGCGAGGTCGTACGCTCGAGCTTCGAAGCACTCGAGACGCTGCGCGTCGGCCTGGGGCGGCTCGCCGTCGAAGTCGGCGACGTGACCGCCGACGCCGAGGCCGCCCTGCGCCAGACGCACGCCCAGGCTGTCGCGGCCGTCTCCCGCCGCCAGGCTCAAGTCAACCGCTTGTCGGCAGAACTCGACCAGTGCCGACGCAGGCCCCCTCCGCCGGCGCCGAATTGCGCGCCGATCGCCACGGCCCTCGCCGACGTGGAGCGCTCTCTTGCCGACGCGAAGCAGGCAGTGCGAACGATCGAGCAGGCGATGAGCACTCATTCCGCGGCTCGCGCCAGGCTGATGCGCGAGATCCAGGCCCTGACGTCGCAGGGCCGGAACCGCATCACCGCGCAACTCGGCTACCTCGCGGTCTATCTCGCCGATGGGTTCGGCGGCGGCGGCTCGTCGACGGATTCCGTCGGGATCGCGTCCGCCATCGGGTCAGCGGCACTCGCCGAAGAGCTGACGACGGTTCCCGAGGGCTACCGGATGGTGCCGCTGGATCTCATCGACGACTCAGCTGATGTGCGCGGGACCGAGGACTTCAAGAAGCCGGGGTACTCGCCGGAAGACCTGGCCTGGTCGTACACCGCTCTGCGCGAGGTGGTCCTGCCCGCGTTGGCTCGCGGTCTGGGCGTGGATCACTTCGCCGAACTCGACGCGCGGGAAGGGCTCACAGGCACGCACAGCTACACGGAGTGCTTCAACGGATTCTTCAGCGCGAGCGAGGCCATTCGGCTCAACGGGCTTCCTAGCGGACGGTACAGCGTCGCCAACGGGCGGCATCGCATCTGGGTCGCGCGCGAACTCGGCCTGGACGCGGTTCCAGTATTGGATCCTTCGGCGCATTCGACGAGCGAGAGGACACAGTCATGAGCGCTCTGAGCCGACCGCGACAGAGTCTGGACGCGGTGGAAGCGACCTTCAAGCGAACCGAGTCGGCCGCCGCGAACCAATGGAATGACAATGCTCGACGCTCCTTCGACGCACACGTGTCCCAACCCCTGGACGTAGCACTACGGCAGTACACCGCCACCCTCGCGGCGCTCGACTCGACCCTCGACGGGTGCCTACGCCTCATCAGCGGCTGACAGATCGCGGCCGGACACGGGAAGCAGGAATGGACATGAGCGGACGGGTTTCAGCGGATGTCGACGATCTGCGCAGGCTGCGCAGGGAGATCGACCAGACTCAGCGGACGATCAGCGAGGCGCTCTCGCGACTGCGCGCGACCATGGCGCGTACCCACTGGGACGACGCGGCCTGCCGGGCCTTCGAAGCACAACTTCAGGACACTATGTCCAGCATCAAGCAGTTTGACGCCAAGGCGGAAGCACTCAAACCGGTGCTGAACCGCAAGATCGAGAGCCTGGTCGCGTTCCTGAGACACTGACCCCGCCGCGCGATCAGCTCGCCTTGGACTCCATCACGTCGACCAGTCGGCCCAGCGCCTTGAGCACCCATTCGCGGTCATCCCCCAGCCCGGACAGCAGCTCGACCTCGGTCGCCAGCTGACGGGGGAACAGGTTGTCGACGGCCTCGGCGCCGGCGTCGGTGATGTTCACGAGGGCGGCGCGGCGGTCGGCGGGGCAGGGGGTGCGGGCGATGAAGCCGCGGCTCTCGAGCTTGGCGAGGGTCTTGCTGACGCCTGCCCGGGACATACCTAGGCGCTCGGCGATGCGGCGGGCGATCATCGGCTCGGGGGCGTGGCGCAGCGGGACGAGCAGGTCGAGCTCGGGGGCGGTCAGCAACGCGCCCTCGTAGAGCGGCTCGGCGGCGCGGTCGAGCAGGCCGCCGGCCCGCTTGATCAGGCATACGAGTTCCATCGGCGAGGTATCGAGGCCGGGGTTGCGCTCGGCCCACTGGGTTTGGACCTCGGCGGGGGACGGATGCATGCGGCTCGCCTTCTCACTCTCGGCCGGACGGCCCTCGGACTGCTGCGCCTGCTGTGCGGCACGACCGGTTTCGCGGCGTTCTCGGTGGTCTGCGCGCTCGCGCCGAACATCGCCGTGCTGACCGGCGCGCGCTTCCTGCAGGGCGTCGCGGGGGCGGGCGGGATGGTGCTGGCGCGGGCCGTGCTCACGGATTGGTTCCACGGCGTCGAACTGCCGCGCTACTTCGCTCTGCTCTCGCAGATCATGGGGGTCGCGCCGATCGCCGCGCCGATCGTCGGCGGCGCCGTGCTGTCCGTGTCCACGTGGCGCGCGGTCTTCGTCGTGCTCACGGTGCTGGGCGCGCTGCTGCTGCTCGGCGTGCTGCGGAAGGTGCCGGAGTCGCTGCCGCCCGAGCGTCGGCAGCGCAACGGGGTCGGCAGCACGTTCCGGGCGATGGGCGCTCTGCTGAAGCACCGGGCGTTCGTCGGATACGTGCTCGTACTCGGGTTCGCCGCCGCCGCGCTGTTCACGTACATCGCCGGGTCGAGCTTCGTGTTCGAGGACCTGCACGGCGTGTCGGCGACCATGTACTCGCTGATCTTCGCGACCAACGCGGTCGGCATGCTCATCGCCGGGGCCTGCTTCTCCCGCCTCGCCCCGCGTCTGCGGCTCAACACGCTGCTCACGGCCGGGGTCGCGGTCGCGGCGTTGGGGGCGGCGGCTCAGGTCGTGGTCAGAGTCGCTTTTGGCGAGACGCTTGCGGGAACGTGGATCACGCTCCTCATCACCGTCAGCGGCATCGGGCTGGTCTTCCCGGCCACGATGAGCATCGGCCAGGCACTGGGCCGGCACGCGCCCGGGGCGGCGTCCGCGCTGCTCGGCGGGCTGCAGTTCCTTCTCGGCGCGCTCGCCTCCCCGCTCGTCGGACTGTTCGGCACGGGTAGTTCGCTGCCGATGGCCGTCATCATGCTGGCCGCCACGGCAACCGCGCTGCTCGCGCTGTTCACCCTCGTCCGGCCGTGGGAGGGCCACGGCGAGCCGAGGTGAGGCCAACGACCTGACAAGCGCCTATACTGGCTCGCCACCATGTCTGTGCGGCCCGAAGAGATGTGAGGCACTTGCCAGAGAGCGGTTCCCGGCTGACGGTGCGCGACGTGCTCGGGCTCGACCTCGTCGCCTCCTTCGGCCCCGAGGTGGTCGCGGGCGCGGCGGGTCTGGACCGGCCGGTGCGCTGGGTGCACGTGGCGGAGGCGCTGGACGTCGGCGTGATGCTGTCCGGCGGCGAGATGGTGCTGACGACGGGCCTGCTGCTGGCGGACGACCCGAAGGCGCAGACCGCGTACATGGAGTCGATGCACGGGGCCGACGTGGCCGCCGTGGTCCTCGGTCTCGGCCGCGCCTTCGCCACCACGCCGCCCGTGATGCGCCGGGCGGCCGAGCAGCGCGGCGTGCCGCTGATCGTGCTGCACCGGCCCGCGCCCTTCGCCAAGTTCACCGAGGAGGTGCACGCGCGGCTGCTCAACGACCGGTTCGCGGCGGTGGACCTGTCCGACCGGCTGCGCTCGGCGCTGGCCGCGCTCAACCTCTCCGGCGCCTCGCTGCAGCGGCTGCTCGACGAGATCGCGGCCTTCGCGGGCTGCCCGGTGATGCTGGTGAACCTCGCGCAGCGGGTGCTGGCCACGTCCGGGGACCGGGCCGCGCTCAGTGAACTGATGCGCGACTGGGAGCGGGTGTCGCGGCAGGTCGCGACGCTGGTCGCGCCCTGCTCGGCGACGGAGGCGAGGCGCGGTGCGGCGACTCGGACCGCCGGGGCGACGACCGCGGGTCCGGACGGCCTGATCATCGCGCCCTTGGAGGCGCGCGGCCGGCAGTGGGCGAGGCTGGTGCTGTTCGGCTATCGCGGGCCGGAGGCCGAGGGCCGGATGGTCGCGGAGCGCGCGGCCGAGGCGCTGGCCGTGCACCGGCTCGTCGGCGGCGGCGACGGATACGCGAACGACGGTCTCGAGGGCGAAGCGGCCCAGGCCATGCTCGCCGACCTCGCCTCCGGCACCGTGCGGCCCGATCAGCTGCTCCCCCGCTTGCGCGCACTCGGGCTGCCGGTGAACCGGCGCACCTTCGTGCCGCTGATCATCAGACCGCTGAGCGGCGACGGCGAGGGCTTCGACCTGCTGTTCCGGCGCACGCTGGCCGACGAGGGCCTGCCGGGCCTGGCCGGCTGGACCGGCACCACGGCCGGCGGCGCTCCGGGCACGGCGGTGCTGATCAGTTTGCCGCGCGAGCAGGACGCCGCGGCGGCCGTGGACCGGCTCGTGCTCAGGGCCGGCGAGCAGCACGGCCACGGCCGGACGATCGTGGTCGGCGCGGGCTTCGACTGCTTCACGCTGGACGAGCTGCCCCGCTCGTTCGCCGAGGCCGCGCACGTCGCGGACGCCGCCGTGGCCGATCCGCCCGCGGGTCCGGTGGCCCGGCTGCGCGACGTGCGGCTGCGCGGCCTGGTCCGGCTGCTGCGCGACGAACCGGAACTGCAGGCCTTCATCGAACGCGAGCTCGGTCCGCTCTTCGCCCAGCAGGATCTGCTGGACGTGCTCCGCTCCTACCTGCGCACCGGCCGCAACAAGTCGCTCGCGGCGCAGGAGCACCACTTCTCGCGGCCGGCGCTGTATCGCAGGCTGAAGAGCATCGAGACGCTGCTCGGCGTGGATCTGGACGACTGGGACCAGCTCGTTTCGCTCTACGTCGCGCTCCTGGCCTACGAGGCGCAGCAGGCGTCCGGAGCCGGTCCCGCCGGCTAGCGGTATCAGTCCTCTGTCGCCGTGGCCGCGGGCGGCACCAGCTTCATCAGCACGACGTAGAGCACCAGCGAGGAGCCGAAGCCCACCGCCCAGCCGTAGTCGGCCAGCGGCTTGAGGAACGGGATCAGGCCATTGACGGGGAACGGCCCCTGCTTGACCCCGGCGGTCACCGAGGAGTACGAGCCGCCGATCGCCAGCAGGCCGCCGACCACGAACGACACGACCGCGCGCCAGTTCCAGCCGCCGTTGTACCAGTAGCGGCCGGACGGCTTGTAGAGCTCGTCGAGGGCGAGCTCGGTGCGGCGCAGGATCCAGTAGTCGGCGATCAGGATGCCGGCGACCGCGCCGAGCAGGCCGCCGACGGTGTCCAGCCAGGTGAAGATGTAGACGTTCGGGTTCGAATACAGCTTCCAGGGCAGGATCACCACGCCGATCACGCCGGTGATCAGCGCGCCGGTGCGGAAGTTGACGTACTTGGGGATCAGGTTGGTGAAGTCGTAGGCCGGGCTGACGACGTTCGCCGCGATGTTCACGGACAGCGTGGCGATCAGCACGATGAAGAGCCCGAGCAGGGTGCCCGCGACGTTGTCCAGCTTGGTCAGCAACTCCACCGGGTCCCAGATCGGCGTGCCGTAGATCGCCTGCGAGCCGGAGGTGACCAGGACGGACAGCAGCGCGAAGAGGGTCATCGTGGTGGGCAGGCCGAGCGCCTGGCCGCGGACCTGCGCGCGCTGGCTGCCGCCGAAGCGGGTGAAGTCCGGGATGTTCAGCGAGAGCGTGGACCAGAACCCGATCATGCCCATCAGCGAGGGGAAGAAGACCTTCCAGAAGCCCGAGCCCCAGCCCAGCTTCGAGGGCTGGTCCAGCAGCGGGCCGAAGCCGCCGGCCTTGACCGCCACCCAGATGAGCAGCGCGATCGCGCCGACGATGACGAGCGGGGCGGCCCAGTTCTCGAAGCGCCGCAGCGTGTCCATGCCGCGCACGATCACCACGACCTGGATGAGCCAGAACACCGCGAAGGACAGCCACTCGGTCCACGGCTCGCCGCCGACCGAACCGGCGTTGGCCCACCAGGAGCCGAAGGCCTTGCCGCCGAGTGCGAAGATCGCGCCGCCGCCGATCCAGGTCTGGATGCCGAACCAGACGCAGGCGACGAGGGCGCGGATGACGGCGGGGAGGTTCGCGCCGCGCAGACCGAATGAGGCACGCGCGAAGACCGGGAAGGGGATGCCGTAGCGGGTGCCCGCGTGTCCGTTGAGAATCACCGGGGCGAGCACGATGAGGTTGGCCAGCGCGATCGTGAGCACGGACTGCTTCCAGTCCATGCCCAGCGCGACCAGGCCCGACGCGAGGGTCCAGGTCGCGATGTTGTGCGACATGCCGACCCACAGCGCCAGGAAGTTGTACGTGGTCCAGCGGCGCTTGGCGACGGGCACTGGGGTCAGGTCGGGATTGGCGAAGCGGGCGTCGTCGAGCACGACGCCCTCAGCCAGCTCTATGCGGCCGTCTGTATCAGTTATCGGAGAGGGTGATGGGGCGGTTGTGGACATGGTGAGGGCCACCTCGGGTGATCGGGCTTGCGCGGGATGGGAACGGGGCGGTGCTGGGTGGTGCGCGCCCGGACAGCGGCGGCCGGGTTGACTGGGCGTGCTGGAAAAAAGAGGCCTAGCCGACGGCCGGGATCACGTCCGCCGCGTAGGCCTCGATGACCTGGTCGATCGCGTCGTGCATCGCGTAGACCGCGAACTGGTCCACGCCGAGCGACCGGAGGTGCTCGAGCTTCGCGATGTGCGCCTCGGGCGGCCCGATCAGGCAGAAGCGCTCGACGATCTCGTCGGGCACGAAGGCGGTGTCCGGGTTGCCGACGCGGCCGTGGTGGCTGTAGTCGTACTTTTCCCGGGCCTTGATGTAGGCGGTCAGCTCCCCCGGCACCATCCCGGAGGAGTCGCCGTAGCGGGTGACGAGGTCCGCGACGTGGTTGCCGACCATGCCGCCGAACCAGCGGCACTGGTCGAGGGCGTGGGCGTACGCGGCGTCGCTGCCGTCGGTCACGTACGCCGGGGCCGCGACGCAGATCTTGACGCTCGCCGGGTCGCGTCCGGCGTCGACGGCGGCCTGGCGCACGGCCTTGACCATCCACTCGGTCAGAAACGGGTCGGCCAGCTGCAGGATGTAGCCGTCGGCCTGGCGGCCCGTCAGCTCGAGCGCCTTGGGACCGTAGGCGGCCATCCAGACCGGCAGCGCGCCGTCGTTCACCCACGGCAGCCGCATGCTCGTGCCGCCGAACTCGGCCTCGCGGCCCTCGGCGAGGTCCTTGATGACGCGCATCGCCTCGCCGAGCACGCCGAGCGTGGCCGGCTTGCGTCCGGCGACCCGCATCGCCGAGTCGCCGCGCCCGATGCCGCAGATCGTGCGGTTGCCGTACATGTCGTTGAGCGTGGCGAACGTCGACGCGGTCACCTCCCAGGTGCGGGTGCCCGGGTTGGTGACCATCGGACCGACGACCAGCCGCTCGGTGTGCTCCAGGATGCGGCTGTAGATGACGAACGGCTCCTGCCACAGCACGGCCGAGTCGAAGGTCCAGCCGTGTGTGAAGCCGAGTTCCTCGGCGCGGACCATCCGGTCGACGAGCGTCTTCGCCGGGGGATCGTTCTGCAGCACCAGACCGAAGTCCATGTCTCTCCTCTGTGTTCAGGTCAGGTACTGGCAGGTGGTTCGGGGCGTGAAACGGCCGTGCCCGGTCTGCCCGAGGTACTGCCCGTCGTCGATGATCACGCGGCCCCGGGACAGGACCGTCTTCGAGTGCCCGGCCACGGTCTTGCCCTCGTACGCCGAGTAGTCGACGTTCATGTGGTGGGTCTCGGCGGACATCGTGTAGGAGCCGTTCGGGTCGTAGAGCACGATGTCGGCGTCGGCTCCGGGCGCGATCGTGCCCTTCGACGGGTAGAGCCCGAACATCCGGGCCGGGGTCGCGCAGGCCAGCTCGATCCAGCGGCGGCGGGAGATGTGCCCGTCCACGACCGCCTGGTGCAGCAGGTCCATCCGGTTCTCCACGCCCGGCATTCCGTTGGGGATCTTGGAGAAGTCGCCGCGGCCGAGTTCCTTCTGCCCGCTGAAGCAGAACGGGCAGTGGTCGGTGGAGATCACCGAGAGGTCGTCGCCGCGTAGCGCCCGCCACAGCGCCGCCTGGTGGTCCTGCGGACGCAGCGGGGTGGAGCAGACGTACTTCGCGCCCTCGAAGTCCGGGCGGGCCAGGTCGTCGGTGGAGCAGAACAGGTACTGCGGGCAGGTCTCGCCGAACACGTTGAGGCCCATGTCCCGGGCCCGGGTCAGCTCCTCGACGGCTTCCGCGGCCGAGACGTGCACGACGTAGAGCGGCGAACCGGCCACGCGCGCCAACTGGATCGCCCGGTACGTCGCCTCCGACTCGAGCAGCGCCCTGCGCACCTCGCCGTGGTAGCGGGGATCGGTCTTGCCCGCGGCCAGCGCCTGCGCGACCAGCACGTCGATCGCGGGCCCGTTCTCGGCGTGCATCATGATCAGCCCGCCGTTGTCCGCGCCGCGCTGCATCGCGCGCAGGATCTTGCCGTCGTCGCTGTAGAACACGCCCGGATAGGCCATGAACAGCTTGAAGCTGGTCACACCCTCGTCGACCAGCGAGTCCATCTCCTTGAGCGAGTCCTCGGTGACGTCCGCGAGGATCATGTGGAAGGAGTAGTCGATCGCGCACTGCCCATCGGCCTTGGCGTGCCAGGTGTCGAGGCCTTCGCGCAGCGACTTGCCGACCGACTGGACCGCGAAGTCCACGATCGTGGTCGTCCCGCCCCAGGCCGCCGCCCGCGACCCCGTCTCGAACGTGTCCGACGCGGCCGTGCCACCGAACGGCAGCTCCATGTGCGTGTGCGCGTCCACGCCGCCCGGGATCACGTAGAGGCCGGTGGCGTCGAGCACCTTGTCCGCGTTCTGCGACCAGGCCTCCGCGACAGTGCCGCCGCTGGCCGCGAGCGCCGCCACCTTCTCGTCCTCGATCAGCACGTCCGCGTGGAGCTCGTCGGACGCCGTGATGACGAGGCCGTTCTTGATCAGGGTACGAGTCATGGTGGAGATCAGGCCTCCGTCAGCGAGTCATAGGCATCCGGACGACGGTCGCGGTAGAACGCCCACTGCTGGCGCACTTCCTCGATCAGCCCGAAGTCGAGGTCGCGCACGACGAGCTCCTCCGCCTTATCCGAGGCGACGTCGCCGACGAACTGGCCGCGCGGGTCCACGAAGTAGCTCGTGCCGTAGAAGTCGTTATCGCCGTACTCCTCGACGCCGACGCGGTTGATCGCGGCCACGAAGTACTCGTTGGCGACGGCCGCCGCGGGCTGCTCCAGCTGCCAGAGGTACGCCGACAGGCCGCGGCTGGTGGCGGACGGGTTGTAGACGATCTCGGCGCCCGCGAGGCCGAGCGCGCGCCAGCCCTCGGGGAAGTGCCGGTCGTAGCAGATGTACACGCCGACCTTGCCCACGGCCGTGTCGAACACCGGCCAGCCGAGGTTGCCCGGCTTGAAGTAGAACTTCTCCCAGAAACCCTTGACCTGGGGAATGTGGTGCTTGCGGTACTTGCCGAGGTAGCTGCCGTCCGCGTCGATCACGACCGCGGTGTTGTAGTAGAAGCCCGCTGATTCGAGCTCGTAGATCGGCAGCACGATGACGATGCCGAGCTCCTTGGCCAGCGCCTGGAACCGCTCGGTGGTCGGTCCGGGGATCGACTCGGCCCACTTGTAGTGCTCGGCCTCCTGCACCTGGCAGAAGTAGGGCGCGTTGAAGACCTCCTGGAAGCCGATGATCTGCGCGCCCTGCGCGGCGGCCTCCCGCGCGGCCTTCTCGTGCGCGGCGGTCATGGATTCCGGGTCACCGGTCCACGCGGTCTGGAATAGGGCCGCTCGTACCACTCGGCTCATGCGTCGCTCCTCGGGACGGGGAAAGTACGGAATGCGGCGATGGCGAAGGCCCGCGCCGCTTCCGAATGCTT
>Ga0302314_10001857_pt1 | contig 39403 bp, 28 predicted proteins | sample III_Palsa_N2_3_FD_200533 | JGI IMG/M metagenome (GOLD analysis project Ga0302314, IMG submission 200533) | Peat permafrost microbial communities from Stordalen Mire near Abisko, Sweden - III_Palsa_N2_3 | ecosystem: Environmental > Terrestrial > Soil > Palsa > Peat permafrost | place: Sweden... | reverse complement strand
CGACATATGACCGTCTCCCAACAATATGCCGTACATGCGCGCGTCGTCCTCCGAGAGGCCATCCACGGGGATGACCTGCACCGGGATTGTCTGCGCCACGTAGTCGCCCGGCCGAAGCTCGCCCGCGTCGATCCACTGGCTCCGGACCTTGCCTCTGTCCAGCCACTCCATGGTACGCGCACAGGCCTGCTCCATCGGGACGCCGCGAATGGCGAAGAACGGATGCCCGGCGGTGACGCGGATGGGCGTGACGGAATGCTTGATCTTGACCGCCACCATCGGACCGTGCTGGTCGTAGGCAAATTTCTCGGTCACCTCGCGATACGTGCCGCTGTTTCCCAGGACCAGATTCCCCACGTTAACGTCGCGAATGGCCATGGGTCCGTCGGCGGTGTACACGACGGTCTCCGGGGCAAAGCATTGGTTCACGGCCACCAGCTGGTCGTTATGAAGCTTTAGGAACGGTATGACGCCTTGCGACTCGCCGTTTGTCCCGCCGATGTAGGCTCCTGTGCCGCGCACGGCCGTCCAAGATCCACCGAGACCGCCCGCCCATTTTGAAAGGTAGGCGTTCTCGGCTATTCCCCGCTGAAAGATCCCCTCTATCGAGTCCGGAATGGTGTAGAGGTAACACGAGCTGAGCTGGCTGTGCAGGGTCCCGCTGTTGAACAACGTCGGCGTCGACGAGCAGAAACGCCGGGTCTTGTAGAGATCGTAGAGCGCCGCCGCCTTGGATTCGCGGTCCCCCTTCTCGTCCAGGAAGAGTCCCATGGACACCCGCATCCAGAAGAACTGCGGCGTCTCGATCCGCCGGGACGCCTTCGAGACCTTGTCGATCAGCAGGTAACGGTCATAGAGCGTCTGGACCCCCAGGAAGTCGAATTCAAGGTCCGACGATGGGTCCAGCCCTCCAGCAAGTCTTCCAAGGTCGTACTCCATGAGCCTTGGATTGAGCCGCTTGATCGCAATCCCATGCTCGATGTATTTCCTGAAGGCCTTCAAGTGGCATTCCTTCAGCTTCCCGATGCCGTCCCTTACGATGTTCCAGCCGAGGACCTCCTCGTAGATGTAGGTGAGCTGGATCCTTCCCGCGAATTTCGCGAAGTCCGCGTCCCTCTCGATCAAGGTCTTTGAATTGAGGATGATCGTCGAATCCAGGTCCTTCTGCGAGATCTGGTCGTAGACCGCTCGCCTGAGCTCGCACTCGATTTCCTCGCTCGAAAGGCAGAGGTCCAGCCCTGCCCGCGCAAACTCGATCCGCATGCGCAGGTCGGCGCCGTCCCAGAGCTCAGTATCCCCGCTCGCCTTCTTCACGACGACGAGCGTTTCCTGGCCGGCAGTCGCCTGTTCGGTCGCCGGGTTGACCGTCTCCGGCGTCCCGTTGGCCCGCGACGCGGCCCGTTCCGCCCGGAACAGGATATAGGCCTCGGCCACCTTGAAGTGCCCCGCTTTCATCAGCTCCTCCTGGACGATGTCCTGGACCTCCTCGATCCTGACAAAGGCCTGGTTGCAAGCCAGCACCCGGTCCGAGACGAGCTTCGCGATCGCCACGGCCGGCGCCGAGTCACGGGCCAGGGACAGGAAGGTCTTTCGCACAGCGATCTCGACCTTGTGGTCGTTCCACGGGACGACCTGGCTGTTCCGGCGGATCACGCGGATGGCGCTCTGGGCGGCCGATTCGCGGCTGACCGAGAGCTTGCGCGAGCGATTGAGCAGCAGGCTCTTTGCGACCATGTAGGCGTTGTTGTCGACGAGGGTCTTCTCGATCAGTTCGTAGAGCCCGCTGAGCGTCAGCCGGACCGGGTTGTGCTTGCGGCCCATCTCGTTGAGGTTGCCGGCAAGCTCCCGGCAGATCTGGGCGACCCATGCCCGGTTCTTGTCCGTGAAGATCTCCTTCTCACCCTGCGAAATGCAGACGTTTGTCAGCGCCTTCCCGAGCGTGTCGGCGACCTCGGTCATGTCGAAGCGCTCCTCCCCGTGCGGGCAAAGAAGGACGATGGGAGGAAGCGTTATCTCCTTGGCAGCAAGGACGTCGCGCCATGCATAAATCGGTTTTTGCTCGAGCGGGGCGTGGACCGTTTCCTTAAGGGCGAGGTCGTGGGCCAAGGGTGTATTATTCATGGGCTAAGTCTCAACATATAAGAGAGTTGCAATTGCAAAAATTAGGGCGGAGCGATGGTGAACCCCTCGCGCCCGCGGCGGCATAATGAGGGGGCCTCTAAAGCGATGAAGGGACGGTCGGCGCTAGTAAGCTCGGTTCAAACGGCTCGTTGGTCAGAGCTCGTCGTCCGAGGCGACAGTCAATGAGGAAGCTTTCTGGTATTCGGTGACCCTGCCCTCGAAAAAGTTCTGTTCCTTCGCGATATCCATCATTTCAGCAAGCCAAGGCAGTGGATTCTTGATGCCGCTGGAGAGCGGCGCCAGACCACAGCCTTCGAGGCGGCGATCGGCGATGTAGTCGATATAGGTTTGGAAGTCCTCGACGCGCAGCCCCACCGCGTTGACCGGCAGGCAGTCGCGTATGAAATCCTTCTCAAGCGCGATCGCCTCGCGCATCAGGCCACGCAGCTCCTCCTTGTATTCGGGCGTCCAGATCTCGCGGTTCTCCTCCACCAGGTCCATGAACAGGTTGCGGAAGACCTCGATGTGGTTCGACTCGTCCCGAAGGGTGTAGCGGAACATCTGGCCGATGCCCGGAAACTTGTTCTGGCGGTAGAGGGAAAGGATCATGCCGAAGAGCCCGTAGAACTGGGTCCCTTCCATGCACTGCCCAAAGACGAAGATATTCGAGGCGAGCAGCTTCTTGTTCTCCACGAGGGTGAGGTCCAGGTCCCTGCGAAGTTCGCGTGAAATCCGGGTTACAAACTCGTTCTTCCGGAGAATGGTCGGCACATCCTCGAACATGGCCTCGCATTCGTGCGGATTGATCCCGAGCGAGGCGATCATGTAGAGGAGCGAATCGGCGTGGATGTTCTCCTCATGGGCGTGCCGGCCCAGGACAAGCTTGAGCTCCGGCGCCGTGACAAGCTCCCGGACGACGTGCTGGATGTTGTCCCCGACGATGCCCTCGGCGGCCGAGAAATAGCCGATGCCCATCCTTATGATCCAGCGCTCGATGTCCGAAACGGCCTTCACATCCCGCCACTGCTCGATGTCCTTGCCCATCGGGATGTCCTCAGGCTCCCAATGGTTGGCCTTCATCGTCCGGTAGAGCTCGTAGGCCCACTGGTACTTGAGCGGCAGGAGGTTGAACGTCATCGTCGCCCGCCCGTTGATCACGCGCTTCGCCGCGAAAGCGGCCTCGGCCTTGTTCTGGTCGAGGACGAATGTCTTGGTTCCTACCTGGAAGATCTTTTGCATAGCCGCTGGCGTGAAAAAATGGTGCGAATCGGGGTAAACATGGGCTTTTTCCGACGCGCAATCAGACTAGGCGACCAAAAGTTGCTGGAACTTATTTACGCGTTGTTGACCACAACAGGATGTGGTCACAGCCCCGGACAGCCACAACCTATTGAGCTTTCATTTTCCGCCGTCAACAGGTTTGTGAGGCCTGAATGTTAATTTTTTTGTTGATTCGCGCCTTTCGGCCGGAAACCGGCTCGTCCGCCGTTCCGGTTGCCTAGTCCGGCCCCGCGGTCCCCCGCCCTTTTCCCGCCGGATCCGGGCCCCCACCCCGCCGCCTCGTATTCTTTCCCTCGATACGCACGGGCCCGAGCTGGTGGCCGCGCATCACCACGGGGTCCCGCCCTCCGCGGTTGAGCCGGTCCAGGACGCCGGCGAGGGCCCGTCGCTTGTCATCGGCCTGCGCGAACATCTCGAGCTGCGACGGGCCGCCGTCGACCCCCGACAGGCGCACGCTCACGAGCCGAAGCGGCCGCGGCCGGTCCCACGCTGCGCGAAGCAGCGGGGCCACGATCGGATAGAACGGAGCCTCGAGGTCGGTCGCGGCGTCAAGGCTGCGCCCGCGCGATTCCTGGTGGAAGTCCGCGTATCGCACCAGGACCGTGATCGTCCTCACCTTCATCCCGTCCGCGCGCACCTTCGGCATGAGCTCGTCGAGCATCCCCTTCGCGACGCGCTCGATCGCGCAGAAGTCCGCGACGTCGGCTGCGAAGGTCTCCTGCTTTGAGTAGCTCTTCGCATCCTCGCCCGCCGTCTCGACCGGGCTGTCGTCCTCCCCGCGGGCAAGCTCGAGGACATGGCGCCAGCCACGGCCGAAGATCCCGGCCAGTTCGCGTTCGCTGCGCGCGAAGAGGTCGCGGACAAGGCGGAGTCCGAGCCGCTCGAGCGACGCATCGGTCTTGGTCCCGATGCCGGGCAGCCGGCTCACGGGCAGGGGCGCCAGGAATGCCGCTTCCCCGCCGGAGGGAACGACGACAAACCCCCGGGGCTTGCGAAGCTTCGATGCGATCTGAGCGACAAGCTTGTTGGACGCGATCCCCATCGACACGGGAATCCGCATCTCGTCCCAGATCCGCCTCTGGAGGCCGCCGACCGCCTTCTCGAGGGATTCGGGTCCGGCGAACCCGCACGGCCCAAGATCCAGGTAACCCTCGTCGATGGAGTTGCGCTGGACGGCCGGCGTCAGCGCCTCGCACAGGTCGAACATCCTCCGCGAAACCTCACCGTAGAGGCCCGAGGTGTGCCGGATCATGACCAGGTCCGGGCACACGCGCAGGGCGCGGGCGGTGGGCATGGGCGTGTATACACCGCAAGCCCGCGCCTCGTAGCTGGCCGACGAGATGATGCCCCGCTCCCGGCCGCCGACGGCGCACTTCTTGCCGACGAGCGACGGATCGCGCGCCTGCTCGCACGATACGAAGAACGCGTCGGCATCGAGGTGGACGATCTTCGGAAACGCTTGCATTGCAGCCTGTTGCTACCGAGAGGGTCGCGCCCGGGCGGCATCGAGCTCGGCTTCGGCCTCGGCGGTGAAGCCGAGTTTTCCGAGGGCCAACCCGAGCTGATAGTGGACATCCCCGTTGTTCGGGTCGATGCGAAGCGCCTCGCGATATTCGGCGACGGCCTCCTTCAGCCGGCCCGCGCCGGCAAGGGCCAGCCCGCTGTAGGCGTGCGCCTCGGCATAACCCGGGCGAAGGCGGATCGCCTCGGCAATCTGGGACAGGGCGTCGTCCCACCGGCCCTGCTGCGCGAGCGCGAGACCCAGGTTTGCGCGGGCCTCCGGGTAGTCGGGCTCCAGCCTGAGACTCTCCCGGTACTCGGCCTCCGCCTCGGCGATGCGCCCGGAGTTGGCCAGGGCGTTCGCGAGGCCGTAGTGGGCCTCCGCATAGCCTGGCAGCATCCCGATGGCGTTCCTGAAATGGAGCTCCGCCTCGTGAAAATGCCCGGCGTCGTCCATGGCGGTGCCCCAGTTTTTCTCAGCCGCGGCGAACGACGGCCTTGCCCGGAGCGCTCCGCCATACGCCTGCGCTGCCTCCTTCCAGCGGCCCTGCCGTGCGAGCACGTTCCCGTAGTCGTTGAACGCCTCCGGATAGTCCGGATTCAGCCGCATCGCCTCCCTGAAGTGTCCGGTCGCCTCCCCAACCTGCCCCTTGCGCACAAGCTCGACGCCGAGATTGTCGTGCGCGAGCCAGCTGGAGGGGTTCCGCTCCAGGATAGACCGGTAGAATGTCTCGAGGTCCCTGTAGTTGCCGCATTGCCGCCATGTGAGCACCGCCAGGGCGGCCAAGCCGCACGCCGCCGCGACGATGCATGCTGATCTCGCCGTCGGGGCCACGCGAGCGGCCCCGAGCGCGAGGCCGGCCGAAACAGCCGCGATCATCCCGGCCGCAGCCAGGTATTGGAAGTGGTCCGCGACATAGGAGAAGACGAATGGATAGACATCGATGAAGCCGAGCGCGGGGAAAAGGGTGCCTATGAACAGCAGCGCGGCCGCCAGCGGCCCGCGTGAGCGGCCCCGGGCCGTGTAGAGCGCCACAAGCGCAATCGCGGCCGATGCCGGGAAAAGGTACTGCCATGGGGCGTGGGCGTCGATGGACCAGCGCGGATAGTTGAAGACAAGGCCGGCCGGCCACAGGATCTTCCCGAGGTAGAACCAGACGGCCCTGCCGGCCACGAGGGTGCGTTCGGCGACGCCCAGCCTGAAGGCGGCGCCGTTCGCGCCGATGAAGGTGCGCTCCACCCATGCCGTCATGGCGCCGGCCGCCACGCTCAGGCAGAACCAGGGCGCAAGCGGCAGCGCGTCGCCTCTCAGGGAAAGCCGCCCGCGCTTCCACCAGAGCACGACCAGGAGGGCGGCCGGAAGGGTCGCGGTGACGCTCTTGCAGAGGAGCGCCAAGCCGAAAAGCCCGATTCCGAGGGCGTACCACCGCGCCCGGCGCCCCTCGTCGAAACGAAGGTAGGCGAGGCCGGCCGCCAGGTAAAAGACGGTCGAAAGCGTGTTTTTCTGCTCTGAAATCCATGCCACCGATTCCACGCAGACCGGATGGAGCGCGAAGACGGACGCCGCGAAAAGCGCCCCGGGGACCGCCAGGCGCCGGAGGACGCGGTAGAGGAGAAGGACCGCCGCGAGGTGGAGCAGGACATTGGCGAGATGATACCCGAGCACGGAATCCCCCCAGAGGCGGTGCTCCGCCCAGAAGGCGCTGTGGAGGGCCGGATAGTACTGCTGGGTCGCCCCGGGCTCGAACCAGATCCTCCAGAGGCCGTGGAGCGAGCGAAGGTCAGGGCGCGTCACGTGCGCGTCGTCGTCCCAGACCAGGCCGCCCCGAAGGGCGGGCCAATATGCCGCGAACACCGCAGCGGGCAGCGCGAGCGAGACTGCGCCTGGGAATCCGGGTCGCCGCATGGGGAATTACCGTCCGGCCTTCCCTTCCCGAGTCAATGATTAGCCGTGCGCCGCGCGGCCTCGATCTCGGCCTCGGCCTCCCGCGCCCTGCCGAGCCTGGCGAGCGCCTGGCCCAGGTTGGCGTGGGCCCCGGAATAGCCCGGATAGATGCGCAGGGCCTCGCGGTACTCGCCGACGGCCTCATCCAGCCTTCCCAGCCTGAAGAGCGCGTTTCCGAGGTTGAGGTGGGCCTCCGGAAGCTCCGGATCGACCTTCAACGCGAGCCGGTACTGCTCCATTGCCTCGGGGAGCCTTCCCAAGCCGGCGAGTGCGAGCCCCAGGCTGTTCCGCGCCGACGCGTGAGCGGGATCGAGCTTCAGGGCCTTCCGAAACTCCCCCGCCGCCTCGTCCAGTAGCCCGGCCCGAAGGAGCGACAGGCCAAGGTTGTAATGGGCGCCCGCAAAACCGGGATCGATCCCGAGGGCGGCCCTGAACTCGTTGCGCGCGTCCTCGGTCATGCCGAGTGCGTCGAGGGCGTTCCCAAGGTTGGCGTGGGCCTCCGGCGAATCGGGCTGGACCCTGATCGCCGCCCGGAACTGCTCGGCGGCATCAGCCGGCTGCCTTTCCTGGAGGAACACCTTGCCCAGGTTGTTGCGGGCAAGCCACGCCTCCGGGTTGCGCTCCACCGCGCGACTCCAAAGGGCCTTCTCGTCACGGAACACTCCCGCGTAGGCGTGCGCATCGAGCGCCATCGCCACGATGACCGCGCAGGCGACAATCGCGAAGGGAAGCCTGGCCAGAGGCCCGCGCCCGTTCCGCCTCTCCGAAGACCCCTCCGCAGCCCCGTAGGCCGCGGCGGCCACGCCAACACACCCCACCAGGGGCAGATAGGCGAAGTGGTCCGCCCTCGGCGAGATCCTGAAGTAGGCCATCGGGACTATTCCCAGGACAGGGACAAGGTTGAGGAGAAACCAGCCCGATCCCAGGAGCGCATGGCGCCCCCACCCCGCCCGACGGAGCCAGAAGAATCCGAGGACGGCGCCGATTCCCAGCCAGGGCGCCCAGGCGGGCCAGGACGCCGGGGCGGCGGGATATATGGGCGCGAGCCCCGAGGGCCAAAGGGACATCCTTGCGTAGGAGACGATGCTCCACCCCGCCTGGGACACCCGCGCCAGGAGGCCTTCCGGTGTCCCGGCGAGCCCGATCGCCCGGGTCGACTGGAACCAGAGCGTCGCCAGCCCCATCGCGAACGCCGCGGCAAAAAACGGGGCCGTGGCGCGGAGGTCGCGGGCACCTGTCCGGCCCCGGCGCCACCAGGAGAAAAGAAGCAGGACCACCGGAAACATGACCGTCGACGTCTTGCACGCGAGCGCCGCCACGAACCACAGGAGCGCCCGGGCCTTGGCCCCCCGGCTGCCGCTGCGGTCGAACTCGACGTAGGCGATCGAGGCGAGGAGCAACGGGGGAAGCGAGACCGTGTTCTTGAACTCCGAGATCCACGCGACCGATTCCACGGCGAGCGGATGCACGGCGAAGAAGAGGCCCCCGAGGAACGCGGCGCGAAGGCCGAGCACCCGCAGCAGGCGCCAGACGAGCAGCGCGCTCAGCACGTGCAGCCCGAGGTTGACCAGGTGATAGCCGAGCGCGTGCGCGCCCCAGAGATGCCACTCCAGCCACTGCAGGCTGCTCTTGAGCGGGAAGTAGTCCATGCCCCGGGGATGGATCCAGGGCTCCCACCATCCGTTCGGATCTCGTAGGACCGCGTTCTGGGAGATCTCAAGCCCGTCGTCCCACAGCCAGCTGCCGCGAAGGCAGGGGGAGTATATCCAGCCTGCGGCCACGGCGATGCACAGGGCCCGCAATGCGTTTCTCATCGGGCGCCTTCAGGCGGCCCCAGGGCGCGCACGCGTTCCAGGTTCTCCCGAGCGTCGCGGTAGTCCGGCTTCAGCCGGAGGGCCTCCTCGAACTCGGCCTTCGCCTCGGCGAGCCTTCCGGACCCGGCGAGCAGGCTGCCAAGGTTGTTGTGGACGTCGGCGGCGCCCGGCTCCAGCCGGAGGGCCTCCCTGAACTCGCCGACCGCCTCGGGGAGCCTCCCGAGTTGCGCCAGCACGTTGCCGTGGTTGACCCTCGCGTCCGCAAAGTCCGGGCGCAGAAGGACGGCATGGGAGTACGCATCCGCCGCCTCCGCCAGGTTGCCCGAATTGACCATGGCGTCTCCGAGGTTGAACCAAGCGTCCGCGCGGCCGGGATCGAGCTTGAGCGCCGTCCGGAACTCGGCGGCCGCGGGAAGGTCCCTTTTCTGGAGGGCGAGGGCGTTTCCGAGGTTGAAATGGATCGACGGATCCGCCGGCCGGAAGCGAAGCGCGTCCTCGTACTGCCCAACAGCCTCCCCGACGCGCCCCGTCGCCACGAGCGAGTTGCCGAGGTTGTAGTGCGCATAGGCGTAGGCGGGCGCCAGGGCGAGCGCCTGGCGGTACTGCTCGATGGCCCCGCCCTGGTCCCCCCTTTCCGCCAGGATGATGCCGAGGTTATTCCAGGCGCCGGCGTTCGCCGGGACCTTCGCCACGACGTCGCTCCAAAACGTGTACGCGCTCCCATACACGCGAGTCCGGCGCGCCGTGAGGAATCCCAGGGCGAGGGCCAGCACGGCCACCGAGATGGGAAGCAGGCGCCGCCCGAGCACGGCGTTGAGCGCCAGCACGGCCAGCATCACCACCGCCGCAAGCGAAAGGTACATCCTGTGCTCCGCCATGATCTCGGTCGAGACGGGAATCACGCTGGAGCTGGGCGCCAGGATGACGAAGAACCAGGCCCCGACGAACCCCATGGGCGAGTTCCGGCGCAGGAGCGCCCATGTGGCCGCCGCCAGGGAAAGGACGATCCCGGCGCAGAGGGCGACCTCGAGCGGGCTTCCCTCGAGAATCCGGCCGTAGTCGCCGACAAGGGGCCGGGGCCAGAGCGAAAGGCGCAGGTAGAGCGCGACTGCCTTGAACTGCGTCGCCAGGTAGGCCCACCAAGGGACGCCGGAGCCAAATCCCGCGGTGCCGCCGCGCCCGCCCGCCCGTGCGACCATGAAGGCCAGGGGAATCCAGCAAGCCGCAAACCAAAGATAGAGGGCTTTGCGCCTGCGCCAGGCCTCCCCGAACGACCCGGCGACAAACGCCCGGTCATAAAGAAGGACGATGAAAGGCGCCGTCGCCATCACCTCCTTGGTGGCCACCCCAAGGAGGCAGGCCGCCGCCGAGACGGCGGCCCAGGCAGGCGCACCCGAGGCGGTCGCGGTAAATCGGACAAAGGCATAGAGCGTCAGCAGATAGAAAAGCCCCATGAGCGACTCCGCCCGCTGCACGACGTAGGCGACCGATTCCGTCTGGAGGGGATGGACCGCCCAGAGGAGCGCCACGGCAAACGCGAGCCGAAGGCATTCGCCCTCCCCGCGTGATCCCGCCGCGGGCGTCGCCAGGGTGCGGCGGACGATCCCGAAAAGCAGCAGCGCCGCCGCTGCGTGGATCGCCACGTTCAGGGCATGGTAGCTCCAGACGTCCGTTCCCGAGATCGCGTGGTTGATCGCGAGGGAAAGATTGAGGACCGGCCTGCCGCTGACGGTGCCCCCGGCGGGAGGCAGGAGGGCGGTCGAGAAATGCCGTATCGACGCGTTGCCGGGAATCGAGTCGACGTCATCGTACAGGAAGGGGCCGCCAAGGCTTCCGCGGTACGCCGCGGCCACCGCGGCGACGATCCCGGCGGCGCACAGGAGGAGGGCGGGACGGAGGCCGCGCGCCGGTGCCAGGGGGGGCATCGATGGAGCGTTCATGGGAAAGGCGATGGCAGCCTAATAGCGGCCCCGGGGCTCCGCGACAAGTCACCGCGTCGGGCGGGCTGCGGATGCCCGCGGGCCGCCCACGCAAGAACGGCCGCCCCGGAGGGGCGGCCGTCGCCATGCGATTCCCGGCTTGGGAACGATGTCAGAATTCGAGCCTGGCCCCGACCTGGATCTGCCAGCGCGAAAGGTCCGAGTAGATCGTCGGGACCCCGAGCGTTCCCGGGTTGAAGGTATAGATGTACTTGTTCGTCTTCGTGTCGTAACCGGTGCCGGCGATCTCCTGCGTCTCGAACGAATTCGTGTAGTCGTCCACGATGCCGCTGTGCTTGTCGATCAGGTTCGAGAAGTTGTAGCAGTCCGCAAAGAGCGTGACCCGGACATCGTGCCAGATCGGAATCTGCTGCTCCACGTGGAGGTTGACGGTCTCCTGCCAGGGCGCGTAGGCGCTGTTGCGCGGGGCGATCTGGCCGGCCCACTTGCTGAGCTGCGGGTTGCTCGCGAGGTAGTTGAAGAAATTCGCCTCCTCCGTGGGGCTTATCCATTCGACCTTCGGGTCGTTCGGGCCGGACGGGACGTAGAACAAGTCATCGTCGTCACCGTCGCCGTCGCCGTCGGCATTGCCGTGGAAGACGAAGCTGTAAGCCTGCCCGGTCTGGGTGATGAACTGCGCCGAGATGGACGTCATCGCGTTCTTCCTCCTGAAGAAGTTGTACTGGCGCGTTGCCGTGGCGACGAACTTGTCCGGCACCGAATACTGGGAGCGATACGCGATGTTGTCGTTCGGATTGATGTACGGCGCGCCCAGGAACCCCGAGGACGCGACGGATGATGAGAACGGCTGCACCTGGGTCGCGTGCGTGTGGGTGTAGGCCACGCTGAAGCCCCAGTTGTCGATCACCGGGCGGACCAGCTCGATGGTGTACTCCTGGCTTCCGCCCTTGTCCGTGTTGGTCAGCTCGTAAACGGCGCCCGTCTGGTGATTCTGGTACAGGGTTGTCGGCGAGCTCGTGACGCTCGAGTAGTATCCGGTGGGGGCGTTGGACAGGACATAGGCGTTCCCAATGCTGCTCATCGTGCCCGGCGTGATCACCCCGGCGTACCGCAGTCGCCCGTCGGGCATCGTGAGGGGGCCCGACGCGGGCAGGGCGTAGGGATTCACCTGCTGGTAGAGGACATCCTTCTCGACCTGCGAGTAGTCCACCTCGGCGGTGGCGATCATGCCCAGCCAGGGAAGCGTCCTGTCGATCGCCACGTTTTCCTTCCAGTTCGCCGGCCAGTGGAAATTCGGGTCGGTGTAGTCGAAGCTGGGCACCGCGGCCGAGGCGACGCCATTGGTGGTCGTGTTCAGCTGGCCCGCGTTGTTGTAGGAGTTCTCCACCCAGACCACGGGGTTTTGGCCCAGGAACAGGCCCGCGCCGCCGCGAATCTGCGTCGGCTGCGCGGTCTTGAAGTTGTAGTTGAACCCGACACGCGGCGAGATCGTGTAGTTGCCGTCCATCGAGATGCTGTTCGAGAACCCGTACGCCTTGAAGAAGACCGGGCTATATATCGGCGATTGGGGCAGGTAGGGGTCGTCCATGCGAAGTCCGGCCACGAGGGTCAGCTGCGAATTCGGCTTCCACGTGTCCTGGAGGAGGGGCGCGACGTCCAGCAGGTAGTAATGCGAGACGTCGGTGCCCAGCGTGTAGCCGGCGGCCGGCGTCTCGACGGTCGAGGTGGAGGGAACGTTGGCGAGGAAGTTCGCCACCGTGGAGTACGTGTAGCTGCCGATCACGTTTGGAATGAAGGTGTCCGTGTAGGCCGTGCGGTCGAACTGCGCGCCGAACTTGAAGGTGTGGTTGCCGAGGGAGTAGTCGCCGTAGATGTGCTCCTCCTGCTCCCAGGTGTAGATGTTGTTGTCCTGGTAGGCCGCGTACGTGCCCGAGAAAAGCACGCCGCTCGTGATGGGATTGACGGCGGACGGCTCGCTGGTCCCCGTGACGCCATCGACGGTGATCGCCGGCTCCTTCGGCCCGTTGAGGGTCGCCGTGCCGTTGTAGCGTTTGTAGGTCGCCTCGATCTCCGTGTGGAAGTTCGAGAGGATCTTGCTCCAGTCGCTGTTCAGCTGGGCGGTGTAGGACTGGTCGCTGCGGTTCGAGTTGTACCATGACGTTTCAAACGAGGTTTCCGACGCGCCGGAATAGTTGTAGAACACCGGGGCGTCGCCGATGGTGTGCCGGAACGTGAAGGTGAACTTCTGCGAATCGGAGATGTTCCAGTCCGCCTTCGCGACAAAGTTCTGCTCCCAGGTGTGGCTGATCGCGCTCAGCGAGCCCGGGTTGAAGTTGTAGCGCGACTCGAGCGTCGAGACGATCTCATTGTACTCGGTCGTCCCCGTGGTGGTGGTCAGCGGGTTGAAGAGCTGCACCGGCGGCGCCGCGATCTGTCGAAACGCCTCATAGCCCACGAAAAGGAACGCCTTGTCCTTCCAGATCGGGCCGCCGATCGTGAAGCCCGTCGTGTGCTGCTGCATGAGCTCGTGGGGCCCAAGCAGGCCGATCACCGGGTCGGGGCCGCGGAAATTCGTGCCCGTGTAGATCGCATAGATTGTGCCGTGGATATCGTTCGTTCCCGTCTTGAGCGTGATGTCGGTCACCGCGCCCAGGAAGCCGCTGTAAACCACGTCGAAGGGGTTGATCTGGAGGGTCAGGTTCGAGATCCAGTCGAACGGCACCGGGTTGCGCAGGCCGGCGTACCCGTTGGAATTCAGTCCGAAGTTGTCGGCCGCGGACACGCCATCGACCAGGAGGGCGTTCTCACGGGGATTCTGGCCGGCGACACTGAAGGTATAGGCGGGATCCGAGGGGCTCACCTGCATGATGACCGCCCGGGGATCCAGATTCTGGACATCCTGAAGGTCCCGCCGCACCGACGAGATCTGCCTGATTTCCTTCGAATTGTAGCTCGAGCCCGTGCCCATCGCGTCCGAATCGAACGTCGTGTTGGACCCGGTCTCGTTCACCTGGAACGCCTCAAGCTTAACGACCTCGGACGTCAGCGCAAAATCGACCGAGCTGGTGGTGCCGAGGTCCAGGTAGATATTCTTCTTCTCCGCCGTCGGGAAGCCTTCCGCGGTCGCGGTGATCGTGTAGGGTCCGCCCGAGATAAGGCCCGTCACCGTGTACTGCCCGGTCGGGCGGCTGACCGCCGAATAGCGCGTGCCTGAGGCCTCGAGGACAATCGACACGGTGGCGCCCACGATCGGCTTGCCATCCTTGTCGGTGATGAAGCCTGATAGCCCGGACGTCGTAACGCCCTGGCCGAACATCGCCGTCGTTGCCGTGAAAGCCAAGGCGATGGCCCCGGCCCAAATCCATCTCACAGATGGGCAATTCATATTCATAAGTTTGTAGCTTAAACCTGCGGTTCTAAATCGTGGCTGCCTCGGTCGGCGGCCAGTTGGATCTTGCTCTTGCCGATAGGGACATCGCTCTCCGTCATGTCAGTCAAGCATCGAAGTTGGAGAGTTGTTCACGTCGCCGAAATGTAACTGCGATCATGAGCCCAAATCGTGCCATATGCGCAATCCGCCTTCGAAGGCCGCAGCAAAATGCACGAATTCGCGGCGCCTCCACCATTCCCCGTCCTCATGATTGGACGCTAACACCAAGAATAAAAATAACTTACGAATGCCCCCAAAATCTTGGCACGAAGTAAGGTACGGATTCCGGCAGAATGAATGCAGAAGCCATCCAAGACGCCGATCTTGTCCAGAGGTTCAACGGCGGCGACGAGTCCGCCTTCACCGAGATCATGAGCCGCCACCAGTCGAAGATTTTCGCAGCCGCCATGAGCCTTCTTCACAACCATGCCGACGCCGAGGAGATCACCCAGGACACGTTCGTGCGCGCCCACCGGGGCCTGGCCCGGTTCCGCGGCGATTCCTCCGTCGCCACCTGGCTCCACAGGATCGCGGTCAACCTCGCGCGCAACCGGTACTGGTACTTCTTCCGCCGGTGCAGGCATTCCACGCTCTCGCTCGATGCGACACTGGGCGAGGAGAACGAATCCAAGTTCTCCGACCTTCTTTCCGCCGCAGACCCTGATCCGGCCCAGGAAAATTCGCGAAATGAGTTCGTGGAGGCCGTGGAGGCCTCCATGGAGAAGCTCGAGCCCTCCCATCGCCGGATCCTCACCATGCGCTCCGTCCTCGACCAATCCTACGAGGAGATCGCCGCGGTCCTCGGGATCAACGTGGGGACGGTGAAGAGCCGCATCGCCAGGGCCCGGGAGCGCCTTCGCAAGCGGCTTGCAGACGAATGCCCGGATTTTGCGTTCGAGACGAGCCCGACCGACTGGTTTGAACCGGCCAGGGGCGCCGGGCAGGCGTCCGGCGCGGCCGCCGGCTAGCCGGTCCGGAGGTTCAGGAACGCGGCCAGCCTCCCCACGGCGGAGGCGGTCCGATGTCCCCGGCGCACGCTCCGCGACACGACACGCAGCCGGCGCCCCTCGCGATCCGCCTTCATGTCGACGTGGCCGACGAGCTCCGTTCCCGACAGGACCGGCAGCGCATAGTAGCCCCGTTTCCGGATGGGGGCGGGCGTATACGCCTCCCACCTGTAGTCGAAATCCCAGAGGCGCAGGGTCACCCGCCGATCATAGATCAGCGGATCCAGCGGCGCGAGGAGCAGCGGATCCACCGCGGGCGGGACTTTCCCCGCGGGCTCGAACCAATGGAGATCCTCCAGGAGGCAGTGCAGCTGGGGGCACCCGTCGACGGCCACCGGCTGGACCAGGTCCTCCACGACGGCGAGCTCCGCCCTCCGGAGCGCGACGAGGCGATGCTGGCGAAGGCGGCTGAGCGCCATCCATCTCGCGGTGTCCGCGGCGGAGCGCTCGGTCTCGGCAAGGACCGCCGGCGGGAGCACCCGGTCGGGCAGGTCGTAGAGCCTTCGGTTGCTCTGGCGGCCCGCTATGAGCAGCCGGCCGTGGAAAAAAAGCTTCTGGAGGGTCGCCTTGGCAAGGGTCGCCGAGCCCCACACCCGCCGGCCCTTTCGGCTGTCGTCGAAAGACTCGGGGCCGACCGGGCCCGCGCCCGCGATCGTCTCCATGATGAGCTTCGCGAATTCCCGCTCCCGCGCGGTGAGGCGGCCCATCCACGCGCTCGTCCGGGTCGTGCGCGCGCGCATCGACGCGTGGAGGTGGGGCCACGCCTCGAGGGGGAACGCGACGAGGACGTTCGTGGACGGCAGGTGGTGCTCGAACGCGGTGCGCTCGGCGGCGGCGAGCCTGCGCCCGCCCTCCTGCCCGTGAAGGTGCCGCATGAGGCCGCCCTCCCGGTACCCGGCGACGCGGTTCCGAAGGATGTGGTCGTGCATCCGGCCGCAGATGTTGATCGGGTCGATCTGCACGTAGCCGTGGTGCGCGAGCACCGATCCGATGTCGGGGGCCGGGGAATCGATGAGGTGCGCCCGCCGCAGGAAAAGGCGGGCCTCCAGCTGCGAGACCTTTCGCGCGCGCGTCACGGGCTCGCGGGGCGGGTCGGCACCGCCCGCGGCGGAGGCCCGGCATCTGGCGCCGCGATCGCTGGGGGACGCAGCGCCCTGATCACCTGCGCGTAGTCGCCTATCCCCGCGAACAGAGCGGCCGCGATCGCCTCGCGAAACTCAGGCGTCGCAAGCTTCGCCGCCTCGGAGTCGCTCGAGATGAAGGCCGGCTCGACCAGCACGCCGGGGCAGCCCAGCTCGCGAAGGACGCCGAGGTGCTCGAGCTTCTCGCCGCGGTCCCCGTCGTGGAGCGCGTCGAGCACCCGGCGGTGGAGCGCCCCGGCCAGGATCGCGTTCCAGGCGTCGAACGCGTTGACCGGCGATACCTTGCCCTCGGAATCGTCGCTGTGGCCCGGGCTCCACGATTCGGCGGACCGCTGCAAACGGGGGGGGAAGCACAGGACCTCGACCCCCGTCGTCTTGGTGTTCGGGTTCAGCGAGTTGAAGTGGACGCTCACGAAGAGGTCCGCGTTCGCGCGGTTCGCCATCTCCGCGCGGATGGGCTTCGAGAGGTCGTAGTCCGCGTCCCGCGTGAGGACGACCGTGTAGCCGGCGCCCTCGAGGAGCCGCTTGAGCCTGAGCGAGACGTCGAGCGTGTACGTCTTTTCCATCGAGCCCAGGGCCTTGTTGGAGGCCCCGTGGTCCGTGCCCCCGTGTCCGGGGTCGATCGCGATGACCCGCGGCTGGCGCGGCGGCAGGCCGCACAGGTCGGGCCGCAGGCGCGGCAGGATGCGCGCCAGGTAGTCGGTCCGGCTCACGTAGAGCGCGCCGCCCCGCGCGACCACGGGGTCGCCGAGGAACACCCGAAGGCCCGCGAGGTCGGCCTCGCGGCTGTGATCCGCGAGGCGCGCGACAGGCCGGGCGCCATCCTTGAGAATCACCGCCGGCTGCGGGGCCAGGCGGACGACCTTCAGCCCGAGCCGGTCCGCGGCGTCGTCGACGCTCACGTAGTCGATGGAGCCGAAACGGACGGCGGCCGGCTCGGAACCCCGGGCGGCGGAGAAAAACGCCGCCGCGAGAAGAAAAACGAGGGTCGCCGGGCGCATGGCCGCGGCCGGATCAGGCCTCCGCGGCGCGCGAATCTGGGGGTCCGGCCTCATCCTCGCCTTCCCCGTCCTTGACGTGAAATTTCGCCTTGCGCTTGTTCGCGGGGAGCGGCGTCAGCATCACATGGATGTTGCGCCCGATCAGCTTGGGCTCGGCGTCCGGATGCCCCATGCCGGCCAGGTCGGCGACCGCCCGCTTCATCACCTCGAACCCGAGCTCCGTGTGCGCCATTTCCCGACCGCGGAACTTGAGGCGGAGCTTCACCTTGTTCCCGTGGTCCAGGAATTCCTCGGCGTGGCGGAGCTTCGTGTTGAAATCATTCTGCGCGATTCGCGCGGTGAACTCGATCTCCTTGATCTTGCTCGCGGTCGACTTCGCGTGGGAGTGCTTCTTGCTCTCCTCGTACACGTACTTCCCGAAGTCCATGATCCGGCAGACGGGCACGGGCGTCGCGTTCGGCGCGACCTCGACAAGGTCGAGGCCCACCTCAAGCGCGAGGTTGACGGCCTTCGGCGTATCCAGAATCCCGAGCTGCTTGCCCTCTGGCGATATCACGCGCACCTGCGGGACCTTGATGCGGTGGTTGCGGCGGATGCTCGCGAACGGATCGTTGTTGCGGCGCTGGTATTGCCCGTTGGAACGGTTGCCGCCGGGGGCGGCCGAAGGAGTCGGTATGGCCATCAATGATTACGCTGCAGGGCGTGTAGGGTCACCCGACGCTCGGCGGAAGCGGCAGTGAACACAACAACTAAACGCTGAAACTCTCCCCGCAGGAGCAGCTCGCCTTCGCGTTCGGATTGCTGAACTTGAAGCCCCCGGCGATCAGCTGGGTGGAATAGTCCAGGAGGGTCCCCCTGAGGTAGAGCGCGGTCCTGGCGTCCACCAGGACGGCGACCCCGGACGAGCGGACCAGGATGTCGCCGCGGCGGGGCTCGGAGGCGAACTTCAGCTTGTAACTCAAGCCGTTGCAACCGCCGCCGGTGATCGCGACCCGCAGGAATTCCCCCTGGTTCTCGCGCGTGATCAGCGCGCGGACCTTCTCGCCGGCGGAGGCGGTCAGACGGACCAGGCTCTCGCCCCCCTCCCGGATCAGGGGCGGGGCGGCAGGCGGGGCCAGCTCGGTCGACTCGGGCATTGCGCACAGACTATCGCCCATTGCGGGCGCGAATCAAGCGCCGCGCGACGGCGACGGCGTTGGAGAAGCTGCGGAAGCTCGCCGTCCCCTTGCCCGCGATCGCGAACGCCGTCCCATGGTCGGGGCTCGTGCGCACGTGGGGGAGCCCTAGGGTCACGTTCACCGCCTCGTCAAAATCGATCACCTTGAGGGGGCCGAGGCCCTGGTCGTGGTAGAGCGCCACGGAGACGTCGAACTCGCCGCGAAGCTGCCGCCCGAAAAGCGTGTCCGCCGGCTGGCAGCGGGAAAGCCCGGGGAAGCGGCCGCGCAGGCCGTCGAGGATCGGGTCGATCGTGTCGCGCTCCTCGGTCCCTATGAGGCCGCCCTCGCCCGCATGGGGGTTGAGCCCGCAGACGCCGATGCGGGGAGCGGCCACGCCCTCCGAGCGCGCGAGCTCGTCCGCCGCGGCCACCGCGCGCCCGATGCTCGCCGCGGTGAGGCGGGAGGGCACCTCGCGCAGCGGGATGTGCCACGACACGAGCGAGATCCTCAGCCTTCCCCCGCAGAACGCCATCGTGGGCTCCCCGCCCCAGCGCGCCGCGAAGAACTCCGTGTGCCCCGGGAACGCCCAGCCGATCGCGGCCATGCGCTCCTTGCTGACCGGCGCGGTCACCACCCCGGCGAATTCCCCCGCCGCGCACATCGCGGCGGACCGCTCGAGCGCGGCCCACGCGACCAGCGCGCTCTCGCCGTCCGGCAGCCCCGGCCGCGCCTCGTAGGCGTCCAGCCCGACGGCGACCCTCGCGGGGCCGCCCGCGAGCGTCCCGAGCCAGCGCGACGGTCCGATCACCGCGACGCCGGCCGCCTCCGACGGATTCGCGGAAAGCCATGACGCAATGATCTCCGGCCCGATACCGGCGGGGTCCCCACAGGTGATTGCGATCTTGTCGGTCAATGGGCCCGGCTCGCCGGTCAATCCTCGTCCCCCTCGGGGGCCGGCTCCGATCGCCGCGCCCGGGCGATGCCGCGGGTCCCGGCCGTGATGAACTCGAGGAAGCGCGCCGCCTCCGCGGACTTGAAGGAGCCCCCGGAGAGGGCCTTGGCGGCGATGTCGCGGATGTTCCCCCGCTTGAGGTACACGAGGCGGAAGGCCTCCTTCAGCTCCCGGATCGCCTCCCGTGAAACGCCGCGGCGCCTGAGCCCGACTAGGTTGAGCCCTGCCACGGCGTCCCGCTCGGCGGCCATGACAAAGGGGGGGATATCCAGCGTGATCCGGGAAAGCCCCCCGATGATCGCGCCCTCGCCGACGCGGGTGAACTGGTGGTAGGCCGAGCCGCCCCCGAGGACGGCGTGGTCGCCCACGGTCACGTGGCCGGCGATCAGCACCGCGTTGGCGACGACGACATGGTCGCCCACGACGGCGTCGTGCGCGACATGCGAGCATGCCATCAGGAGGCAGTTGGACCCCACGACGGTGTGGCCGCCCTTCTCGGTCGAGCGGTTGACGGTGACGTATTCGCGCACGATCGTTCCCGCGCCGACCTTGACCCCCGTCGGGGTCGCCGGGTCGAAGCGCAGGACCTGGGGATCGCCGCCCACGACGGCATAGGGGTGGACGGCCACCCGGTCCCCGAGGATCGCGCCGGCCCTGATGATGGCGCCGGGGTGGATGACGCACCCGTCCCCGAGCTTTGCTCCCGGTTCGACGATCGCCGTGGGATGGATGTTCTGCTTCAAGGCAAACAATCTCAAAATAGACCGCCGGCAGTGCGAGAACGATCTGGCGGCCCGGGCCCTATTGCGCCGCCGGCCCGGCCTGGGCGGCGCGCGCCCTGCGGGCCGATTGCATGCGGTCGGAGAGCAGGTCGAGCTGGGCGTCCTTCAGCAGGTCGTAGATCTTGAGCACCCTGATCACCTGCAGCGTGTCGCTCTTCCCGTAGTTGCGGTTGGCCTCGATCTTCTCGATCAGGTCCAGGAGCATCGCGCGGAAGGAGATGATTCCGTCGACGCCGCGCTCCTTGAGGAGCGCGACGCTCTGGGACCGGAAGGGCTCGGCCGTGGGGAGCGCGGGCAGCACGAGGATCTTGGTGACGTCGCCGCCGACCCCGTCGCCCTCGGTGGGGAAGAGCCGCGCGGCCTGCTTGAGGACGTTCTGCTCCAGGAAACCGAAGATCTCCGGGGAGCCCTTGAGCATCGCCGGCGTGAACACGTCGGTGTGCCACGGCTTGACGGCGACGACCGCCTGGTGGACGAACTGCAGCTCCGATGAAAACAGGAGGAAGTCGGGCTTTCGGCTCGCCCTGCGCCACGCGGGGTTGTGGACCAGGAGGTCGATCTCCTCGTCGCCCGTCTTTCGCCGCGCCTGCACCTGGTACTTGCGGACCTGGCGGACGAAGAACCCGTTTTGCTCGAAGAACTCCCGGACAATGCCTTCGTCAATGGCTGACATGCATCATCCCTTAACCGGGGGAGCGCAGGAACACACGAGTTTTTTGCCCGGGTCAGGCGCTCCCCACCTCGCGCCAGGCCGACTCGACCGCCCGGGGAGGGACGTCGGCCCGGACGACAGCCTCGCCCAGGGATCTAAGGAGGACGAACCGGGGCGACCCGCCGTGCGCCTTCTTGTCCCTCGACATGGCCGCCATGAGCCGATCGGCCGCAAGCGGCCCCCGCAACCTCGTGGGAAGCCCGTGGGCCGCGACCACCGATTCCACCCGGGCCACGTCCGCCTCGCCGATCATGCCGAGGCCCCTCGACAGCCGGGCGGCGGCGCAGAGCCCGACGGCGACGGCCTCGCCGTGGAGGTACGCCCCGTACCCCGCGACCTGCTCGACGGCGTGCGCGAAGGTGTGGCCAAGGTTGAGGAGGGCGCGGCCGCCATCCTCCGCGCGCTCCGTCTCGTCGGCCTCGACCAGACGGGCCTTGATCGCGCAGCACTGCCGGATGGTCGGCGAAAGCCTGCGGTCGGCCGCCGTGAGCGCCGAGCGCTCGAGTCCCTCGAAGAGAGGGCCGTCGCCGAGCAGTGCGGACTTGACCACCTCGGCCATCCCCGCGGCGAACTCGCGCGGAGGGAGCGTCCTCAGGAAGCCCGTGGCGACGAAGACGCCGCGCGGCTGGTGGAACGCGCCGGCGAGGTTCTTGCCGGCGCCCAGGTTGACGCCGGTCTTCCCTCCCACGGAGCTGTCCACCATCGAAAGCAGCGTCGTCGGCACCTGGTAGTAGTCGATGCCGCGCAGGTAGGACGCCGCGGCGAATCCGGCCAGGTCCCCGACCACGCCTCCGCCGAGGGCGAAGAGCGCGCCGGACCGGTCGAGTCCCTGCGAGGCGAGGAATTCAAGCGCGCGGCCAAGCTCCGGGATCGACTTGGACTCCTCCCCCGCCGCCACGACGTGGACGGGCGAATCCGGGAAGAAGCTCCGGAGCGCCGTGGGGTAGATCCCCGCCACGCCCGAGTCGGTGATGACGGCGATCCTTCGGCCGGCGCCCGTGAGCGCGGCGGCCTGGGCGCGCAGCTCCGCCGTCAGATCCTCCGCGAAGTGGATCGGGTAGGAGCGGTCGCCGAGATGGATCTGGAGCGAGTCGGGCATTTCGCCGGGACAACTTGCCCGCCCGCGCCCGGTCTGTCCACGGATTTGAGGCCCGACGGGGATCAGGTCCCCTGCACGCCACGGGCCGCCGCCCTCCTCTGAAGATGGCGCGCGATCGGCTCCCGGACGCACAGATGATAGACGGCGAGGACAAGGACGATCCCCGCTCCCGCGTACGCCAGCCCCTCGGCCGTCGTCGGCACGGCCGGCCTGTAGATCGCCCAGGTCGCCCTCGCGATGCCGAGGTCGGCGTGCGCCGCAAAGACGAACGGCCTGCTCCAGGCGGAGGCCTGGCGGAGCGCCGCGTCGGCCGCCGCGAGCGAGTCCACGCGCGCGATCAGGGAGGCAACGACGCCGCCGAGCCGGCCCATCGAGGGATCCGGGTTCCGCGCCGCGCCCGCCATCAGCTGGTCAAGGGACATTCCCGACTGCGCGGCGGCCTGCCTGAAGTGCTCAAGCTGCAGCCGGGCCTCGTCGAGGTGACCCTCGAGCCTCTGGAGGTACTGCTGCATGAATTCCGGGAGCTGGGAAAAAAGGACCGCTCCGCACACGCAGAGGACGCGGTCCAGGAGGCGCTCGGCGCCCCCGCAGGCGGATCGGAGGATTCGGGGCGTGGCCACGCCCGTTTCTCACATGCCATGCGCGCCCTTACGATCCGAATCATCCACGAACCCCGCCGCGCCCGCCATGCTCGCCGCCGCGCCCCGCCCTCCCCCTCCGAATCCGGAGGGAGCCGAGCCGACAAGGGGCACCGCCTCCGACGGGATCGCCGCGGAGAGCCGCTCGCCGGCGACGGGCCCGTGCGCAAGGAATCCGGGGACGCCCCCCATTCCCGTCGCCTGCACGGCGTGAAGGGCAAGCCTTCCCGCGGCGGCCGCGTGCCTCCCGGTGGATCCTGCGGCCTGCGTCATGAAGAGCGCCCCCGTGGCGAGAAGCTTGTGCAGGAACACGGGCCCCATGATCGACACGACCGCGACCCAGATGACAAAGCCCACGCCGCCCACAAGGATCGAGAGAAGGGCGGCCATGTTGCCCATGAACCAGTTCCCGAGCGCCGCATCCATCGCGCCGAGCTGGGCCTCGGAGGGGCCGGCCGCCGTGATCGAGCTCCATTGCAGCACGCCGACCATATCCGGAACCCGGCTCGTGCCGGCGATCAGCGAGATGAGCGCGTTGTAGAGCGCGATCGTGCCGGTGTGGCCGATGGCCCATGCGAAGGGCCAGAGCGCGATCGAGACCATGTGCATGACATAGCTCTGCGCCGCCTGGCGGTTGTAGTGTCCCGCGGGCAGCGAGAACATCCCCGTGAACAGCGGGAGCATCATGGTCCCTGACACGGCGAGAAAGAACCGCAGCTGCTCCATGAACCACACGATCGCGGCGGCCGCGAGCAGCAGCAGGTAAAGCGGCAGGATCGTGAGCGCGATCAGCAGGCACTTGAGCATCGCCGAGCCGAAGCCCGTGGCCAACGCCGCCATCCTGACCAGCCCGCTCCACGTCTGCCCGGCCTGCGAGGCGTAGTCGGACGCGGTGTCCCAGACCGCCACCCCGAACGCCTCGATGTAGCCGAGCACGCTCCCGTCGTTGGCGCCGTCGATCAGGCCCCTGCGCCTCTGGGCCGCCGGGTTCGGCGGGGATCCGCCCTGCGCGAGCGCGTCCTTCCTGAGGAGGTCGAAGAGCGCGCTCAGCTCGGGCATCGCATACGCCGCCTTGACGCACGCCGCGCTAAGGTTGCGCGGCCCTCCCGCGGACGACGCGTAGACGCCATCGGCGCCCTCCATCGCGGCGCGCATCAGGAACGGGCCGCCCACCATGAAGGCTATCACGATCCAAGTCTTGGCGATCTCGCCCATCTTCCCCTCCCCGCCCGAGCCCTGGGTCCGCAGGACAAACCCCCAGAGCGCGAAGAGGGCGCCGAACGCGGTGAAGATCCAGCCGATCCTGCCGAGGACCGGCGGCTTGCCGTCGATTCCCTCGGTGAGCCCGCGGAAGATGGCGCCCCCGTCGTAGGAGCTGAACACGTCCAGCAGGTCCGAGGCCGGCGCGTCGGCGAGCGGGATGCTCAATTTGACGACCCTCCCGCGTCGGCGGTCGTCCACAGCCTCATTCCCGTGTAGTCGGGCCGGGCCTCGGCGGGCGCCGTCTTCTGCAGGGTCGCGACGCGCTGGGCCTCGGCGCCGCGGGCCCTCCCCTCGACATTCGCGTTCAGGAGCGCGGACTCCGCGAGCGTCCGCTCGTCAGCCGCCCTGGAACGCACGCCTGAGTCGGTGAGCGCCTGCCTGTCCGAAAGCGCAAGGTCGTCCAGGATGGCCCGGCGGCGGTCGCCCATCACCTGGTCCTGCGACTGGAGCTGGCTGATCTCGGCGAGGATGGCCTGCTTGCTCGATTCCGTCGGCGCCGTCCTGAACTGCGCCCAGGCGAGGGTGAGCTCCGATGCGACCGAGGCCCGCGCCTCCTGCTCCCGGGCCACCTGGCCGCGGATCTGCGCCGAGGCATCGGCATCCCGCGCAAACCGGGCATAGAGGGACGCGTCTCGCGGCTCGGACTGGCCAAACACCTCCATCGTGGCGCCCGGCCCGGTCGCCTTGAGGAGCGCGGCCGCGTCCTGCAGGCGCTGGGACGCGCCCAGCGCCTTCCATGCCTGCAACAGGTCCGCCTCGGTCTGCGCGCCCCCTGAAAGCTCGCCGAGGGCCCCCGATATCTCCGTCAGGTCGCGAAGGGCTCCCACAGCGGCCCGGGGATCGCCCGCGAACGTGCGCAGGTCGCTGACCGTCTGGAGCGTGCCCCTGGCCGCGGCCAGCTGGTTGTTCAGGCTGTCCAGCTCGGCCGCCCAGTTCACGGCCTCGGCGGGATTGGCGATCACCGTCACGAACGACGTGTCCGCGATTCCCAGGAATCCGCGCGCCGGGCGCGCGGCGAGGACAGCCAGGGCCGCGGCTGCGAGCGTCCTCGCCGCGCATTCGAGGGCGGAGCTCACGGGCCGGGCCCCCATGAAGGCGCGGGCGCGGGGACAAAAACCGGCACGGCCACCGTCCCCGGCGCCAGCTTCCGCCCGTCGCGCGCGGTCCCGGACTCCTCCCACACATAGTACTCGGTCCGCCCGGCCAGTCGGGATTCCCGGGGCGCCTCAAGCGCCTGCCTCGCCCAATAGAGCTGCTTGACCGCGTCCGCGGCCCCGCGCGCATAGGCCTCGTCGGCGGCGGTCCTGCGCGCGGAGCCGGCGGATGCGCATCCCCCAAGGAGGAGCGCGAGGACGGCGGTTGCGGCGCGCCTCATGCCTGCGCCCCTCCCGCCTCGGCGAGAACGCCCTCGTAAACCGACCCGTATTTTCCGAGCGCCTTCATCCTCCTGTCGAAAACCGAGCCCGACGACTCGGCGACGTAGAGCATCGCGGGGTCGACCTCGACGCGGACGGTCCCGCACACGGGGGCCGACGACTCCCTTGAGAAGTACGTGAAATACGAGGCCTTTCGCGAGCCCGCCTGGTGCTCGACGAGGGGGTGCTGGATGATCGCGCGCTGGGCCGCGCCCGGAAGGCCTATCACCCGCGCGATCCTGCGGACCTGGTCCGCGTTGTTCTGGCGCATGAGGAAGTACTGCTTGCACTGTCCGAACAGGAGGTCGGTGAGCGCGGGATCGATGTCGTCGATCTGCGAGGGCTCCTGGAAGGCGCCGATGAACACGCAGCGATACTTCCTCATCTGGGCGAGGAGCTCCTTCACGAACTCGGGCGCGCCCGGGATGAGCAGGATCCGCCTCAGCTCGTCCAGGAGCATCACCTTCGACTCGCCCCTGGGCAGCGTGAGGATGTGCTGGCGCACGTGGTCGAAGACCACGAAGCCCGCGAGATCCTTGAGCGTCCCGTCGGGAAGGCGGCTCGTGTCGAAGTGCAGCCCTGCGCCGCGGACCTCGATGTTCGTCGGGCCGTCGATGAAGGCGCCGACGACGCCCCCCGACCGCAGGCCCTTCGCGAGCTCCGACGAGAGGAAGTCGAGCTCCCCCGCGACGCCTGCGCTCCGGTGGTGGGACATCCGGCCATGCCTCATCAGGGAGACGAGCCCGTCGAACCTGGGGTAGTCCTCGGCAGCGAAGAGGCTGAACGCGAGCGCCTCGACGTTGCGCCGACCCGCCGGCAGGATCGAGTGACGCACGACGTCGTCCTCGCTCGGCGCCGCAAGCAGGTCGCAGGCCGCGGTGGGATCCGCGCGCTCGAGCTCACGCAGCGCGAGGTGGCCGTCGAGGAAGTCGTCGTCCGGGCCCCGCAGCCGTTCCGCGGCGAGCGACCGCCTCGCAAGGTCCCGCCAGCGCCCTTCGTCGGCGTTTTTCCAGTCCTCCGCGCGATCCTCGAAGTGGCTGCGGACATACTCGCCGATGAGGCCTTCCCGGCGCCGGTTCCTATCCTCGTCCCTGGATAGCCCGACGAGCTTCATGCAGGTCCTCACGACCCTCGACACCGTCGCCGACGTGAGCGGGAGACCGAGGGTGTCGAACGGATTGAGCGTGAAGTCGCCCGACTCCCGGAGGACCAGGTTGCGCATCCCGCACAGCTGCGCCTGCGTGACGAAGGCCATCCCCTCCTCCTGGTAAAACCGATAAGTCCAGTCGCAGTCCGACTGGCTCATGAGGTCCATGAGAAGGGCCGACTTCCCCGAGCCGTTCACGCCGACGACGATCGAGTGCTGGGGCGTTCCGTTCGGCGTGACGAGCCGCACGCCGACGATGCTCCTGCCGGGGCTGTCGTAGAGCGCCTGGGCCTCCTCGAGGTGGCCCGTGAACGTGGATGAGATCGGCATGAGGTCGGCGAGGTTGTGGTTCTCGACGTAGATGTCCCATCCTCGGTAGGTGCCGCCGAGGTTCCCGGGCAGCGTCTCGTAGAAGAGATGCCTCGCCTGGGCCGCGTTGTTGACCTGCATGAACTCGGCCCCGTCGATGCCCTGAAGGGCCGTCCGCATCGCGAGAGACTTGGCGGCGATGCCGTCGGGGGTGTCGGCCCAGACGCGCACGGCAAAGAGAAGGTTGAACGGGATCGTGACCGACGAGAGGAGGGAATCGATCCTGCCACGCCGCAGGCGTATGTCGTTCTCCACCCCCGCGGCGCGACGGTCCGAGAGGAATGCGCTCAGCTCGTCTATCTCCCTGCGCAGGCGCTCGATCTCGCCCCCGACCGGCAGCGGGCGGATTCCGAGCGTTATCGACGCCCCTCGGCTCACGGCGTCCAGTATGGGAAGGAGCATTCCCGGCCTGGTGCCGCGCGGAAGCTCGCGCATGACAAAGATCGCGTGGTAGTTCCCGTCAAAATAAAGCAGGCTGCTCCGGGCGCCCCCGTTTCCGGACGCGAACGCATCCAGGTCGCTCCGGAGGCAGTTGGCCCGGATGGAACGGTTCTCGTCGAACCCGGACATCCCCTCCTCCCCGGTGCCCGAGAACAGCCGCGCAAGGCTCGGATTGAGGAACTTCCTCAGATGCAGGGCGTGGGCGCGGTTGTCCATGGGCGACCAGCGGCCGAGCGGATGGATCATCGCGAGCATGCGCAGCTGCGAGTCGAGGCCGGATGCGGCCTGGCCGAGGAAGGCCTCGCAGGAGGCGACCGAGCGGACGTCCGCGGGGGAGAGGCCCTCGCACCGCCGGCCGATGTACACGTGCACGCGCTCGCGCCGGAGGCTGCCCTCGGCGAGCCTCTGCTCGTAGAATGCGCGCCTGACGGCGCAGGTCCTGCGGCACCACTGAGATCCGGCCCGCTTCCTGCCGGAATAGGCGTCCAGGGCCGACTCGAAATCGTCCTCGACCGTCCAGTGGACCTGGAGCGATGCCGTAGCCCCAACGACCGCCAGGAGGTGCGCGTTCTGGCGGCGCAGGTCCAGGATCGTGCGGTTGTCCGCGCTGCGCAGGTCCGGGACCTCGACCTGGGCCCCCCGGGAAAGGCACGTGCGGGCATCGAGCGCGGGCCCCCACCACAGCATGTCGCGCTCAAACCAGCCGACTGGAAACGTGCGGGCCATTGTCTGCGTTTCACCGGCCCCGGCCGGCAATGCCCGCGCGCATGGGGTGCTCGAGGTCGGCGGCACGCCCGGGCCCCGCCGCGGCCGCGGCGTGGATCACGATCCTCGGGCAGATCGGCAATCCGCGCCGGGGCGGATCGGTGAAGTCGAGCCTGAGGTCGAGCGCCGTCGCCCAAAGGTCGCCCCTGAAATGCGGGGGCCGGCCCGCGACAAGAAAGCGCAGGTAGCCGAAACCGCAGGCAAACGGGAGCCCGGCCATGATCGTCTTTGCAAGCCAGTGGGTCCCCGTGGCGCCGTCGCCCAGGAAGAACTTCAGGGCGAGGCCGATGCTCAGGACGAGCCCGGCAAAAAGGGGCCAGAGCGCGTTGAATCCCACTCCGTCGAGGCCCAGGTAGCCCACCCTGGCTTTCCGGCCGGTGTTGCTCGGAGTGTAGGGAAGCGAGGGTTCTTCTGGCTCGGTGGACATGGGCGTTCGCGATTGCCGGCGCTCACCAGGCGGGAAGATTTCCAAGGGTCCAGACCGGGCTGATGATCCCGATCCTTATCGAGAACCAGTAGACGCCGGCCGAGATGGCCGGTATCCCGATGGCCCACGCGGCCTCCTCGAGCTTGTCCTGCTTGTCCTGGGCCCGGTAGGCCCGCTGAGCGTGCTTCATCCCCTGCCATACCGATCCCGCCAGTCCCAGGGTGAAAAGCCAGCCCAGCACGTCGGTTGCCTGGAAGGCGGCTGCAAGGATGACGGGGATGACGGCGGCGGCCATAAGATAAGACATGTCTAATTTTATGTGTTAATCAAGCCATTTCCATTCTTTGCGGAGAATTTTTTACGGAGCGCCGGCAGGCTGGGGAGGATTCAGCCGGTCGGGCACCGGCCGCCGCCCGGAAATCCGGCGTGCGGCGCCTCTGTTCGACCACCCCCATCGTTTGGGATGCATGCTGCGGGCTTGACCGTTCTTGCTGCGCGAATAGAAGGAACGTCCGCAAAGTGCGGGTGTAGTATAACGGCTATCACGTGAGCTTCCCAAGCTTGAAATCGGGGTTCGATTCCCCGCACCCGCACCATTCCTAAGCTGTTGGTTAGAAATGGGGTCTAGTTGGGTCTACGCCAAAGTTTGGCTCTCCACCATGAAGTGGGGACAGGGATTGTAGCCGGACGAGGTTATGGGTTATCCGCACTGGGCGATGACGCGCAGGCGGTAACTGGAAAAAGATCTGAAGCCGTACGCTCTTCGCTGTCTTTGACGAAGAGCCCTAAAATTGCATGGCGAAAGAGGAATCCCGGGAAAGAAACCGATTCTTCTTTCAAATTCTAGGTAACTGGCGTTGCCTTTTTTCATGAGCACGGCAGTATAACCCGCAAAGGCAAAAAAATGACTTCCAAAAAGAAACCCGCGACGAAAGCAACCAAAGTTCAGCTCAAGGATTTGAAGCCAAAGAGGAACCCAAAGGGGGGGAAAGATGTTCTCAGCATCTCCCCCACCGCGACCTGGAGTACCACCCCTACCTGTCGGACTTGAAGTGAATGTCGTTCGGCCCGAGCTTTATAAATAAAGCTTCCCGCCGGTTGGAACGCGAATGGAAGGGTCTTCGTGATGCCTACCTGCCCATTCGACCCAAAGGTTCGCTGTGGTGTTCTAGCCGCAAGAAGGTTCCCAACGACCTGCCGCAAGGCTGGAAGCTTCATGTATCCGCCACGATCCTCTCCGCGTGCGGCGTTTTTCGGTTGATTGCGCCTTACCTTAGGCGGCGTAAGGTGTCATTCAAGGCGCCCAACTCCCTATTTGAATTGGGAAGGCTGAATGCCGGGATATATTACGGCTTCAGTCAAGTTGGCAAGTTTGTCACCGTCTATCCGCCCTCCACAGAGGCCGCAGTCGCTCTCGCCCAAGATATTGACCGTCTAACGGCAAACCAGCCGGCGCCACTCGTCCCTTATGACGAGGCGCTACGATACGGGTCATGCGTCCACTACCGCTATGGCCAGTTTTATTCCAGCTTTCGTGTGAAAATTCGAAACAAGTCCGTGGCTGCAATTGTGCGCCCGGATGGCAAGCGGATTGCTGACCGCCGGGAACCACACACCGCAGTGCCCCCGTGGCTGGCCGACCCTTTCAGCCGGGGAGGGCGGCCCACTGCGCGGGCAGCCAGCACCCCGCTGGAAACGACCTATGGAGAGTATGAGGCGCTTGTCCAGAGAGGGCGGGGCGGTGTTTACCGGGCGCTCGACCTGTCGTCCGAGCCCGCAAGACCGTGCATCATCAAGGAAGGCAGGACGCACGGAGAAACAGATTGGCTTGGCCACGATGGGTTCTATCGAATCCAACGTGAGGCGCGATTCCTAAAATCGGTTTCTCCGGTTGCCAAGGGGGTGCCGCGAGTCATCACGACCTTTCGTGCCAACCAATGCTTTTATCTGGTAATGGAACCTGTCTTGGGAAAGCCCTTGCAGGCACTCATCGCCAGCCGGCAGCGCATATCGCCCTGCCGAACACTGGCGTATTGCCTGAACATGGCACGCATTGTTGCCGATATTCATTCCGCCGGGTGGGTGTGGCGCGACTGCAAACCAGCAAACTTCCTTTGCGGTGAGAATGACGAATTACGGGCGCTTGATTTCGAGTGGGCGTCCACGCTTGATGATCTTGACCCACTTTGGCCGGGAACACCCGGCTACGTCCCGCCGAAGCCGGATGCGGCCAACCCACAAGCCGACGATTTGTTCTCACTGGGAGCTTCCTTTGCGCACCTGGTCTCGAGAAAGGCTTCTTCGCCTATGCGTCCCGTTTCGTTCAAACCAAAAGCACTGTGGCAGAAGCTACCGGAGCCATTTGTCGAACTCACAAAAAACCTGCTGCATTCAGACCCCAAGGCACGGCCTACGGCACACACGGCTCAAAGAATCTTGGAGCAGGTGCTGCAGGATTCAAACTTTCGCGCTTCTCCCGCAAAATAGTAAGGCCTTTTTCGCCTGAAGTACCTCCTGGCGAGGAGGCCTGTGCCGTTTGGCAAAGGTGCATCCTGCGAACTTGTATTTAAGGCCGTCCCACCGGAAAGTCCAGATGCAGTGCAGCCTGCCACAGTACCCAATACGGAGCTCTAAGCCGGAACCATGCAGTTGGCGTCATGTTTAGCCAGCAAATGCGGGCCGATTTTCGACTGAATTGCAGTTGGGAAACGGGCTTAGTATCTTCTCCCAAAGACGCGACCACCAGTCGCGCTCTCGAGGGGGAACGGCGAGCTTGATGGTGGTTTTCCCAGCGGGATGCGCGATGATTCCTGGGGTGATAAACAACCAGAAGCGCAATGAGTGGATTGTGACCTTGGTTTGCCAGCCAAGCGCCCGTTGGAACAGCACGGTGAGATTGTAGGTGAGCGTTGCCAGCGACAAGGCCGCCTCGGTTGCCCAGAACGAGCGCAGGCAAAGCGTTGGTAAAGCGAAGCCCTGCTGCAGCTCCTTGATCACGTTCTCGCAATCGGCCCGGCCGTTGTAGTCGCGCCACACTGCGAGCGGGGGCACCGGGGTCGGCAAACTCGTCACCAGAGCCTGGTACAAGTAGCCGGGCATCTCGAAGAGCTTCTTGCCGCCGGCCTCTGGCCGGTCGGCCTGGCGGTGACGGATGAGGATGAGCCGACGAGGATAAGGCCACCCTCTCGCATGATACTCGAGTTCAGCCACGTCGGTGCCGACAAGCTCGGTCGCAGTCCAGACCATGTTATTGCGGATCAGGCTTTGAATTGGCGCCATCAATCTCGCCACGACGATATACGGTAGCTGCAACTGCTCCCAGAGCTGGAGCAACTCGGGCACACAGAACCCGCTATCTGCTCGCACGGCCCGCAACCGCACGTGCCGCGGACGCTGCTCCCAGAGGTCCAGGAAGAACGCCACAACGTTATTGCCGCAACTAGTGTTGCCGGCGCGCAACCACAGTTGGACCACAAGCCGAGCTTCGGCCAGGACTGCAAGAAGCGGATGCAGGCACGGCTTGAACCCCATACGCGCGTAGCCCGTTTGCACACCTTCCTGATGGCCGTCCGCGTGGAGTAACCGCGTCGAGTCCAGATCCAGCGTATAGCCCTCGCGTCGCGACGGCAGCCGTTCGACACACCAGCGCCACAGCGGCCGAAAACTGCGCAGATTGGTTCCTGCCGAGGTGAAGCCCGCAAAGAATCGCGACAAACTCGACTGACTGGCGACCCTGCTGATACCGAGCAACTCCGGCACCATTGGATCGCGACGGAAATATGCGACATGCGTCAGCTTGCGCGCTTCGCATAACAGCCCGTGCGTGAACGCCAGAGCCTTGTCCACCGCAGTCAGGTGGTTGTTCGATCTCGAAGCGCGATGCGGCAGATGTTCGGCCAGCCTCCCGCTCCAGCGGGTCCCATGCAGCCAAGCCCAGAAAACAGCACTGCCGGCATGGGCACTAAGCTTCTGATCGGTGAACTCCACCGCGATTGATTTTCCTGCACTTTTGAACTCAAATGCATCCGCCACCGATTGGTGATACGGACCGTTGTCCTCCGATTGGTTCTTTTTCATCAATCCCAATCACTTGCCAATCGGTGGCCCTTTTTCAACTGCATGGTTCCGGATAAGAGCCTCGCGCGAACCACTCGTAAAGGCGGGATAAAGGAGCGGCACTCCACCGTTGGAAACAGCGGTACGGGACGATGGAGATCGAAAAGCTGAAGGAGTTGAAGGCGCTGAGGGGGTCCCGACATGGGACTATCTAAATAGCAAATGCTCTAGCGCGCCTTGCGCAGAAGGCGGTCAAGCTCCTCCAGGCCGGCGTGGGATCCGATCTCGTAGAACCGCTCGGCGACCTCGAATCCCGCGAGCTCGCCGCGCGCGAGGAGCGACCCCTGCACGGCGGACAGGTCGACGGCCTGGTCCCTGGGGTAGCCGTCGAACGCGGGCGCGCGGAAAAGACCCAGCCCGTAGTCGATGTGCCGCATGCCGGGGAGCTTCTCCTTCTTGTCGTAGGCCCTGATGACGCCGTCCTCGAACCAGACGTTGCTCGCGTCATAGCTCCCGCGGTTCTCGAAGACGGTCATCAGGCCGAGCTTTCCCGATGCGATGAACGCCCGGCCGACCGCCAGGTAGTCGATCGGCAGGTAGCTGTCGCCATAGAGGACATAGAACGCCTCGCCCAGCTTCGGGAGCGCCCGGATCAGCGCCCCGCCGGTGCCGAGGAGGTGCGGGCCGTCGAACGAATACTCGATCCTGACGCCCCATTTTTCCCCGTCGCCGTAATGGTCGACGATCCGCTCGCCGAGGTAGCCGACGCACAGGACGATGTGGCGCAGCCCCGATTCCCGAAGCAGCCGGACCTGGTGCGAGAAGAAGGGCTCGCCCGCCACGTCGACGAGGAGCTTGGGCACCTTCTCGGTGATCGGCTTCAGGCGGGTCGCCAGTCCGCCCGCCAGGATGGCCACGGGTAGGTCGGAGGCGTTCAAGCGGCGGTCAGTTCTGCGCGACGACCTTCGTGCCCTCGAAGTCGAACCGGAAGCGGACCTCCTGCAGGCCCTTCTCCCGCATCGCGTGCCTGAGCCGCTTCTTGTCACCCGCGTAGAACATGAGGAAACCCCCGCCGCCCGCCCCGATCAGCTTTCCGCCCAGGGCCCCGTTCGCCATCGCGTGGTCGTACCACTGGTTGATCTGGACGTTGCTCATTCCGGAGCTGCGCGCCTTCTTGCGCTGCCAGTGGACGTCCATCAGCATCGCGAACTCCTCGAGGTTTCCGCTCTCGAGGGACGCGAGCGACTTGTAGCCGAGGTCCTTCGTGAAATGCAGGTTGTCGAGCATGGAGGAGTCGTTCCTCTTCGACCGGTCGTTCTGGTCCTTGAGGATCGAGGAGGCGCTCCTCGAGTAGCCGGTGAAGAAAAGCAGCAGGTTGTCCTCGAGGTTGTAGAGGGTTTCCTCCGCGATCTTGCAGGGGCGGTATTCCACCCGGCCGTCCTTGTGGAAGGTGAACGCGGTGATCCCGCCGACGGCCGCGATGTACTGGTCCTGCTTGCCGATCGGCTCGCCGAGCTTGTTGATCTCGATGTCGCAGGCCTGCTCCGCCAGCTCCGCGGGCGAAACGAGGTTCTTCTTGAAGGCGTGCAGCGCCTTGAGGAGCGCCGTGGTGAAGCTGCCCGACGACCCGAGCCCGGTCCCGCCGGGGATGTCGGCCATCGAGGTGAGCTCGATGTGCGGGTCCGTGACGCCCGTCAGCCTGAGCGCCTCGCGCACGATGGGGTGCTCGATCTGGTCCACGGAGGCGACACGCTCCAGCTTCGAGTACTTGATGATGATCTCCTCCTGGAAGGTCGTGTGCTTGGTGATGTACACGTACTTGTCTATGGCCGCGGCGACGAGGAAGCCGCCATGCTCGCTGTAATAGCTGGACAGGTCGGTGCCGCCGCCTCCGAGGGAGACGCGCAGGGGCGAGCGTGTGATGATCATGAGGTTGGAAAGCCGCTTTTCTTGTAGATCGACTCCACTATCTCGAGCGTCCTTATGCCTTCCTGCAAGCCCGGCGATGGCGTGCGCGCAAGGCGGACATCCTCCACGAACGCCGCCGTCTCGGCGGCCCATGAGTCATCGCTGCTGGGGAACTCCCAGGTCGTCATCTCGGGCGGCCCCATCTGGGGAAGCATCCGGTAGTGCGTGAGCCGCTCGGTCCCGTAGCTGCCGCCCAGGCCGTCGACGGAGATCTTCCCGTCCCGGCCGTAGATCTCCAGGGAGAACAGGTTCTTCCACTCGGTGCAGCTCACGTGGAGCCATGCCGTCTGTCCGCCGGCGGTCCGCAGGCTGAGGAACGCGTTGTCGTCGACCTTCATGTCCCAGAAATACGTGGCCGCGTGGCCGTCCACCGAGACAAAGTCGCCCAGGAACCATGAAGCCAGGTCGATCAGGTGCACGCCCTGGTCGATCAGCTCGCCGCCGCCCGACAACTTCGGGTCGGCCCGCCACTCGCGATCGTAGCCCTTGCGGCCGCCGTGCCCGTAGCGGCCCCGGATGAACAGGAGCGGCCCGAGGGCCCCGGAGTCGACGACAGCCCGCGCCTTGAGGAGGCCCGGGTGAAACCGGTGGTTGTAACCGATCCGCACCTGGACCTTCCTGGCCGACGCGGCGGCCAGCAGCGCCCGCAGGCCGGAGGAGCCGATGGCGCCGGGCTTCTCGACGAGAGCGTGCTTTCCGGCCTTCGCGGCGGCGATGGCGATCGGAGCAAGCGAGGCGTTGAGCGTCGACACGATCACGGCATCGACATCCGCGCCGGCAATCACCTTCTGGAAGTCGGTGGCGACCCCGCAGCCCGGGGCGAGCGCGGCCGCCTCCGCGGCGCGGGCCGGATCAAGGTCGCACGCGAGCACGAGCCGGGCGTCCGGGAGCCTCGCGAGCGCGGCCGCGCGCCTCTTTCCGATGAGTCCGCATCCTATCACAGCAAAGTTGAGCGGCGCGGCAGCTGCGGGGGCCATGAGGGATCAGCGTCTGCCGATGCGGCGCCGATAATCAACACGAAAAGCCCTCAAAGCAGGCGCCATACACCGCGGGCGGCAGCCGCCGCGGCGGCCGCGATCGAGGCCAGCGAGAGCCAGAACAGCGCCTGGAGCCCGGTCGGCGCGATGAAGTCGAGCTCGACCCGCGAATCGCCGGCCGGCACTTCGATCCAGGCGAGGCCGTCGGGCGACCGGCGCAGAGCCGCGTGACGGCCATTGACCGTGGCCATATATCCGAGCTGGTGCATCCTCGGGATCTCAAGCCACCCGGCTGCCGGACTCCTTACATGGGCCCGGTACGGGATCAGCGAATCCAGCCGCACGGGAAGGGTGGACGGGTCGTAGGCCAGCAGCTCCGCCCCGATGGCGGGGTTTCCGTCCTTGCCGTCCGGCGGCAGGGGTTTGTCCGGGAAAAACCGCAGCGTCAGCTCCACGGCCGCCGCCGAGGTGGTCGACAGCGGCACGATCGGGTTGTGGTCCCCCCCGGCGCCAAACGCCCGGGATCCGCCGTATTCGGGGACCGCGTACTCGCGGTGGAAGGTATTCCCGAAGATCTCGATCACCCCCCGGGTGTCGCCTCCCTGCGGGAAGGAGAATTCGAGGAGGTAGCTGCGGCGCGGCTCGATCCGAAGCGTCTTGTCCAGCTGCAGGAAGTTGGCGGGCCCCCCGCGAAACGGCCCGAACACCCCGGATCCGACCGTGTGCGCGGACGCCCGCGCTGCGCCATAGTTCGTCGCCGTGAGCGCAAGGGTGTCCGCGGATCGCAGCCGATTCTCCATGGCCGGGTCGGTAACCCCGTGCGTGAACACGTCCGGCGGCCCCGGGAAAATGAAGTAAGCGAAGCGCGTGAGCATGACGTTCTCCGGCCTGAGCATGTCGACGGCGCTTTCCGGACGCAGGCCGTTGCCGTGGCTGCCGGGGAGGAACTTGGCCGCCTCGGCCACGCTCCAGGCGCAACCCGCGGCGATGATCGCGGCAAAGGTCCGTCTCATCCCACGGCTATCGAGGACGCCGTCCGACACCATCGCGGCGGCGCCGAAGACGATCGCGCCCGCAAGCGGAAGGTAGAGACGGTTCATCGCCCAGTTGCTCGTCGGGTTCCGGACGAAGTCCGGGATCGCGTTCCACACGGCCAGGTTCAATCCGGGAATGGGGATCAGCAGCAGCGCCAGGAAAAGGGCCGTGCCGAGCGCGATGCCCGCGCCCAGCGGATGGGTGCGCCTGAGATTCCAGACGCAGAAGGTCAGGACGGCCCACAGCGAGTACCCGAGCTGGAGGCTGCTGAGCTCGTGGCCGCCCGGATTGAGGGGCAGCAACACCTGGGGAAAAACCTGGTGCACGAAGAAGGCGATGGTTTCCCCGCTCGCCCGCTGGAAGGCGTCCACCTTCAGGCCGGGTTCAGGCGGATAGAGGAGAACCGAGCCGATCGGGTAGGCGGCGATGGCGGCAAAGAGCCCGGCCCCGGCAAGGGCGCCCAGCCAGGCGGCCGGGCTTCTCCCCCGCACGGCGAGGCGTATGGCCTGGGCGGCGCCGGCGATCAGGGTCATCCAAAGGGCTATCGGGGAATGGCCCCACCAGCACAAACCGAGGGAAGCCCCGAGCAGGAGCATCGTCGGATAGGAATCCCTCCGGAAGGAACGGAGGGTTGCGAACCAGGCGACGGCCACCCATGGCAGCGTCATCCACGACATGAACAGGTCACTCTTGTACGCCATGCCGAGGACCCCCGGACACGCGAAGAACAGGGTCGCCATGCCGGCCGCCAGCCAGCGGCGCCCCGGGACAAGGACGACCAGGCCGAAATACGCGGAAAACAACGTCCCGATCCCGACCATGGTCAGCATCAGGTTCTGCAGGGCGATGACCCCGAGCGCCCGGAGGGTAAGCAGGTCGAAGAGGGCCCCCAGGTAATGGAAACCGGGAGCGATCCTCAGGGGATAGATCGCCCCGTTGAACTGCGTGATGCTCTGGCCCATCCACACCGGGAACACGCCCGCGCGGACCTGCGTGACCATGTCGGCGAGCATCATCGAGTACCACAGCGAGTCGCCCGCCCCGGTGAGCGTGAAGGTGGCGAAGCCCTGCATCAGCCAGAGCCCGGCGATGCCCATGAGGATCCAGCGGGAGATCTCCATCCGGGGATCCTGCGACCTCCTGACGGCCGCGATCGCGGCGGCGCGGGCGCCGGCAAGCGCGATCGCGCACCATGCGAGCAGGACGGCGTCGGGCCGCGAGAACCGGGCCCCGGACACCGAAAGGACCCCGGCCAGGGCCAGCGCGAAGACAAGGAATCCGAGCCCGAGCCTGAGCCATTCGAGCGGCGGTGCTCCAGGAGGCCGCAGCCGAAAGGTAAGGAGGCGAACCGCGGGCCAAGCCAGGCATGCGAGGACGGGAAGGAAGCGATGTGGCCAGAAACCGGGCACGAAACTCCCGGCCAGATGGAACAGGGTCCCAAGCACCGCGATCTCAAGGGGCACGGTCTCTAGGCGGACCGCCGGATGGCGCGAGTTCCACGCCCTCAGGCCGGGTGAGAGCGTGGGCTCCCCGACCCGGTGGAGCCACGTGAGGGCGACCCAGACCGGAACGTATTCGAGGTCGGACAGCGGCAGCAGGAACGCGAAATGCCAGAGAATGGCCGTCGCCGCCGCGGCAAGCGCATAGGACGGGAGACATTTCAGGAAGGTCCGTCCCGCGCGCCTGCCGGCGAGCGCCGAGCACACGGGCACCGCGTCGGCGACCAGGAGCGCGCACAGGACCGCCCGCCAGGGGAGCTCAAATCCCACGAAGAGGTGCTCGGAGAGAAGCAACGCCGCCAGCAGGCAAACCAGGTCGATGAATTCGTCCCGATGGTCCCGCAGCCACGCCACGGCTTTGGTTCTCAGGGTCGCCGGCATCGAGGAAGCCCTCATGCAGGCTAAGTCGCGGGCCCGCAATGTTATTTGATGCGCGCGATGTTACTTGTCAGGCTTGCGGTGCTCCGGCTTTGCTCTCTCGGTTGCCGACACGCTCCCCCGAGACCGACGGTTTCCTCCGATTGCGCCGCCTGGCTTCCGTTCGCATGGTGCGATTCGGGTGCGTCGGCGTGGCCGTGACGCTTTTTTTCATGGGGCTGAACGCCCTGTTCGCCCGCGGCCTTGGCCTGGGCGCGCAAGCCGCCTTTCTCGCGTCCTATCCTCCCGCCCTGGCGCTGCACTTCACCCTGAACAAGCTGTGGACGTTCGGGGACCGCCGGGCGACGAGCGCAAGGCACATCGGGGACTACCTGTTCTCGGTGGTCGCGACCTTCCTCATCCAATGGCCGGCCTTCACCGCCTTGCACGGGATCTTTCATCTTGCGGGATGGGCGGCGGCCGGCGGCGCGAACTTGATCCAGATGACGGCGAGCTACCTGCTCCTGAGGCGGCGGGTGTTCGGGGCCGCGGAGGCAGGGAAGGAGCCCGACACCGCCTCGTCCTGGCACCGGCTGGCGCTCCTGCTCGCCGCCATCGGCGTGTCGGCGCTCCTTGCCTGGACCTCGCTTGGGAAATGGGAGCTGCCGCAGACCGGGCCGAGGGAGCAGGATTATTTCAACCTTCTCGTCCGCGGATTCAGGAAGGGAAGCCTGGCCCTCGATGTCGAGGTTCCCGAGGCGCTGAAGGCGTCAAGGAATCCCTACGACCCCGCGGTGCGGCCCGCGGGGGTTGCGCCCCATGATGTCAGCTACTACAAGGGCCGCTACTACCTCTACTTCGGGGTCGTGCCGGTCGTCACGCTCTTCTGGCCCTTCCGGGCGCTGACCGGGTTCGACCTCTCGATGGCCTATGCAGCGGTGGCATATGGCGTCGGCGCATTCTGGGTCGTCGCGTGGCTGTGGCTCAGGATCGTTCGCGACCTTTTCCCGCGCGCGGGCCTCGCCACGAAACTCGGCGGCCTGATGGCGCTGGGCCTGGCGGGTGGCGAGCTCGTGCTCGTCCGGAGAGCCAGTTTCTGGGAGATCCCGATTGCAGGGGGCTACTTCCACATGGCCTGCATGGCGGCCGCGTCGTACCTGGCC
>Ga0302314_10001855_pt1 | contig 39412 bp, 41 predicted proteins | sample III_Palsa_N2_3_FD_200533 | JGI IMG/M metagenome (GOLD analysis project Ga0302314, IMG submission 200533) | Peat permafrost microbial communities from Stordalen Mire near Abisko, Sweden - III_Palsa_N2_3 | ecosystem: Environmental > Terrestrial > Soil > Palsa > Peat permafrost | place: Sweden... | reverse complement strand
CGATACCGCTCTCCCCGTCGATCCAGTGCACGAGGCGGGTCTCCCCGTCGATCAGATCGTTCAGCTCGTACGGACCCTCGTCCGAGTCCTCCTCGCCATCGTCCTCGAATTCGTCGTGCCAGGAGCGGTAGTGGGATTCGCGTTCGGGATAGGCGTCCCAGGTCTCGTGCACCTCCGTCAGAGCGAGCATGGTGCGGCAGCCCGCCCGCTGCGCGGCGTCGCCCAGCAGGCCCGCGACCACCGCGTCCTCGCCCTTAAGCCGATCCCAGTCAAGGCCGCGCTCGGTGTACTGGTGCGCCAGGAAGCACACGAGCCGGTCGGGCACCACGGTCTCGCGCGAATAAGAGTTCCGTGGCACCGGCGTGGCCAAGTGATCGCGCAGATGCCGCTCGATCTCGTCGATGGCGGCCTGGGAGCCGGTCACGCGCGGCCGTGTGCCGCCCTCCAACACGAGATTAAAGGTCAGACAGATACGCGTGCCGGTCTGCACCTGCTTCACCTCGTGGCGGGTGTCGGCATAGAACGCCGCGAACACGAGCTTACGCTCATCCCCGCACACCTCCACCTTCTCCCTGCCCGAACCGATAAGGAGCTCACCGCCGGTGTGCCGATGCGGGAGCACCACCACGAGGGTCGCGACCATCCCGTCGTGCTTCTCCGAGTCCTGATGCGGAAGGAAGAACTGCCCGCGCTCATACACCAACATCGAGTGCAGCTCCGGACGCAGAGTGCAGGTAGGCGGCAGGCTCAGGCCGTCACGGATCGACGCGAGTACGGCCTCGAACTCCCCGCCCCAACTCACCCGCACGGTCTCACGCGGCACCTCCCAGGTGTCGCGCACAGAAGCGTCCGTGAGAGTCTCGGTTCCCTTGCCGTACTTGGCCGGCGCCGCGAGCTCGCGCAGCTTCTTCGCCTTCACCGACGTGATGGGCAGCGCGATACCGCCGAGGCCGGCCACGCCGAGGCCGAGCATGCCGGGCTCGGCAGACGCCGTCGCCACACAGGCGGTCCTGCCGAACCGCCGGTCGAGGACAGCAGCGAGGCGTTCACGCGAGGCGAGCGTCATGGCCGAACACTTTACCGACTCGGCTGCCACGCGTTGTGCCGAAGCACGAGAGAGTCATGCCTGCCACGCGCGGAGATCGCGTCTCCGGCCACCAGCCCGGTCCGATGCGCCGCGGTGATCGCGTCGATCGCGAGTTCGGCTCGCATGTGCGGCGCGATCGCGTACCCGATCAGCTCCTTGCTACACAGGTTCAGGACGGTCGCGATACAGCCAACTTTCGCCGGCCGGGAAGCAGCTGAAGTCCCCGATCATCCTCAAACCTGGCATCGGCGCGGTGAACTCACGTCGGATCAGGTCAGGGACCGCGGCCGCGCCCTTCTCAGGCTTGACGAGCAGTGTGGATCTCGACGATCCTCACGGCGAGGTCGGGCAACTCGGCGATGATCGGGCCGGGGACGGCGGCTGAGTGCGTGGGCGTGCGCCAACCGGTTTCGGTCGGCGCACGCCCACGCGGTCACAGCGGCCTCACACGAGTGTGAATCTGCTGATCTGGCCGCCGGTGATGGTGATGCTGCCGGCGGGGGTGGTCGGGTCGGCCCAGATCGTGTATTGGCCGGCGTGCAGGTCCGGGTAGACGGCGTCGTAGCTCGGCGGGTCGGTTCTGCGCTCGCGGACCATCGAGTGGGTGCGCGGGGCCGGGGGCTCGCCCTCGGGAGCGACGCGGCTGATCTCGATCTCCTCGCCGAGGCGGGCCTGGTCTGCCTGGAGGATCAGCGCGCCGATCGATCCGCCGATGTCCAGGACGACGCTGGCGGTGGATGAGGGGCCGTGCAGGTGGTGGGTGTGGCCGTACTCGTGGCTCATGGGCTCATCAGCTCTCTGTTTCGGCTCGGGTGCTCGGGGAAGGGACCCGGGCCCGCCGGTTCGTGGTACGGCGGCGGGCCCGGGCGTTAAGGGGGTGCGGCGGACACGCGGCGGGAGGCGCTGACCATTGCGCGCTCCGCCGCACCCGGCTTGAGCGGCCCGCGTCGGGTCAGGCCGTGGTGTAGCCGCTGTAGGGAACGCCGAGGTAGGGGAAGTTCGCGAGGTACCCCGAGGGGACGTCGGCCGCGGTGAGCCCGTCGGTGACCACGCCGGCGGCCTCGTCCGGCGTGTAGCTCTTGTCGATCAGCGGATAGGTGACCCCGGCGATGGCGCGCAGTTCGATGGTGACCACGTCGTCCGGCACGCGGCGGCCGTTGGGGAAGCCCGCGGCGTCCCCGCCGATCAGGCCGAGCGGGTTCGGGTTCTTGGTCGTGGGCGGGATCGCGACGTTCAGGCGGAGCATGTCGGCCTGCACGTCCCCGGTGTTGTTCTGGAAGCCCGGGACGATGCCGGACGGGATCCCGGTGAGCAGGATCGCTTCGAGGTCCGCGCGTGCGGTGCCCTTCGCGTTGAGCGCGGCGAGGTTGGGGAACACGCCCGGGTAGAGGTCCGGCAGCAGGGCGGCGAGTTCGGGGTGCGCGACGTACTGCGCGAAGGCCTTGTCGTCGGCCGGGGGCATGGCGTTCCACGCGTCCTTGCGCGCCATCGGGACCAGGACCTCGTTGAACAGCGGGTTGCCCAGGCGCGAGACCTGCGTGTATTCGCCGTACTCGAGGTCGCGTCCCGGCTCGTCCTGGCGGATCACGGCCTTGCGGCGGGACGCGGTGGTCCACACGCCGATCACCGCGCGCGGGTCGGCCACGTCGGTGCCCTTCCAGCCGTCCCGGGTCAGTTCCGTGATCGGCACCTGCAGGGCGATGGAGTGGACGTTGACCTGTGCGGTGGAGTTGACGCCCGGTCCCTTGGCGATGCCCGGCAAGCCGAAGGTGGCGTGCAGGTTCGCGAAGGGGCGCAGGTCGCCGAGGTCGAAGATCGCGCCGAGGTCCACGTAGAAGCCCTCGGCCCGCTGTCCGGCGAACACATGTCGGCCGGAACCGAGCGTGTGCACGGCCGCTTGGGCCAGTGCCGGGTAATCGGGGGTGGACAGCGGTCCGATGTTGCACGGCGGGCAGCTCAGGTCGCAGCCGAGTTCCGCGCTGCGTCCGCCGTGCTCGACGCGGGTGACCGAGTAGGTCTGCCGCCGGTTCCAGTTCGCGCTGCCGAGCGACTCGATCGGTCCGGTGTTGTAGAGGAAGGTCTCGGTGTTTGAGACCGTAGTGGTGAACCGGAACTGGTAGCTGATCTCGGCCCGGCCGTCGCCGTTGTTGTCGATGTGGATCTCATAGAGCACATCGTCACCGAACTCGTAGAAGTTCGGTCCGCCCGCCGGGCCCTGCAGCGGCAGGTAGTTGGCGATCAGGGTGACGGTGTTCGGCTCGTCGGGGCTGACGAACGCGTAGACGTCGGTGCTGTCGGCGACCGGGTCCTTGGAGATTTCCGGGGCTTCGCGGTGTGAGGACATCGCTGTTCTCGTTCTCTCTACTCGAGGGATGGGGAAGCTGCGGGTAAGACGGGTCAGGCGTCGAGGCGCGTGAGCTGCGCGGCCAGCGCCGAGTCAGTGATCGTGCGGTGGCCGGTCGGGGTGTAGACCTCGAGGGTTCCCAGGCGCGCGTCGAGCACGCGCACCAGCACGGCGGCGGCGCCGCGCTGCTCGGACTCGTGACCCGTCGCAGGGGCCTGGGACGGCTGCTGGTTGCCTGTGGCGGCCTCAGCCGTCGCGGCGGGCCCGGCCAGCGCCAGAACGCCGCCGACGGCGGCGGCCGTGGCCGCGCCCTTCACCAGGGACCTGCGGGAGAAGGCGGATCCGGTCTGTTCGTCGATCATGCTGTCACGCTTTCAGCTCAAGGCGCGGTAGGCGCCGTGAAGACCGTGCCGGTCGGCACGGTCGGCGCGATCGCCGGTTCGCCGCACCGGATGGGCCGTGGAGAACGACGATTGGCAGTGTGCATTCGGAACCGAGGGGCATCCGGATGGTGATCGACTCAGAAGTTTCACCCATGAGGCTCAACCGGCGGATCATCGGTTCCCCTGCGCCTCGACGCGTCCACATCTCAGGGGACAGATCCGCGTCCAAAGGCAGGCCAAGGCCCGGCTCGAGCCGCGCTGAGCTGGGCCAGGCCGGCGGACCCGTGTTGAAGCTCTCTGGCTTGAGGGTGTCGCCGCTCTAGGCGTCGAGGGCCGCGATCATCACGGGGGTCGTGGTCGGCTTGGCGCTACCGCCTGCCGGCTCGATGGTCATGCCCACTTTGGACTCTCCGGCCAGTCCCTCGACCACCAGGGGCCGGGGCGGCGCGGCTTGCATCAATCCCACCGAGCGCGCCGAGCCGGCCGGGGTGATGAGCCAGAGTTGATAGGTCTTGCCCGACGGCGCCTGGCTCAGTCCGGCGAAGGTGACCGCGACTTCGTCGCGACTGCGTGAATCCACCACCAGGGCGCTGCCCCCGCCGGTCACCGGCACCCGGGTCGCGTACGCGTCCGGGGCGGCGAGCAGTTGCGACATCTGCGTCGTCTGCACGTTCAGGGCGCTGATCTGGTGTTGCTGGTCGACTGTGCGCCACGCGAGCCCTGCGGCGAACAGGGCCAGTGCCGCGGCGACGGCCCAACCGGCGCGCATCCGCCGCAACAGGCCGCGGGCACCGGGCCGGCCAGACCCGCCGGCCGCGGCATCCGGGGCCGAGGGCACCTGGCCGGTCACGTCGATCACGGCGTCGATCGCGGCCTTGAGCGAGGCAGGAGGTGGCTTGGAGACCGCGACCGCCATGCTCGCCGCCACCTCGCGCAACGCGCGGACCTCGGCCACGCACTGCGCGCAGTCGACCATATGCGCCTCGAACGCCGCGCGTTCGTCCTCGCTCAGAGCGTCGCACACATAGGCGCCCGACAGGATGTGCATCTCAGCCTCCGTCATACTCGTCACCTCCCAACACCTATGAGATTTCGCCACCGGTTCAGCCCGTCACGCAGCCTAGTCTTGTCGATCCTGAGCGGAATCCCGAGCAACTCGGCTCGGCGACCTGCCGGGATGTCCAACGTCGACGAGGTGCGGCACGGCGCGGTCAGGTGGGCACGACCATCAGCAGAATCGGCGTCGTGGTCGGCTGTGCGGAGCCGCCGGCGGGTTCGACGGTGATGGCGATCGTGGTCGCGTCACCGAGGTCGTCGGCCAGCACGGACCGGCTCGCGGTCGCAGCGGCGACCACCCCGGCGGAGCGCAGCGAGGCGGAGTCGATGAGCCAGAGCTGATACGCCTTGCCGGTCGGCAGCGCGGGCATGTCGCTCAGAGTGATCTCGGCTTGGCCACGCAGTTCGGAATCGATGACGGTGACGCTGCCCCCGCCGCGCACCTGGCCGCTGCCGGAACGCACATCGGGCGCGGAGAGCAGGGCCGAGATCGCGCCGTTCTGCGTGGTCGCCTGGCTCAACTGCCGGTTCTCGGCAACCTCATGCACACTCACGCCGGCGAGCACGCCCGCGAGCACGGCGGCCACGGCCCAGCCCGCGACGACCTTCCGCTTCCGGCTGACCTGGCGGCGCGGGCGAGTGCGGGATCGGCCGCGCACCGGGCGCCCGAGCACCCGCCGGTTCGCGTCGAGACCGTCGGGAGCGGTCTCGCGGCCTGATTCGGCGTCTCGTGCGAGCGCCGACGCACTGCCGGCGACCGCGGTGAGCGGAGGTAGTTGGCGGGTGCGGTCGATGCTCGACTTCACCACTGCGCGCATACGCGGTGGCGGCGCCTCGACGACGGTCATCGCCAAGATGGCCGCGGTCTCGCGCAATTCGGCGACCTCTGTCGCACAGTCCGGGCACTGGGCCAGGTGGCGTTCGAACTCGTGCTCCTCACCGGGGTCGAGCGCGTGGCAGACGTAGGCTCCGGTCAGCGTGTGCACGTGCGGTCTCACCTCCCTTCGCGTCAGCCTCACCGTCCCACTCCCAAGCAGTCGCGCATCCGGGTCAATCCGTCGCGCATCCGAGTTTTCACCGTGCCCAAGGGAGCCTGGAGCAGCTCAGCGACCTGCGGGTAGGTGTAGCCGTCGTAGAAGGCGAGCGTCACCGACTCGCGCTGAAGATCCGTCAACCCGCCCAGGCAGTGCCGCACCCGCTGGGCTTCCAGCCGCGCCTCGACCGTCTCGGAGACCTCGTCGAAATCGATCTCCGCCGACTTCGCCGCGTGCTTGACGTCCCGATCGTGCGCGGACTGCTCGGCCCGCACCCGATCGACAGCCCGCCGGTGCGCGATGGTGAGCATCCAGGCCCGCGGCGAGCCCTTGGCCGGCTCGAAGCGGCTCGCGGTGCGCCAGATCTCCACCATGACCTCCTGCGCGACCTCCTCGGCCTGCGCCGGATTGCGCAAGATTCGACGAGCCAGTCCGAAGACCACCCCGGCCATCTCCCGATACACCCGGTCGAACGCCTCCCGATCGCCGGAGGCGACCAGTACCAGAGCCTCGGCCAGCACCGCCTGGCCCGCATCCGTCACGGACACCACGGGCTCGATCTCGCAACTGGGCGAGGACACGCCCGCCGTGAGCCGCGGGACGATGCGCAACACACCGCGTTCGCTCACGACCGGCGCTCCTTCCCGGCCTGAGCTGCCTGGGAGGAGCGAGGAGCCACACGGACCGGGTACGGCATCAGTCTCACGTTCTTCCTTCGGAGCCGGCGCGGGAACGGATTGGTCCGGTCGGGCGGATCACGACCAGGCCGGCGCAGGTGAGTACGGCGACCGCCTCGGCCACGGCGCTGAGCGTCTTCTCGGTGTACCAGGCGGGGTCGTACATGTCCGGCAGCGGGCCGATCGTGCCGACGTCGACGTAGCGGTAGAGCAGCACGGCCCCGAGCGCCGCGGCGGCGACCAGCAGCGCGAAGGCGGCTTCCGGCCAGCGTCCGCGCACGAAGATCAGCAGCGCGGCCAGCGCGGCGAACCCGGCCTGGACGAGGAAGAGCGTGGACTCGCTGATCGTCCCGCCGGTCTCGAACCGCCCGGCCAGGTCCGTGTGCACGTACGCGTCGAGCCCGAGGCCCGCGGCGGCGAGCAGGCGCAGCACGCCTCTGGCCACGCCTCGTCGATCCCGCAGTTCGAGAAATCCCATGAGTTTCCATCCCTCTCTAACACCGTGTCCGGACCCCATTCGGAGCGGTCACCGAAAAGGAGTGGTCAATTCCCCCGTTGGGGTGAACCCCCGAACCGGTTCGAATTTCGGCCAATCCGCGGAGGCACTCGCCCCGAATGGGCTCACGACTGGCCGGGGAGACCCCGGCCGAGGCCCCGAGACCAATGAGGGAGGCCGTGATGGATGGTGAAACCATCGACACCCGGCTGCTGGCCGAGTTGACCGAACAATCGCAGGACCTCGACAGCGACGCCCGGCGCATCACCAAGGGCGCGCTGGGTGAGTTCGCCGAGGAGCAGGGCGAGCGACGCTCCGGACGGCGAATGGGAGGGATGGCCGCCGGCCTGCTCGGCGCCGGCGCGCTGCTTTTCGGCAGCGCCAGGTCGGCGAGCGCCGCGAGCGCGTCCGCGAACTCCACCGACGTGATGGCGCTGCAGACCGCCGCGTCGATCGAGAATCTGGCCGTCTCGGTCTACACGACCGCCTCGGGCCTGTCGTTCATCAAGTCCGGCAACGCCACGGTCGCCGCGTTCATCGCGAAGACCATCACCCAGCACACCGCGCACGCCCAGGCGTTCAACGCGGCGCTGACCCAGGCCGGCGCTGCCACGCAGTCGAGCCCGGATCCGAAGTACGCCGCGGTGGTCAAGGCCGCGCTACCAAGCATCAAGGCACCCGGCGACGTCGTCTCGCTGGCCATCACGCTCGAGGACGTGGCCGCGCAGACCTACACCAAGAACGTCAGTCAGGTCTCCACCTCAGCGCTGCGCACCCTGTTCGGCTCGATCGCCCCGGTCGAGGCCCAGCACCGCTCGGTCCTGCTGGCCGTGCAGGCGCTGCTGGCCGGCAACGACGCCGACCTGATCGCGATCCCGACCAAGCCGGCCAGCCTGCCCGCAGCTGCCGGCAGCGTCGGCTTCCCCAGTTCGTTCTACTCCACCACCAGCGCATCCCCGATCAGTGAAGGGGCCGTGTCGTGAACCACTCTTCCGACTGGGAACTGCCCGTCAGCGAGTCCTCGCTCAACCGGATGACCCGAGACCTGGACGAGGCCCATCAAGACGCCTACCCGCAGATGCGGGCCCGAGCTGCCGAGTTCAGCGAGGAACTGGCCGACACCGCCTCCTCGATCGCCGGCAAGCGCCTGGCCCGGCGCGGCTTCCTGCTCGGCGGCGTGGGCGTCGGCGCGGCCCTCGCGCTCGCCGCCTGCTCTAGTTCGAGCAACAGCGCGTCGAGTACCGGCAGTTCGCCCGCTGCCGCCGGCGCGTCCGGGTCCGCCTCGATGAGCTCGGCCAGCAAGTACGTCGGGGACCTGAAGGTCGTCGCGCTGGCGACGGCGCTGGAGAACCAGGCCGTCGGTGCGTATCAGGCGGCGTTGAGTGCGGCCACGGCGGGCAAGCTCGGCACCGTCCCCGCGGCGGTGGCCACCTTCGTGACGACCGCCATGAGCCAGCACCAAGACCACGCGAAGGCGTGGAACGCCGTGCTGTCCGGTGCCGGGGTGCCGACCATCACCGGCGTGCCGCTCTCGAACCAGCCCGCCACTTTGCAGGCGCTGTCCGGGGCGAGCACCGTGGGCGACGTCGCCAAGCTGGCCCTCTCACTCGAGGACCAGGCCGCGCAGACCTACCTGTTCGCCGCGGCCAACGTCTCGAGCGCCGGCGGAATCTCCACGGCCGCCTCAATCGCCCCGGTCGAGGCCATGCACGCCGCGATCCTGCAGTTCGTCCTCGGGGAATACCCCGTCCCGGACAGCTTCCTGGGCACCTCCAGCGCCGCCAGCACCACCCTGCTGACGGTCTGACCAAGCTCCGGCCGGTCCGCGGCGCGGATCGGCCGGATCGCACACGGGCCCAACGCCCAATGCCGAAGAACGAAAGGGGGATCTGCTGGTGAGACGCCATCAGCTCCTGACCAGCGCGGCCACCGCGGTCGCCGGATGCACGGTGCTGCTGCTCGCGGGCTGCTCCTCGACGTCCGGTGCGACTTCGACCGGCACCGTCGGCCCTTCCGGCACGACCTCCGCGTCAAGCGCGGCGGCGCCGGACACGATCGTCATCCAGGACTTCATGTTCCACCCGATGGCCCTGACCGTGGACCCGGGCGCCACCATCACCGTCACCAATAAGGACAGCGCCACGCACACCGTCACCTCCACGGCCACGCCGCAGGCCTTCAACAGCGGCAACGTCGCACCCGGCGCGACCGTGACCTTCCACGCGCCCGAAAAGGCCGGCAACTACGGCTACATCTGCGACATCCATCAATACATGCAAGGCACCCTGACCGTGAAATAGCAGCGGCCGATGAAGGGAGTGCTCATGTTCTTTGATCTATCCCCGATTGAAATCATCGTACTGTTAGGACTGTCGGTGGTGCTGTTCGGTCCGGACAAGCTTCCGGCCGCCGCGGCGAGCGCCGCACGAGTACTGCGCCAAGTCAGGGCGCTGGCCGATGACTCCCGAGCGCAGGTGCGCGAGCAGCTCGGTCCCGAATTCGCGGACCTGAGGCTCGAGCAGCTCGACCCGCGCCGGTTCGTGCGCGAGCACCTGGGCGAGGAAGCCGGCGAGATACGCGGCGCGTTCGACGAGCTGCGCCGAGACGTTCGACCGACCGCGGGCGAACCGGACGCGCGAGCCGGCCAGAACGCCGGCGGGTCCAGCACCACGCGTGATGAGTACTTGGACGCCACTTGAGTGTCGGTCGCCACGCACGCCGCACGGAACACGACGTGGGCCGGCAGGTACGCCTGCGGCGTCTGATCCGGAACGCGCCTGCGTGGTTCGTCAGGCCGGCGTCGGCACGCCGCAGATCCCGCTGAAACGGACCAATCCGGCATCGTATCGGCCACGAAGGCACCACAACGGCGGAAACAGCGTCGAGGAATCCACACCCGGTGAATCCGGGCACGGAGCCCGCGGCAATTCGAGCAGCAGCTATTCGAATCCGATAGATAAGGAGACGCACATGTTCCTCAGAGGTCTAGAGGGTTGGCACATCGTCATCATCGTCCTGCTGGTCGCCGTGCTCTTCGGGGCCAAGCGGATGCCCGACGCGGCCCGGTCCATCGGCCAGTCGCTGCGCATCTTCAAGTCCGAGGTGAAGGCCGCGGGCACCGACGACAGCGAGGCCTCGCGCGCCGCGAACCCGGCCCCGGTGCCGGCTCCGATGATCTCGAACAGCGCGGCCCCCGTTCCGGCGCCCGTCGATCACATCGACCACGCCGAGCCCGTGCCCGCCTCCCACGCCGGAACGGCCACGCGGTAATCGGCTCCGTGCGCTGATCGAGACAACCGAGTCGATGCGGACGAAAGGAGCGCGGCCACGTGCTGAGCACAGTCGCGCGTAACGCGGACACGGCAGAACGCATGCCGCTGGTCGAACACCTGCGAGAACTGCGCTCACGCCTGGTCAAAGCGGCGCTAGCGGTCGTCGCCGGAGTGATCGTCGCATTCCTGCTGCGCAACCACGTGATCGGCGTACTCGAAGACCAGGTGTGCGGCGACACGGCGATCAACGGCATCGGCAAGGCCACCGCGCAGTGCCCCAACGGGGTGCTCACCCTCTCCGGCCCGACAGCCGGAATCACCCTGGCCTTCAAGGTCGCGTTCCTCGGCGGACTGTGCCTCTCGGCCCCGGCCTGGCTCTACCAGTTCTGGGCCTTCATGGCCCCCGGACTCTACAAGAAGGAAAAGCGGTACGGCGCGGGCTTCGTCGCCCTGGCCACGCCGCTGTTCGCCTCCGGCTGCGCCCTGTGCTACCTGTTCTTCCCCGAGATCATGCAGGCCCTGCTCGGCAGCGCGTTCACCCCACGCGGGGTCGCGGTGCAACTGCCGGTGGACACCTTCCTCACGTTCTACCTGCGGATGATGGTCGTCTTCGGCATCTCCTTCGTGCTGCCGCTCTTCCTCGTCGTCTTCAACGTATTCGGCCTGATGAGCGGCAAGGCCATGGCCCGGCATTGGCGTGTGATCGTCTTGGTCATCTTCGTCTTCGCCGCGATCGCCGTACCAACCGGCGACCCCATCGGCATGAGTTTGCTGGCCATCCCGCTCTGCGTCCTCTACGCAGCCGCGGTCGTGTTCGCGAAGAGCAACGACCGGCGCAGGCTACGACGCCGTGCGGCCGACCCGCTGCGCGCGCTCTCCCCCGACCAGGCCTCCCCGCTGGACCTGACCCCGATACCGCTCGACGAGACGGCCCCGCACGCGGGCATCCGCTGATCGGCCGGCTGGCGCGGTGCGGAGCCCCTGGTGAAATCGGCGTCCTTCGCGCCCGGAAATCCGGTGGGAATCACAGTTCTGGCCCCGTCGTGCAGCGGCGGGGCCAGAATGCCGTCAACGAGTGTCGGTATCGATATCTCCGTCTTCACGGCGGGCGCCGAGCCTGCCGATGCCCCGACATCCATGCCACGGGCCACTCTTTCGGTCGGGAGCGGGCTTTGGGGATTCGGAGCGCGAATCACCTCTGCGGACTCGCACTGAGGCCGTCTGCGGCATCGCGGTTCACCGAACCAGTCATGACGACCGCTCCGGGCCGCGGGCTCGGCGCGCGAGTGTGAGAAGGCGTCCGGCCAGTTCGCGCGCTCCCCGCGCAGCTTGACGCGCGACGGCCCGCCGCGACGCCCGGCGCGTGACGGGGCCGGGCGCGGCCTCAGACGCGGGACCGGGCGCCAATTCCTCGTCCCGCGCCTGGCTCGCTGTCGCCGAGCCCGCATACTCACAGATCGGGGACACCAGCGCGCACAGCGCGGCTTGCAGCGCCTCGCTCGCCTGCCGGCTCGCGGTCTCGACGGCATGGTGCACCCCGATGGCGTGCTCCAATTCGGCGTGGGCCACGCCGGTGCGCCCCGGGTCGCCCTGGGACTGCTCCTCGGCGAACCGCTGACCCGCGCCGTGGCACGTCTCGAGTGCCGCGGCGAGCGAGAGCTCCATCCGATCCTGGTAGCGCAGCAACCGCTCGATCCACGCACGGCTCACGATCGCCTCCGCGTCGAGCACGGCATGCTCATCCGCGCTCAGCGACGACGGCGTGTTCCGCGGGGCGCGCTCGCGCCGCCGGCCCCGCACCGTCACCACGCTCGCGGCTGCGGACGTCCCGGCCCGGGCGCCGTGTCCCAGCGGCCTCGCGGGCGCAACCGTCGTCGGATCAGCTTCATCGCACTGGCCAGGCACGAAGCCACCACCGGGTCCTTGCCGGACACATCGGCAGCGCGCCCGAACAGCTGCAACAGTGAACCGAGCGCACCGATCAGCGGACCGAAACCACGCCCCAGAATCGAGGAGAACGGCGCGGCACGGCGAAGGGGAAGTCCCGGGGGATCTTCGGGCGCATGAGGCACACGGCCATGGTCATGGTCGCGGAAGGGAGTCGCCATCGAGTCCACCTTGCGGGAAGGGGGCAGCGACGCGGGCCACGAAACCGGCGGGGTCTGGGCCTATCGGCAACTCGGTCACGCTGCGTAAATGAAAATTACACGTTCCAGTATGCACCGCCACGCACCCGGCTGACAGACCACGCGCCCGGCGTTACCGGCCGCACCGTACACTTCGGCACCAGAGCTCCGCACACCGAAGCCCTCCGGAGCGATCGTTCTACATGAAGTAGAAATAATTGACATACCTCGCCGAGTCTCCTCGCCCGCATCGATGGCCGTCGCGGCCTGGCCCGGATGGGGAAGAGGGCGGGCGGGTACCCATGCGGCCGAGGGCGGGTGGTCATCGGTTCCTCCCGATGGTCGATGAGGTCCGGGCGGGTCCGAGCGGCGGCCGAGGGCCTGCCATGGCAAGGCCGATGCCGGGAATCACGGCGCCGGGGACCGGAGCGTCAAAGGCGAGTGCAACTCCACGCGCTTTTCCGCGATACGGACCGCGGGCCGCGATGTCATCCGGCCCCGGGGCCGCAAGGCTGTCGCTGTCAGCCCGGAGACTCGTGGCGCCGGGTCAGCATGCCCATGGCGGCCCGGATCCGGGTATCGCCCTCGGCGGAGGGTTGCGGGGGTCGGCCGTGCCGATGGACATGAGAGGTCGGGACCTTCGGCACGCTGCGCCAGGTGAGCCCGACAGCGAGCATCGAGGTAGACGCCGGCGAATCCGCAGACTGGGTAACGAAAATGGAGCACACCCTCATGGCATCACAGCACGTACTTCATCCGCTCACCCGGTCCCACCGCTCGACGCACCGGGAAGCGGCTTCCCACGGCGGCGGCCGAGACGGTGACCGGGGTCGGCGCACGCACCGCGGCGATCGCCGTCGTGCGGATCGGGACCGGGTTCATGTTCCTGTGGGCGTTCCTCGACAAGACGTTCGGCCTGGGCGCCATGTGGGCCGGGATCCCGCTCGTCAAGCGGCACCACCGCGCCCTGCTGTGACAGTGTCAGCCGCGCACGAGGGCGACTGAGCCAGGCCGGATCGGCGGAGAACCCGCCGATCCGGCTTTCGGCGTCGCGGGCCTCCCACCGAGTGGCGATCCGCGGGTGGACGAACGATACGACGCTGTACGCGCACTGCCCGGTCGTGATCGTCCGCGACTGAGACCCGGCTGCGGAGCATCTCCCGTTCAGCCGGACGGACCTCGATCTGATCGAGGGGTGCCGGCGGGCGGCGAACCACCTGTCCGTCGGCCAGATCCACCTGCTCGCGAACCCGCTGCCGCGCGAGTCTGATGAACGAAGCTCTTGCCCGGAGCCGCGTCGTACCCGACGGTCAGTACGCTCTCTCACAGATGAGCCTGGCGACCGTGGCCAGGTCGGCGATCCCGGTGGCATCCGTCTCGCTCTCGCCCGCACGCCGCAGGCTGTAGGTGTGCCGTGTCCAGCCGTGGTTATCGCGTTGATCGTTCTGTAAGACCTCGAACGCATGACCGTTCTGAACCACGGTCCACCTGCCGTCGCCGTCCTGCTCGAAGCGCACGACACGCCCGGTCGGATGCTTCTCGATCGCACTGCTCATGTCCCCTGGTGTCCCCCGCCGAATCGGAACGGATCGGATGATGGTCTTGGCCTAGTCTGGGACGGGCACAGTCCACACCAGCACGGTGCCGCCGTCGGCCCGGGACGTGGTGGTGAAAGTGCCGCCGAGTTGTTCCGCGCGTTCGCGCAGGTTGGCCAGTCCGCTGCGCCGCACCCCCTCGGGGATCCCGGCGCCGTCGTCGGTGACGGTCAGGGTGATGGTTTTCGGGTCTGTCGACACGTCCACCTCCACCTTCGAGGCCGCGGCGTGCCGGGAGGTGTTGGACAGGGCTTCGCGCAGCACCGCGAGCAGGTGCTCGCCGGTCTCTCCACCCACCAGGGTGTCGACGGGGCCGGCGAACCGGACGGCGGGGGCGAACCCGAGCACGGCCGTGGCCCGCTCGCAGATCCCGATCACCGCGGCCCGCGCGCTCGAGGAGTCCTGGTCCATCCCGTGCGCGTTCAGGGAGAAAATCGTGGAGCGGATCACCCTGATCGTCTCGTCCAGATCGGCCACGGCCTGCACGACCCGCCGGGCCACCTCCGGCTTCGCAGTGATCTTATAGGCGCCCTGCAGGGACATCGAGGTGGCGAACAGCCGCTGGATCGCCAGGTCGTGCAGGTCCCGCCCGATCCGGTCGCGGTCGGCGTACAGGGAGAGCAGTTCGCTGTCCTTGCGGCGCTGGGCCAGCTCAAGCACGACGGCGGCCTGCACCGCGAGTTCCGCCGTGAGCTCCGCGGTCTGCTCGTCGAACGCCTCGGCGCCGGCGACGCGGGTCACCGAAAGCGCGCCACGCGACTGGCCGGACGCGCCCAGCGGAGCGACGAACGCCGGACCCAGATCCAGCGCGACATCCAACTCCCGGCTCGCCCGCTCATCCAGGCGCACGTCGGCGACCAGCGCGGTCTGGCCGGACTTGTAGACGTGGCCGAGCAGGGTGTCCTCGATGTCGACCACGGTTCCGATCAGCCGGTCGGCACCCTGCCCGTCGGCCGCCACGATCCGCAGGCCTTCGTGCTCGGGCTGGGCGACACCGATCAAGGCAAGGTCGGCGTGGGCGAAGGCGCGCACCCGGGCGACGAACCCCGTCATGACATCGTCGGTCCGCTCGGCTGAGAGCAGTTCCCGGCTCAGCTCCCCGGTGATCTCCAGCCAGTCCTGGCGGCGCCGGGCCTCGGCGTAGTGGCGCTGCGCCTGCTCGAACAGGCGTTGGGAGTCCTCGAACAGCCGGGCGTTGTCGATCGCCACTCCGGCGGCCGCGGCCAGGGCGGTGAGCACCGCCTCGTCGTCCGCGTCGAACACGGCGCCGCCGGCCTTCTCGGTCAGATACAAGTTGCCGTACACCCGCCCGCGCACCCGCACCGGCACGCCGAGGAAGGAGCTCATCGGCGGGTGGTTCGCCGGAAAGCCGCGGGACTGGGCGTGCGCCCCGAGTTCGGCGACGCGCAGCGGCACCGGATGCCGGATCAGCTCCCCGAGCAGGCCGTGCCCCTCCGGGTACGCGCCGATCGCAGTGATCTCCGCCGGGCTCATCCCGACCGTGATGAACCGGACCAGCCGCTGATCCTCGCCGATCACCCCAAGCGCACCGTAGCGGGCGTCGACAAGGACGGTGGCGGCCTGCACGATCTTCGTCAGCACCGCCTCGACGTCCAGCCCGGAACCGATCGCGATCACCGCTTCGAGCAGCTTGCGCACTCGGTCGCGCGAGGAGCGCACCGAGGCCACCCGCCCCTGCAACTCATCGAGCAATTCGTCGATGCGAAGCTGCGGCAGCACCCGAACGGTCTCGGTGTGGAAGGGCTCTGGCATCACCATGACATCACCCGCCCGGCAGGTGACGCGCGCCCGGCACGACGCGGGTGGATCCGGGGTGCCGACCGGTGGGGTCGGCCGGTGAGTTGTGCTCCACGTCCCGCACTCCCTCGCACCTCGCCGATCACGAAGACTGACGGGCAGACCTGTCGGGGTCCGGGACACGCGCACTGCCTCACCACCCAGGCTACTCGCGCGATTGTCCAATTCATACGGTTTCAGGCAGGACGTTCGCCTTCGGCTCGCGCAGGCAGGCCGCGACGCTCCGGTTGTCCGCAGTAGGGCGCGCGAAGCGAATGGAGATCGCAGTGCCCAGTCGGGGCCGTCAGCATCGTCCCGGAAGCCGGGCAGGAGGCCTGATCATGGGGCATCGCACCGTTTCCATCGAAGACCACTGATCGCAGACCAGATTCATAGGGAGCGTGACCTGAGGGAGAGCACGAACCGCGCCCGGATCGGCGCTGAATCGGCCGCCGAGCCGCTGCGGCGCCCGTTCGCCGGGATGCCGACGCCGTCGTCCACGACGGTGAGGATGACATGCCTGCCGTCCACCACGGCCTCGGCGTCCACCTTCGAGGCCTTGACATGCCGGGCCATGTTGGCCAGGGCCTAACGCAGCACGGCCCCCAGTTGCTCGGCCGCCTCGTCGGGCAAAAGCGTGCCCACGGGCCCTGAGAAACGGACCGAGGGACTGAAGCCCAACTGCTCCGCCCCGCGTCCACAGGCCTCGATCACCTGGACACGCACACTCCGCGCGTCGCCCTCAGCCAGGTCGTGCGAGTGCAGGGCGAAGATGGTCGAGCGGATCACCTTGATCGTGGCGGCTGAGCCCCAGCTCACCGGAGCCGCGGGCGGGAAGGTCGGTGGCGGAGCCACCTCGAGGGTGCACTCGGTCTGGGTGCTGTCTTGTCCCGAGGGTGTGTCCTCGTAGGAGTCGTGGAATTGCACGGACTCGTCGGGCGCGATCGGGTCGAAGCCCGAGCCGAGCAGCGTGTCGCACAACGTGCTCGTGCAAGCGGCATCGAGCGTCAGAGTGGTGGGCACGTCGAGCAATCCGTCGCCGGCCGTGAACTGGATGGTGTCGTCCTCGGTGAAGATGCCGCTTCGCCGCGACAGCAGCGATGTTCTGGCTGGTGGTGAATTCCGCGGTGCCGACGATGTCTCCGTCGAGGAAGGCTTCCACCGTGTCCACGAGGCCGGAGAGGCACTCCTCATGACGGTTGATCACCCAGACGCCGGCGCCGCATTTCGTGCACCAGTAGAAATCCTTCAGTAATCGTTTAACGCCCGACCCGAAAGGGATCGTCGGGCAAAAACCAAACTGTGTTAGGCCACTGAGTCGTGGTCGGGCGGTCGGGTTAGACGGCACAAAGTTCGTTGGAACAGGCACGTTTCCAGGCACTTCGAAACCGCAGGTGAGCGAAGTCAGTGGCCGCCGCCGTGGCCAGCCAGCGCTGTTCCGGGTTGTTCTCCATCGCGACGGAATGCATGGCGTGCGGTGCGAGTCCGAGCCGCGTCAGAGCCTTGGGACCGGTCGAGCTCAGCACCAGGTACTCGTCTGCGGCCACGTCGGGTGCCCGGTCGAGTCCGTCGTCGAGGTTGCGGCGCCAGTCGGTGATGTCGGACTGCCAGCGAGCGAAGTTTCCACCGCTGCGAGGCGTGAAACCCCATGACGGATATCAGAGCGGGCAGCTTGAGGTCGGAGTAGAACTCGTTCCACTCGTCCTCTTGTTGCGGCTCCGCGAAGCTGCACTCAACGGTGTAGATCACCTGAATCATCCTCCGTCCATGACTGATGGTCATGGTTGGGCAGGACGGGGTTCAGCTTGGCGCCGCCGAGCATGTTCTCGATCGGCTTGCTAGAGCCAGTGATTGCTTGAGTCAAGTAAGTAAGGCGAGGCGCCGACACCCTCTGGTAGCGTTTGGTTTAAGAGAACTGCCATTCGACTGAACGTACTGGGTCGACGCGTAGAAGGAGCCGGAGCGTGGAGACACAGGCAAACGGGATTCCCGTGGGCGCGCCCGACCGCCAGCGGCATCCGCTTGCTCGGGGGATCGAGATACTCACGTTGATGGTCGACAGCGGCCAGCAATCCTACGGCGTACGCGAGCTCGGCCTGCGCCTCGGCGTGAGCGCCAGTACCGCGCACCGGCTGCTGAGCGACCTCGAAGCGCTGGGAATGGTCGCGCGCACTTCGGAGGGCAGCTACCGGCTGGGGATGGAGTTTCTCAGGCTGGCCTGGACCACCAACACGCGCTTTCCGCTCCGCGAGGTCACCAAGGACATCCTGACCGAGCTGACCGAACACAGCGGTGAATCAGCGTTCTTCGCCGTCTACAACGACCAGCGCCGGCAGATGATGTTCGCGATGTCCGTCGAGTCCTCGCACCCTCTTCGCTACACGGTCCCGCGAGGAGTGTGGCTTCCGCTGCACGCCGGGGCCAGCGGTCTGGCGATCCTCGCCTTCCTGCCGCCGGAGATCCGGGCCGAGATCGCCGGCGGAAGCCTCGATGCGCTCACCGAGCGGACGCTGATCGACGCCGAGCACCTCAACGCCCGGCTCGACCAGATCAGGCGCGACGGCTACGCCATCTCCCACGGCGAGCGGATCGACGGGGCGATCGCGATCGCCGCTCCGGTCCTGGGGCCCGCGAACTCCGTCATCGGCGATGCCGGAATCACCATTCCCGAAACCCGGTTCAACGCCACCAACACCTCGGAGCTCACCGTGTTGGTGAAGCAATCCGCCGAGCGGCTGACGCGCCGCTTCACCGGAGCCGGGTATCCGGGATGACTGCACCTCTGGGCGCGCTGAGAACGAAGGCGTTTTCGCCGGCGACGAACCGAAGCTCGTCGGCGGGCCCGCGCCCCCCCCCCCCGCGGCGGGGCCCCCAACCCCCCTTCCGCGCACGGAGGCCGGGTGCGGCCGGTCGCCGAATCGGTGGCTAGTCCTCCACGACGAGCGGGATCATGACGACCGTCGCGGTGTCGAGGGTGTCGCTCGAGCTCAGCCCGGCGGTGAACAGCTTCTCGAGCGCGGCCTGGGCGGATCCCTCGACCTCGTAGATCGTCGCGTACCGGTGCGAGGCGCCGACGGCGCCGTCGACGGCTCGGCCGCGCCGCACCGCCACGAAGCCGGGGAGTGCGAGGACCTCAGGAACGTGAGTCCCCCAGTACCACGTCCGGAACTCCTCGTCCTTCCCTTCGACCGGATTGGTGAGGGCCAGCAGTGCTTCGGTCATCGGTTGGAATCCTTTGCTTATCGGGTATCGCCTGGTACGGAAATCGTCGTAAAGCCCCATGGGACGCCGAGACTGGTCGCCGGATCGGTCACCAGGGCGGTGTCTGAGCGGTGCGCGATGCGCACGCCTTCGGACTCGGGGTGCTTCTCAGCCCACTGAAGATCGACCACCTTCCAGGTCAGCGCGTGGTAGGTGTCGAGCGGCTCGTTCTCCGACGCGTCCGCTGCCGCGCCACCGCCGGGTTCCGGCGTGGCGAAGTGGAAGACCGCGTCGGCGAGCCGGACGTACGGACCGGACACGCCGCGCAGTTCGTCGCGCCCGGTGTGAATGACCTCGCCGCCGAGGACGTCGACGGTGAGCTTGAGCGCGCGTTCCGGCCGGGAGGTCAGGATCGTGTGATGCGACGCCCGCTCGATTCCGAGCGGGTCGTCCCCACCGGCCTCCGGGATCGTCCACCCCTCCTTCACCCTCGGGTCGAGGGGGAACCGGAAGAACTCGAAGAACCGGTACGGCAGGCCGGTGTCGGCTTCGAGACCGTAGAACGGCGACGGACCGCCCGCCCACTCGTCGGCTTCGAGGATCTCGTCGCGCGCGTCGACGACCCGGAAGCCCTGGGCGCGGAGCTCCTTGTACAGCCCCTTGACGCCCTCCACATACCAGCCCGTCGTCCGCAGGTGCGGCGAGTCCACGTCGGGATAGCGCTGGGTGCCGCCGGTGAGGTACCGCTTCGGTTCGAGGTTGTCGATGAGCACGTCGCTGATCGCCGTGAACGTCGAGTAGCCCACCGAGTGCCCCGGCGCCGGCGGGTTCGGCATGACCACGGAGAAATTGGTGCTCGTTCGGCCGAAGACCCGCGCGTAGAAATCCTCCGCCTCGTCGAGGCTCGGCACGTGCACGACGGGGTGGTACAGCATCCTTACCCGGAAAGGGCGGGCGGTGTCAGTCACTGGTCTTTCCGTCGATATCAGATGGCGGTGGGGGGCAGGAGGGCCGTCGCGTCCGCGAATGTCTCGCGTCTCGCCTCGACGACGTCCTCGCCGTCCGACTCCCTGACCGCGCCCAGCCGCATGAACGAGGCGGCCATCACCGCGATGAGAGCCCCGAACGCGACCACCCCGAACAGCACGTTGTACCCGGCCCGCGTAGTTGAAGGGAGTGCCGGTCACGAGGTAGTGCGAGAGCAGAACGGTTCCGATCGAGGTGCCGACGCCGGCGAACGCGGTCTGGGTGACCATGTAGACGCCCTGCGCCTCACTGGTGCTCGCGCTCGGCACGCCTTCCACGATCAGGTTCGGCAACGAACTGAGTAGGAAGGACGTCGCGCAGGTGAGCACGATCTGCGAGATCACCCAGCCCACGATCGTGCTGAGCAGCAGCGCGGACAGCACGGCGGCGGCGATGCCCAGGATCGCGCCCACGATCAGCGCGTTGCGCGCCCGGCCGTCGCGGGAGATCCGGCCGCTGAGCGGGGCGGCCAGGAAGCCGATGATCCCGATGGCGAAGGAGATGTCGCCGGCCGTGCCGGCGCTCAGGCCGAGGCCGACGGGCGCCGACTTCGGCGTCTGCATGATCAGCTGGCCGACGAAGCCCGAGACGCCCAGCGTGCCGAAGGAGACCAGCGCCGTCACGAGCAGGGTCAGGCCGAGCTTGCGGTTCATGAAGAACCGGATGTTGATGAGCGGCTGGTCGATGCGCAGCTCCCACCCGATCCATCCGGCCAGCACCACGATGCCGCCCACGATGTAGCCGATCGTCTTGCCGTTCGACCAGCTCCAGGTGGTGCTCTGGTTCACGCCGTACAGCGCGAGCGCGATGCCCGGGGCGAACAGGACTCCGCCGAGCCAGTCGACGCGGCCGAGCCCCGGCTTGACGGTCGGGCTCGGCAGGAAGCACGCGCCGAGGGCGGTGACCGCCGCGAGGACCGCGGCGACCACGAAGATGTCGTGCCAGCCCCAGGAATCGACGATGTTTCCCGAGATGACGTTGCCGGCCGCGCCGCCCCACATGGCCGCGCCCGCCACGATGGCGACGGCCACCGGCAGCTGCTTCTTCGGGAGGGTCTCCCGCAGAATGCCGATGCAGAGCGGGACCAGGCCGCCCGCGAGCCCCTGGATCGACCGGCCGGCGATGAGCTCGCCCAGGCTGCCCGAAGTCAGGCTGATGATCGATCCCACGATCGACGCCAGGAGCACGGCGATCAGGACGTTGCGGCGGCCGAAGGCGTCCCCGAGGCGCCCGCTGATGGCCGCGGACGCCGCGCCCACCAGAAGGAAGCCGGTCAGCACCCAGCCGGCGTTGCCCGGAGTGGTCTTGAAGTGCTCGATGACGTCCGGCAGCGCCGTATACATCATCGTTGATTCAAATGAGCTTGCGATGGCAGCGAGGATCAGTATTCCGATGATGAACGGGATGGGGCGTGAAGTCCGTGGTTCGGTGGTTCCAGTGATGGTCGGCATCATTGCCTCTCTCATCTGGGGACTCGGCACTCACCTGGCCTGGCAGGTCGACACCATCGACGATCTCAAGCGAGCCCGCGCATTGCTGATCGAGGCCCGCGCGTACACCGGGGAATCCAGCCACGGGGGCACGACGAAGAGCGTCTGCGGCGCCGACCCCGACGGCAACGAATTCGAGATCATGTGGATGCTCCCGCGCGAGCAGTGGGCCGCGTACGCATCCGGCTCGAACCTCGAACCCCTCGACCTGGCAGCCGAGATCAGCCGGTGGAGCGGTGTGCGCACCGCCGGCGAGATCCGCTTTTCGACATCCTCAGCCCACGAATAGGCACGGCCGCCATCGATCCAGGAGGTAAGAAGTGGCAAGGGCGCAGCTGCGTCGCTACGACATCGAGGACGGCCAGATGGACGCGTTCCTCGTCTACTGGCACAAGCTGATCGAGCAGCGCCAGAAGTTCGGCTTCCGCGTCGTGTTCGCGTACATCGACGACACCAACAACGACCTCGTCTGGGCCGTCGAGCACGACGGTGACTTCGCGGCAGCCGAAGCCGAGTACGTGGTCTCGCCTGAACGGGCTGCCGCGCTCATCGGGGCACCGCAGGTGATGAGAGGCGCGAAAATCGGCCGTGCGACACGGGTGATGTGACACAGAGCATTGACACGCCCGGCCGGGCTGCCCGAGCACGGCCGGTCAGCTGCCCGGGTCTTCCTCCGTCTCGGCGGCGTAGAGGGGCAGTTGCGCGACGACCTCGAAAACGCCGTCGGGACGGGTGCGCATGAGGCGGGCGCCGGTGTCGGCCTGCGCCGAGGCCGCCGCGCACCGCAGAACTGACCCGGGCACCAGTCGAGAGGGGATCGATTCCATTGACCGCGAACAGACGACACCGACGAGGTATCGCCGCCATCGCCGTGGCCGCCGCCGTGCTTGCCACCGGCCTTGTCGCCGGTTGCGACAGCTCCGGCTCCTGGAACGACTCGGGATACTCAGCGGCCTGCTTCCCGAGCGGCGGTTCGATCGCCGCGAGTCTCATCGCGATCCACGAGGCCGGTTTGGACGCGCAAAACGATCCCGGACAAACCGCCGCGTCGATCGCCATCATCAACGAGAACGTCGCCCACATAGGCGACAGGACCGACAACGCCAACGTGAACAAGGCCGTCGACGACCTCAATACCGCGCTCGCGAACTACAACAGGTCCATTTTGGACGGCGACACCGACCCCGACACCAGCGCGATCAACAACGCCGTCAACGAACTGGCGAACGCCTGCACACCGTAGGCACATGGCCGTCGGCGGCGTGAACCGCCGCCTCCACACAACCTTAGGAGCGAACTACCTTGCCGCGATTTCTGTATGACGAGATGCCGCACCGCGCCGTCATGATGACCCGCAGGGACACCAATCACGGGCTGCACCTTCTGCTGACGGTGCTCACGTGCGGCGTGTGGGGCCTGTGCGTGTGGCTTCCGCTGACCTTGTGGCACCGGATCGGGCCGAGAAGGAAGACGGTCACCTATTACCGTTAGAACGTCGTGGTCAGGCCGCCGTCGACGGCGAGGGTCTGGCCGGTGACGAACGAGGCGGCGTCGCCGGCCAGGAAGACGACGGCCCCGGCGATCTCGTCCGGTCGACCCCAGCGGCCGAGCGAGGTGCGCCTGCCGAGCCAATCGGTCCAGTTCGGGTCCGCGGCGAGGTGGGCGTTTACCTCGGTCGCGAAGGTGCCCGGCGCCACGGCGTTGACGGTGATGCGGTGCGGTCCCAGGTCCGCCGCGAGGGCCCGGGTCATGCCGCCGACGCCCGCCTTGGCGATCGCGTAGGCGACGTCGCCGCGCCGCCCGACCTGGCCGATGACCGAGGAGACGTTGATGATCCGGCCCGGGGCGCCGCGCGCGATGAGCTGCCGCGCGACGCGGCGGGACAGGGCGTACGCGGATACGACGTGCACGTGCAGCATGGACTCCAGTTCGGGCGCGCCGAGCTCCTCGGTCCCGCGCCGATCGCGGTGCCCGACGTTGTTGACGAGGATGTCGACCGGCCCGAGTCGATCGAGCGCGGCCTCGGCCGCGGCCTGGTCGGTCACGTCGAACTCGACCGCCTCGGCCGGCAGCCCCTGGGCGCGCAGATCGTCCACGGCCTTGTCCAGCGCCGCACGATCGCGACCGTTGAGCACGGCCCTGGCCCCGGCGGCGGCCAGCCCGCGTGCCATCGCCAGGCCGAGACCGCGCACCGACCCGGTGACCAGGGCCGTGCGGCCGGTCAGGTCGAATGGCCTCTGGCGCGTCTCGTCGAACAGTTCCGGCATCGTCCACCGCCTCCATGGAAACAAGCGTTTCAGTACGTTCGAGCGTACGAGGGCGGCGTGTCCCGGAGGTTAAAAGATGACTCCCGCTGTCGACCGTTGCGTCGATATCCTCGTTCGGCCCGACGGTCATCAGGAGGTCGCGGGCCTGCTGGACGACCCGGCGCGTCGATACTCGGCCGACAGCTCGTAGTCTTTGGCCGGACCGGTGGCATGCCAGTGCTCGGTGAAGCTGTCGGGCCCGGTGATGCGCCCGGTCACCACGTAGGTGTCGGCGACGCACGCGTGCTCGGCCGACCAACCGCCATCCTCGAGGTCGAGGCGGTAGAAATCGCGGCCGTCGGCGAACTTGACGTCGAAACCGCCACCGCCGAGGTCGACGTAGCGCAGGGAGCGGGTCGCCGGGCCGCGGTGGCCGCCGAAGCGGAGCTCACCGTCCTCGCGGTAGGACAAGTCGTCGGTGAACTCGGCCGACCCCGCGAACTCGCCCTCGGCCCCGCTTCTGTGGTCGACCATGCGCCGCCGCACCCGCCAGCGCCCGCGCAGGAACTCGGCGGCGGCGCGTTCGGCTGCCGCGCTGTCCCCGTCCGCCGGAAAGTCCTCTTGCCCGTTCATCATTCGGAGGTTCCCATGTGCTACGCGCTCGCGCCACAGCAGCTCAGCCCGAAAGGCGCCGTGCGGACGCGTCGGCCGCTGCGGCGCGCGCCTCGTCACCCAGGGCGGCATGGAGACGTTGCGCTGAGCGATAGAGCTGGGCGGCCTGGTCGGTGCGTCCGGCGTCTTCGAGAACGGCGGCGGTCTCGTCGAGGATCGCAGCTTCCTGACGACGTGAGCCGAGGCGCTGCTGGTGGTCCAGTGCCCGCTTGAACGCCTCGGCGGCCGAGTTCGGCTCGCCCGACGCACGCAGTGCGCGCGCGAGTTCGACCAGCGAGCGCGTGATGGTGCGGTCGTTCCCGTGCCGTTCGCCGATCTCGAGGCCTTCGCGGGCCGCGGCCAGGGCCTCCTCGACCAGGCCGAGCCTGAGTTTCGCGCGGCTGAGCACCGCCGACGCGTCCGCGAGGTAGAAATCGCGGCCGAGTTCCCGGTGCAGGGCGATGGCCTTGTCCAGCAGTTCCACCGCGTCAGCCGGATCTCCGGCGTCGACGGCGAGTTCGCCCAGGTTCCCGAGGGCGAAGGCGACAAACTCACGGTCGTCGTTCGACTCGGCCAGGTCCCGCGTGCGCTCGAAGCAGGCCTTTGCGTCGCCGTAGCGCTCGGCGCGCCAGTGCACCAGGCCCAGGGCGTTCAACGACCTGGCCTGACCGCGCGCGTCGCCGAGTTCGGTGCGCAGCGCGAGCGAGGCGCTCTGCTTCTCAAAGCCCTCATCCAGCCGATCGCTCTGCGCGTACGCCTTGCCGAGGCTCTCGAGCATGACCGCCTGGCCGGCGCGGTCCCCGCTGCGCTCGGCCGCGGCGAGGCCGATCTGCGCGGTCGAGATCCAGTCGTCGATCGTCGACTCGGTCGCGTACACGCCGAGCAGGACGCCCGGGAGCCTCCAGGCGAGGTCGTTCTCGCCCCGCACCGAGGCCCGCGCGACGGCGGCCTCGAGGTTCGGCCGCTCGGCGGAGAACCATGAGCGCGCGGCGAGCGGGTCGGCGAACCGCTGGGGTTCGAGCGAATCCGGCGGTTCACCGACCTCCAGCGCGAGGCTGTCGGCCTTGAGCGCGACCGACGCGGCCTTCGCAGAGTGCAGATACCACCACAGCAGCCGATCAGAACTCTGATCGATCTCGTCGGCCGAATCCTCGCGCTGCGCCTGGCCCGCCGCGAACGCGCGCAGCAGATCGTGGAACTCGAACCGGTCGGCACCCCGACGCTCGATCAGGTGCACCTTCGCCAGCTCCCCGAGCCGACTGCGCGCCTCGGCGCCCGGCAGCCCGCCCAGGGCCGCCGCCGCGGAAGCCGTGAAGACCGGCCCGAGCACCGATCCCAGCAGCCGGAAAAGCCGGGCGGTCGGCGCCGCCAACGCACGGTAGGACCAGGCGAACACGGCCCGCACGTCGGCGGACTCGCCCTCGTCCTCGACCGTGAGCGCGTCCCAGAGCCGAGACTCGTCGCGCAGCTCCGCGACGATATCGGCGAGCGGCGCGTACGGATCGAGCACGGCGCGCTCGGCCGCGATACGCAGGGCCAGCGGCAGCCGCGCGCAGAGCCTGACGACGTCCGTGAGCGATCCGCGGTCGTCGAGGTCCCGGAACTCCTGCATCACCGATTCGAGCAGGGTGATCGCGTCCGACTCCGCGAGCACGTCCAAGCCGATCCGGTGCGCCGCCTCCCGCGTGCCGAGGCCCGGCAGCTCGCTGCGGCTCGTCACCAGAACCACGCAGCCCGGCGTGCCGGGAAGCAGTGCCCTGATCTGCGCGACGGTCGCGGCGTTGTCCAGCACGATCAGCAGGCGGCGCCCGGCGATGCGCGAGCGGTAGAGCGCGGCCCTGGACTCCGGATCGACCGGGATATCGCCCGAGGACACGCCGAGCGAGCGCAGGAACTTGTCCAGGGCAGCCGACGCGGAGACCGGCTCTCCCGGATCGTAGCCGCGCAGGTTGACGTAGAGCTGGCCGCCGTCGAAGCGCCCGGCCCGCGCCGACCGGTGCGCCCACTCGAGGGCCGTCGTGGTCTTGCCCACGCCCGCCGTGCCGTGGATGACGACGACCGGGGTGTACGCGTCCTGCTCGCTGCGCACCGCGATCTCGTCCAGCCGCGCGAGCGGCACGACATGGTTGATGAACGCGCGGACCACGCCGGGCAGTTCGCGGGGCGGCGCGCCGATCGCGGAGCCCCGGTGGTGGATGTGGATGCCGCCGGAGACGTCGCGGGCCTGCACGACGAGATCCGCGTCACCCGAGTTGACCGAACGAGTCTCACCGGAGTCCGCCGGACCAGCCATTACAGCCCCCTGATTCAACAGCTCCCGCTACGCGTCCGACCAGGAGTCTAACAGGGACCCTTGCGAATCGGCGCCTATTCGGCTACTGATGGGACGTCGGAAGATCCACGCAGCGCGAGCAATGATGGGAGGGCAACTGGATGTCGAACCAGTCGAAAGTACTTCGATCGGGTGGAACGCGGCGAAACGCGGGCGAAGAGCTCGGCTGCCGAGGCCGCCGGGCCTACGCTGGAAACGTGCGGACGTGCGGACGTGCGGACGTGCGGACGTGCGGACGTGTCGGTACGAAGGCGGTGCCGTCTCTTGAGCGCGCGCGAGACGACCGGCGAGGCCCCGCGCTACCGTAAGGCGGCGGCGAGCGGAGGCGGCGACAACTGCGTCGAGGTCGCCCGGTCCGCAGACCAAGTCCTCGTACGCCACAGCAAGGACCCCAGTGGTCTGACGCTCTCGTACACCCTCGACGAGTGGGCGGCGTTTCTGGACGGCGTCTCCAAGGGCGAGTTCACGCCCGACGCTCTCCTGCAGTAGGTCCGCCCCGGCGCCCTCGCTGTCCACGCCGAACCCTGATCCGCCCCGGCTCTCCTGGAGGCCCGGGGTGGATCAGGCTCGTGCTACTGCTGAACGAATCCGATGGCCGCGTCGGGCCAAACCGGTCAGTGCTTGCGCGAAGGTGAGTACCCGCTCAGCTGGCCCTCGGGGCTAGGGCGGCCGGTATTCCTGCCACGACTCCGACCTGACCCGAGACCAGCCACGCTGGTGACCGCGCGGGGCGGATCGACCAAGAGCTCGTCGAGTTCCGCTGTGGAGGTCTCGTCGAGGCACTCGGGGTCGTAGGTGCTGCCACACGTAAGACAGATCACGAACTCGCCAGAGGTTCCGCCGATCGGCCAAAAGCGGAACAAGTGCACGGTCCGCTGCCATTGACGCTGTTCGTAGCAGTGGTCGGCCCGGCACTGAAGGCAGTAGAACTCGCCGTGCCCAGTCGTCTTGGCTGACGTGCGGATACTGTAGACCACGGCGAGAAACACGGTGTCAGCTCCGAGTCTCAGGACACGACGAACGGCGGGATCCTACGATATCAGGCGCCGCGTAGTGCGGGGACTCGGCTACGTTCAGGCCGGTTGGAAGAATGCGAGCAGCTTCTGGCCGGCGTCCGGCGACGACAGCATTTCCTGCATTTCCGTGGACATCCCGCCGACGGCGCTGGTGCGTTCGAACATCTCGCGTTCGTATTCGTTGACGGCGGTGGCAAAGTCGTCCGGGTGTGCGGCCAGCGCGAGGCCGAGCAGGGCGCCGTCGAGCAACGCCATGTTGGCGCCGTGCCCGACCGGCGGCATCAGGTGCGCGGCATCGCCGAGCAGCGTGACCCCCGGCGTCGACGGCCAGGTCAGGCCGATGGGGAGCGTGGTGATCGACCGTGGCAGGATCGTGTCATCGCAGGCTGCGATCAATGCGATGAACCGCGGGTCCCAGCCGGCGAACAGGTCGATCAGCCGCGCCCGGGCGCCGGCCGGGTCGTCGAACGAGATTCCGCTGGTGTCGAACCAGTCCTCGGCGGTGTTGTAGAAGCTGAGGCCGATGCGGACGCGGCCGTCGCCGTTGCGCTGCGCCGCCAGGGATTGTCCGTCGCCGAACACCCAGTAGTTGCCGCGTCCGACCATCGCCGCGAGGTCGGGGTGGGTGCGGTCGATGTCGGGGATGCCGATCTCGACGACGTTCTGGCCTATGTGCGCCGGGCGGGCGTCGGTGAGCAGCGCGCGGACCCGGGACTGTGCGCCGTCGGCGCCGACCAGCAGGTCATACGTCGCGCTGCTGCCGTCGGCGAAATGCAGCAGGCCGTCGTCGGCGGATTCGAACGCGTGCCCCCAGCGCACCGCGTGTTCGGGGAGGGAGTCCAGAAGCAGGTTGCGCAGATCGGCGCGGTCGACCTCGGGTCGCTCGAGCGGGGCGTCGTCGGGCGTGTCCTCTTGGAGCAGCAGGGTTCCGTCCGGCTCGAGTAGACGCATGTCCTGGCCTTGGCGGCGGGCGATGGCGTGGAACCCTTCGATCAGGCCGGCCTCGCGCAGCGCGCGCTGCCCGGTTTTGGAGTGCAGATCGAGCATGCCGCCCTGGTCGCGCGCGCCGTGCGAGGACTCGCGTTCGTACACGACGGCGTCGAGGCCGTTCACGTGCAGCATGCGGGCGAGAAGCAGCCCTCCCGGGCCGGCTCCCACGATGGCGATGGTCATGGCTACCCCGATTCACCGTATCTGTCGATACACTGTATTGGCCGATGTCACTGTAACGACCGGGCGATGTATTGTCGACGGCATGTTGGTGTGGGAGAGGCCGGAACCGCCGGAGCGACCGGCGCTCGCCCCGCTGAGCCGGGAGCGGATCGTGGGAGCGGCGATCCGGCTGGCCGACTCCGACGGCTTGGCGGCGGTGTCGCTGCGCAAGGTCGCCGCCGCGCTGGACGTCGGTCCGATGCGGCTGTACGGCTACATCGCCACCAAGGAGGAACTGCTCGAGCTGATGCTCGACGCGGTCTACGCCGAGATCCGGCCGGTCGGCGACAGCTGGCGGCAGGTGCTGCGCTCCGTCGCCGAAACCACCCGCCAGGCCGCTCACCGGCACGAATGGTTCGCCGACCTGATCGGCGGCCGGCCGCAACTCGGGCCGAACACGCTGGCCACCGGGGAGGCCGTGACCGCCGCGATGCACGGCGTCGACCTGGGCACCGTCGTGCCGGCGATCGCCGCCGTCAACTCGTACGTCATCGGCGCGGTACGCCGGGAGATCGCCGAGCGGCGCGCCGAACGGGCCACCGGAACGGACCAGAGGCAGTTTCAGGCCGCCTTCGGGCCCTACCTGTCGCGGACCTTCGCGACGGGTCGGCACCCCGCACTCGCCACGCTCGTACGCGACGGCCCCCACCTGACCGCCGAGCAGACCTTCCAGACCGGCCTCGACTACCTCCTCGACGGCATCGAAGCCCGCATCTCGCGCTGACGCGCGGCCCTAGCCCGCGGCGCTCGGCGACCGGTCACGGCGTAGGAGATCTTCAGTCCTTGACGGATCCGGCGGTGATGCCGGCGGCGACGTAGCGTTGCGCGAGGACGAGCAGCACGGTGGCGGGGATCGATGCGGTGACCGCTGTGGCCATGATCGCGTTCCACTGCTGGTCGTTGTTCCCGATGTAGTGGTAGATGCCGAGGGTGATCGGCTGCTGGTTGCCGCCGGCGTCCAGGGTGGAGGCGAAGATGAAGTCGGACCAGGACCACAGGAACGCGAACAGCGAGACGGTGACCGTGGCGTTGCGGCTGACGGGCATGACGATCGACCAGAAGGTGCGCAGTCGTCCGGCGCCGTCGGTCAGCGCGGCCTGGAGCAGTTCGTCGGGGATCCCGGACATGAACGCGGTGAAGATGAGCACTGCGAAGGGGACCGAGATCGTGGAGTCGGCCAGCACCAGGCCGGGGATCGTGTTGATCGCGCCGGTCTGCAGCAGGATCGCGTAGAACCCCATGGCCATGATGATCGAGGGGATCATCTGGGCGACCAGCAGTGCGAAGGAGACGACGGTGCCGCCGCGCGGGCGCAGTTTGGCCAGCGCGTACCCGGCCGGCGCGGCGATCACCAGGGTGAGGGCGACGGTGGCCAGGCCGATCTCGAGGCTGTTGGCGAGGTAGGGCAGCTGCTGGCTGAGTACGGCGCGGTAGCCGGCGAGCGTGCCGTCGATCGGGAACAGGTTCGGCGGGGTCTTGCGCAGATTCTGGTCGGTCGTGAACGACTCGTTGATCATCCAGTAGACCGGGAAGAGCATGATCGCGGTCAGCACGGCGCCGATCGCGGTCTTCGCCCGGCGACGCGCGGCCTTGGCACGGGCGCGGGGGCGCGCGGGCCCGATGGCGGCGGGGACGATGCGGCTCATGCGTGCTGCCTCCTTTGCAGGCGGATGTAGATCAGCCCTGCGATCAGCGCCATGACGACCAGCAGGTTGCCCACGGCGGCCCCGGGGCCGAACTCGGGCAGCAGGTTGCCGAATCCGAGCTGGTAGGACCAGGTGGCGAAGGTGGTCGAGGAGTCGACCGGGCCGCCTCTCGTCATGATCCAGATGATGTCGAAGACCTTGAGGGTGTAGACGAGGCCGAGCATCAGGGTGACCGCGCTGACCGGGCGCAGCAGCGGGAAGGTGATGCGCCAGAACCGCTGCCAGGCGTTGACCCCGTCGAGCGCCGCGGCTTCGTAGAGGGTGGCGGGGATCGCCTGGATGCCGCTGTAGAGCAGCACCAGGTTGAACGGGATGCCGATCCAGATGTTCGCGATGATCACCGAGGCGAGCGACCAGTGCGGGGAGGTGAGCCAGTCGACCGGCCCGATCCCGAGGAAGTGCAGGAAGTAGTTGACCACCCCGGAGCCGGAGTCGAGCATCCACGCCCAGGTCGAGGCGGAGACGATCAGCGGCAGCAGCCACGGCACCAGGAACAGCGCCCGCAGCGTCGAGGAGAGCCGGAAGTTCTGCGCGAAGAACACAGCGAGGGCCATGCCGAGCGCGAACTGGAACGCGAGGCTCACGAACGTGAACAGCAGCGTATTGATGAGCGCGGTGGCGAAGGTCGGGTCGTGGAAGACCGCGGTGTAGTTGGCGAACCCGGTGAACGGCGCCCCGCCGTGCACAAAGGAGTAGACGGTGTAGTCGCGCAGGCTCAGGTCGAGGTTGCGGTACATCGGGTAGGCGTAGAACGCCAGGAGGTATACCACCAGCGGGGCGAGGAACGCCCAGGCGGCCCACTGAGACGATCGGACGCGCGAGCGGCGTGATTGTGCGCGAAAGCCCGAGGCCGGGGCGACGCGCGTCGCCCCGGTCCGGTTGCGCACAGACCGGTCGAGCGTCTGTGCCCTGTCATTCACGAGAGCTGACCCCTTAACCGAGTGCGGACTGCGCTGAGGACTGGGCCGTGGCCAGCGCGGAGGCCGGGGAGGCCTGGCCGCTGAGCGAGGCCTGGATCGCGGTCCACAGCGCCTGGGAGATCTTCGGGTACTTGGTGCCGAGGTTGTCGCTGGTGCGGCCCTTGGCGGTGTGCACCGCCGTGATCCAGGGCACGAGCGCCGCGGTGGCGCTGGCCTGCTGGGCTTGGATCTCGCTCGTCGCGCCCACGTAGGACAGCGTCGTGTCGGTGGTGTAGGCGTTGTCCGCGTTGGTCAGGCAGGCCACCAGCTTCTCCGTCGTGGCGTAGCGCGAGGTGTCGGACTGCACCGGCATGGTGACGAACTCGCCGCCGGTCGGGGTCGGGGCGGCGCCGCCGTTCTCGGCCGGGACATTGATGATCCCGTAGGGGAAGGTCCCCTTCTCCGCGTTCGAAAGCTGCCAGGTGCCGTTCTCGCTGAACGCGGTGTCCCCGGCGGCGAACTCCTGCCAACTGGTGGTCTGGGTGTCGCCGAGCACGGAGTTGGGCGCGTAGCCGTCCTTGACCCATCCGGTCCACAGGCTGAGGGCCGCCTGCGCCTGGCTCGAGTCCAGGCTGGTCAGGTTCGCCCCGGCGCCCCAGAACCAGGGCTCGAACTGGAAGCTGCCCTCCTCGGTGCCGATCGCGGAGAAGGTGATGCCGGTCTTGCCGGCCGCCTTCACCTTGACCAGCGCGGCGGTCAGCGTCGCCCAGTTCGTGATCGAGGACGGGTCCACGCCCGCGGCCTTGAGGATGTTCTTGTTGTAGTAGAGGGCCAGGGTGTTCGCGCCGATCGGGATGCCGTAGGTCTGGCCGTTGAGCTGCCCCGCGCCCAGCAGGTTCGACTCGATGTCGGTGGTGACCACCTTCGTCTGCGCGGTGGTGGTCAGCACCCCGGCGGAGGCGAGCGTGGAGACGACCGGGTTGTCCACGATCAGCACGTCCGGGGACACGCCCTGCTGCGCGGCCAGCAGTTCCTTGCTCGTCAGCTGCGTGGTGTCGTAACCGGTGCGCTTGATGGTGACGCCGGCGGAGCTGCCGCACTTGTCGAGCAGTTGCACCCATGCGGAGGAGTTGTCGAACTGGGGGTAGGGGTCCCAGACGGTGTAGGTGCCGGAGGCGGCGGAGGACGATCCTGAGTTCGTGCTCGTGCTCGTGCTGCAGGCGGTGGCAGCGCCGGCAACGAGCAGCAGGGCTGCGGCCGCGGCGACGCGGCGGCTCGCGGAGGCGGTTGATCTCATGGCGGGAGGCCTTTCTGAAGGCTTGGATTCTCTGGTGTGCACGAAGGGCCCGCCGGGCCGGGTTGATCCCGGCCCGGCGGGGGCGGGTCACTGCGCTGTCAGGGTCCAGAGATGGTCGGGGGTGCCGTTGTCCGCCCACTGCAGGACCTGGGCACCGGAGGAGGTGCTCTCGCCGTTCACGCCGAGCACGAGGCCGCTGTTGTCGTTGACGATCTCGTACTTGCTGCCGACGGGGATCAGCTGCCAGAGATGGTCCGCGGTGCCGTTGTCGCCCCAGATCAGCGCGGTGCCGCCGTCCGCGGTGCTTTCGCCGCTGATGCCGAGCATCAGGCCGCTGCCGACGTTCTCGATCTTGTAGAGGCCGTCGCCCGCCGAGACCAGCGTCCAGGACTGGGTGGAGCTCGAGTCGGAGGTGGCCTGGTCGACGAGGGTGCCCTGCGCGGTGGCCTCGCTCGCGGTGTCCAGCGCGAGCCCGCTGTTGCCATTCGTGATCTTGTAGGTGCCGGCCAGCGATGCGGTGGTCGAGCCGGTCGGGGTGACCACCAGGTGATAGCCGGCCGCGGAGTTCATGGCGACCGGCACGGTGATCGAGCCATTCGTCACCGTGTACGTGCCCTCATCGATGGTCGAGGGCGCCGCGACGGCGGTGGTGCGACCGTACCCGGGCGTGTACTGCAAGGTGACGTTCACGGTGCTGCCGAAGGCCGAGAGGGAACTCAGACCATTGACGGTGACGTCGGTCGGGCCGCTTCCGCCGCCGAAGACGACGTCCACCGCGTTGCCGGCGGAGTTAACCGACGCGGCGCCGTCCACTCCGGTCTGCGCGGGCGGCACGGTGGTGACCATGTTGCCGGTCATGTCGCCGTACCAGTCGTAGAGCCAGTAGGCGCCGTTCGTCGCGCCGCCGGTGGACACGAGCGTGTCGCCGAGGGTGCCGTACTCGTTCCAGAACGCCAGGTCGGCGTCGGTGACTCCGGCCCGTTCGAACTTGGAGATGTAGCCGACCATCGAGCCGGGCACGCCCATTTCGCCGGGCTCGCCGTATTCCTCGATGACGATCGGGATCGGGCTGATGCCCAGGCTCGCCTCCAGCGCCTCGCAGGCCGCGACGTCGGACGCGATGTTCTGCTGGCCCTGCAGCTCGTGCCAGGCCAGGTACTGCGGCAGCGCGTCGTTCGCCTTGGCGTAGGTCAGGAACGAGGACATCCAGCTCTCGTTCCACTCCGAGTAGCTCGGGCCCTCGATCGGGATCGCCGAGTCGTCCTTGCGGATCTCGTTGAAGGACTCGACCCAGCCCGCGTCGAAGCTGCCGGCGTCCGTGGTGTCCCAGGTCCAGTCCGGCTCGTTCCAGATCTCCATCGCCTGGATGTTGCTGTCACCGGAGGCCTTCACTGAGGCGACCTGCGTATCGATCGCGGAGAGCCAGTTGGACCAGCTCACCCACTTGTACGGGAAGTTCGGGTACCAGTCGGGCATCCGCACAATGACCTTCGCCCCGGCCGCGGCGGCCGTGGGGGCGACCACCAGGGAGTCGCCGCCCGGGACGCTCTCGCCGTTGGGCAACTGGCTGCCGCCCGGCGCCATCTGCACGAAGCTGCTCGGGTGCAGCGCGCTGACCAGGCTCTGGGCCGGGTCGGTGGCGGTGTCCAGACCGTAGAGCGCGCCATCGGCAGCGTGCGTGGCGGTGCGGTACGGCTCGTTCGCGTCGACCACGAGGGTGGCCGTGGAGACCGCCGCTGCCCGGGCTGGGACTGCGGCCACTCCGGCCGCCGCGGCGGCCAGGGCCAGCACGGTGCACGCGGCGGCCACGCGTCCTGGCGGACGCAGCGTCCGACGGGCTATCAGGTAGTGCGTCATTGCTTCTCCTGAGGGTGAGTGGGACTTGCCAGGTGTTGCGGGTTTCGGAAAACCGTGGACGGCGACGTCCGCGGCTCCGCTGAGGAGGACGGTGAGCGGTCTGGGTGCGCGGGCCTCTAGACGGCGGGGAGCCAGACGCGCATTGCTCCGTCCTGTCGGTTGGCCCAGGCGTAGTAGGGGATGGCGGTCAGTTCGATCCGGCCGTTCGCGGCGGCGCCGGAAGCGTCCGCGTTGCTTGTCGGGCCGGAGGGGTAGGGCCACCAGCCCTGGGGTGGGATGTTCTGGCGGTAGCCGGTGGCGAGGATGGTGGTGATGCCGCCGAGCAGGTCTGGGCGGTGTTTGGCGGCCAGGGGGTGCGTGGTGTCGATCACGAGGTCGTCCAGTCCGCCGCCGGGGTGGTCGATCTGTTCGAGGCAGTAGACCAGTGGGCCGCGTTCGATCGCCACGCAGCCGCGTGCCGCGTCCACGCGCGGGTCGGCCTTCGTGAGGCGCGGCTCGATGTCGAGTTCGAGTACGACGCGCTCCCCGGCCTGCCAGGTGCGGGTCAGGCGCAGCCAGCCGTCCTCGACTAGGGCGCTGGTCTCGTCGAAGGTCTGCTGCCCGTGCTGGACGGTGAATCGGGCGCACCACTGCGGGATGCGCAGCGAGAGCGTCCACGGCACGTGCGCCGGGGACTCGTCCACGCTCACCGTGATGCGCCCGTCCCACGGGTACTCCGTGTTGACGCTCACCACGACCGGCGAGCCGGCTGTCTCGCCGCGGAAGGTGCCCGCGGCGTACTGGTGCAGCTGGATACCATCGTCGTCGGTGGACGCCAGGTAGTGCTCCAGGCTGGCGAGCAGCCGCATGACGTTCGGCGGGCAGCAGGCGCAGCGGAACCAGGCGGTGCGCCGGGCGGACTTGTCCCCGCCCTGGTCGTCGTGCCCGTCGCGCACCTGCAGCGGGTTGATGTAGAGCCACCTCTCGCCGTCGAGCGAGACACCGGAGAGGAAGCCGTTGAACAGGGTGCGCTCGATCAGGTCGCTGTAGCGGGCCCGGCCGGTCAAAAGCGCCATCCGCCAGCTGAACTGGATCGAGGCGATCGCCGCGCACGTCTCGCAGTACGCGCGCTCGGTCGGCAGCTCGTACGGATCGCCGAACTCCTCCTTGTCGTGGTGCGCCCCGACCCCGCCGGTCAGATGCGTCTTCGTCGCGGCCATCGCCGACCACAGCCGCTCCCCGGCAGCGCGCAACTCCACCTCACCGGTCTCCGCAGCCAGATCGGCCACAGCCGCGAGCAGGTAGAGCTGGCGCACCGCATGGCCCTCCACGGTGCGCGCCTCGCGGACCGGCACCCGATCCTGGCAGTAGGCCTCGCCGCCGAGCAACCCGTGACCGTGTCCGTCCACGAAGTAGCCGGCCAGCTCGAGGTAGCGCCGCTCGCCGGTCTCGCGGTACAGCTCGACCAGCGCGGTCTCCACCTCCGGGTGCGCGTCGAAGCCGTCGATCCGCTTGCCGCTGCCGACCGGACCGAAGACGGAGTCGATGTGGTCGGCGAAACGCCGGGCGATCTCCAGCAGACCCGTGCGGCCCGTGGCCCGATGATGCGCGACGGCGGCCTGGATCAGGTGCCCGGCGCAGTACAGCTCGTGGCCCCAGCGCAGATCGGTGAACGGGCCCTCGCCCCTTCCGGCCTGAAACCAGGTGTTGAGGTAGCCGTCGGGCCGCTGCGCGTCGGCGACAAGACCGATCAGCCGCTCGACGTCATCGGCCAGCCGACGGCCCTCGGGAACGTCGGGACGCACCCGGGCCAACTGCCAGCAGGCGGCCTCCAGCCACTTGTAGACATCCGAGTCCATGAAGGGGTAGTCGCCGCGGTACTTGCCGACGGTGCCGCGCGCGGCCAGCCGGAGATCGTCCAGATTCCCCGCCGACTCCAGCAGGAACGGACCCTGCGGGATCCCCACACGAGCGTTGACCTGCTGCCGCGCGGCCCAGAATCCGGTGCGCACGACCGGGCCCTCGGTCGGGCGCAGCGCGGTGTCGGCGGTTGCCCCGAGGCGGATCGGGCCGGTGCTCGGCGGCGTGTCGGGTATGGCGGACATGGATCTCCCAGGGTGCGTGTGCTGAGGTGAGCATGCTAGAGCGCGATCGCGATCACGGATGGGAACCGTGATGGCGGGCTGCGCCAACTTTGCGCAATTTGAGAAAACCTTTTCTCGAGCGAGAACTTAAGGTGCATCCCCACCATGCGTCAAGAGGGTTGCTCACTCGTTACAGATTTTTCCCAAGTTTGCTCAACCGGCCCGCGGCTGGCACGATGGGCACCGACCGGCGCTCTCACGTGGAGAAGGGAACAACCCGTGTCGGACCCCGCACCTACGCCCACCTCGCTCAGGCCGACGCTCACCGACGTCGCGGCCCGTGCCGCGGTGAGCGTCGGGACCGCGTCCAAGGCGCTCAGCGGCTCAGGCCGGATGCGGCCGGAGACCCGCGAACGGGTGCTCGAGGCGGCCGAAGCGCTCGGCTTCATCCCGAACCAGCACGCGCAGTCCCTGCACTCCGGCCGCAGCTGGACCGTCGGACTGATGACGACCGACGGCATCGGCCGGTTCAGCACCCCGGTCCTGCTGGGAGCCGAGGACGCGCTCGGCGCCGGCAAGATCAGCGTCCTGCTGTGCGACACCCGCGGCGACGCCATCCGCGAGCAGCACCATCTGCGCACCCTGACCGAACGGCGCGTCGACGGCATCATCGTGACCGGCAGGCGCACCGATCCGCGCCCGCCGCTGACCGGTCTCGGCCGGATCCCGACCGTCTACGCCCTCTCGCCGTCCACCGATCCCTCAGACGTCTCCGTCGTCTCGGACGACCCCGGCGGCGCCGCGCTCGCCGTCGAGCACCTGCTCGGTCTCGGCCGCACCCGCATCGCGCACGTCACCGGACCCACGCACCACGCCGCCGCCCGCGACCGCGCCGCCCGCACCATCGAAATACTCGAGCGCGCCGGCCTGAAGCTCGCGACCGGCCGGGCGCACTTCGGAGACTGGAGCGAAGCCTGGGGCCGCCGAGCGGCCGACGCGGTGCTGCGCGGCGACTCCGACACCGACGCCTTCTTCTGCGGCAACGACCAGATCGCCCGCGGGGTCGCCGACACCCTGCGCGAGCGCGGAGTCCGGGTGCCCGAGGACGTCGCGATCGTCGGCTACGACAACTGGGACATCATGGCCCTCGGCGCCCGCCCGCCGCTGACCACCATCGACATGGACCTCGGCGAGATCGGCCGGATCGCGGCGCTGCGCCTGCTGACCGCGATCAACGACGGCGCGATCAACGACGGCAAGCCCGAGGCCGGCGTCGTGACCGTCCCCTGCCGACTGATCCTGCGCGAATCGGCCTGACCTCGGCCGCAACGCGCTTCCTTCGGCCTCGTCGGTGATCGACAGCAACTTGTGCTCCCAGCCGGCTGTCGGCGTCAACATCGGCACCGGAACCGGAACTTCCTGGGCGCATACGGCACGAACCACGGTGACCTCGACCTCGTATACAACAAGGCCGCCGGTTCTGCGATCAGCGCGTACTTCGAGTACTTCCATATCTACACCGGCGGCGGCTGCGCCACATACACGAGCGGCACCTACGCCATCGATGCCGGCCAGAAGCAGTTCTACAAGTTTTCCGATCTCCCGGCATGGGGCGATAGCGCAGCCATCGCGATGCACGTCGGGAACGAAGGCTGGGTTGAGATCCTCGTCAGCTAGCATCTTGCGGGCGCCGTCAGCAGCGACATCGTCACGCCCAGACCGTGTCCCGTGAGTCGAATAGGGGTCGTGTCCTGCCGCGTGGCATAGTCGATCAGGGCGTTGTCGTGTGCTCGCCCGTGAGCGGCTGCACGACTCGACGAGCCCCGACCGCTCACCTGGCTACTTCTGTTGTCCGCCGGCCGTGTTGTCTGCTTGCCGTTACCAATATCGCCGCTGCGCGACAGTCACATTCAACCGTCGCCCGGCCCACGCTGTTGCCCGTTCACCCCGGCGTCTTGCTCTCGTCTTGCATTCAGGCATGAACATCAAAGTCAAAGTCAACTGCTGCCTCCGGCGGGCACCTCCCTCGGAGAGCCGTCCTGGTCTGTCGGGCTGGGGTTCCGGGGTGGTGGGGTGGGGGTGGTGTTCTCTCCTCGCCCGGGCACCTGAGGCGATCAGGAACCTGCCGGTGGGCGCAACCGGCGACGGCTCGCGCTGTTGCCGGGATTGGCGGCTCGCCGGTTGCGCCCACCGGCAGAACCCTGATAGGGCTACGCCTGCCCGACCGAGGAGAGAACACCACCCCCCGGCCACGCCTGTGAGCGCTGCGCTCGGCTGCCAAATCCCGCATCGGCGTGCGGCCCGAATGCGGGATTTCACATCGGCGGCCGGGTGTCCGTGTTCCCCTTACCTGGCCAACGGTTCGCGAGCATCGAAGGTTCCTGTATTTTCCCACTAGTTTTGATGGAAATATGCTGCTTTCGTCGGATCCGGTTGCTATACTTGAAGTAGTAGATCAGGCACGGATAGTGATGGGCGGGGTTGGGGATGGACCAGGGGATGCGGGAAGGCCTGGAAAGCCTGGCGGCAGCGGCACGTGAGGCGCTCAG
>Ga0302314_10001854_pt1 | contig 39419 bp, 34 predicted proteins | sample III_Palsa_N2_3_FD_200533 | JGI IMG/M metagenome (GOLD analysis project Ga0302314, IMG submission 200533) | Peat permafrost microbial communities from Stordalen Mire near Abisko, Sweden - III_Palsa_N2_3 | ecosystem: Environmental > Terrestrial > Soil > Palsa > Peat permafrost | place: Sweden... | reverse complement strand
CCAGCAGTACCAGCTGCACCGGCAGGCTCGAGTCCGCGATCAGCGAGAAAATATTCAGTCCACCGTTCATTGCTTGAAGGTTCTCCGCCAGTCGGCTTGGTTGTCAGGGGGCAAGTTCTGGAATCAGATCGGTTGGTATCGGTGCCGCACGCATGCGCGGAATATCCACGCAGGCCACGCGCACCGTGGCGCGGATCAGGCTGCTGCCGTCCGTCGCCCGGGTGATTGTCTGGGTGAACAGGATACTGGCTGCGCGTCGTTCTTTGACCTCGACCGTTACCGACAGTTCATCATCCAGCAGGGCTGGCTTGAGGAAGTCGATCTGCATGTCGCGCACCATGAAGGCCAGGCCGGTGGTCTGCTTGAACACCGACTGGTCGATTCCGAGCGCCCGCATCCACTCGCTGCGGGCGCGCTCCATGAAACGCAGGTAGCCGGCGTGATAGACCACGCCGCCGGCATCGGTGTCTTCCCAGTACACCCGCACCGGCCAGCTGAAGGGTGGCTTCTGCGCGGACTCAGACATTGCCGGTCTCGGCATCGAACAGGTCTGCCGCCTGCGCCTGGCGCGGCGGCGGGGTCAGGCCCAGGTGACGCCAGCCCTTGGCGCTGACCATGCGGCCGCGCGCAGTACGGATCAGGTAACCCTGCTGGATCAGATACGGTTCGACCACGTCTTCCAGCGTACCGCGATCTTCGCTGAGCGCGGCGGCCAGCGATTCCACCCCGACCGGGCCGCCGTCGAAATTCTCGATGATCAGGCTGAGCATGCGCCGATCCAGTTCGTCGAAACCTTCCGGATCGATCTTCAGCATGTCCAGCGCAGCCTTCGCCACCACCAGGGTGATCTCGCCATCAGCGCGCACTTCGGCGTAATCGCGCACGCGGCGCAGCAGGCGATTGGCAATGCGCGGGGTGCCGCGCGAGCGACGGGCGATTTCCTGCGCCCCTTCCGGCGCGCAGACGATGCCGAGGATGCGCGCGGCACGCCGCACGATCGCGGTGAGCTCCTCGGTGGTATAGAACTCCAGTCGCTGCACGATGCCGAAGCGGTCGCGCAACGGCGCGGTGAGCATGCCGGCGCGGGTGGTCGCGCCGATCAGCGTGAACGGTGGCAGGTCCAGTTTGATCGAACGCGCGGCCGGGCCTTCGCCGATCATGATGTCGATCTGGAAGTCTTCCATCGCCGGGTACAGCACTTCCTCGACCACCGGCGACAGTCGATGGATCTCGTCGACGAACAGCACGTCATTTGCCTCGAGGTTGGTCAGCAGCGCGGCGAGGTCGCCGGCACGTTCGAGCACTGGCCCCGAGGTCGAGCGCACGTTGACACCCAGCTCGTTGGCGATGACGTGGCTGAGCGTAGTCTTGCCCAGGCCGGGCGGCCCGAAGATCAGCACATGGTCGAGTGCGCCGCCGCGCTTGCGGGCCGCCTCGATGTAGATCGACAACTGCTCGCGCACCGCATGCTGACCCAGGTATTCGGACAGCCGCTTCGGACGGATCGTGGCTTCCAGCGCCTCGTCGTCGAGCTGGGCAGCGGCGGTGATGATGCGGTGATCGGTCATGCGGGAATTATGGCAGGAACCGGAAGCGTGAGACGCCACCATCATCCGGCGCCCTGTGCACCGCCTCCTGCCGGAAGTCTCAGATCTCGACCTGCGCGCCCAGCTCGATCAGCCGGTTGCCCGGAATCTGGAAGAATGCCGTGGCCGGCACGGCGTTGCGCGCCATGAAGGCGAACAGCTTGTCACGCCACAGCACCATGCCGGGGCGACGCTTGTCGGCAACGATATTTTCGCGCGACAGGAAGAAGGTGGTGTCCATCAGGTCGAACGGCATGCCGGCCGACGAGCACATCGACAACGCCTGCGGAATGTTCGGATCCTCGGCGAAACCAAAACGCAGCTCCAAGCCGAAGAATTCGTTGCCCATGGCGGTGATGTGAATCCGTTCGCCGGGATCCGCCACCGGCGTTTCCAGCATGTCCACCGTCAGCATCACGTTGCGCTCGTGCAGCACCTTGTTGTGCTTGAGGTTGTGCAGCAGCGCATGCGGCACCGCATTCTGGTTCGCGGTGAGGAAGACTGCCGTGCCCGGCACCCGCAGCGGCGGATGCTCGGAAATGTTCGCAATGAACGGCGCCAGCGCCAGACCACCCTGCTTGATCTCGCGCACCACCAGTTCACGACCGCGGCGCCAGGTGGTCATCAGCACGAATATGCCCAGACCCAGCACCAGCGGGAACCAGCCGCCGTACTCGACCTTGACCAGGTTCGCGCCGAGGAAGGACAGGTCGATGGTCAGGAACAGTACGCCCGCCGCAGTCACCGCAATCGGATTCCAGTGCCACTGATAGCGTGCCACCACCAGAGCCAGCAAGGTGGTGATCGTCATGGTGCCGGTCACCGCAATACCATAGGCCGCGCTCAGGCTATCGGAGCTGCGGAAGCCGAACACTGCCACCAGCACCATCACCAGCAGGAAGCTGTTGACCCACGGCACGAAGATCTGTCCGGACATCTCGCGCGAGGTGTGCACCACCTGCATGCGCATCGAATAGCCCAGCGAGATCGCCTCGCGAGTCATCGAGAACGCGCCGGAAATCACCGCCTGCGAGGCGATCACCGCCGCCAGCGTGGCCAACGCGATCATCGGATACAGCAGGATCTGCGGCACCATCTTGAAGAACGGATTGTCGACCGCCTCGGGATGGGCAAGCAGCAGGGCACCCTGCCCGAAATAGTTGAGCACCAGCGCCGGCAGCACGAAGCTGAACCACGCCAGGCGGATCGGTCGCTTGCCGAAATGCCCCATATCGGCATACAGCGCCTCGGCGCCGGTCAGCGCCAGCACCACGCCACCGAGCGCGATGAACGCCTGCATCCCGTGGGTGAGGAAGAAGCGCACGCCATGTATTGGATTGATCGCCCACAGTACCTGCGGATTGCGCACGATAAGATGCACGCCAAGCAATGCGATCACGATGAACCAGACCACCATCACCGGCCCGAACACGCTGCCCACGCGTGCGGTGCCGTGCCGCTGCATGGCAAAAAGAGCGATCAAGACGACCACCGTGATGGGCACCACCCAGTGCTCCAGTCCTGGCGCTGCGACCTTTAAGCCTTCCACTGCGCCCAATGTCGTGATCGCTGGCGTGATCACGCCGTCGCCATAGAACAGCGAGGCACCGAAGATGCCCAGGATGGCCAGCACCCAGCGCAACTTTGGCTGCTCGCGCACACTGCGCTGCGCCAGCGCCATCAGCGCCATGATGCCGCCTTCGCCTTTGTTGTCGGCGCGCATGATGAACACCACGTACTTCAGCGACACCACCAGGATCTGCGCCCAGAAGATCAGCGAGAGCACGCCATAGATGCTTTCCGGCGTCGGCCTCATGCCGTCGTGGCTGAGTGTGGTCTGCAAGGTGTACAGCGGGCTGGTGCCGATATCGCCATAGACCACGCCGATCGCACCCAGCGCGAGCGCTGCCAGGCGCCGCTTGGTTTCAGACTCGTTTGTGCCGTGCATGGCTTCCTGACTCACGAATTCAACCTCCGAGTGCGGCGCGCAGCGCCTTGCGGATGATGGCTTCGGCGTTATCGCCATCGGCCGCGACCTTCTGTACCAACCGGGTCACTTCGACCGGTTTGTAACCCAGCTGTTGCAACGCCACGGTGGCCTCACCCGCTGCATCGAGCGGTGCGCCGGGGCTCTGCATGGATCCGCCAGGCAGGCTGGACAGCCCATCCAGACGATCGCGCAACTCGACCACGATGCGCTCGGCGGTCTTCTTGCCGATGCCGGGGATCTTGGTCAAGGCGACCACATCGCCGGCATGTACCAGTCGCGCGAAGTGGTCGGTGGAAACGCCAGACAGTACCGCCAGCGCGATCTTCGCGCCGATCCCGCTGACCTTCAGCAGGTTGCGGAACAGTGCACGCTCGGCCTCGTGCAGGAAGCCGTACAGCGTCACGCTGTCTTCCTTCACCGCATGATGGGTGAGCAGGATCACTTCCTTGCCGAGGCCCGGCAGGTCGTAGATCGTCGACATCGGTGCTTCGACTTCATAACCGACGCCACCGACCTCGACCAGCAAGGACGGCGGCTGCTTGGAAATCAGGATGCCGCGCAGACGTCCGATCATCGGCGTCGTCTCCAGTCCATATTCGTCAACGACGCTTTCATCGGCGCCGCCTCCACGCCGTGCGCGGAATGCCGACGCGAACCAGGCTGGCGCGGGTATGCGCATGGGTCACCGCGATCGCAAGCGCATCGGCCGCATCGGCCTGCAGCGGGCCCTTGAGGCCGAGCAGTACGCCGATCATGTGCTGTACCTGGGTCTTGTCGCTGCGGCCACTGCCGACCACGGACTGTTTCACTTCGGTTGCTGCGTATTCGTGCACCACGATCCCCTGACTGACCACCGCACAAATCGCGGCGCCACGCGCCTGCCCCAGCTTCAGCGCCGAATCGGGATTGCGCGCCATGAATACACGCTCGATCCCGCACTCGACCGGCTGATGCGCGGCGATGATGTCACACAGCTCGTCAAAGATGCGTTTCAAACGCAACGGGAACGTGGCTTCACCAGCCACCACCAGCGCGCCATGAAAGACGTGGGTGAGCTTGCCAGCATCGTCCACGTCGATGATGCCCACGCCCGTGCGCTGGCTGCCCGGGTCGATGCCGATGATTCTGGTCATGGAGCGGAGCCAGGCAAGGCGGCAGGCGAACCTGCCGACCGGCGCTTACGGATGGGCCTCGGCCGGCAGGGCGGCGTTGTGATAGATCTCGTGCACGTCGTCGAGCTCTTCCAGCCAGTCGAGCAGGTCGAGCAGGGTTTCCTGCGCCTCGGCCGGAATCGCCACGCGATTGGCCGGGCGCATCACCACCTCGCCACGCGAGGGCTTGAGCCCGGCCGTGGCGAGCGCCTGCTGCACCGTCTCGAAACTGTCCGGTGTGCACAGCACGCTGCTCTCGCCCGCCTCATTCACCACGTCGTCGGCACCAGCCTCGAGTGCGGCTTCCAGAATCTTTTCTTCCAGCGCAGCGTCGCCTGCCGTGTCGAACACCAGCTCGCCGCAACGATGGAACTGGAATGCCACCGAACCGCTGGTACCCAGATTGCCACCGTGCTTGGTCAGCCCGTGGCGCACGTCAGCAACCGTGCGCACCGGGTTGTCGGTGACGCAATCGATGATCAGTGCGATGCCGGCCGGACCGTAGCCCTCGTAGCGCAGTTCATGCATGTCTGCGCCACCGTCGGCACCGGAACCACGCTTGATCGCACGGTCGATGGTGTCGCGGGTCATGTTCGCCGACAACGCCTTGTCCACCGCCGAGCGCAGCCGCGGATTGCCGGCAGGATCGGCCACGCCGGCGCGGGTGGCGACGGTGATCTCGCGGATCAGCTTGGTGAATACCTTGGCGCGCTTGGCGTCCTCGGCACTCTTGCGACCTTCGATGGAGGGGCCTCTACCCATGACAATGCCTGCACTTGGATCAGGTGAACGAACCCAGAATTTTACCTGATTTCGGATCGCGTGCCGGAATTGCGGCAAGGACACGGGCAAGCCCCGCCACGACTCAATCGAGCTCGAAACGGCCCTGGCGCAGGAAACGTGCCGTTCGCTGGGCCACCTCGGCGGAAAACAGCAGGCCGGTATGGTTGGCCTCGACCACGCAATGGGCGGTCAGACCGGACAGGCGGGTTTCCTCTACCGTCACGGTGCCATCGTGCTCGCCTTCAAAATGGCCGAGCATGGCGCCGAGACCGAGCGGCATGCGGCCGGCGATCATGCCGACCTCGCGTGCGCCGTCCCAGCGTTCGAAACCCTGTTGCAACAATTCACGGTTATGCCCCAGCAACACCGCACCGCCGCGGCCCCATGCAGCGAAGCCACGTGCAGCAGCGCTCCCCTTAACCGGCGAACCAAGACAGACGATGCGACCCGGTGGCAGCTCGCCGTCGAGACAGGCACGCAAGGCCAGCAGGCCGCCGAGGCTATGGCCGACCAGATGCACGGCATCCGCCTCCGCCGCCAATCCGTTCATGCGTGCCTGCAGCCGATCCAGGATGCGCTGCTGGGTGGCCGCCACGCTCAGGTAGTCGAAACGGTGTACGCGAAAACCCGCTTCGATCAACCGACGATGCAGCATGGATAGCGCGAAACCGCGCATCCACAAGCCGTGCAGCAGGATCACATGATCAGACATGAGACAAATGAAACCTGACGCGTAGTGGGAAAAACGACATCGCCGCCACCGGCAACCGCGTCCGCATGTACAACCTGACGCCGGACATGCCGGCGCACAGACTCACGTGCCTGACGCCTCGCCGCCCAGTACCTGCACATGCAGCTCCTTCAGCTGTACCGCCGCGATCGGCGACGGCGCATTGGTCATCAGATCCTGCGCGCTGGTGGTCTTGGGGAACGCGATCACGTCGCGGATCGACTCGGTACCGGCCATCAAGGCAGCAATACGGTCGATACCGAACGCGAGGCCACCATGCGGCGGCGCACCGAACTTGAGCGCCTTCAGCAGGAAACCGAACTTTGCATCGGCCTCGGCCGCGCCGATGCCAAGCAACTCGAACACCGTGCTCTGCATCTCCGGGCGATGGATACGGATCGAACCGCCGCCGATCTCGTTGCCGTTCAACACCATGTCATAGCCGCGGCTCACCGCGTTTTTCGGATCGGCGCGCAGCTGGGCGGCATCGTCCACCTTCGGCGCGGTGAACGGATGATGCAGGGCGACGTAGCGCTGCTCCTCCACATCGTATTCGAACATCGGGAAGTCGGTGACCCACAGCGGTTTCCAGCTGTTGTCCACCAGCCCGCGGTCCCTGGCGACCTTCAGGCGCAGCGCACCCATGAAGTCGGTCACGGCCTTCCACGTACCGGCACCGAAGAACACGATGTCGCCCGACTGGGCGCCCGTGGCCTTGAGCACGCCGTCCAGCGCCGCGTCGTCGAGGAACTTCGCTACCGGCGAGTTGATGCCTTCGCGGCCCTTGGCCAGATCCTCGACCTTCAGCCAGGCCAGACCCTTCGCGCCGTAACGCGACACGTATTCGGTCAGCCCGTCGATATCCTTGCGGCTCAGTGTGCTGCCACCCAGCACGCGCAGCGCGGCAACGCGGCCGTCCGCATCGTTGGCCGGCTCGGCAAACACCTTGAACTCGACATGCTTCACCGCCTCGGCGATGTCGACCAGCTCCAGCGCAATGCGCAAGTCAGGCTTGTCCGAACCGAAGCGACGCATCGCCTCGGCCCAGGTCATGCGCGGGAAGCTCGCATCGAGTTCCACGCCCTGCACTTCGCGGAACACGTGGCGGATCAACTCCTCCACGAAATCCTGCACGTCCTGCTCTTCGACGAAGGCGAATTCCAGATCGAGCTGGGTGAATTCCGGTTGGCGGTCGGCACGCAGGTCCTCGTCGCGGAAGCAGCGCGCGATCTGGTAGTAGCGGTCGAAGCCGGCCATCATCAGGATCTGCTTGAACAGCTGCGGTGACTGCGGCAGCGCGTAAAACTGGCCTGGGTGCACGCGGCTAGGCACCAGGTAGTCGCGCGCACCTTCCGGCGTGGCCTTGGTCAGGATTGGCGTCTCGACGTCCTGGAAACCGCGCTCGTCGAGATAACGGCGCAAGGTCTGCACCAGCTTGATGCGCTTGCGCATCATCGCCTGCATTTCCGGACGACGCAGATCGAGGTAGCGGTAGGTCATCCGCATGTCCTCGTTCGGGTTCTCGTGCAGCGCGAACGGCAGATCCTTCGCGGCGTTGAGGATTTCCACCGTATCGGCGAGCAGTTCGACCGTGCCGGTCTTCAGCTTGTCGTTGACGGCGATGCGCTTGCGCAGCGTGCCGGTGACACGCAGGCAGTACTCATTGCCGATCTCGTTCGCTACCGCAAAAGCTGCCGCGTTGTCGCGCTCGATCACCACCTGCGCCAGCCCTTCGTGATCACGCAGATCGACGAAGGCGACGTGGCTCTGCAGGCGCAGGGTGTTGACCCAGCCGCACAAGGTAACGGTCTGGCCGACCAGGGACTCGTCGATGAGGCCGCAGTAATGCGTGCGCATGCGCTTGAAACTCCGGGCCGCGAGGCGGCAAAACAGATGGAAAAGACCGCGAATCTTACCACCGCACCGCATCGCCGGGCTGCTGGCAGCTCCGGGGTCGCCGCCACTCAGTCGCTGCTGGCGGGTTTGCTGGCGGGTTTGCTGGCCGGCGCAGCTGGCGCCGCAGCCGGTGTCGCTGCAGCCGGCGCAGCGGCCGCACTCTCACTCGCAGCGGGCTTGTCGCTGCCTGCTCCGTCGGCCAGGTTCCGCTTCTTGTCGCCATCCTTCTTGAAATCGGTCTCGTACCAGCCACTACCGGCCAGACGGAACGAGGGCGCGCTGACTCGCCGCCGCAACTGCGGCGCATCGCAGGCCGGGCAGACCGAGGGATCCGTGTCGGACAATTTCTGCAGACGATCGAAGCGGTGACCGCAACCGCTGCATTCGAATTCGTAGATGGGCATGAAGACTCCAGACTGTTCAGCCAACAACAGGCTGGCAGCGGGCCATTATCGGCGCGTTCGTGCGGATTACAAAGTGCCATTCGTCGAGCGGTGCCGATCGCCGTATGCGGGCGACCTGAATTCGGAAGGCGTGTCGTTTGATAGCCGCTCCAATCGATTGGATATTCGATTTGGAAGTTAGGATATTCTATTTGGAAGTATGGACGTTTATACGTCTATTGATATTGACGCCATCTGACCAAGGCACTAGCCTGCAGTTGCTGCGCTGCAGCAACAGATAAACAGAATTGGGGATCTACCTTATGAGCATACGCATCACCCGTGTTCAGCCAACCAGGCTTTCCATCGCACTGCTGCTGGCGCTCGCCGCATCCGCCGTGGCCGCCCAGGACACGACGCCAGTGGCACCAGCGCCGGCAGCGACACCATCCGCGCCAACCAAGACCAAGGACCTGAGCGCGGTGATCGTCACCGGGACGCGCGCCAGCGACCGCACCGAAAGCAGCTCGCTGACGCCGATCGATGTGGTCTCGGCCAAGGTGCTGCAGCAGACCGGCACCAACGATCTGCCGACGGCACTCGCCCGCATCATCCCCTCGTTGAATTTCCCGCGCCCTTCCGCAGCCGATACGTCCGATACCCAGCGGCCCGCCCAGCTGCGCGGCCTTTCTCCCGATGAAGTGCTGGTACTGGTGGACGGCAAGCGCTGGCATCCGGGCGCCATGCTGTTGAACAACGGCGTGCTCGGCCGCGGTTCGCAGCCGGTCGACCTCAACACCATCCCCGTGTCCGCGATCGACCACATCGAGGTGCTGCGCGACGGCGCCTCGGCCCAGTACGGCTCGGACGCGATCGCCGGCGTGATCAACATCATCCTGAAGAAAGGTGCCGCGGGTGGCGACGTGGAGGTCACCGGCGGCCAGTACTCCGCCGGCGACGGCCGGCAGTGGCAGGGTTCGGCCAATTTCGGCATACCGCTCAGCGGCGACAAGGGCTGGATCCGCTTCACCCTGCAGTCCGGCAACGAGGACTACACCAACCGGGCCGGACCCAACAGCAATCCCGTGCCGTCCGCGGGCGCCTGGGAGGCGCTGGGCGTGAACTATCGTTATGGCGACCCGGCGGTGCACGACAGCAATGTCATGCTCAATGCGCAGTACGACATCACGCCCGATGTGCAGTTCTATGCATTCGGGCATTTCGGTCACCGCGACAGCACCTCGCCGGCCTTCTTCCGTTACGGCCTGAACAGCCCGAAGCCCAACAATCCGTTGATCGGTGACGTCTATCCGGACGGTTTCCTGCCCCTCGAGAACGCGAACTCGACCGACCAGTCGCTGGTGGCAGGCTTTCGCGGCACCCTCGACGGCTGGCGCTGGGACCTCAGCGGCAACTATGGCGGCAACCGTGTCTCCTACGAAACCCAGAACAGCCTCAACTACGCCTTTCTGAACGACTTCGGTTACACGCCGACCACGTTCGACGATGGCATCCTGCGTGACTCCCAGCAGGCACTCGACCTCGACATCGCCAAGGACGTATCGGTCGGCTGGCTGCCCAACCCGGTGACGGTGGCCTTCGGCGCGGAATACCTGCGCCAGTCCTACGGTATCGATGCGGGCGCGCTACCGTCATGGTACGTGGGGACATCCGGCGTTTCCGGTGGCGCCCAGGGCTTCGCCGGTTGGCAGCCGTTGAACGCGGGTTCATGGGCACGGCACGACGTGGCCGAGTACCTCGACCTGGAGACCAACCTCACCGACCGGCTGGGTGTCTCTGCAGCGGTCCGGCACGAGAACTATTCGGACTTCGGCGGCACCACTTCGGGCTCACTGGCCGCGCGCTTCGACTTCACCGACCGCTTCGCATTTCGTGCCAGTGCCTCGACCGGCTTCCGCGCACCGTCGCTGGCCCAGCAGTATTTCTCGCAGATCTCATCCCTGTATTACGGAGTGGGTAATTCGGCGAACCTGCCGCCCGGCATCTACAACTCGGGTCTCGTTCCCGTCAGCAGCCAGATCGGACGCTTGCTGGGTGCCGAACCGCTGAAACCGGAGAAGTCCGAAAACTTCACCGCCGGCGTGGTGTGGAATCCCATCGATCCGCTGAATCTGAGTGTCGACATCTACCAGATCGACATCCAGAACCGCATCGAACTGTCGGGCGCCATCTCAACCAGTGCACCCGCCGTGGTGAGCTACCTGCAAGCCAACGGCATCAACAACCTCGACTACAGCAGCATCGATTACTTCACCAACGCCGCCGATACGCGCACTCGCGGCGTCGATGTGGTGGCGACCTATCTCAGCGACCTGGGCAGTGCCGGCACCCTGTCGACGACGCTATCCGCCAACTACAACCAGAACGTGGTCACCCAGGTCAAACCCAATCCTGCAGTACTCAACGCCCTTGGGGTCAACTTCAACCGCCTCAGCCGCACCGACATCAAGGGGTTGATGGCCAATTCCACGCCACGCAGCAAGCTGATCCTCAGCGAGCAGTACAACATCGGCCACTGGGGATTCACCGGAACACTGACGCGCTACGGCAGCTATACCTCCTACGTGGCCGTCTACAATCCCGCAACGGGAGCCGTCGACCAGATCTACTCGCCGAAGTGGGTGCTCGACCTGGCGGCAGACTACAAGCTACAGAACTGGACGTTCTCGCTAGGTGTGGACAATGCGTTGAACACCTACCCGGACAAGACCATCTTTGCGAGCAGCAACAATGGCACGCTGCCCTACTCGGAATACTCGCCGTTCGGTTTCAACGGTGCCTATGTGTACGGAAAGGTGCGCTACAGCTGGTGATACCGCCAACGGCAAGCGTTGCAGAAAAATCCCGGCGAAAGCCGGGATTTTTCTTACTGCCGGATGAGGTCAACCCTGGTGAAATACCAGGTGGCCGCCCGCGGCATCGACCTTGATCATGGCGCCCGGCGCATAACGACCTTCGAGGATCTCCCGCGCCAGCGGATTCTCCAGCTGCTGCTGGATCGCCCGTTTTAGCGGCCGCGCCCCGTAGACCGGATCGAAACCGGTGTTGCCGAGCAAGGCCAGTGCGGCGTCGCTCACTTCCAGCTTCAACTGCCGCTCGGCCAGGCGCTTCTCCAGGTACGCCAGTTGGATCCTGGCGATCGCGCGGATCTGCGTCTTGTCGAGTGGACGGAACACCACGATCTCGTCGAGCCGATTGATGAACTCCGGGCGGAAGTGCGCCTGCACCACACCCATCACCGAGGCTTTCATCTGTGTGTAGTGCTCCTCGACATCGCCGTCCTCGCTGTTCTCGGAAGCTTCCTGGATCATCTGCGAGCCGAGGTTCGAGGTCATCACGATCACGGTGTTGCGGAAATCCACCGTGCGACCCTGGCCATCGGTGAGGCGGCCGTCGTCGAGTACTTGCAGCAGGATGTTGAACACGTCCGGGTGCGCCTTCTCCACCTCGTCGAGCAGGATCACGCTGTACGGCCGACGACGCACCGCCTCGGTCAGATAACCGCCTTCCTCGTAGCCGACGTAACCCGGCGGCGCGCCGACCAGCCGGCTCACCGAGTGCTTCTCCATGAACTCGCTCATGTCGATGCGCACCATCGCATCGGTGGTGTCGAACATGAATTCGGCCAGCGCCTTGCACAGCTCGGTCTTGCCCACGCCGGTGGGGCCGAGGAACAGGAACGATCCGTTCGGCCGGTTCGGATCGGACAGCCCTGCACGGGAACGGCGGATCGCATCGGATACCGCGCGCACTGCCTCGTCCTGACCGACCACGCGCTTGTGCAGGTCGTCTTCCATGTGCAGCAGCTTTTCGCGCTCGCCTTCGAGCATCTTGGCAACGGGAATCCCGGTCCAGCGCGCCACGACTTCGGCAATCTCCTCGGCGGTGACGCGGGTCTGCACCAGCTTGAAATCCTGCTGCTCGGCGGCCTGCGCGGCGGCCAGCTGCTTTTCCAGTTCCGGCAGCTTGCCGTACTGGATCTCGCTCATCCTGGCGTAATCCTGCCGGCGTTGCGCCGCTTCCAGTTCCTGCCGTGCCTGCTCGATCTGCTCCTTCACCTTGGTCGTGCCCTGCAGCGCGGCCTTCTCGGATTTCCAGATCTCGTTGAGGTCGGAGAACTCGCGCTCCAGCTTTTCGATGTCGGTCTCCAGATCAGCGAGGCGCTGCTTCGATTCGCTGTCCTTCTCCTTCTTCAGCATCTCGCGCTGGATCTTCAGCTGGATCAGCCGACGCTCCAGCCGATCGAGCTCCTCCGGCTTGGAGTCGATCTCCATGCGGATGCGCGAGGCAGCCTCGTCCATCAGGTCGATCGCCTTGTCCGGCAGCTGGCGATCGGCGATGTAGCGATGCGACAGTGTGGCCGCCGCGACGATCGCCGGGTCGGTGATCTCGACGCCGTGATGCACCGCGTAGCGTTCCTTCAGCCCGCGCAGGATCGCGATGGTGTCTTCCACCGACGGCTCGCCCACGAACACTTTCTGGAAGCGGCGCTCCAGCGCGGCATCTTTCTCGATGTACTTGCGGTACTCGTCCAGCGTGGTGGCGCCGATACAGTGCAGTTCGCCGCGCGCCAGCGCCGGCTTGAGCATGTTGCCGGCATCCATCGCGCCATCGGCCTTGCCGGCGCCAACCACCGTGTGCAACTCGTCGATGAACAGGATCACCCGGCCTTCCTGCTTGGCCAGATCGTTCAACACGGCCTTCAGGCGCTCCTCGAACTCACCACGGAACTTCGCGCCGGCGATCAGCGCACCCATGTCCAGCGACAGCACGCGACGGCCGCGCAGGCCCTCGGGTACCTCGCCATTGATGATGCGCTGGGCCAGCCCTTCGACGATCGCGGTCTTGCCCACGCCGGGCTCGCCGATCAGCACCGGATTGTTCTTGGTGCGCCGCTGCAGCACCTGGATCGTGCGGCGGATCTCCTCGTCGCGACCGATCACCGGATCGAGCTTGCCGGACTCGGCGCGCGCGGTCAGGTCGATGCAGTATTTCTCCAGCGCCTGACGCTGCTCCTCGGCGTTCTCGCTCTGCACCTTCTCGCCGCCGCGCAGCTTCTCGATCGCCGCTTCGAGATTCGGCTTGGTCGCACCCGCCGCCTTCAGCGCCGCGCCCAGCTCGCCCTTGTCATCCAGCGCTGCCAATACGAACAGCTCGCTGGCAATGAACTGGTCGCCACGCTGCTGTGCCAGCTTGTCAGTGAGGTTGAGCAACCGGGTCAGCTCGTTGCCCGCATGGATGTTGCCTTCCTGCCCGCTGACCTTCGGCAGCCGTTCCAGCATGTCGTTGACGCGCTGCTGCAGCGCCGGCACGTTGACCTGCGCCTGGGTCAGCAACGGCCCGGTCGAGCCGCCCTGCTGGTTGAGCAACGCCGCCATCGCATGGGCCGGCTCCAGCATGTTGTTGTCGCGGCCCACGGCCAGCGATTGCGCGTCGGCCAGTGCCTGCTGGAAACGCGAGGTGAGTTTGTCCATCCGCATATCGAGATCCCCTGCAAGAGGTGAAAGGATTTGGCGGACTCGCCGCCACTGGCCGCAAAGATGCGGACTGCGACGGACGATTCAAGCAAAGAGCATGACGACGCCGCGTCAAGATTCCGGCTGGCAGTCAGCTGTCGGCCAGCCAGATCAGGCTGGCGAAGCGGCCGCTGCGCGCGCCATCGCGGCGGTACGAATAGAACCGTGCATCGCTGAACGTATCGAAGCCACCGCCGTGGATTCGCGTCACGCCCGCTGCGGCCAGCCGCTGCCGCGCCAGTCCCGCCAGATCGCACAGCCAATGCCCTGGCCGCGTCGGCACAAAACTGTCCACCGCTGCCTCATCCGATGCCACAAACGCAGCACGCACCTCTTCGCCCACTTCGTACGAGCCTGCACCAATGCATGGCCCAAGCCATGCCAGCAGCCGCTCGCGCGGCGAATGCAACTGGGTCAGCGTCGCTTCCAACACGCCGGCAGCGAGGCCGCGCCAGCCGGCATGCGCGACGCCAATCTCGCTGCCATCGTCAGCACAGAACAGCACCGGCAGGCAATCAGCGGTGAGGATCGACAGTACCGTGCCAGGGATGTGCGAAACCGCCGCATCCGCCTGCGGTTTGTCCGGACTGGGCAACGGCCCCAGCTCGGCCACGTTGATGCCATGCACCTGGCGCAACCAGCGCGGCGCCGCCGGCAACCCCAGCGCCTGCTGCAGCGCGCTGCGATTGATCGCCACCGCATCGGTCGTGTCACCGCTGCTCTGGCCCAGATTGAAACGCTCGAACGGTGGCGCCGAGATGCCCGGCCCGTGGCGGGTGGTAATCGCCGCATGGACACGCGATGGGGCCGGCCAGTCGGGGAAGATCCAGGTGTCAGTCATGGGTTCCGGGGGATCGTGGCGCAGGAGTCCCGCAGCTTAAACGAAGCTCGCCGAAAGGCGGGCTCCTTCTGCCTTCAAACTCAGTAGTGATCCGATCCGTGCTCAAGCAGATCCGCGCGTAGCGCCTCGATCAGCGCCAGTTGGTCGCCCGGCCGCTCGGCGCTGAACGACAACGCCTCACCGCTGATGGGATGGATGAACGACAGCTTCTCGGCATGCAGGGCCTGTCGACGGAAGCCGCGCAGCGTGGCGATCAGCTCCGCGCTGGCGCCCTTGGGAAGCTTCAGGCCGCCGCCGTACAACGGGTCGCCGATCAACGGATGGTTGATATGCGCCAGATGCACGCGGATCTGATGGGTACGGCCGGTTTCCAGCTGGCATTGCAGCAGACTGTGCGCACGAAAGCGCTCACGCAGGCGGTAATGGGTCACCGCACGCTTGCCGTCCTCCTCGTCGCGCACCGCCTGACGCAGCCGGTCGCCCATGCTGCGGCCGATCGGCTCATCCACCGTGCCGCCGGCCACCATCGTGCCCAGCACCACGGCCTCGTATTGCCGCTCCACCTCGTGCTGCGACAGCAGGTCGACCAGCGCGGTATACGTCGGCAGTGTCTTGGCCACCACCATCAGGCCCGAAGTGTCCTTGTCCAGCCGGTGCACGATGCCGGCACGTGGCAGCTCGGCGAGCTTCGGATCGTGATGCAGCAACGCGTTGAGCAGGGTACCCGCCGGATTGCCGGCGCCCGGATGCACCACCAGCCCGGCCGGCTTGTCCAGCACCAGCAGGTGCTCATCCTCGTGCACGATGGTCAGTGCAATATCCTCCGGCGTGCTGGTCACCTCGTTTTCCAGCTCGACCTGCAGCCGCACCTGTTCACCACCGCGCAACAGCTGGCGCGGCGGCGCCACTACGCCATCCAGGGTCACCGCACCGGACTTGACCCAGCCGCTGAGCCGCGAACGCGAATAGTCGGGGAACATCTCGGCCAAAGCCTGGTCGAACCTGCGTCCAGCTGCGCCCAGCGGTACCGTTGCCTCATGCCGGATGGTGGTCATGCCGGCATCCGCGGGCGGTGGCCGGTTTCGGCTATCATTCCTTTTCGATCAAACATCTGAATCCTGTCCTCATGCGTGTAATCAAGTTGCCGATGTCCAAATTGCCTGCCCTGAAGATACTCGCCGTACTCGCGCTCGCCGTGTCGGTAGGCGCCTGCTCAAGGTTCGGCTCCAAGCGCGCCACCGACGATAACCTGTCGCTGGAAGCGCTTTACAGCAAGGCGCACACCTCGCTGGAGAACGCCGACTATTCTGCAGCCAGCAGGAGCTACCAGCGCCTGATCGCACGCTTCCCGTCAGGCGCGTACCACGAGCAGGCCCAGCTCGATCTGGCCTATTCCCAGTACAAGGACAACCAGCCGGATGATGCGCTGTCGACCATCAACAGCTTCATCAAGACGAATCCGACCAACAAACACGTCGATTATGCCTATTACCTGCGCGGTCTGATCAATTTCGATCGCACCAGCGGCTTTATCGAGCGCCACACCAAACACAGCAGCAGCCAGTCCCGGAAGGATCAAGGCTACAACCTGCAGTCGTTCGACGACTTTTCCGAACTGTCGCGCCGCTTCCCGGATAGCGCGTATACCGCCGATGCACGCCAGCGCATGATCTACCTGCGCAACGTACTGGCCCAGTACGAGATCAACGTGGCCGAGTTCTATCTGCGCAACAAAGCCTATGTCGCCTCGGCCGATCGCGCGCAGTATGTGGTCGAGCATTATCAACAGGCACCGCAGACCGGCGACGCGCTGGCCATCCTGAGCCGCAGCTACCTGGCGCTGGGCCACAAGGAACTGGCCGACCAGACCCGCCAGGTGCTGGCGCTGAACTATCCAGACCATCCCTATCTGACCGATGCCAAGTGGCCGCATGCACCGTCCACATTGCGCAAGATGGTGCCGTTCTCCGGGCATCACTGAGTCACTGCCAATCAGGGTATTCAAGCCGGCGAGCGATCGCCGGCTTTTTTGTGCGCGGCTTTTCGGCACCGGCATACGCATCGGGCGGCACCTTTGGTAGCGTGCGCGCATCCCATCACGCCGGCCGGTTTTCAACCGGTCACTGCGACAACGCGCCATCTGTTGCGCATCCGGCTGCCCACTATCCTTGCAACCCTAGACCGACATCCAGAGTATCCCTTGAAAGTCACACCACTCAGCCTGTGTGCCGTCGTGTTTGCCCTGTCCTGCAGCCGGTTGCTGGCAGCCGATCCCGCTTCGGCGACAACAACATTGGCACCCGTGTCGGTGCATGCCAGCGATACCAACGTGACCGAAACGCCAAGCGTGCAGGTACACGTGACCCGCAAGCAGTTGCAGCAGCAGAATGTCACCAGCAGCGCCGATGCCTTGAAGTACGCGCCGAACATGATCGTGCGTGCACGCTACATCGGCGATCCGAATGCAGTGATCAGCGGGCGCAACGCCGGCACCCTGCAGAGTGCGCGCAGCCTGGTCTATGCCGACGGCCTGCTGCTGTCCAACCTGATGACCAACGGCTACAACGGCGCACCGCGCTGGGGCATGGTGGCGCCAGAGGAAATCGGTGCCGTGGACATCATGTACGGGCCGTATTCCGCGCTCTATCCAGGTAACTCGCTGGGCACCACGGTGCTGATCCACACCGTGCTGCCACAACGGCTGGTCGCCAGCGTCAGCACGCAGTTCTTCAGCCAGGACTACCACGACGCCTATGGCGCGGATGGCCATTACAACGGTAGCCAGATCGCCGCCACGCTGGGCAACAAGCAGGGCCGCTGGAGCTGGCTGCTGGAACTGAGTCGACTGGACAACGACAGCCAGCCACTGCAATACGCCACCGCCACCGCCGGAGGCAACGCCGCAGCGGCGATACCGGTGGAAGGGGCCACGCTGGATCGCAACCCGAACGGCACGCCACGGCTGGTCTATGGTGCCAACAGCATCGAGCACACCGTGCAGACCCAGGCCAAGCTGAAACTCGGCGTGGACATCACCGACCACATCGCGGCGCTATTCACGCTCGGCTCGTGGCATGACGAAGCCGAGGATCGCACCCGCAGCCTGATCCGTGATGGCAGCGGCCAGCCGGTCAGCAGCGGAGTCATCAGCGCCGACAACCAGATCTGGACACTGCCACCCAGCGGCCTGGCGCCCACCTCCAGCATCGATACGCACATCCTGTATGGCGCCGAGTTGAATGGTCATCTCGACAACGGCTGGCACTGGACCGCCGTGGCCAGTGATTACGATTTCCTGCACTCGCGGGCGGCTACCGCGAATCTGGCCGAGCCCGGTGCCCCGGTCGGCGGCCCTGGCACGATCGCCGACATGAGTGGCTCCGGCTGGAGCACTTTCGATCTGCGCAGCTCGGGCCCGCTCGGCGATCAAAACATGCTGTATGCCGGTGTACATGGCGATCGTTACGTGCTGAATACCCAGGTACGCAATGCGAGCGACTGGCTCGGTGATGCCGACGGTACCCAGGTCAGCGCATTCGCCGGACGCACCCAGACCCGTGCGGCCTACCTGCAGGACGTGTGGAGCTTCGCACCCGCCTGGGCGCTGATGGTCGGTGGGCGCCTGGAACAATGGCGTGCGTACGGTGGCCTGCTCGCGAATACCAGCAGCACGCTGCGCTACACGGATCGCCAGCGCACCGACTTTTCGCCGAAGACATCGCTGAGCTGGGATTTTGCCGACGACTGGCAGCTGCGGCTGGCCCACGGCAAGGCGGTGCGTTACCCGACCGTGGCCGAGTTGTTCCAGGGCACGATCTCGGCCAACGCCATCGTCAACAACAATCCCGATCTGAAGCCGGAGATCGACGAATCCACCGACCTCACGCTCAACCGCCAGCTGGCCAATGGCCACTGGCGCGTCTCGCTGTTCCAGGACCGGATCGCCAATGCGCTGTACTCGCAGACCGACATCACGGTCACACCCACGGTCACCAGCGTGCAGAACATCGCTGCGATGCGCGTGCGTGGCATCGAGGGCGAGTTCGGCCTGACGGATGTCTGGACGCCCGGACTCGATCTTTCGGGCAGCCTCGCCTTCAACGACGCCAGGACCCTGGACGATCGCCAGTACCCGCTCGCCAATGGCAAATATTTTCCACGCATCCCGAAGGTCCGCGCCAGCCTGCTTGCCGACTACCGCTTCTCGCCGCAATGGGACATGTCACTCGGCATCCGCCACTCCGGCCGTCAGTACGGCACGCTGAACAACAGCGACTTCGTCGATACCTACGGCGCAGTGAGCAGCTTTACCGTGGCCGATGCCAAACTGCGCTGGCGCTACGCAGCGCAATGGACGGCATCGCTCGGCGTGGACAATCTCACCAACGAGCATTACTGGGTCTACCATCCCTACGCTGGCCGCACCGTGTTCGGCCAGCTGCGTTGGAACCTGTGACCCAATCACCATCCAGGTATCCCATGCGCAAGTTGATCTTTACCCTGCTCTGTCTGTTGCCGTTGACCGTCATCGCGCATGACGACATGGCCATGATGCAGATGGCCAGGGGTCCGCAGCTGGGCGCCAGCACAGCATTCGATACGCACGGCCGGTTGTGGCTGGTCGACGCGGCGAACGGCCATGTACGACTGCGTCACTCGGATGACTTCGGCAAGACGCTCAGCGCGCCGGTCGAGATGAACGCCCAGGCCGAGCCGATCTACGACAGCGCCGAGAACCGGCCGAAGATCGCCATCGGTCCGCATGATGAGTTGTATGTGAGCTGGTCGCAGCCACGCGCAAAACCGTATACCGGCTTCGTGCGTTTCGCCCGTTCACTCGATGGTGGCGCACATTTCTCCACTCCCATCACTGTGCACCACGACCGCGCCGAGATCACCCACCGCTTCGACACGCTGGCGGTCGACGGCCACGGCCGCGTGGTGATCGCCTGGATCGACAAACGCGACCTCGAGGCAGCACAGGCAAAGGGTGCGCGCTACCTCGGCGCCGCCGTGTACTACAGCTGGTCGGACGACGAGGGTCGCAGCTTCGTGCCGGAACGCAAACTGATCGACCAGAGCTGCGAGTGCTGCCGCCTCGCTATCTCGCGCACACCGCAGGGCGATGTCGCCGTGTTCTTCCGCAGTATCTTCGGCGACAACATCCGCGATCATGCCTATGCCGTGCTGCCTACGGACGGCGAGCCAAGTCACGCCGAACGTGCCACCTTCAACCAGTGGCAGATCGCCGCTTGCCCGGAACATGGCCCCGGCCTCGCCATCGGTGCCGATGGCACGCGCCACGCGGTGTGGTTCGAGTCCAAAGACAAACCGACCATCTGGTATGGCCAGCTCGATCCGGGACATCCTCCGCAACACGCACTGGTGATCGCCAACGCCGGCGCCAGCCATGCCGACGTGGGCGTGCACGGCAAGACGGTATGGATCACGTGGAATCAGGTCAGCGCCAACGGCTATGCACTGATGCTGCGACGATCGTCCGACAACGGCGTGCATTTCGATACGGCCCGTGAAATCGCTCGAAGCACTGACGCGATCGGCTCGCCACAGCTGCTGCAGACGCAGGATCGCGCGTTCGTGGCGTGGAACACCGCCGGTGGCTTCCGCCTGATCACACTGGATACCCCACAATGAAACGCCTGTTGCTTGCGTTCGTCTGCATGTTGCCGGCACTGGCCAGCGCCGGCTCGCTGGAGCCGCTGAGCGCGACTGATGTACCAACCTTGCTGCAGCCACCGGCACATGGCGAGCGGATCATCGCGCTGTGGGCGTTCGACTGCGCTTATTGCGAACAGAATCTCCAGGCCTTGGCCACGCTGCAGCGCGCCCATCCGGAAGCCATCGAACTGATTACCGTGGCGACCGACAGCATCGAGCAACGCGACGCTATTGAATCACGCCTGCGAGATGCCAGGGTGGAGGACTACCGGGCATGCGCTTACGCCGAAGCGTCACCCGAGCGGATCAACTTTCTGCTTGATCCCAACTGGGGCGGTGAGATGCCGCGGGTGCTGGTGATCCGTGCAGATGGCAGCCGGCTTGGTTTCAGCGGCGCGCTGACGCCCGCACAACTGCAGAAGTTCCACTAAGTTAAGAGCTCTACGGCTGTGCCGTGCTATCGGCCGGCGCCGGTGGCTCGGCAATGCCATCGTCCTCGTCGCCGTAGATCGCCACGTGCGCTACGCCATCGCCCCCGATCCAGCCGCGGTACATGCCATCGGTATTGAACGGAATCGCGATGTGGCCATCTGTATCCAGTGCGATGGCGCCACCGTTGCCACCCATTGAGGGGATTTCCTGGTTGATCACCTGGGCGGCCGCCCGATTCAGCGGCACGCGCATCTGGGTCACCATCATGCAGATCTCGTGCGCGGCGACGGTGCGGATGTAGTACTCGCCCCAGCCGGTACCGGATACCGCACAGCCGGAATTCGCATAGGTGCCGGCGCCAATGATCGGCGAATCGCCGATGCGGCCCCAGCGCTTGTCGGTCATGCCGCCGGTGGAGGTGCCAGCGGCGAGATGACCTTCGACATCCAGCGCTACCGCGCCCACCGTGCCGAAATGCTTGGCCGTCTCCACATCGGCATGTGGTTGCTTCGCCGCGTCTTCCTTCAAGGCTTTCTGCAGCTGCTGCCAGCGTTCCTCGGTGCGGAAGTAAGAGGGATCGACCAGGGTAATGCCCTGCTCCCTAGCAAACTCCTCGGCACCGTCGCCGGCCAACATCACATGCGGCGAATGCTCCATCACGGCACGCGCCAGCAGAATCGGATTCTTCACCCGCTGCAGGTCGGCCACGGAACCGGCGCGCAGGGTATTGCCGTCCATGATCGCCGCATCCATTTCGTTCTTGCCATCGTGGGTGAACACCGAGCCCTTGCCGGCGTTGAAGTTCGGATCGTCCTCCAGCACGGTAATCGCCGTCGTCACTGCATCCAGCGCAGGCTTGCCCGCCTTGAGCTGGGCGTACCCGTTCTGCAACGCCAGCGTCAGCGCCGCGCGCACAGCCTTTTCCTTGGCCGGCGTCATCTCGTGCTTGACCACGCCGGCACCGCCGTGAATCACCAGCACAGGCGAGACAGCAGCGTGGCTCATGGTGGCTATTCCCAAGCTGGCGAGAACAACGAACAATTGGAACGGCTTCACTTCACTCTCCCAATCGCGATGGGATGAGTATAGCCAGCCTCATCGGTCACTTTGGCTCGAAATGCACCCTGTTGCCGTCGAACACGGCCATCTTGCCGCCAACATCGGCGATCAGCTGCAAGGCAAGTTCGGCAGGTATTTGTTCGAAGTTCAATGTGACAAGACGGTTATCCAATGCTTCCGGATTGACCAAGGTGAGTCCCGCCTTGGATGCTATGGATTCCGCTGTCGCACGCGCGGGCTGGTCCTTGACATACTCGTTGTTCAGCATAAGACGGGAAGCCGTCTCGGTGGTGGCGGTGCGCGCCGGGCACCCAGCCAGTGGTGTCACGTCGAAGGCGTACCGATTCTTGCCATCCTGCCCCTCGATGTAGGTATGCACGGGCTCGCCGAGGATTGCGTGCAACTGGAGGTGAAGCGGTCCGCTGCCGGCTTCCATCATGGCCAGATCGATACGCACCCGGTTGTCGCCATCGGGTACCGTGGTGGCGTCAATCTTCCAGCCGTGGGTAGCCGCGCTTCCGCTTTCGCCGGGCGCCATGCACAGCGCAAGAGTCGTTCGATCGGCATGGCTGCGATGGGCGTCATCGGTGGTCGATGCGACCATCATGTCCAACTGGTATTCGCTGGCGGCAGGTTTTGACGCCGTTGCCAAAGGCTGGCCCGAAGTAGCGCTGGCAGCATATACGGAGCCCACCACTGCACTGGCGAGGACGAGACCAGTGATCATTCCTGTGCTGCGCCTCAGACGGCTGGGCGGGGTTAGCTTCAACATGGCAATACGCTCCGTGAGTGGATGACGAGGTGACCAGGGGCAGCCCACCGGCAGCGCGAACAGCGCCGACTGGGTTTTCAACATTGCCTTGGCATAATTGCGGCGCTGCTCGCCGTGTTCACGAAGCACAGCGGCGTCACAGGCCAGCTCCTGGTCGTGGCGCAACGTACCGAGCGCCCACCACGCCAGCGGATGGAACCAGAACATGGCAGCGGTGGCCTGTGCGAACAGGCACCACCAACCATCGCGACGACGCGCATGCATGGCCTCATGAGCGAGGATCAGCGCCCGTTCGGTGGCGTCGTAGCGATGTTCGAAATCGGCAGGCAACACGATGCGGGTTCGCCAGGCGCCGACCAGTGCTGGTCCGACATCCGCGTTGACCGCACGCAGCACCGGCCAGCGCGACGGCACGTCAACCATCGGCATGGCGCCAAGCAAGCGGTTGCGGTAACGCCACTGCGCCAACACAGCCAACGCCAAAGTCAGCATCACGCCTGCGCACCAGATCAGTACGGCACAGATGCGCCAGCCAGCACCGACCGAACCACTGGCATGGGATGGCAGCACACTGGCCACCGAGGTGATCATGTATACCAAGGGCGGCAGCGCAGCGAGGTTCGCGCTGGTGCCATGCGGCCACTGACTCGCCAGCATCGCCAGTGGCGGCAGCAGCCACAGCTGGAACGTGCGTTCGGTGCCGAACAGGTGGCGGCACGGCTTGCGCAGCGCGGCCACCACCAGCACCGCTGCGGTGAACGCAAGCAGCAGCAACCAGCCGTGGCCAATCCAGTCGATGCCGGTCAGCTCAATGCTGTTCATCGTCGAGCTCCTGCAGCAGCTTCCTCAGTTCGGCGATGTCCTTCTTCGACAGCTTGCGCTGCTCGGAGAAGTGCGCAACCAGTGGTGCCACGCGTCCACCGAACAGGCGATCGAGCAGACCCTTGCTCTCCTGCTGGACGTACTGCTCACGGGTGAGCCGCGGCGTGTACAGGTAGCGGCGACCATCGCGCTCGGCATGTACGGCTTTTTTCCGGAGCAGGCGATTGAGCAGGGATTTCACCGTGCCCTCCTGCCAGTCCTGTGCTGGACCGACCTCGGCGAGGATATCCTCGGCAGTGCGTGGCGCCTCGCGCCACAGCACATCCATCACTACCGCTTCGGCTTCGCTGATTGCCATGAGTCACCGTTTACACGTGTAAGTGAATCGATGTTTACACGCGTAAATGATCGCGTCAAGTCTCGCTTTTCTGGCGTGAAATCGGGCCTGCGACCTTGGTACAAGGCCGTACACAGGCAAACCGTCGTATCCTTGGCAGCTGACTCTCCCTGCAGGAAGGCATGGCAATGGACAAGGTTTACCCAAGCGCGGCGAAAGCCCTCGACGGCCTGCTGGTCGATGGTATGACGATCGCCGCTGGTGGTTTCGGCCTGTGCGGCATCCCCGAGAACCTGATCGGCGCATTGCTGGAAGCCGGTACCAAGGACCTGACCATCGTCGGCAACAACGCCGGCGTGGATGATTTCGGCATGGGCCCGTTGCTGAAGACGCATCAGGTGAAGTGCGTGTACGCGTCCTATGTAGGCGAGAACAAGGAGTTCGAGCGCCAGGTATTGGCCGGCGAGCTGGAGCTGCACCTGACTCCGCAGGGCACACTGGCCGAGAAGTTGCGCGCCGGCGGCGCCGGCATTCCCGGGTTCTATACGCGCACGGGCTTCGGCACCAAGCTGGCTGAAGGCAAGGAAACCAAGGTCTTCGGCGACAAGGAATACGTGCTGGAAGAGGCGATCCGCGCCGACCTGTCGATCGTCAAGGCGTGGAAGGGCGATGCCCACGGCAACCTGGTGTTCCACGAAACCGCGCGCAACTTCAATCCGATGATCGCCACCTGCGGCAAGATCTGCGTGGCTGAAGTCGAGGAGCTGGTACCAGTCGGCTCGATTGATCCCGATGGCGTGCATGTGCCGGGCATCTATGTCGACCGCATCGTGCAGGGCGTGAAGTACGAAAAACGCATCGAGTTCCGCACGATTGCCGGTGCCAATACCGGCAAGGAAAGTCCGGTACGCACGGCGATGGCACAGCGCGCCGCGAAGGAACTGCGGGACGGCTTCTACGTGAACCTCGGCATCGGCATCCCCACCCTGGTTGCCAACTTCATTCCGGAAGGCATCGACGTCACTTTGCAGTCGGAGAACGGCCTGCTCGGCATCGGCCCGTTCCCGACCGAAGACAAGATCGATCCCGACCTGATCAACGCCGGCAAGCAGACCATCACCACACTCCCCGGCTCGAGCTTTTTCTCCAGTGCGGAGTCGTTTGCGATGATCCGCGGCGGCCATATCGACCTGTCGATCCTCGGTGGCCTGGAAGTCTCCGCGCATGGCGATCTGGCGAACTGGATGGTACCGGGCAAGATGGTCAAGGGCCCCGGCGGCGCGATGGATCTGGTCAGCGGCGTCAAGCGCGTGGTGGTGCTGATGGAGCACAACGCGAAAGACGGCACACCCAAGATCAGGACCCAATGCGAACTGCCACTGACCGGCAAGCAGGTGGTCGACTTGATCATCACCGACCTGTGCGTGTTCGAGGTGGCCAAGGGCCAAGGGCTGACCCTGATCGAACTCAACGACGGCGTCACTCTGGATGAGGTGAAGGCGAAGACCGGTTGCGCGTTTGCCGTGGCGCTGACCAACTGACCAGCGCATCTGTGAGAGCGGCTTCAGCCGCGATGCTCCTGATCCTTCTTGCAACCGCTGCAAACCAAGAGCATCGCGGCTGAAGCCGCTCCCACAAGAGCTGCTGCCGCAAGACCTGCCTCAACCAAGAAACGCGCGCGCCGCGGCCGCATCGAACGGCCAGTCCAGCTCGCGGCCATCACGCGTATCGCGCAGCACCGGCACCCGCGTGCCATAGCGCTGTTCCAGCTCCGCCGTGTCATCTACCCACACGCTGTCGAACTCCGGCGCGCGCGCCTCGGCCAGCACGGCCAGCGCCAGGTCGCACAGATGGCAATAATCGCGCTGGTACAGGATAAGATCGGACATGCGCTTGCGAATGGACTGCCAAAGGCGGGGACGCCGCGTAGAATAACCGGTTCACTTCCTTCCCCGGCAGCAAATCCATGGCCGTCAGCGTATTCGACCTGTTCAAGATCGGCATTGGCCCATCCTCCTCGCACACGGTTGGGCCGATGCGCGCGGCGGCACGTTTCGCCGAGCGCTGGCTGGAAGAGAAAGGCGTACTGGATCGGGTGACTCGCGTGCGTGCGGAACTGTACGGCTCGCTGGCGATGACCGGCCGCGGCCACGGCACCGACAAGGCCGTGCTGCTAGGCCTGGAAGGCCAGCACCCGGACACCGTCGATCCGGACCAGATCCCCGCCACACTCGAACGCATCCGCAAGACACAGCGCCTGCGCGTGCTCGGCAAGCACGAGATCGATTTCGAGGAAAAACGCGACCTCGTTTTCAACAAGCGCCAGAAACTGCCGTTCCACACCAACGGCATGCGCTTCAGCGCGTACGATGCCGACGGCAACGAGCTGGCCACGCGCGACTACTACTCGGTCGGCGGCGGCTTCGTGGTCAACACCGACGAGGCCGCGGAAGACCGCATCGTCGCCGACACCACTGAACAGCCCTACGCCTTTACCACCGGCGACCAGATGCTGGCGCTGTGCAAGCAACATAATCTGACCATCGCCCAGCTGATGATGGCCAACGAAACCGTGTGGCGTCCGGAAGAGGAAACCCGCGCCGGCCTGCTGACGATCTGGAAGGCGATGCAGGATTGCGTCAACCGCGGCCTGCGCTCGCCCGGTGTGCTGCCTGGCGGCTTGAAAGTCACGCGCCGCGCACCGGCGATGCTGGAGGATCTACGCAACGAGCCAGAGGCCGCGCTGAAGGATCCGCTGACCATCCTCGACTGGGTAAATCTGTACGCGCTCGCCGTGAACGAAGAGAACGCCGCCGGTGGTCGTGTGGTCACCGCGCCGACCAACGGCGCGGCCGGGATCGTACCGGCGGTGGGCCACTACTACCTGCGCTTCTGTCCGAAGGCAAACGACGACGGCATCATCGAGTTCCTACTCACCGCCGCCGCGATCGGCATCCTGTACAAGGAAAACGCCTCGATCTCCGGCGCCGAAGTCGGCTGCCAGGGCGAAGTCGGCGTGGCCTGTTCGATGGCTGCCGGCGGCCTCACCGCCGCACTCGGCGGCAACGTGATGCAGGTCGAGAACGCCGCCGAGATCGGCATGGAACACAACCTCGGCCTCACCTGCGACCCGATCGGCGGCCTGGTGCAAATCCCCTGCATCGAGCGCAACGCGATGGGCTCGGTCAAGGCGATCAACGCCAGCCGCATGGCGCTGAAGAGCGACGGCAAGCACCGCGTCTCGCTCGACAAGGTGATCAAGACCATGCGCGACACGGGCCGTGACATGAAGGACAAGTACAAGGAGACCTCGCGCGGCGGTCTCGCGGTCAACGTGATCGAGTGCTAGGCGCGCGAGGTCGATGACACCATTTCACCGCTCGCCGGTTCACGGCTCGCCCTCAACACCGACGGCATGCGCTTCAACGCATCCCGCCGGCGTTTCGACCTCGTGCGGCGCCCTGGCGGTCAACGTCATCGAGTGCTGACGCAACTGGCCTGACTTTTGCCGGATGACAGGTCCGGCACACTCTGCAACCATCGGTTTCTTTGGGCGTTGTTCTCGCCCACGCAGGAGTTCGCATGTCCTCATCCAGCCCCCTCCGCCGCGACGTCGGCCCATTCGCCCTGATGCTTACCGGCCTGGGCTCGATCATCGGCTCCGGCTGGCTGTTCGGCGCGTGGAAAGCCGCCGGACTGGCCGGCCCCGGCGCGGTGTGGGCGTGGGTACTGGGCGCAGCGATCATCATGACGATCGCGCTGACCTATGCCGAGCTGGGCGCGATGTTTCCCGAGTCTGGCGGCATGGTGCGCTACGGCCATTACTCGCACGGCTCGCTGGTCGGCTTCATCGCCGCCTGGTCGAACTGGATCGCGATCGTGTCGGTGATCTCGGTGGAGGCCGAAGCCTCGGTGCAGTACATGTCCGGCTGGAAGTGGCAATGGGCGAAGGACCTGTACATGCATGTGCCGGGTGCATCAGGCGAGCTCAGCCATGCCGGCCTGGCCATCGCTGCGGTGCTGGTGATCATCTATTTCCTGATGAACTTCTGGAGCGTGAAGCTGTTCGCGCACTCCAATACCGCGATCACCGTGTTCAAGCTGGTGGTACCGGCGGCGACCGGACTGTTGCTGATCGCCAGCGGCTTCCATCGCGAAAATTTCTCGGTCGGCATCCACGGTGGCGCGCACGCGACTGACTTCGCGGCCATCCTTACTGCCGTGGCCACCGCCGGTATCGTGTTCAGTTTCAACGGTTTCCAGAGTCCGGTGAACCTTGCCGGCGAAGCGCGCAATCCGGGCCGGAGCATTCCGTTCGCGATCGTCGGTTCGATCACGATCGCCACCGTCGTCTACGTAATCCTGCAGGTCGCCTATATCGGCGCGGTGCCACCGGATCTGTTGGCCAAGGCCGGCTGGCACGGCCTCGATTTCAGTTCGCCGTTCGCGGATCTGGCAAAGATTCTCGGCCTGTTCTGGCTGGCGAACCTGCTGTTCCTCGACGCGTTCATCAGCCCCAGCGGCACCGGCATGACCTACACCGCTACCACCGCGCGGATGGTCTACGGCATGGAGCGCAACGGCACGCTGCCGAAGATCCTCGGCCTGGTGGATCCGAAGTCGGGCGTACCGCGCCCGGCGATGTGGCTGAACCTGGTGGTGTCGTTCCTGTTTCTGTTCTTTTTCCGTGGCTGGGGCACGCTGGCCGCGGTGATCTCGGTGGCCACGATCATTTCCTACCTCACCGGCCCGGTCAGCGTGATGACCTTGCGCCGCACCGCGAGCGAGCTGCATCGTCCCTTGCGCATCACCGGCCTGCCGATCCTCGCCGGCATCGCCTTCATCATGGCGACGGAACTGCTGTACTGGGCCAAGTGGCCGTTCAACGGGCAAATCATCCTGCTGATCGTGGTGGCACTGCCGGTGTACCTGTACTACCAGGCCAAGAGCGGCTGGCACGACTTCGCGCGGCAGATGAAGGGCGCGTGGTGGCTGGTGGTCTACCTGCCAGTGATCGCGTTCACTGCATGGGCCGGCAGCACCACGTTCGGCGGCCAGGGTTATCTGACTTACGGCTGGGACTTGGTCGTGGTCGCGGTGATCGGCCTGGTGTTCTACGTGTGGGGCGTGAAATCCGGCTGGCGCACGCCATCGGTGGAGGCAGCGCAGCTGGAGGCGCAAAGTAATCCAGCCTCACCGCTGGTACCGCCAGATGAAGAGACAGCCGAGCGCATCACTGGGCGCTGAGCTTCGATCATTTGACCAAACAAGAACGCGCGGCGCATCGCTGCACGTTCTTGTTTCGAATGCCTCCGTCCGACTTCATCCGCGCCTGACAACGATGGCATTAGTTGTAGAGTGAATACTTGGATCGTGGCTTTCACGTTACTCAACCGAGGGACGTCAGATGAATCCGCAGAAGCCAGTCGGTGCGCGAGTCAAAATTTCGAAGAACGGCCCCTATCTCGTTTCGGGAGGACTCCCTCTGCAAAAGGAGACCATCGGCACCAACGCAGATGACGAGTCGATAAAGTGGGAAAAGGGGCAGCACTACGCTGCGGAGGAGCAGTACGCACTGTGTCGCTGCGGCCATAGCGCAAACAAGCCATTCTGCGATGGCACGCATGCCAAGGTCGGCTTTGACGGCAGCGAAACCGCGAGTCGCAAGCCGTATCTCGAGCAAGCCGAAGTCACACGCGGCCCGGTGATGTCGCTGACCGACGTCGAAAGCCTGTGCGCATTCGCGCGCTTTTGCGATCCACGCGGCAAGGTATGGAACCTCGTCAACGAGACGGACAATCCCACCGCAAGCAAGCATTTCGTCAGCCAAACCTGCGACTGTCCCTCGGGCCGGCTGGTGGCTTGGGACAATGCGACCGGCAAAGCGATCGAACCTGCGTTTGAGCCGTCGATCGCCCTGATCGAAGATCCCGCCCAGCATTGTTCCGGGCCGATCTGGTTACGCGGCGGCGTGCAGCTGATCGGCGCCGACGGCTTTGAATACGAAGTGCGTAATCGCGTGACCCTGTGTCGCTGTGGCGAATCCCAGAACAAGCCGTTCTGCGACGGCACGCATGCATCGATGGGGTTCAGCGACAGCAAGTGAACGATCTGGGCGCGCCACATCGTGGCCCTCGGGCATCGCTGTCATGTCCCTGCTGTCCGGACATGAAAAATGCGCGGCTCGCCACCACGCGTTTTCATCAGCCGATAAGATCCTGACGAGGAACTGCTGCACTGTGCGCTGTGACAACAGCTCCGAGTATTCGTCATCAAGGGTTACGGTAGGGACGACCCTCGTAACGGCGCAGGTGATAGACGCGGTGAACATTGCCTGCGCCCATCCAGCCACCGATCGCCGCAGCCAGCAGCGCCAACAAGCCAGCCAAGAAGATGACCCAAAGTGCCATCGAGGTGTAATGTGCAGCGCGATCGGCATCGGCTTTGATTTTCGTGTTTGCCGCATTGGCCTCGATAGCCAGACGCGGCAACGTCTGATCGATCGCCTCTGGTGGAACACCGTCGGCCAGCAATAATGCCCTTGCTGTATCCGTACGGTTGCCCAGAATCGCCGCAACTACCGTGCCGTCGCCTGCATCACGCATAGGCGGCATTGCATCATTCCGCGCAGGGCTGATCAACCGGTGCACATTCGCCTGCAGGATCAACAGGGCATCGTTGTCGCCGGCAGCGGCGACACCCATGGCAGCATGGTCGTCCCGATCCATCGGCCCGGGATGATGCATTGCCTGGCCCATTCCGAGCGACAGCCACAGCGCCGTGGCGGTAATCGAAAGACCCCATACCGCGATGCCATGCATGGTGCCCATGGTCTCGTCGCTCTTGCCGTCAAACCAGCTGGCGAACAGGCCGCCGACGAACAGGCCCGCTGCCCACGTCACGATCAGCCAGATCGCCGTGCCGATACCGATGCCCTTGGCGGCACCCGCCATGTCATGCGGATGGAAGGCTGCGAAGCCCATCGCGAGGCCAGCGACATACAACAGCCCGGCGACCGCCGTGGCCACCAGCCAGCCCGCGAAGATCGCGCTCCAGCTCATGCGCGGATAGATGGTTGCGGATGAATCGACAACGACGGTTCCAGCACTTTCATAGATGGGTGCCATGACGTGATCCTCGGAGAGTCAGTAGGCGATGCGCGTGGGCATCGGGTCAGGCACAACCGCGCAACAACGCGATGAGAATGAGCACCGGAATCGGCACGCCGAGAAACCACAGCAGCACATAGCCGATACCGCCGCGCTGTTTGCCGGCGTCACTCAGCTCGGGAACCTTGTTGATCTCGGACATGGTATTTCCTCCGCACAGTAACGATGAGTGATGAACCATTCGTGTGGTGGCACGTTGGCTCGTTCCGCGTCGTCACGATGTGACGGGAAACTCATCGTCATGTGGAAGCTGCCCGCGTGGCCGCCTGTTTTCACGGCATGCGGATCAGTCCGACTCGCTGCATATCAACCCAGCGCCAGAACATCTCCCAGCAGCGCCTGCGCGGTCACTTCCGGTCCCGCACCGGGCCCCTGGATCACCAGCGGCTGGGTGTTGTAGCGGGTAGTAGTGAGTGCGAACTGGTTGTCGGTGCCGTACAGGCGCGCGGCAGGATGGGTCAGCGGCACTTCGACCAGTCCGACGCGGGCGCGGCCGCGCTGGTTGAGGCGGGCGAGGAAGCGCAGCACGCAACCGTGTGCCTTCGCTTCGGCATGCAGTTCGGCAAGTGGTTCGTCCAGTTCTTCGAGTCGGGCGAGGAAGGCCTCGGTACCCAGCGCGCGCAGCGCCGTGGGTACCAGACCCTGTACATCCACTTCGTCGGTACCGAGGGAAAATCCCGCGTTGCGAGCGATGATCAGCAGCTTGCGCGCCACGTCCTCGCCAGAAAGGTCCGAGCGTGGATCGGGCTCGGTGTAGCCCAGTCGACGCGCTTCGCGCAGCAAGACAGAGAATGGCTGGCTGCCATCGTACTGGTTGAACAGCCACGACAGTGAACCGGAGAACACGCCTTCCAGCGTGAGCAGGCTGTCACCACAAGTCCGCAAACGGCGTAGCGTGGACAGCACCGGCAGGCCGGCTCCAACGGTGGCCGAATCGCCGTAGCGGCCGCCGTTCGCGACCGCCGCCTGCAGCGCGCGCCAGCCGGGCAGTTCGCCGCCCGCCAGTGCCTTGTTGGCGGTGACCACGTGATAACCACGCGCCAGCCACTCGGCGTGGCGCGACGCCAGGGACACGCTGGCGGTGGCGTCGACGATCACCTTCACCGTCGCACTGCTGGCATCCAGCACCTCGAGCAGGATGGCATCGTTGCGCGCATCGCCCTGGCTGTTCAGCAGCTCGCGCAGGCTGCGATTGGCCAGATGGCTCAGATCGGTCTGCTGGCGGCGTGAGTTGGCCGCACCGACCAGCCGCACGCTGGCCGCAGCCGGCGTATTGAGCAGCTTCAACAACGCGCCGCCGACCACGCCGGTACCCAGCAGCACGATGGCAATCGTCGGCGCGGTTCCAGCTGCAAGGGTGGCGCGCGGCGCCTTCCGGTCAACCGCAGCAGCCGCTTCCACCAGTACCGCGCTCATGCGATCACCCGGCGTTTGGATTTATCCACGGCGACGGCACGCAGCAGCGCCGCATCGAGATCGCGCAGCAGGTCGTCGCCATCTTCGATACCCACCGACACCCGCAACAGGCTGTCGGTGATACCGGCGGCGTGGCGCGCCTCCACCGCCATCGACGAATGCGTCATCGAGGCCGGGTGCGCGATCAGGCTCTCCACCCCGCCCAGCGACTCGGCCAGCGAAAAATACTCAAGCCCATCGACGAACGCTTCGATCTGGGTGACGTCGCCTTCCAGCTCGAAACTGAGCATGGCGCCGAAGCCCTGCTGCTGACGCGCCGCCAGAGCATGGCCGGCATGGTTGGCGAGGCCGGGGTAATACACCTTGCGTACGGAGGGGTGGGCATCCAACTGCACGGCAATGCGTTCGGCGTTCTCCTGATGCTGGCGCAGCCGCACACTGAGTGTGCGCAAGCCACGCAGGGTGAGGTAGCTGTCGAACGGCGCGCCGGTGAGCCCGTTGCAGTTGGCCCACCATTTCAGCTGCTCGAACACCGCCGGCTCGCGCGCCACCACCGCGCCGCCGACCACGTCGCTGTGGCCGTTGATGTACTTGGTGGTGGAGTGCACCACCACGTCCGCGCCGAGCAGCAGCGGCTGCTGCAATGCCGGCGACAGGAAGGTGTTGTCGACCACCACCAGCGCACCAACCGCATGCGCGGCCTGCGCCACGTGGCGGATGTCGGTGATCCGCAGCAAGGGATTGGACGGCGTCTCCACCCAGACCAGCGCTGGCTTCTGCGCCAGGCCGGCGGCGAGCGATACGCTGTCGGTCAGGTCGGCGAATTCGACGCTGAAACGACCTTTCTTCGCCCACGCATCCAGCAAGCGCCAGGTGCCGCCGTAACAATCGTGCGCAGCGAGGACTTTCGATCCCGCCGGCACCAGTTCCAGCGCCAGCGCCACCGCCGACATCCCGCTGGACGTCACCACCGCGCCCGCGCCCTGCTCCAGTTCAGCCAGCGCATTGCCGAGCAGGTCACGAGTGGGATTGCCGCTGCGCGAATAGTCGTAGGCGCGTTTGCCGCCGAGGCCAGCGAAACTGTAGTTGCTCGACAGATGCAGCGGGGGCACCACCGCACCGTGCTGGGTGTCGCTTTCGATGCCGGCGCGTACGGCGCGGGTACAAGGGGCGGACTCGCTCATGGGTGGATCTCCGGTTCTTGCCAGTTATGAGATGAGGTCAGGCGAGCGCTTCGCGCAACAGCGGCGCGAGCTGCTCGGGTTCCTTGAGGAAGGCATCGTGGCCATACGGCGACTCGACCACTTCCAGCGTGGCCGGCCCATGCAGGCGGCGCTGCAGCTCGCACAGGTCGGCCAGCGGCACCAGCCGGTCGGACGGGAAGCCGATCAGCGTGGCGGGCGTGGGGACCTGTTCCGGCGTCACGTCATGCAGGTCGATCGATTCGGACAGCGCGAGGAAACGATCCGCATCGAAGCGCTCGACGAAACGGCGTCCCTGATGCTCCAGATAGTCCTCGACCGGGAAATGGAAGCGCTCGTCACGCCATTCCGGGCCACCGGCAAAGCGCCGGCCGAACTCGCCGCTGCCGCGGTAGGTGGTGATCGCCAGCTGGCGCGCCAGGGCCAGCGCCTCGTCGACCCGACCGGTCGACTGGCCGAGCCGCACAATGCCGCGCTGCACGCTGCGCTGCGCGGTGGCCAGCGGATGCGGCCGGTGCGCGCCGGCCAGCAGCAGCAGCCGATCGACGCAGCGCGGATGGCGCGCGGCGAAGGCCAGCGCCACCATCGCGCCGTACGAGGAGCCGACGAAGGCATGCGCCTGCGAGATTGCCAGCGCCTGCAGCAGCGCCGCCAGCGCGTCGGCCTGATCCTCGCTGGATACCGAGTCGACGCCCAGCTCGGCCGGAGTCAGCCAGTCGATCGCCAGCACGCGCCAGCGATCCAGATCGATTGCCGCACCGGTGTCCACCAGCGCCTGCCACCAGCCCGGAGCACTGTCGCCATCCAGCGCAGTGACGTCGCGGCTGGCCGAGATACCGCCCTGCACGATCAGCGTGGGCGCATCCGGCGCGCCACACCACAGATAGCGCACTTCGACCTCGCGCGGACCGCTGCCGTATTTCGGGGTGAGCTGCAGCCGCCGCGTGCTGCGCTGGGCGGTCAGCTGCGGGCGCGCGTGTCGCGGCTCCAGGCCCTCGACAAACGCGGCGTGGCTGGTCTCGACATAGCGGGTTTCGGGCAGGAAGGTCATCTCGCTCTCCGGTAGGCATCGCCCTGCGCAGTACCGGAAAGGTCGCCACTCCGGAATCGGCAGCGGATAGCTGCGACACGGATGACGCCCATCTACCGGTCAGTGCCGAAGCACCTCCGCAGGAGTTGGCACCGTGGCGGAAACGCTCCGCAGGTTGCCCCGGCTTCAAAGGGCCTGTCCCTCAGCCGGTCTCGATGAGTAGAGCGGATATTGAACGCCTTGTTTCTTCATGTCAATAGACGTCTAAACGCCTAAACGTATATATGTTTATTCGTCATAACAATTTGCCATATGGGTGAAACAATCGCATGCTGGTCATCCACGCCATCACCGGGAGCACCGCATGAGCCTGCAACTGGGCGATACCGCCCCTGACTTCACCCTCGATTCCACCGAAGGCCCGATCCAGTTCCACGATTACGCCGGCAGCCACTGGGTGGTTTTTTTCTCGCATCCGAAGGACTTCACCCCGGTGTGCACCACCGAACTGGGTGCGTTCGCCCGCCGCAAGAACGAGTTCGATGCGCGCAATACCCGGCTGATCGGCCTGTCGGTCGATTCGGTGGAGGATCACCAGCGCTGGGCCAGGGACGTCGAGGATGTTGGCGGTAGCGCGATCAACTACCCGCTGCTGGCCGATCCCGGTCTCGAGGTGGCCAAGCTGTATGGCATGTTCCATCCCAAGGCCGACCCCAAGGTCACCGTGCGCTCGGTGTTCATCATCGACCCGAACAAGAAGGTGCGGCTCATCCTCACCTACCCGCCCAGTGCCGGCCGCAATATCGACGAGGTGCTGCGCGTGCTCGACTCGCTGCAAATCACCGACGGCCGCAAGCTGACCACACCGGTCGACTGGCAGCCGGGCGACGACGTGATCATCGCGCCCTCGGTTTCCGACGAGGATGCGAAGAAGCTGTATCCCGCCGGCTGGAAGACGCTCAAGCCGTATCTGCGGCTAGTGCAGGCACCGCAGGGTTGACTGCGTACGTTCTCTCCCCTGCGAGCAGGGGAGGGCTAGGGTGGGGCGCTCTTGATCTTCGTCGCCAGCCCAAGCAACCCCCTCCCGACCTCCCCCTGCCCGCAGGGGAAGGAGAATCTCTATCGAGCCCGTCCATCAGGCCTTCGCCCATGAGCATCTACCCCGACCTCTCCGCCACCATCGGCCACACTCCGCTGCTGCGGCTGCGCCATGCCTCCGCGTTGACGGGCTGCGAGATCCTGGCCAAGGCTGAGTTCCTGAATCCTGGCGGCTCGATCAAGGATCGCACTGCGCTCGGCCTGCTGCGCGATGCCGAGCAGCGCAGTCTGATCCGTCCGGGTGGCACCATCGTCGAAGGCACTGCCGGCAATACCGGTATCGGGCTGGCCCTGCTAGGCGCCAGCCTGGGTTATCGCACGGTGATCTTCATGCCGGAGACGCAGAGCCGCGAGAAGATCGACGCACTGCGCGTCACCGGTGCTGAGGTGCGGTTGGTGCCTGCCGTGGCGTACAAGGATCCGAACCATTACGCCCATCACGCGCGCCGGCATGCCGAGGCACTGAACGCCGCCGACGCGGGCAGCGCATGGTTCGCCAACCAGTTCGACAACACCGCCAACCGCGACTTCCACGAAGCCACTACCGGCGTGGAAATCTGGGAAGGCACCGACGGCCTTGTGGACGGCTTCGTCTGTGCCGCCGGCACCGGTGGCACCCTGGCCGGCGTCGGCCGCACACTGAAAGCGCGCAAGCCGGGCGTGATGATCGCACTGGCCGATCCTACCGGCTCCGCACTGGCCAGCTACGTCAACACCGGCGAGCTGGTTGCCACGGGCAATTCGATCAGCGAGGGCATCGGTTCCAGCCGCGTCACCGCGAACTTCGACGGTGCACCGATCGACCTGGCCTGGTCGATTCCCGACGATGAATCGGTGCCGCTCGCCCACCTGCTGCTGCACCAGGAAGGCTGGTGCGTCGGCGGCTCCAGCGGCGTCAACCTGGCCGGCGCGATCCGTCTCGCACGCGCACTCGGTCCGGGCCACACCATCGTCACCGTGCTTGCCGATGCCGGCACGCGCTATCAGGCCAAGTTGTTCAATCCGGCTTTCCTCCACGAAAAAGGCATACCCGTGCCGGACTGGCTGGCGCAGGCGTTCCCGGGCTGAGGTGATCGCTGCGATAGCAGAGTCTGCGCCGCTTCATGCGCCTCCTGCTAACGTATTCGAATGACCGCCCATTCCGATACGTCGACGTTGCACACCCAGCTGCAACGCGACGGCTTTGCCTTCCTCACAGCCGACCAGATGCGCGACCTGTTGCAAGCACAGGCGCTGAGCGACTGGCCCGCGTTCGCCGCCAGCTGGAACGATCTGGGACCCGATACCTATCTGGCCGCACGCGGCCGGCACCGGCGCCGGCGGCATGCGGTGTTCGCCGCTGATGCTGGCGGTGAGATCCGGCGCGAGCCGCACCAGCCGCATTACCAGAGCCTCACCTACAACACCCTGCAGGGCGACATCCAGCGCTGGTTCGATCCGGTGCAGCCGGCGATCGCCGAAGGTCCCAGCCTGCGTCGCATTCTCGCCTTCAGCCGTGAACTGTTCGGCGCGCTGACGCCGGCCACTCGCCATTGGCACATCGAGGTGCACCAGTTCCGTATCGAGGCGCGTGCGGGTGAGGCAGGCGAGCCAACCCCGGAGGGCGTGCATCGCGACGGCGTCGACTACGTGCTGGTGCTGCTGATCGACCGCGCCAATATCGAGAGCGGCACCACCACCATCCACGCCCACGACGGCACTCTGCTGGGCAGCTTCACCCTCACTCATGCACTGGACGCTGCCCTGGTCGACGATGCCCGCGTCTGCCACGGCGTCACCGCAGTGACACCGCTCGATCCACAGCACCCAGCTCATCGCGACGTGCTGGTGGTGACGTTCAGGGCCTCCACATAGCAGTCCGTTCATCGTTGCAATTGTTACGACATCATCATCCGATGTGAGACGCGCACCGGGCAGCCCGGGCAACCCGCGAATTTGCTGGAACAGCCATCAACATCCGCGTTACGTTACAACCGCTATGATGTAAGCCACATTTTTCGCAAGGTATCCCCATGTCCCTCGATTCATCTCATCGCAGGGACACCGCTGCCTCCCCTTTGCCACACGATGCCATCGAGGAGCGGTTGAAGTTCAGCGGTGACAACTCCTTCCATCGCGAACTGCGCCGACGTGTCGACGCCGAGTTCAAGCGCAGCGGCCGCCACCAGCGCGACAGCGCGCAGATGTATCTGAAGACGGCGCTCATCTTGGGCATCTTCGCACTCACCTATGTGGCGCTCGTGTTCTTCGCAACCAGCGGATGGCAGGGCCTGTTGCTGAGCATCGTGCTCGGCGTGGCGACGGCGGGGATTGGCTTCAACATCATGCATGACGGCGGTCATCAGGCGTATTCGGAGCGCCGCTGGATCAACCGGCTGATGGCGATGACGCTGGATATGGTCGGCGGCAGCTCGTACATCTGGCAGTGGAAGCACGCACGCTTTCACCACACCTGGGTCAACGTCGCCGGGCATGACAGCGACATCGACCTCGGCGTGCTGGGGCGCCTGTCGCCGCTGCAGCCGCGGCGGCCATGGCATCGCTGGCAGCACCTCTACCTTTGGGTGCTATACGGCGTCACCGCGATCCGCTGGCATCTGTACGGTGATTTTCGCGACATGCTCACCGGCACTGTCGGCGAGCGTCCGTTTGCGCGCCCACGCGGTTGGGATCTGGCTGTGTTCGTGGTCGGCAAGCTGGCGTTCTTCACCCTCGCGTTCGGGTTGCCGCTGGTCTTCCATTCGGTCGGCGCCGTACTGCTGTTCTACACGGTGACCGCCGCCGTCGCCGGCGTGCTGCTGGCGCTGGTGTTCCAGATGGCGCATGTGGTGGAAGAGGCGGCGTTTCCCGAGCCCAATGAAGGCGGTCAGCAGATGGACACGCCATGGGCGATCCATCAGCTGGAAACAACGGTGGATTTCGCGCGTGGCAATCGCGTACTGAGCTGGTTGATCGGCGGCCTGAATTTCCAGGTGGAACACCACCTGTTTCCGCGCATCTCGCACGTGCACTATCCGGTCGTCGCCCGCGTGGTGGAAGAAGCCTGCCGTGAATTCGGCGTGACCTACCTCGAACATCGCACGTTCGCTGCCGGCATCGCCTCGCACTACCGCTGGCTGCGGCAACTGGGCCGCCCGGTCATCGTGACAGCCGCCGTTCCAGTATCCGTACTGGAACCCGAGCCGCTGCCGCAGACCTGAGCCACCCATTCCACGTGCCCATGGAAAAATCCAGGGCACGCGTGACGATCGTCCACATGTGAATGGCACACTCCCGCGAAATTCACATGCAAAGAGCCGACGGCTTGCGATGCTGTATCCGCAGTAGCCATGCCATCGGTACGGTTTCACCTCCGTCAGGTGCGTGCGCTGACATTTGCCGCTGTCCTTGACCTGTGGCTCCGCCACAAGCTTGGCATTCATAAAGGACACCTCATCATGAAAACGAAACTTGTCTTGGCCATGTGCGCAGCTCTGCTGGCTTCAAGTGCAGCGATGGCAGCGCAG
>Ga0302314_10001853_pt1 | contig 39433 bp, 45 predicted proteins | sample III_Palsa_N2_3_FD_200533 | JGI IMG/M metagenome (GOLD analysis project Ga0302314, IMG submission 200533) | Peat permafrost microbial communities from Stordalen Mire near Abisko, Sweden - III_Palsa_N2_3 | ecosystem: Environmental > Terrestrial > Soil > Palsa > Peat permafrost | place: Sweden... | reverse complement strand
CGAAAGTTTCCACCTCTCCGACGACCGTGTGAACGAAAAGTAAGTTAAACTACCAATTTGAAGAAGAGGGTCAAGGTCGGATTTTCCACCAAAACTGTGATAACGGACACTACTACCGGCCAAGCCAAGGCCTCCGCCCGCCTCGGCCTGATCGCCGGGAAGGGAAGCTATCCCGTCCTGTTGGCCTACGCCGCCCGGGCCGCCGGGGTGACCGAACTAGCCGTCGTTGCCTTCGACGAGGAGACCGATCCCGTCCTGCGCGATCTCGCCACCCACTACACCAGCCTCCGGGTCGGCCAGCTCGGCAAGCTCCTCTCGTTTTTTAAGGGTCATGAAATAAAAAGGGCGATCATGGCGGGCCAGATCACTCCCGGCCGTCTCTTCGATCTCAAGCCCGACCTCCAGGCCCTCCTCCTCCTGGCCAAGCTCAAGCAACGGAACGCCGAGACCATCTTCGGCGCGGTCGCCGACGAATTGGGCAAGGTCGGGACCCTCCTCCTTCCCGCCACCACTTATCTGGAGGAGAGCCTCGCTCCTATCGGCCCCATCGCCGGTCCCGTCCCCAACCGCCATAGCCGGGACGATCTCGCCTTCGGCTTCCGGATCGCGCGGGAGATGGCCCGGCTCGACGTCGGCCAATCGGTGGTGGTGAAGCGGGGGACGGTCCTCGCGGTCGAGGCCTTCGAGGGGACCGACGCCATGGTCCGGCGGGGCGGTCCGCTGGGGCGCGGCGGGGCGATTTTGGTCAAGGTCAGCAAGCCGGGCCAAGATTTTCGCTTTGACGTTCCGGTCATCGGGCCGCAGACGTTACAGACGGCACACGAGGCCGGCATCGGGATTATCGGCTGTGAGGCCGGTCGTACCCTGCTGCTGGATAAGGACCGGGTAAAGGGATTGGCGGAAACCTTGTCGATCTCCATAGTCGGTTTGTCAGACACAAAGAAATGAGCAAAGTAAAAATCGGAATCATCGGCGTCGGCCACTTTGGACGGGAACACGCCCGGATCTACTCGAAGAATCCCCACGCCCAGATCGTCGGCGTCTATGACGCCAGCCCCGACGCCGCGCGCAAGATCGGCCACCAATACGATGTCCCCGCCTTCGGCACCCTCGACGAGCTCCTCGCCGAGGCCGAGGCCCTCACCCTCGCCACCCCCGCCAGCACCCATTACGAGGTGGGTCTTCGGGCCATCGAGAAAGGCCGTCATCTCCTCGTCGAGAAGCCGATCACGGACAACCCCGCCCAGGCCCGTCTCCTCGTCGAGGCTGCCCGCAAGGCCGGTACCATCCTCCAGGTCGGCCACATCGAGCGCTTCAACCCCGCCTTCAAGGCCTTCGAGGGCTTTCTCACCCATCCCAAGTTCATCGAGGCCCACCGCCTCTCCCCCTATCCGGGCCGGAGCACCGACATCGGCGTCGTCCTCGACCTGATGATCCACGACATCGAGATCATCCTCCACCTCGTCCGCTCCCCGCTGGAGAGCATCGACGCTGTCGGCGTGCCGGTTCTCAGCCAGAGCGAGGATATCGCCAACGCCCGCCTCCGCTTCCGGAACGGCTGCGTCGCCAACATCACCTGCAGCCGGATCAGCCCGGAGAAGATGCGCAAGATCCGCGTCTTCCAGGACGACGCCTACATCTCCCTCGACTACGGCAACCAGAGCGGCGAGATCTACCGGAAAGTCGATTCCCGGATCACCCGCGACAAGATTCCCGTGCAGAAGGACGAGTCGCTCCGGCTCGAGATCGCCTCCTTCGTCGATTGCGTCCGGGCGAGCCAGCAGCCGGTCGTCGACGGGGCCCGCGCCACCGACGCCCTCGAGGTCGCCATCCGCATCACCGACCTGATCTGGCAGACCAGCACGCCTGGTCTCACGCCCGGCGTCACCGGAATGACTCCGTTCACGCCGTTCGCCCCGATCTCATGAGCAGCGCTCCCGTCCCCACCGGAGGCCAGGGCCCGTCGGTCATGATCGTCGCGGGCGAGGCCAGCGGCGACAACCACGGCGCCGAGCTGATCCATGCCCTCCGCAGGCTCAATCCGAAGCTGCGGATCCTCGGCGCGGGCGGCGCCCGGATGCGCGCCGCCGGCCAGGAACAGCTCTTCGACCTCACCGAGCACGCCGTCGTCGGCCTCGTCGAGGTGCTCAAGCACTATCCCCAGCTCCGTTCCCTCTTCGGCCAGCTGGTCCAGCTCGCCAAGACCGAGCGGCCGGCGGCGGTCATCTTCATCGATTATCCCGGCTTCAACCTTCGCCTCGCCAAGGTCCTCCGCCGCGTCCTGCCGCAGGCCAAGCTGATCTATTACATCAGCCCCCAGGTCTGGGCCTGGAAGAGCGGGCGGGCCCACTCGATGGCGAAGATGCTCGATCTCCTCATCGTCCTTTTCTCCTTCGAGCGCGATTGGTTCGCCGAGCGCGAGCCCCAGTTCCGGGTCGAATGGGTCGGCCATCCCATCTGGGACCGGATGATGGCGCAGGAGGTCAGCCAGCTTCCCGCCTCCGGCGGACGGATCGCCCTTTTGCCCGGCAGCCGGGAAGGGGAATTGCGGAAGCACCTCCCCATCCTCGTCCAGACCGCCCGCGAGCTCCGCGCCAAGCGCCGCGACCTCCGCTTCGTCTGGCTGGCGCCCGATTCGGCCCGGCAGCGCCTCGGCCTCAAGATCATCGAGGACGCCGGCGGCGGCGATCTCCAGATCGAGTCCTACGTCGGCTACCAGCTCTCCCATCTGAGCCGCTGCGACCTCGCCCTGCTCGCCTCCGGCACCGTTTCGCTGGAATGCGCCTGCATGAACGTGCCGCAGATCGTCTTCTATAAAGTAAACCCGATCACCTATTTTTTCGGGCGGATGGTGGTAAAAACCAAATTTGTGAGTATGGTAAACGTCCTGGCCGATCGCGAAGTGGTGCCGGAATACATCCAGAGCGATCTCGATCCCTCGGCTCTGGCGCAGCGGGCGGCCTCCCTCCTGGGAGACGCGGCGCAGCGGAACGAGATCCGCAAGGAAATGCGGCGGGTGGTCGAAAAGCTGGGCAAGCCGGGGGCCAGCGAACGGGCGGCGAGGCTGATCCTGGACCAGATCGGCGCGCCGGTGGAAAAGCCAGTGGAGAAGGCTTCGGAAAAGCCAGCGGGCAAGGCGGCCAAGCCGACCCAGGCAGCCGGTTCGGCCAGTTCGGCCAAGTCGGAGCAGTGACCGGAGCAGCGATTGAAAGGCGGGGGGCGGTCCCTCCGCAGGACGTTTATTTATGATTCACAAGTTCGTGCAGGCAGCTCTGGTCCGTCTGGCCCGGTTCATCCATCGGTGGCCCGGCCTCATTCTCGGCGCCGCCCTCCTCCTCACCGCCATCTCCCTCTGGCTCACGGTCACCCGGCTCCAGGTGATCGACGACACCGACAGCCTGATCAGCTCGAACTCCCCCTCGCATCGCTACTACCTCGATTACGTCAAGGAATTCGGCGACGATTCCGACTACGCCGTCGTCATCCGCTCCCCCGATGTGGCCAGGAACCGGCAGGTCGCCGATTGGGTCGGCCAGCAGTTCGACCTCCTGGCCGCCGCCAATCCCCCCGCGTTGCGCCGCGTCTTCTACAAGCTCGATTTCTCCCGGATCGCCGACCACTCCCTCCTCTTCCTCGACCCGGACGACCTCCTCCAGACCGAGAAGGAAGTCGCCGCCTACAGCCAGGTGGTCAAGACCAAGAACGCGCCCCTCGACATCAACACGATGTTCGACCAGGCCGACGCGATGTTCAACGACAAGTATCTCCGCAAGAGCTCGAACTGGAAGGACTTCAAGCCCTTCGTCGACCGCTTCGCCGACATGCTCAACCAGCTGGCCGACCAGATCGAGGACAAGAAGAACACCCCCGCCAAGCCCGCTCCCGCCACCCCCGCCGGATCGGCGATCCAAGGCCAGATGGTCGACGCGCAGAAGGAGATGGAGGACCACGAATACCCCGGCAGCTTCGATGACGGCCAGACCATCATCGTCACCGCCACCCCCGGCGTCACCACCGACGAGGCCCGCCCCGATCTCCCCACCATCATCAAGATCCGCGCCCTCCTCGTCCAGGCCCGCACCCAGTTCCCGGGCGTCGAGATCGGCCTCACCGGCCAGCCCGTCCTGATGGACGACGAGATCGACAGCAGCTCCCGCGATACCATCCACGCCGCCCTCCTCGCCGTCGTCCTGGTCGCCCTCCTCTTCTTCGTCAGCTACAAGACCCGGACCCGGCCGATCGTCGCCCTCCTCGTCCTGCTGATGGCGGTGCTCTGCTCGCTCGGCTTCACCGTCCTCTCGGTCGGCCATCTCAATCTCATCTCGGAATCGTTCGTCGCCATGGTCATCGGCCTGGGGATCGACTTCGGCATCCAGATCATGGGCCGCTACGAGGAGGAGCTGGCGCGGGGGGCCAATATTGCGGACGCGCTCGTCGCCAGCATCGGCAATACCGGCGCGGCCGTCGTCACCGGCGCCACCACCACCGCCATCGCCTTCTATACGATGTGCTTCAGCGATTTCATCGGGCTCTCCGAGTTCGGCGTCATCGCGGGGACCGGCATTCTCCTCTGCCTCGCAGCCAGTCTCATCCTCCTGCCCGCCTGCTACGTCCTGATGGATCGCCGGAAATCGCCCCAGGTCCTTCGCCAAAAGGCGCTCGCCTCCAGCCTCCCTTCCGAGCAGATCAACCGCGCCCTCTTCGCCGCCCCCAAGACGGTCGTCGCCGCCGCTGTCGTCCTCACCGTCGCCGCCGCCTTTTTCGTCGGGAAGGTCGGGTTCGATTACAACCTCCTCAATCTCCAGGATCCCACCCTCGATTCGGTCCGCACCGCCCGCTCCCTCAATACCCCGGGCCACTCCCTCCTCGTCGCCGTCTCCGTCGCCGATGACATCGACCAGGCGCGGCAGCGCGTCGCCCAGTTCCAGGCCCTTCCCTCCGTCGCCGATGTCTATTGCCCGATCGTCGATCTGACCCCGGTCGATGCCGACAAGAAGGTCGCCATCATCAAGCGGATCGTCGCCTCGATGAAGGGGGTCGATGTCGATACCGATGTCTCCAAGCAGGTCGATGTCCCCCGCGCCCAGGCTGAGATCAACCAATTCCTCACCGATTGCACCCAGGCCGTGACCGAGGCCAAGAAGTACATTCTGGTGCCGCAGGCCCGCGAGGCCGTCACCGTCTTCGGCAAGCTGATCCCGCCGCTGCAGAGGGCGCAGGCCGCGATGGCGGGCCTCTCGCAGGAGGAACTGGGCCGCCGCTTCAACAGCTATCAGGTCAATGTCCTCGGCGTGATGCAGCGCAACTACGCTGTCCTCGCCCACCAGAAGGCCGACGCCAACCTCACCCTCGACGACATCCCCGTCCAGCTTCGCGAGCGTTATCTCTCCCCCCATGGTAAAATTCTGATCGAGATCGCGCCGAAGGACGATGTCTGGGAACGGGGCCCTGACGCCGAGTTCGTGAAGGAACTCCGCACCGTCGATCCCCGTGTCACTGGCGATCCGGTGCAGAACTACGAATACATCGATCTCCTCCGCTCCAGCTATGTCAACGCCGCCAAGTGGGCCGCCGTCGCCATCGTCGTCCTGATCACCCTCCACTTCCTCCGGGGCGGCCTGATCGTCCTCACCATCCTCCCGCTGGTCCTCGCCATCGTCTGGACTCTCGGCCTGATGGGCGCGATCGGCTGGCGCTTCAATCCCGCCAACGTCATCACCCTCCCGCTGGTGATCGGCATCGGCGTCGCTTACGGCGTCTACACGGTCGACCGCTTCCGCGAAGATCCCCGCCTCCGCCTCTTCTCCAGCAGCACCGGCAAGGCGATCGTCCTCTCCGCCCTCACCGCGATGATCGGTTTCGGCTCGATGATGATCAGTTCCCACCGGGGCATGCGGAGCCTTGGCCTTCTCATGTTCACCGGCGTCGGCATGTGCCTGGTCACCAGCATCGTGGTGCTGCCGCAGATCCTGACCGGATTGAAGGGGAACTCGGAGGAGCCGCCGGCGCCGGAAGCCGAAGCGAAGCGCGATCTGGTCGAAGAACGATAGGCTAACCGATTCGGCCTAAGCCGGATAATCGGAAGCGAGCGCCACCTCGCGCCATGCCTCGAGATCGCCCTGCAACTCGGCGATTTTCCGGTTGGTCAAGTCGTAGGCGTAACGTCCCAGGATGAGGTGGAGAGGCGGCTTTTCGGAAAGCACCGCCTGGACGATGGCTTGGGCGGCGCGGACGGGGTCGCCGGGCTGGGCTCCATTGCGGGTCGCGGCGGCGGCGCGGGTTTTCCCGGCGGTCGCTTCGTAATCGGCGATCTGTTGGGCGGTGGCGGCAAGGGAACCGCCCAGGAAATCGGTGCGGAAGGGGCCGGGCTCGACGAGCGTGACCCGGATGCCGAGCGGAGCGCCTTCGGCCGCCAGCGCCTCCGACAAGCCTTCGACGGCGAATTTGGTGGAACAATAGATGCCCCAACCGGGCAGCCCGACCAAGCCGCCCATCGAGGAGAGATTGACCACATGCCCGCTCCGCTGTTTGCGCAGATGTGGAAGCACCGCCCGCGTCACCCGCAGCAGGCCGAAGACGTTGGTCTCATAAACTCCCGCGATCTCGGCGTCGGAAGCTTCCTCCACCGCTCCGCACAGGCCGTGTCCCGCGTTGTTGACCAGGACGTCGATGCGTTGGAATTGCTCCAGCGCTGCCCGCACCGCGCCTTCGATCTGTCCCGCGTCTCGGAGATCCATCGAGACGGCGAGCAGTCGCTTGCCAGCTTCCGGAAAGGCCGCCGCGACTTCCTGCGGCTTGCGGGAGGTGGCGAGGACGGAATCGCCCCGGTCCAAGGCCGCCCGGACGAGCTCCAGGCCGAAGCCTTGCGAAGTCCCGGTGATGAACCAGACGAGGGGTTTCGTGGAAGAGGACGGGGGGAGGGGAGTGCTCATGGAGGAAGAATGGATTAAGGTTCGAATTTCGTCGAATCAGTAATCTATCGCCATCCCGGCGGAGCGCAAATCGCTGACAGGACCTAGACGCCGACTGCGTCCTCTTCCTTCGGGGCTCCCGCCTTCATCGCCTTGAAGAAATTGGCGCCGATCTCCCAGACGGGACCGGGGAACTTGCGGAGATCGTTGAGCACGTCGTCGAGGGCGTTGACGAAGCGGTCGACCTCCTTCTGCCCGATCACCAGCGGGGGAAGGATCTTGATCGCATCGACGTTGTTCGCCGCCACCTGGCTGAGGATGCGGTGCTTGGTCAGGAGCGGCGTCACGATCAGCTGCGGGAAGAGCGAGGCGTCCATCGCGTGGATCGCCTTCCAGCCGAGTTTCATCCCCATCGATTTCGGCTCCTGGAACTCGATCGTGGCCATCAATCCCTTCACCCGCACCTCCTTGATCACCTCGTGCTTGGCCTGCAGGGCGAGGAGTTGGCGCTCCAGCTCCGCTCCCTGCACTGCCGCATTCTCCGGCAGCTTCTCGTCCTCGAGGATCGCCAGTGCCGCCAGGCCGCAGGCGGCGGCCAGATTGTTGCGGCCAAAGGTCGTCGAGTGGACGATGCAGCGGTCGAGCCGCGAAAAGGTCTTCTGGTAGATCGCCCGCCGCGTGATCACGGCTCCGGCGGGGACATAGCCGCCGCTCAAGGTCTTCGCCAGCGTGAGGATATCGGGTTCCAGCCCCCAATGCTCGAAGGCGAACCATTTGCCGGTCCGGCCCAGTCCGGTCTGGACCTCGTCGCAGATGAAGAGCGTCCCATACTTGCGGCAGAGCGCCTGCACCTGCTGGTAGGTATCGCCCTTCGCGTAATGGACTCCCTTGCCCTGCACCAGCTCGATGATGAAGGCGGCCACGTCGCCCTGTTTCAGCTCGCGCTCGATCGCGTCGAGGTCGTTCAGTGTCACCGTCACCGCGCCCGGGACGAACGGGCCGAAGCCCTCATGGAAATAGGGATTCGCCGTCACCGAGAGCGCCCCATAGGTCAGCCCGTGGTAGGAGTTCTTCAGCGAGAGAATCCGGGGCCGTCCGGTTGCCGCCTTGGCGAATTTCAGCGCTCCCTCCACCGCCTCGGTCCCGCTGTTGCAGAGGAAGACCGCGTTGAGATGGGGCGCGCCCTGCTTGGCCAGCCGCTTGACCAGCGCCTCGGCCAGGAGACCGGCGAGCAGCGCCGAGTCCATCTGCACCATGTTCGGCAGGTTGAGCTCGAGGACATCGCGGATCGCCTTCTGGACCACCGGATGATTGCGCCCGATGTTGTAGGTGCCGAAGCCGGAGAGGAAATCGAGGTAATCCTTCCCGTCCATGTCGTAGAGATAGGCGCCCTCGGCGCGGGCGTAGACCTTGTCGAAACCGATCATCCGCTGGACCTTCACCAGGGTCCGGTTCAGGTATTTGTCGTGCAGCTCGTAGTTTTCACCCAGACGGGTCGTGACCAATTCCTTGAGATCAAGAGGCATAGAAGTGGCAGCCATTGAAGCACGTTCCCGCCTGCAATCAAGCGGAACGGGGCGGAGGAAGCCCCAATCGGCACCCGTAGAATGCCCGATGGCGGCTGGGTAGATTCCGTCAGACGCCGAAAAGCGTAATTGGCCCTAGCCCTTGGCCTTCGCCGCCCGATCTTCTAATCCGAGGGCCAATTCCGCCGCCTGCGGCAAGACCGCCGTCGTTTCTACCGGGGAGAGGGCTTCCAGCTCGTCGGCCCCGTTGACCGAGTTCAGCTCCTTGAACTTCCGCGCTGTCACCAGCACCCGGCTTTCCAGCGTCGCCGTCGCCGCGTTGTAGCTCTCCACCGAGGCGCCGAGTTGGCGGCCCAGCTTGTTCCAGTGGCCGGCCAGGGTGGAGAGGCGCTTGAAGAGATCGGCGCCCAGGGCGCTGATTTCCTGGGCGTTCTGCGCCAGATTTTCCTGCCGCCAGCCGTAGGCCACTGCCTGGAGCAGGGCGATCAGGGTGGTCGGGGTCGCGATCAGGACCCGCTTCTCCACCCCCGCCTCGATCAAGCCCGGATCGTGTTCCAGCGCCGCGCCGAAGAAATTCTCTCCCGGCAGGAAGAGGACCACGAACTCGGGCGTCGGCGAAAATTGCTCCCAATAGCTCTTCCGGCTCAGGCTGTTGATATGTTCGCGGATCTGGCGGGCGTGGTCCTGCAGCTTTAGCAGACGCGCCTCCTCGGTCGGCGCCTCGATCGCGTCGATATAGGAGGCGAGGGGAGCCTTCGAATCGACCACGATCACTTTCTGCGACGGCAACCGGACCACCAGATCGGGCCGCAGCCGCCCCTGATCTCCCGTCACCGAGGTCTGCTGGGTGAAGTCGCAATGTTCCAGCATTCCCGCCATCTCGACCACTCGCTTGAGCTGGATCTCGCCCCACCGCCCCCGGGTCGCCGGGGCCCGCAGCGCCTTCACCAGATTGGAGGCCTCCAGATGGAGGCGGTCCTGGGTCAGGCTCATCGTGGTCAGATGCTGCTTCAGTCCCTCATAGGCGCCGACCCGGTTTTTTTCCAACTCGTCGATCTTGCTCTCGAATTTGGTCAGGCTCTCCCGCACCGGCTTCACCAGCTCCTGGATCGAGAGATGGCGCTTTTCCAGGTCGCCCTTGGCCGCTTCCTGATATTTTTCCAGGTTCGCCTTTGCCAGTTCGAGGAAGCTCTGGTTGTTGGCCTGGAGCGCCTCGCTGGAGAGTGCCTTGAACGAATCGGCCAGTTGCTTCTGCGCGGTCTCCACGACTGCCAGCTTTTCCTCGGTGCTCTTCCGCTCCTGTTCCAGCAGGGTTTTCAGCTCGGCCTGTCTGACCAGGAGGGCCGATTTTTCCGCGTCGCTCGCTTGGAGCAGATCCTTCGTCTTTGCCAGCTCCGCCTCCAACTGGGCGATCCGGCCCTCCCCGTGCAAGACTCGCTCATGCAATACCTCGACATTTGTCGCCTTGGATTTGGGCCGGAGCAGCGCCAGCAAGGCTCCGAAGAGGGCGCTGCCGATCAGGACTAAAAGGAAATGCGCGGAAGGCATGCTTCAAGATAAGCCCTGGCGATAGGAAAGGAAAGGGGCGGGTGAAACCCCCTCAATGCAACGGGGTTACAGCGCAGCCTTCTTGAGCTTCGCTCCGAAAACCCGATTGACCACCTCGCTCATGCCGCGCGCTTTGCCCCCCGCTTCCTTGACCAGATAGGCCCGCACCTCGGGATCGAGCGCCAGCACGGTGGGGATGTGGCCGAGGCGCTTCCGTCCCGCGCCCGGACGCGCCCCGCCGTGACGGAGCGCTTCGACCTTTCGGCCAATCGCGGCCAGGTAGCGCGCCTTCTTGGCGTCTGACGCGGGCCGCGCCTGTCCCGCATCGATCAGGTTTTCGATTTCCTTTTCCTGCGGGGTGAGGACGATCTTTTTAAATGCCATATTTTTTCCTCCATTTCCGGTTCTGATAAGCCGTTACCAGGCGAACGCGGCTCCCTCGCTCCTCCGTCACCACCGCCCAAACCTCTCCCTTAAAAAGCACCACGAAGAAACTCTGTTCCGGCTGGGTCGGATGATCGAGGAAGTCGAGGACGGCCCCGTCATGAATGGCGAAAGCCAATTCCTCGAACGAGGCGCCGCGCTCCTGCTTGACCCTGGCGCTTTTCGCCTCATCCCATTCGAACTCCGCCCTTCAAGCATCGGCTATTTCAGCTTGAAAATCAAGATGGATTATCAAGAGGATGTCGATTCAACCTACAGGCCCCGGCATCCGAGGATGCCGGGGCTTTTTCGTTTCGGGGTCAGGAGGCGGCGGCGTGGGCGGCGTTGCTCTTGCAACCGAGGGGGAGGCCTTGGCCGGTTTCGAGGAAGGACTTGAGGCTGGAGAGGACCCGGGGCCAGCCCTGGGAGACCTTCCCCGCCATCACGGAATCGGGGACGAAGTCCCCGTGGATCACGTCGAGGCGGACTAGGTCGTCCTCCGCCGCAAGGAGGAAGGTGACGCGGGAGAGGTCCTCGGGCGCGTCGGGATCGGCCCAGGTCAGGACCAGGCGCGTCGGAGGCACGCTTTCGACGACCAGCCCAGAGACCCAGATGTCGTCCTCCTGGTCGCGGGGGCCATGCTGCCAGGGAGAGCCGGGCTTCCAGTCGGAGCGGTTGATTTGCCCGCCCCAATATTGGTCGGTGAATTCGGGGTTGGTGATGGCGTTCCAGACCTTCTGTGGCGTGGAACGGATATAGGTCGTGTAGACGAGGTCGGGCTTGGTTTGGGTGGTTTTCATGGTTCTTGTTTTCCTTTCTTTTTGGGGTTGAGGGCCTCTTTGAGGTTGTGGAGGGCTTGGAGTCGCGCGGGCTCGAACTTGCCGATCCAGCGCATGTAAATGTCATGCAGGGGAACGGGGTTGAGATAATGGAGCTTTTCCCGTCCCTGCCGCACGGTGGTGACGAGATTCGCCGCTTCCAGGAGGGCCAGATGCTTGGAGACGGCCTGCCGGGACATGTCGAGGTCCCGGCAGAGGTCGGTGAGCGTCTGGCCGTTATCCTGGTGCAGCCGGTCGAGCAGCTGGCGGCGGCTCTCATCGGCCAGGGCTTTGAAGACGGCGTCCATTACGGGAGGATAATAAGCAACTATTTGGTTGCATGTCAAGCGGGATGGGGACGAGGGCGGGGAAACGCAGGTGAAACCGAGCGCGTCGCGACCGCGACGCTAAGCGTTGCTTAGGCCTTGCACGACAAACCCGTTCCGATAATCTCACTCGATGTCGTTTCAAGAGTTGGGGTTGTCGGAAGCCGTCATCCACGGAGTCCAGTGCATGGGCTATATCGATCCCTCCCCGATTCAGCTCCGGGCCTTCCCCGTCGTCCTGGCGGGCCGCGACCTCATCGCCGCCGCCCAGACCGGCACCGGCAAGACCGCCGCCTTCGGCCTTCCCCTCCTCAGCAAGATGGACCGGCATCAGCGGCTCCCCCGCTGCCTCATCCTCGAGCCGGTCCGCGAGCTCGCGGCCCAGGTCGAGACCGCCTTCCGGGACTACGCCCGCTTCAGCGACCTCCGCGTCGTCGCCGTCTATGGCGGCGTCGGCTACGGCGAGCAGGACCCGGCCCTCAAGGAGGGCGTCGACACCATCGTCGCCACCCCCGGACGCCTCCTCGACCACCTCGAGCGCGGCACCATCAATCTTAGCAATATCGAATACCTCGTCCTCGACGAAGTCGACCGGATGCTCGACATGGGTTTCATCCCCGACGTCCGCAAGATCGTCGGCAAGTGCACCCGGCCCGGACGCCAATCCCTCCTCTTCACCGCCACCCTCCCGCCCGAGATCGAGCGGCTCGCCTCCTTCGTCCTCACCAACCCCGAGATCATCGAGGTCGGCGCCCGCCGGATGCCCGCCGAGACCGTCACCCACGCGATCTACCCGGTCTCCATCTCCCAGAAATTCGAGCTGCTGGAGGCCCTCCTGGAGCGGACCAATTTCGACAGCGTCCTGGTCTTCTCCCGGACCAAGGACGGCGCCGACCAGATCGCCCACCGGCTGAAGGAGGCCAAGCACTCCGTCGCCGTCCTCCACTCCAACCGGACCCAGAACGAGCGGACTGACGCCCTGGAAGGGTTCAAGTCGGGCAAATACGAGGTCATGGTCGCCACCGATCTCGCCGCGCGCGGCATCGACGTCCAGGGGATCAGCCACGTCATCAACTTCGACGTCCCCCTCCACGCCGAGGATTACGTCCACCGGATCGGTCGGACCGGCCGCGCCCAGACCACCGGCGACGCCTTCACCCTGATGACGGCGGAGGAGGTCAAGGAAGTCGAATCGATCGAGCGCTTCATCGGCCAGAAAGTCCCCCGGCTCAAGCTGGAAGGCTTCGACTACCGCTACACCTCCCTCTTCGCCTTGATCCCTCCGCCCGCCCGCCCCAAGAAGAAGCTCGGCGTGCGGCGCCGGAAGTAGACGGTCTTTTCAGGGCTGGGAAGCCGGAGCGGGGCGGGGACCGTTCTTCAACCGTGAAAGGCCGACCTTCCTCAGCCAATTGCCGACCGGCCGCTCGAAGTAGTAATGCGAGAGGTGGGCGATGCCGAGTACGCCGATCAGGGACGCGGCGATATAGGCGATCCGCAAGGACAGAGGAGCCTCGCCCATGTTCCAGGAATGGACTTTTCTTAGCCCGAGGGCCACTTGGAGGGTCTTCAGCACCGGGTAATGCCAGACATAGATCGAGTAGGAGAGATCCCCCAGCCAGATCAGCAGGGGAATCGCGGTCAGCCGGGTGAGCAGCGATTCCTGCTGGGCGGCAATATAGACCAGGATCGGAAAGACCATCACGACGGCCTCCCGATTCAGGGGAAACTCGAACAGCAGGGAGGAGGCCGTCAGAATCAGGAAAACCACCTCGACCCCGCGCGGCAGGGCGCCGCGAAAGCCGCGATCGAGGCCCAGCCTGCAGGCGAAGAAGCCGGAGGTGAAACAGAGGATGCCGCGAAAAGGGCTTAAAAAAGAAATGGAGGCGTCCACCCATGGAGGAGAGGAGAGATAAATACCGCCTAAAAGCATCACCGGCAACCCTGCCAGCAGCAGCCGGGGCCAGAACTTCAGGCCGGCCTCCACCTGGTAGAGGAGGGGGAACAGGGCGATATAGAGGAAGATTTCCACCGAGATTGACCAGGTGGGCCAGTTGATGCTGCTGAAATGGGGAAGGAGCGGCCAGTCCTGGAGCAGCAGGAAATTCGCCGTCACCTGCGGCCAGGTGAAATGATCGTCCGCCATCGTCCCGGTCTTGAGCAGGGTCACCCCCTTCGAGGCGAACAAAGCCAGGAGGCCGAGCAAATAGAGCGGATAGATGCGCGCGAAGCGGGCCCGGAAATATTCCGTCCAGGTGAATTCCCGGGCGAGATAGACGTAGCAAAGGACGAACCCGCTCAACTCGAAGAAGAGATCGACCCCCACGTTGTGCCAGAAAAAGACCTGATAGAGCCGCTCGAAAAAGGACGACTGGGGGAAGAGTTTGTAGAAACCGGCATGGGCGATGAAGACGGTCATCGCGGCCAGGCCGCGCAGCGCGGTCTGCGCGTGCAGCTCAGGTCGTTGGTACCCCATGGCGCACTAACATTGAATCCGGGCGTCCAGCTTGAGCCCCGGCCCAGACGTTCCTCCCGCGCGCGGCCAAGCTTCTTTGGCCGGCGCGGATGTGCCGCTACGCCCCCGCCGCGACGAAATCGCCCTTGGCCTGCCGGTAGGCGCTGTGCCAAGCCTTCATCGAGACGCGGAGATTGTAGGCCGCGACCTGCATCTCGCGGCGCAGGTCCTGGAGCCGTTCGCGGGAATGCTCGATCTGCTTTTCGGTCGCCTTGACGTATTCCTGGCGGCGGGCCTCCCAGACCTCGGCGGTTTGGTGGAGCTGGACCCGGGCGCTCTCGAGCAGTTCGTGGGCGGTCTCGGAGAGGGTGTGGCTCCGCTTTTCCAGGCGGGCGCGGAGCTGGCGCTCCTTTTCGGCGATCTGGGCCAGGAGGATCTTCTCGCGGGGGACGCGGCGGAGGTCCTGGGCCAGGCCGACCTTATGGAGCAGCCAGATCGTCCACTTGGTCGGGTCCCACTGCCAGCGCTGCACGCCGTTGCGGTAGTCGTGCTGGAACTCGTGGTGGTAGTTATGGTAGCCCTCGCCGAAGGTGAAGATCGCCATGATCCAGCTGTCCCGGGCGCTGCAGCGGGCCGAGTAGGGCTGGTTGCCGACGGTGTGGCAGAGGGAGTTGATGAAGAAGGTGACGTGGTGGACGCAGACCACCCGGAGGAAGCCGACGATGATCAGGCAGCCGAGCGCCCCCTGCCAGCCGTGCCAGGCGTAGCCGATCGCCGACGGGACGACGAAGCTGACGAAGGCCGCGATCTGCTGGACGTAATTGTGCTGGAACATCACCAGCCGGTCCTTGCGGAGATCGCCGACGTTATCGAGCTCGCGGGAGGGAATATAGCGGAGGAAGAGCCAGCCCATGTGGGCGTAGAAGAAGCCCTTGCTGATGTCGTAGGGATCGTCGTCGTGATCGGTGTGCTTGTGATGGCGGCGATGTTCCGAAGCCCAGAGCAGCACCGAGTTCTCAAACGCCGCCGCGCCAAAAAGCAGGGTTGCGACTTTCACCGGCCAAGCCGCCTTGAAGGCTCCATGGGCGAAGAGCCGGTGATAGCCGAGGGTGATGCTCATGCAGCAGGCGCTGAACATGAAAAGGAAGTAGGCGAAGAGGAACCAGCTGAATCCGAAGAAATAGAGATAGAGCGGAGTGCCGATCAGGGCGATCGTCGAGGTGGCGATCAGGAAGCTGGTGGTGATCCAGTTGATTTCGTGGGGCTTGGAAATTCCGAACATAGGAATGAAGAGCTGGGTGGTGAAGGCTGTTCTGGTCGAAGGTTTACCGAAAGATGAGGTTACACTTTGCAAGCATTCAGGCACAAGAAAATAACCCTCTGTAATTTTGCCTACAACCTAAAAGTAGGCCCTCAAGGAGAGCTAAGCAAGGTAGGGGTTTACCCCCTTTTCCCTGCCGACCGTCGTCGCCGGGCCATGGCCCGGATAAACCGCCGTTTCCGGGGGGAGGGGGAGCAGGTGGCGCTTGATGCCGTCGAGCAGCTTCTTCCGCGATCCCCCCGGCAGATCCCAGCGGCCCACCCCTCCGGCGAAAAGAATGTCCCCGCCGAAGAGCCGCCCCGCCGCCGCCTCGTGAAACGCCACGCTCCCCGGCGAATGCCCGGGAATATGGAAAAGCCGGAACTCCCGTCCTCCCGCCTTCCAGGTCAGCTCCCCCTCCTCCGGCACCGGCAGGTCGGAAAGCGCCTTCACCAAGGGAAACCGGTCGAAAATCCCAAACAGATCGAGATAGCTGATATCCTTCAGCAGCGGCTGGTCGATCGGATGGCAATAGACCGGGCAGCCGTGGGCCGCCTCGATCCGGCCCGCGTCCCAGACGTGGTCGAAGTGGCCATGGGTGATGATCAGCGCGGCGATCTTCAGCCCCTCGGCCCGGGCGTGGTCGGCCAATCCCTCCGGGGCGTCGAAACAGAGCCAGCTCTCCGGATCGGAGAGGGTCGGAATCAAATAGGCGTTGGTCGCCAATTGGCCGCCGGTGAAAACCACGGGAAGCAAACTCATTTCACCCCCTGGGCAAACTGCTGGCGCGCCGCCGCGATTTCCTCGGCATAGGTGCGCCCGGCATTGTCCCCCCGGAAATCGACCGCCTCCCGCGCCACCGTGTAGAGCCCGAAGCGGGGCGCATAGGTGCCCCACTCGTAATTGTCGACCAGCGACCAATGCATGTACCCGATCAGGGGCCAGCCTTCCGATTTCAGCTTCTTCACCATCCGCACATGTTGCCGCAGGTAATCGCTCCGCAGCAAGTTATCGCGCCGCCCGTGATGCCGGTCGGCGTCGGAGCGGTTCGCCATCCCGTTTTCGGCGATCAAGATCGGGAGGTCGAACCGTTCCAGGATCTTCACGAAAAAGGAGAGCCCTTCCGGGAGCAGCCGCCAGTCCCACCACTTGTTGGTGATGCTGTCGAGCAGGCGTTCGTGGAACGGCTTGCGCTGTCCCGGGAGCGCGTCTCCCCAGTGCGGCCAGCGGAGGGCGTGGGCCACGAAGGGGTCGTAGTAATCGAAGGAGATGTAATCGAGCGGCGCCTTCGTCCCCGCCGGCTCCTCGTAGATCAGGTCGAGGAGCCGCGCCCAGGCCTCGTCGAACGAGCAGGCGTAGACCACGAAATGATGGAGCTTCTTCAAGACCTGCCCGCACCAGCGCCGCAGCCGCGAGCGGATCGGCAGCCGCTCCTTGAGGAAGGCGTCCTCCAAGGCCCAGGCCTGGTCCCAGAGATAGGCGAAGAGCCGGGTCCTCGGCACTCCGCGCGCATTGGCGAAGAGGAGATCGAGCCAGCCCTGGTCGCTCCAATAGAGATCGCTGCAGTAATTGTTGAAGCTCACCATCGGCTCCGCCGCTTTGGAGCCTTTTTGAGCTTTCTCCCGGTAGAGCCGGTGGATCGCCCGATAGGCCCCGATATGGGCCTCCAGCAGATGGGAGATGCAGACCAGCGCCTCGCGCGGCCCCCGGCGCGGGCCGGTCGGGAAGACTCCGTTCAGGTAATGGCAGGTCGCCAGCATGTTCGGCTCGTTCACCGTGATGTAGAAGCGGGGAGGGGCGGCCTGGAAATCGCGCTCCATCATCTCCAGGAGATAGCCGACCGTCTTCTCCACATAGGCCAGGTAATGGCCGATCGTCCGGGGATCGAGCCAGGCGTCGAGCCCCAGCCAGGCCGGATGGGTGAAGTGATGGAGGGTCACCACCGGCTCCAATCCCGCCGCCCGGCACTTTGCCAGGATCTCCGCGTAGCGCCGCAGCGCGGTTTCGTCGAAGGGGGGCGGCGCCAGCATCTCCCCCATCGGCCCCAGCGCGGTCGCCGGTTGGATGCGGGCCCAGGAGAGGCTGAGGCGGAAGGCGTTCAGCCCCAGCTCCCGGCACCGCTCGAAATCCTCCTCCGCCTTCCGCCAGAAATCGGCGGCCTCGCCCGTCCGGTCGACCTGATGATCGCGCTCCGCCCACGACCAGTTGTTCTGCGGCTCGCCCCGGCCATTGTAGCCCCCCTCGTGCTGATCGGAGGAGGTCGCCACTCCCCAGAGAAATTCCTCGCGCCCGGCGGCCCGCGCCGTTGTCGGATTGGGCCGGGTCCGGGGCCATTGCGCCCAGCTCTGGGAGGAAAACCAGCTCATCTCGTTGCTTTCGCGGACCCTGGTTCTTTAAATCCGGATCGCCTTCGCGGCGATCTCCTCCTGATGAGCCCGATCGAGAGAGATCGGCTCCTGCAACTGATCGTACTCCTCCAACAGCGTCCGCGCCACCGTCAGCGCCGCATCGGGGCGGCCATAATGGAGCGCCTGGGCCCGCATCCGCGCCAGCCGTTCCTCGTCTCCCAGCAGGAGATCGATCTTGTAGGGGAGGGTGGTGAACTCGTTGCACTTGATCGCGATCCCCTTTTCCAGCAGGTGATCGCTGTTCCGCTCCTCCTGGCCCGGGATCGGCGCCACGATCACCATCGGCAGGCCCGAGGCCAGCGATTCCGAAGTCGTCAATCCGCCCGGCTTGCCGATGAAGAGATCGGCCGCCGCCATCCAGAGATGCATCTCCTCCGTATAGCCGATCACCTTCACCACCACCTGGGGCGCCCGTTCCCGGGCCGCCGCCGCCATCGTCTCCAGCCGAGTCCGCAATTCCTCGCTCCGTCCCGCCACCATCACCACCTGTACCGGACGCTTCAGTTCGAATAAAGCCTCGAGCACCACCTCCGCCGGGCTCACCCCCAGCGCCCCCGCCGAGACCAGCAAGGTCTGCAGGTCGGGATCGAGGCCCAGCCGCGCCCGCAGCGCCGGTTTCTCCCGGGGCACGCCGAAGAGCGGATCGATCGGAATCCCGCTCACCGTGATCCGGTCGGCGGGGAGCCCCAGATGCTCCAGATGGACCTTCGTCTCCTCCAGCGCCACGAAATAACGGTGGAAGGTCAGAGAGAGCCACATGGCATGAAAGTCGAGATCGGTCACCACCACCGAGAGCCGCGCCTGCAGCTTCTTCTCCGAGATCAGGTAGGAGATCAGTTCCGCCGGGAGGAAATGGGTGCAGACCGTGATATCGGGATTGAACTGGGTGATGTACTCGATCAGCGGCGCTGTGTTCAAGCGGTCGAGCATCAACCGCATCTTGTCGGTCTTCCATGGCTCGTCCGAGGTCTTATACCACCAGCCCAGTAGGGCCGGGGCCTTCTCCACCAGCTGTTTATAGAGTTTGGAGTAGAAATCGCGAAAGAGCTGGTTCGTGTACTTCAGCGCGTCGATCGAGCGGACCTCGTCGACTCCCGGCTGCGTCTTGAAGACCTTTTCCAGCGCCTCCGCCGCCCGCACATGCCCCGTCCCGGCGCTGACCGAAAGAATCAGAATGCGTTTACCCATTGATGGCAAGGTAGTTCAAATCGGGGAGGGCGCAATCGTGTTTGCTGGTGGGTTCGATGGGACATGTCCGCCTCCGGTGGACGAGCCATAGGCCCGCGCATGCTTCGCGGAAGCATTGTCTTTTTCTAAAAGATGGCATCCGCGAAGCGTGCGCGCACCTCTCCCAATGGGGGGTCCAGGGGGTGCCTGGCACCCCCTGCATCGTTCCCAATCGTCCCCCTCCTAGCGGGGCCAGGGGCGCAGCCCCAAAAGGACGCGTCCTACTGAGTCCGCCCTCATGGCACGATTCCCCGTTTTCAGCATTGTTAAACCCCGGCGAGCCCGCTACGCTCCGCCCACACATGAAGATTTTCATCGATTCCGGCGACACCAAGGAAATCAAGGAAGCCCAGTCCTGGGGCCTCCTCGATGGCGTGACCACCAACCCCTCCCTCGCGGCCAAGGCGGGCAAGCCCTTCAAGCAGCTCATCATGGAGATCACCGAGATCGTCGACGGCCCGATCAGCGCCGAAGTCGTCAGCCTCCACGCCGAAGAGATGATCAAGGAAGGCGAGGGCCTCGCCGCCTGGCACCGCAACATCGTCGTCAAGGTCCCCCTCATCCCCGAAGGCCTCAAGGCCGTCAAGGTCCTCACCTCCAAGGGGATCAAGACCAACGTCACCCTCTGCTTCACCGCCAATCAGGCCCTCCTCGCCGCCAAGGCCGGCGCGACCTACGTCAGCCCGTTCGTCGGACGCCTCGACGACATCGCCCAGGACGGCCTCGGCCTGATCCGCGACATCCGCCTGATCTACGATAACTACGGCTACGAGACCCAGATCCTCACCGCCTCCGCCCGCGGCCCGATCCACTTCCTGGAAGCGGCCAAGATCGGCAGCGATGTCATCACCGCCCCCTTCTCCGTCCTCCAGAGCATCGTCAAGCATCCCTTGACCGACGCCGGCCTCAAGAAATTCCTTGAGGATTGGGAAAAGGCGAAGATCGCCTAAGAACCGCAGAAGCTGACGCACCACGGAAATGAGAAAGCGTTCGCCGCGGGAGCGGACGGACGCTCTCAAGCCCAAGGCCTCGGCCCCTGCTGCCGCCACTGCCCCCAAGGCCCGTACTCCCAAGCGGAAGTACGTCCTCCGCGTCGCCGCCGGCATCCTCCGCAAGGAGGAGGCCGACGGCCCGCGCATCCTCATCACCCGCCGCCGCGAGGGCGATAGCCTCGCCGGGTATTGGGAGTTCCCCGGCGGCAAGCTCGAGGTCGGCGAGACCTATCCCCAGGCCCTGCGCCGCGAGTTGATCGAGGAAATCGGCGTCGAGACCCTCATCGGCGGCCTCTACCACACCCTTTCCCAGGACTACCCCAAGAAAATCCTCCACATCCGTTTCTACGAGGCCAGCATCACCGGCGGCGCCCTCGCCGCCCGCGAGGTCGCCGAGTGGCAATGGGTCCGGCCCCAGGAACTGCCCAACTTCCGCTTCCCCCCCGCCGACCGCCCCCTGATCAAGAAACTGCAATTTTCCAAGAACCGAGAAAGAGAACAAAGTCAATGAGCGCATCGTCTGTTAAGGGTCAGGCAGGATATAAGATCGGCGTCGTCGGAGCCACCGGCGCCGTCGGCCAGGAAGTCGTCCGCCTGCTGGAAACCCGCAACTTCCCCGTCGCCGAGCTCCGCCTCTTCGCCTCCGCCCGTTCGGCGGGCAAGACCATGGCCTTCCGCGGCGCCGCCGTCCCGCTCCTGCCGCTGATTGCCCAGGGCTTCGACGGCCTCGACTACGCCATCTTCAGCGCCGGAGCCACCCGCTCCCGCGAGTTCGCCCCCATCGCCGTGAAGGCCGGAGCCATTGTCATCGATAATTCCTCCGCCTACCGGATGTCCCCCGAGGTCCCCCTCGTCGTCCCCGAGATCAACCCCGGCGACCTCACCCCCGACAAGAAGATCATCGCCAATCCCAACTGCACCGCCGCCATCCTCGGCACCGCCCTCTGGCCCCTCCACCGCGCCGCCGGGATCACCCGGATCATCGTCTCCACCTACCAATCGGCCAGCGGCGCCGGCGCCCAGGCCATGGCCGAGCTGGAGAACCAGGTGAAGCAATACGCCGCCGGGGAGGCGATCACCCGCTCCGTCTTCCCCCATCAGATCGCCTTCAACGTCTTCTCCCATAACACCCCCATCGCCGAGAACGGCTACAACGAGGAAGAGAACAAGGTCCGCGAGGAGGTCCGCAAGATGTTTCATCTGCCGGAGCTGCCCATCTGCGCGACCTGCATCCGCGTCCCCGTCCTCCGCGCCCACTCCGAGTCGGTCGTCATCGAGACCGAGCGGAAACTGAGCGTCGAGCAGGCCCGCGAGATCCTCGCCCACGCCCCCGGCGTCAAGCTGGTCGACGATCCCGCCGCCAACCACTTCCCGATGCCCCTCGAGGCCAGCGGCGAGCTCGACATCCTCGTCGGACGCATCCGCGAAGACCTTTCCCATCCCCGCGCCCTCGCCCTCTTCATCAGCGGCGATCAGCTTCTCAAGGGCGCCGCCTGGAACGCGATCCAGATCGCCGAGACCCTCATCGCGAAGAAATAGGGAAGGGGAGAATGCGCGCCGCCCGCTTCCGCCTTGGCTTGGGCCTCCTCCTCCTGGCCGCAGCCCTCACCGGCTGCGCCACGACGAACATGAGTGTCAGCGAGGCCCACGCCAAGGCGATCTCCGAAACCCGCTGGGAAGGCGAACCCGACGACGCCCCCTTCTGGTCGAGCGATCCCGCCAAGCAGACCATCTTCAGCGAGATCAGCTCCAAGTTGCGGGGGCGGTGAGTTCGTTCCCGGGCTAATCCGGTTTGCCTTCTTCAGGCTTGGTCTTTTCCCGGTTTTTTCCGATTGCCGTGTCCCAAGGCGGCGAAAATAAAAGACCTGAAACCAAGTCGTCCTTGATGCCCATTCGGAGCATCAGGTCTGAATTCTGGCCGGGTGCCGACATGCGCCAAAAATGGATCACATGCTCGCCCTGGATCATTTCCCCCATGTAAACAGCGGCATGCCCCGGTTGGAAATAGGCCGCCACCTTCGAATTGCCGGAGGCAAAGCGTTCCGGGGTGATCGCCGTTCGCATCGTTTCATTCATCACCGAGCAAAAAAGGGCATAGTCCCCCTGCTCCCGCGCCCGGCAGACGATCTTGAACTTTTCCTCAATGGAGGCATCGGGGGTGAGCCGGTGCGGACTCAACGCCTCGATATGGTTTCGGAGCTGATTCCAGCCCGGAAACCCATATTGGCGCGCGATTACCGATTGCGCGTCATGCAGCGCGAACGGGAAGAGCACGATCTCCTCATCGGTCTTCCCCGCCAGCGAGGGGAGGAATTCCCGGATCAGAGTGAAGGCCGAGGCATTCCGCGCCCGATGCTCTTTGACCAATTCCTTGGCCTGCTTCTTGAACTGCTCCAGGCTCGGACGAGCCGGTAACGATTTCCGCATATTGACCTCCATGCTTCAGCCCGTGATACGCAAGCGGGCAGCATAAAGGTTGCCGCCAATCATCGAATGGAGAGGTGGGCTCGGCCCTTTCCGCATATCCGGATGCGTCCTCGGCGCGTGATTCTTTTCCCAGATATGAAAGCCGGGGTCAAGAGGGGAGGGGGGTTCTTGACATTCGAGACACCCGTGTCACATTGATTTCATGCCCGCTCTTCAAGTTTCCGTCCGCGAGCTGCACGCCCGCACCGGCCACTACGTCCGCAAGGCCGCCGGGAAACAGCGGGTCATCGTCACCGATCACGGCAAGCCGATCGCCGAGCTGGCTCCACTCTCCGTCCGTGAATCGCGACCTTTCTTCTCTCAAAGGAAGCTGCGTTCCGACTTCCAAAAACTTTCCGCCGCCGGAAAACTCCGGCCCCCCGCCGGAGCCCGTGACATCACCGATTTGATCTCGGACGAGCGCGAATAAAGGCCACGCTAAGGCCGCGTTCCTGCCGTGCTCTACTTCGACACCAGCTACCTCGTCCGGCTCTACCTGGAAGATGCGGGGGCCGATGCTGTCCGTTCCCTGGCGGCAGGCGACGACATTGCCTGCTCCCTCCACGGACGGATCGAGACCGTCGCCGCTTTCCACCGCGCCTATCGGGAAAAGCGGCTCGCCCGCACCGCCTATCTGGCCGTCCTCGACCAGTTCGACGAAGACGAAGCTACTGGGGCCTTTTCCTGGTTGCCGATCTCCGAGGCCTTGCCGCGCCGCGTCCAGGAAATCTATCGCAAGGCTCCGGCGGATGTCTTTCTCCGCGCCGCCGATGCCCTCCATCTGGCTTCCGCCAAGGAGAATGGCTTTAGGGAAATCCATTCCCATGACGAACGGATGCTGGCGGCGGCTCCCTTGTTCGGCCTCAAGGGCAAAAATATCCTCCCACGCGGGCGATAGCCGCTTCCCTGCGGAGGCATTCCCCGGCTTGCACCCTCGCCCCAAACCCGCTTAACTGGACCCTCCAACCCATTCCTATGAGCTCCCCCGTCATCGCCGGTCCCGCCTTCGTCGTGAAGGACAACATCGATACCGACCAGATCATCCCCGCCCAATACCTGATGCTGGTCCCCACCGTGAAGGAGGAATACGACAAGCTCGGCTCCTTCGCCATGATCGGCCTGCCGGAGGCGGCCTATCCCCAGCGTTTCGTCGAGCCGGGGCAGCTCAAGACCAAGTATGCCGTCCTCATCGGCGGCAAGAATCTTGGCTGCGGCTCCTCCCGCGAGCATGCCCCCATCGCCCTCGGTGCGGCGGGCTGCAAGGTCGCGATCTCCGAGACCTATGCCCGGATCTTCTTCCGGAACTGCATCGCCACCGGCGAGGTCTTCCCCTACGAGTCGAACCAGCGCCTGGTCGACGAGATCAAGACCGGCGACCACGTCGAAGTCGATTTCGACAACGACGAACTCCGCGCCAACGGCAAGACCTACAAGCTGAAGCCCCTCGGCGACGTCCGCCCGGTCGTCGAGGCGGGCGGCATCTTCAACTATGCCCGCAAGGTGGGGATGATCCCGCAGAAGGCCTAGTTCCCAGGCGATTCCTTCTTTTAGAATCGATTCTTCGTGAGCACCTATAAAGTCGCGGTATTGGCGGGGGACGGCATCGGCCCCGAGGTCATGGCGGTCACCCTGCCCCTCCTGGAAAAAGTCGGCGCCAAGTTCGGCCTTAAATTCACCTTCGAGGAAGCCCTCGTCGGCGGCATCGCCATCGACACCCACGGCGAGGCCCTGCCCCAATCGACGATCGACGTCTGCCGCCGCGCCGACGCCATCCTCTTCGGCTCCGTCGGCGGGCCCAAGTGGGAAAGCCTTCCTCCCAACCAGCAGCCCGAGCGCGCCGCCTTGCTGCCGCTCCGCAAGCACTTTGGCCTCTACGCCAATCTCCGCCCCGCCTCCTGCTACAAGCAGCTGATCCACGCTTCCCCGATCAAGAATGAGCTGATCCCGGACGGCTTCGATATCCTCGTCGTCCGCGAGCTGACCGGCGGCCTCTACTTCGGCAAGCCGAAAGAGACCACCTCGGTCGAGCGCGATGGGAAGATCGTCGAGCGCGCCGTCGATACCCTCGTCTACGAGACCCCCGAGATCGAGCGGATCACCCACGTCGCCTTCCAGGCCGCCCAGGGCCGCCGCAAGCTGGTGACGCTGGTCGACAAGGCCAACGTCCTCGAATCGAGCCTCCTCTGGCGCAAGACCGTCAAGGCGATCGCCCCCCAGTATCCCGAGGTGAAGCTGAACTTTATCTACGTCGATAATGCCGCCATGCAGGTCATCAAGGCCCCCGGCCAGTTCGATGTCCTCCTCTGCGAGAATTTGTTCGGCGACATCCTCAGCGATGAGGTGGCTGCCGCCACCGGCTCCCTCGGCCTCCTGCCCAGCGCCTCGCTGGGCGAGGGGAAGTTCGGTCTGTATGAGCCGAGCGGTGGCACCGCCCCCGACATCGCGGGGAAGGGGATTGCCAACCCGATCGCTCAGATCCTCTCCGCCGCCCTCCTCCTCCGCCTCAGCTTCGGCCAGGAAAAGGCCGCCGCCGCCATCGAGCAGGCCGTCCGCCAGACCATCGCCGACGGCTACCGCACCGGCGACATCTGGAGCGAAGGCACCGCCAATAAACGGGTCAACACCCGGGAAATGGGCGAAGCCATCCTGGCGCGGCTCTAGCCGCCTTCCAGCCGCCCGAAATCCTCAGGTTCCGAGCCGCAGCAGCGGCCGGAACCAGGGGATCAACCCCAGCACGATCACCAGCGAGGCGGTGTAGAAGAGCGCCGCGTTGCGGTACTTCGCCGCATCGTCGACTGCCTTCTTCACCCGCACCGAGCCGACGTGGGCCACCACCAGCGCCAGCAGCATCCCGAAGGCATGCTCCACCGCGAAGAAGCGGAGATCGTGCGCCTGCATCGCCGCCGGCATATCGCCCCAGGCGAAGCGGATCAGCGGGCTGACCGCATAGAGCACCAGCCCAAAGAGGACCTGCAGGTCGAAGAGCCCCACATAGGCCAGCCCCGCGATCCGCGCCTTCTTGTCCCAAGGCTTCTTCCCCAGCCATCCCGCCCAGGAAATCCCCACCGCCGCCAAGGCGGCCAGCAGCAACAACCAGCGAAAGAGGCCATGGACGATCACCAGAGGAGCGTAAAACATCGCTCCATTCTGGCGGGCTCGCCTATTTTCGCAAGGCTTTGATCTTGTCCCCTTCAGCTCCTCTTCTAGGCTGGGCAGCGATGAGCCCCGCCCCCGCCGAGTCGACTCCAAGCCTGGTGAGCACCCACGATCCGGTCAACGCCCAGATCCTCGCCGTCTCCGAGGACCGGATCAAGGGCTTCAACCGCGCCCCCCTGGACGAGATCGCCCGTCTCTCGGGTGTGGCCCTCGAAATCGTCGTCGAGCGTCTCCGTGCCCTCCTCGCCGCCGGCACCATCCGCCGCATTCGCCAGACTCTCGTCGCCAACGATCTCGCCCCCGGCGCCCTCGTTGCCTGGAATGTGCCCGCCGAGAAGGTCGAGGCCGCCTTCGACTATCTCTTCCGCGAAGACCCTTTCAGCGGCCACGTCGTCGTCCGCTCCACCGACCAGGAGACCGCCGGTTCCCAATACAAGCTCTGGACCACCCTCAAGGTCCCCCAGGGCTTCTCGATGGAAAAGCACGCCACTTTCCTGCTGAACAAAATCGGTGGGCATCATTTCAAGCTCATGCCTGCCAAGGGGATCTTCGCCCTCGGCGTCGGCCATGTCCGGCGCCGGGAAATCCCCTTCGGCTCCAAGGGCGAGGCTCTTGCCGAGATGCACGAGATCAAGGTCCAGTCCTTGAACGAACTCGAATGGCGCGTCCTCACCGCGCTCAAGCGCGAATTCACTCTCGACGAAATCGTCCCCGGCGAGGCCCTCTGGGCGGCCCGCGCCCAGGAAGCGGATGTTCCGCTGAGCGTTTTCCACGAAGTCGCCGAGGAGCTCAACCGCCGCGGTGTCGTCGGCCGCTTCTCCACCTTCCTCGAACACGTCAAGGCCAACGCCGCCGGTGAACGCGTCACCCGCTTCAACGCCCTCTTCCATTGGGCCGTCCCGGAGGGCCGCCAGCTCGCCGCCGGACGCGAGATCGGCCGCTTTCACATCATGACCCACGCCTACTGGCGCGAGGGCGGCCCCGAGTTCAACCACGTCAACATGATGGGCGTGGCCCACGGCACCGATAAAGAGGTGGTGAAAGGCCACAAGGCGGCCATCGACGCCCACCTCCGGGCCGAAGGCTTCCCCATCTCCTACACCAACATCTTCTGGGGCGGCCGCAGCGAGATCAAACCCTCCGAAATCGCCCCCCAGGCCTACCGCGATTGGGCCGCCACCGCTGGCGTCGACTGGCGGGAGATGGCGGCCTGAGCGGATCGGGCGATCCGCAAAATATTGTCTTCGCGAGGGGAATGTCGCCGAGTCCGAATTGATGATACCATGCGGACGCGAGAAGCGCGGGAGAGCGGGCTCGTCGGTTTCAGGTAGCGGGAATCGGGAGGAAGATCGAACGCGCTGGTTATGGACGGGCCGGGATACACGGGGTACCCTTGTACGACGCAAAGGGGCTGCGCCCCCTTGGATTGCCTCCCGGCCATGCAAATTGGTTGCCCCTGGAAACTACGTGCGCTGGCGCGCAGGCATTCTGGCTCAGATTCGATTCGCAACCTCGATGAGAGCTAAGTCTTGAGCCTTACTTAAACAGAAGAGGGCTCTAGCCGCCTAGCGTCTTAAGAGCCGCCAGCACCGCCTCCGCGTGTCCCTCCGGCTTCACCTTCTCGAAGACCTGGGCGATCTTTCCCTTGGCGTCGACGATGAAGGTCGTCCGCGCCACCCCCATATACTTGCGGCCATACATCGATTTCTCCACCCAGACCCCGTAGTCGGAGACCACCTTCTTCTCCGGATCGGCCAGGAGAGGGTAGGGGAGTTCGAACTTGGTCGCGAACTTCAGGTGGGACTTCACCGGATCGGGGCTGATCCCGATCACCGCCGCGCCGCTCTTCAGCACCGCCGCATGATGGTCGCGGAAGCCGCAGGCCTCCACCGTGCACCCGGAAGTATCGTCCTTCGGATAAAAGAAGAGCACCACCGGCTTGCCGAGGAAATCCTTCAGCCGGATCGTCTCCCCGCTCTGCGTCTCACCTGAAAAATCGGGAGCCTTCGCCCCTACCTGAGGAATCGCCATAAGATAAAGATAGTTAAAGGGTTATATTTAAAAAATTAAAGAAAAGACCTCAATTCACCGCCACCCCGGGCAACCGGAGCGGAATCCGGATCCCTAGCAACGGCAGAATCTGCAGCACCCCTGCCGCCGCAAAGGCCCCCATCGGAATCAGCACCGAGGCCAGCGCCGGAAGGCGCCCGCCCTGTCCCATGGCGATGAAGAAAAACCAGACGCAATAGAATGCCAACAGCAGGAAGATTGCATTGAAGACCCCCGCTCCCACATGCCGCCGCCCATACTGGAGCCCCTGCGGGAGCGCAAAGAGCAGCAATACCAGCGCCGACCACGGATAGACGAAGAGGTAGTAGAATTGCGTTTGGTATTGCGAGACCAATACCGGGGCCTGTCCCGGTTGGGCCAGCGCCTGCCGCAGTTCCGCCATTCCCATCTCATCGGGCTTGTGCACCACTTGGACCATTTCCGCCGGCACGTCGTTCCAATCGGGGGCTGGGAAATGGTCGTAGATCTGGCGCGTGGCCACATTCCCCTGATCGTCGAAGGTCTCCACCATCGCATCCGAGAAATTCCAAGAGTCCCCCGTCCAGACCGCGTCATGGGCGAAGACCTCGCGCAAGTCGTGCCCCGTCTCGTCCTGCTCGCAGACATCGACGCCCGAGGCCGTCCCGTCGGCCACCGAGAGCGTCTCCAAATACCAAGTGCGCCGCGCCTCGTGATTGCGAAAGACCTGTGCGTGATAAAGTCCCGTCGTTCCAGGCTTGCTCCGCATCTCGGCCATGATTTCGTTTTGACGAGCCTGCGCCGCAGCCCCCGGCCCCAGCGTCAGGAAATAGAGCACCCCCGTACAGAGCACCCCCAGCGTCAGGAACGGGATGAAAATCGTCCCGATATGGACCCCGCACGCCTGCATCGCCACCAGCTGGCTCGTCCGATTCATGTCCAGCAGCGTGTAGAGCGTGGCGAAGAGAAGCGCGATCGGCAGAAGCAGGAGCAACATGCCCGGGAAGAGCGCCTCGTAATACTGCACCACCAGCGAAAAGCGGTCCCGGTTCTGGATGAATTCATCGACCGATCCGAAGAGATCGACGATGAACCGGATCAACAGACAGGCGAAGAGACAGAAGACAAACGCCTTCAGCAGCGAAATAAAAAGGTAGCGAAGGAGAATCTTCAAGGTAGAATCAGGCCCCTATGCGTAGCGAACAACAGGGTTTCCGGTCAATCGTGGAGACGCAACTCCATGAATTGCAAGAGACCGTCCGCGCGGTCGAGGGCAAGATCGGCATCGTCGTCGAAATGGCCGAGGCCGTCGTCGCCGCCCTCCGCGCCGGCCGCAAGATCTTCACCGCCGGCAACGGCGGGAGCGCCGCCGACGCCCTCCACATGGCCGAGGAACTCGTCGGTCGCTACCGGACCAACCGGGCCCCGCTCCCCGCCCTCGCCCTGGTCGCCGACGCCACCGCCCTGACCTGCATCGGCAACGACTTCGGCTTCGACCACATCTTCTCCCGCCAGGTCCAGGCCCTCGGCCAGGAGGGCGACCTCCTCGTCCTCTTCTCCACCAGCGGCAACTCCCAGAACCTCATCGAGGCCGCCGCCGCCGCCCGGGCCAAAGGCGTCAAGATCCTCTCCCTGAGCGGCAAGAGCGGCGGCAAGCTCGCCCCCGTCTCCGATCTCTCCTGGATCGTTCCCAGCCAGAACACCGCCCGGATCCAGGAGCTCCATACCTGGGCCATGCATTGCATCCTGGAATGCGTCGAGGTCTCCTTCCCCGCTGCCTGATCGGTAACTCCCTATCTTCCCATGCGCTCCTTCTTTCTGAACTTCCTCGTTGCCCTCCTCGTCTTCGGCGGCGTCTTTTGGTATTACTACTCCGCCTATCAGGCCGAGATCGCCACCATGGCGGACCGCTATGGGATGAGCGCGCCCAGCGCGGTCGCGACGCCAGTTGATGCCTCCGCGCCTGCCCCGGCTCCCTCTCCCGCCGCCACTGGCGCGCCGACGATCGATACGGGCGCGAAGCCGTAGGCGGTCGCTTTTGCGGGCGGCGTCGTTCGGTCCTGTCCTTTTGGGGCTGCCGCCCCTTTCCCCTGCCCAGACTCGATTAGCCGCGTCTATGGGAGAAGTATTGTGGGAAGATTAGAAAAAGAGAATGCCATCCGCGAAGCGTGCGCGGGTCTATTGCTCGTCCGCCGGAGGCGGACTCGGGAATGCCTGCGCGATGGCGCACATCGTTTCCAGGGGCAACTAATTCGCATGGCCGGGAGGCAAACCCAAGAGCTCGCTCTCCCGCGCCCCGCGTCTTAGCAGAGGCCAGGGGCGCAGCCCCAAAAGGCCCCCAATCCAGCACCCGCGCCCCTCAAACGACCCTCCCCGCCCCCCGTCCCTAGCAAGGTCAAGGCCATTCCCGGGCCTGAAAGCGATTAAATATAAAAAAAACCTTGCGAGAAAAATTCTTTTTAGCATTCTAACCCTTCCCGTTTTAAGGCGGGAAGACTTTACAAAAAAGCTACAGACCAGAGAAAACAGAAGCCATGCCGACCATCAACCAGCTAGTTCGCAAGGGACGTAAAAAGGTCAAGAACAAGACCAAGGCCCCCGCGCTCAAGAACAGCCCCCAGCGCCGTGGCGTCTGCGTGCAGGTCATGACCCGCACCCCCAAGAAGCCGAATTCCGCGCTGCGTAAGGTCGCCAAGGTCCGGCTCACCAACGGCCAGGAAGTCATCGCCTACATCCCGGGCGAAGGCCACAACCTCCAGGAACACTCCATCGTCCTGGTCCGCGGCGGCCGCGTCAAGGATTTGCCCGGCGTCCGTTACCACATCGTCCGCGGCACCCTCGACGCCACCGGCGCCATCGGGCCCAGCAGCACCAACAAGCTGAACCGCAACGTCAGCCGCAGCAAATACGGCGTCAAGAAGCCGAAGCCCGGCGCCGCCGCCGCCCCCGCGAAGAAATAATCGCTTTCCAAACAAGCTTTCACCCAACGAACTAAGGAACTGATATGGCCAGACGTCGCCGCGCCACCAAGCGCCAAACCATCCCCGATGCCAAGTACGAGTCCACCATGGTCACCCGTCTCATCACCACCGTGATGAGCTCCGGCAAGCGCGCCACCGCCGAGAAGATCGTCTACGGCGCCATCGACTCGATCAACGAAGGCAACAAGGACAGCAACCCGCTCGACATCCTCCGCCGCGCCATCGACAACGTGAAGCCGAAGCTCGAGGTCAAGTCCCGCCGCGTCGGCGGCGCCACCTACCAGGTGCCGATGGAAGTCACCCCCGAGCGCCAGCTTTCCCTGGCCATGCGCTGGATCGTCAGCTTCGCCCAGAAGCGCCGCGGCATCTCGATGCTCCGCGCCCTCGCCGCCGAGCTCAAGGACGCCTCCAACGCCCAGGGCAACGCCATCAAGAAGCGGGACGACGTCCACAAGATGGCCCAGGCCAACCGCGCCTTCGCCCACCTCCGTTTCTAAGGAATTGATTTAATAGTCCGCAGGCTCACCTCACACCGCGCTAATCCTAATAGCCCCCACTACCATGTCCGTCGTTGTCGATCCCAAAAAGCTCAGTCCCAATTCCCCGAATCGCCCCTATCCGATGGAGCGTACCCGGAACTTCGGCATCTGCGCCCACATCGACGCCGGCAAGACCACCCTGACCGAGCGGATCCTCTTCTACACCGGCGCCGTCCATAAGATGGGCGAGGTCCACGAGGGCACCACCGTCACCGACTGGATGGAGCAGGAGCGCGAGCGCGGCATCACCATCACCTCCGCCGCCACCACCTGCTTCTGGCCCCAGAAGAAGGAAGACGGCATCGCCAAGGTCTTCGAGGGACAGAAGTTCCGCATCAACATCATCGACACCCCGGGCCACGTCGACTTCACCGCCGAAGTCGAGCGCTCCCTCCGCGTCCTCGACGGCGCGGTCGCCGTCTTCTGCGGCGTCGCCGGCGTCCAGCCCCAGTCGGAGACCGTCTGGCGCCAGGCCACGAAATATGGGGTTCCTCGTATTGCTTTCGTCAACAAGATGGACCGCGTCGGCGCCAACTTCGAGAACGCCGTCAACGAGATGCGCGAAAAGCTCGGCGCCAATGCCTGGCCCGTCCTCGTCCCCCTGGGCAAGGAAGACTATCTCAAGGGCCAGATCGACCTGATCAACCAGAAGGCCGTCCTCTACGCCGACAACGACCGCTTCGGCTCCACCTACGAGATCGTCGAGATCCCCGACGAGCACAAGGAAGCCGCCGCCCAGGGCCTCCGCGACCTCATCGAGGCCGTCGCCGACAAGGACGAAGAAATCGGCGAGCTCTTCCTCTCCGAGAAACAGCCCACCCCCGCCCAGCTCAAGGCCGCCATCCGCCGCCTCGTCATCCTCGGCGAGTTGGTCCCCGTCGTCGGCGGTTCCGCCTTCAAGAACAAGGGCGTCCAGTTCCTGGTCGACGCCGTCGTCGATTACCTCCCCGGCCCCCTCGATCGTCTCCCTGCCAAGGGCCATAACCCGAACGACAACAGCGAAGTTCCCGTTCCGGCGGACGACAACAACAAATTCTGCTCCCTCGCCTTCAAGCTCTGGACCGATCCCTTCGTCGGCAAGCTGGTCTTCTTCCGGGTCTACTCCGGCAAGCTGAACAAGGGCGATACCGTCTACAATCCCCGCTCCAACAAGCGCGAGCGCATCAGCCGCATCGTCCAGATCCAGGCCGATAAGCGCGAGGACATCGATACCGTCTATGCGGGCGACATCGCCGCCCTGGTCGGCGTCAAGAACATCAAGACCGGCGACACCCTCGCCGACGAGGATTACGACGTCCAGCTCGAGCCCCCTTCCTTCCCCGAGCCCGTCATCTCCATGGCCATCGAGCCCAAGACCAAGGGCGACCGCGAGAAGATGGGTGAAGGCCTCGGCCGCCTCATGGAGGAAGATCCCACCTTCTTTGTCTCCACCAACGAGGAAACCGGCCAGACCATCATCGCCGGCATGGGCGAGTTGCACCTCGACATCATCTGCGACCGCCTCAAGCGCGAATTCAACGTCCTGACCAACGCGGGCGCTCCCATGATCGCCTACCGCGAGACCCTCCTCAAGCCCGCCAAGGGTGAGGGGAAGCTCGTCAAGCAGTCGGGCGGACGCGGCCAATACGGCCACGTCATCCTCGAGGTCATCCCCAACGAACGGGGCAAGGGCATCGAGATCGAGAGCAAGGTCGTCGGCGGCAACATCCCGAAGGAATACATCGCCCCTTGTAAGAAAGGCGTCGAAGAGGCCCTCCTGAACGGCGTCGTCAACGGCAGCCCCGTCATCGACGTCATCGTCAACATCCTCGACGGCAGCTACCACGAAGTCGATTCGAACGAACTCGCCTTCAAGATGGCCGCGATCTTCGCCATGAAGAACGCCATGGAAAAGGCCAGCCCGATCCTGCTCGAGCCGATCATGAAGGTCGAGGTCTCCACCCCGGACGAGTTCCAGGGCGACATCCTCGGCGACTTGAACCGCCGCCGCGGCAAGATCATGAACGTCGAGACCAAGGGCAAGAGCTCCAACGTCCACTCCGAGGTCCCGCTCGCCGAAATGTTCGGCTACGTCAATAACATCCGTTCCATGTCCAAGGGCCGTGCCGCCTACTCGATGGAGCCTTCTCACTTCGAGCAGGTCCCCGCGCAGGTGCTCGCCCAGATCAAGGAACAGAAGAAGTAATTCAGAAAGCCAACAGTAACCCAAGCCCTAGAGCAATCAGTCCGTTCTTTATAATCTCAAAAAGGTAATACCATGGCAGCCACCAAAATCCGCATCCGCCTCAAGGGCTTCGACTATCGCCTCCTCGACCGCGCCGCCGTCGAGATCGCCGACACCGCGCGCCGCACCGGCTCCGCCGTCGCCGGCCCCATCCCCCTCCCGACCAAGATCGAGAAGTTCACCGTGAACCGCTCGCCCCACGTCGACAAGAAGAGCATGGACCAGTTCGAGATCCGCACCCACAAGCGCCTGCTCGATATCGTCGAGCCGACCTCCAAGACCGTCGACGAGCTCAAGAAGCTCAACCTGCCCGCAGGCGTCGACATCACGATCAAGATCTGATCGATTCAGTTACAGCGATTCACTCAAGGAACACATGAGCGTAGGAATTTTAGGCAGAAAAGTCGGCATGACCCGCGTCTATGACGAGAAGGGCACCGCCACCACCGTCACCGTCATCCAGGCGACCCCGAACGTCGTCCTCCAGGTCAAGGGCGAGGAGAAGGAAAAGTATAAGGCGATCCAGGTCGGTTTCGACGACCAGAAGGAATCCCGCCTGAGCAAGCCCCTCCAGGGCCACTTCAAGAAGGCCGGCGTCACCACCAAGCGTTTCATCCGCGAGTTCGTCCTGGAAAAGGGCGATGCGGAATACACTGTCGGCAACGAGATCAAGGTCGATCTCTTCAAGGTCGGCCAGACCGTCGACGTCCTCGGCGTCTCCAAGGGCAAGGGCTTCCAGGGCGTCATCAAGCGCCACCACTTCAAAGGTCAGGGCGCCGCTCACGGTTCCAAGACCCATCGCCGCAACGGCGCCGTCGGCCAGCGTTCCACTCCCGGCCGCATCTTCAAGAACATGGGCATGGCGGGCCACATGGGTGACGAGAACAAGACCATGCAGAATCTCCGGATTCTCCAGGTCCGTCCCGATGAGAACACCCTCCTGGTCACCGGATCGGTCCCGGGCGCCAACGGCAACCTCGTGATCGTCCGCACGGCGATCAAGGGCCAGCCCAAGGTCAAGGCGGTCGTCGCCTCCAAGCCGACCAACCCGATGAAGGAATCGAAGAAGAAATAGGCTCATCCCTATTCCACCTAAAGGCACATCATGTCCAAAGCCACCCCCTTAAACCTCGAGCAGGCGAGCAAGCTCCTGCAGGTCGAGCTGATCCCGAACGGCATCGGCACCCAGGCCCTCCACGAGACCATCGTCGCCTACCGCGCGAATCGCCGTTCCGGCACCCGCGGCACCAAGACCAAGGCCACCGTCAACAAGTCCGGCAAGAAGCCCTGGCGCCAGAAGGGCACCGGCCGCGCCCGCGCCGGCTACGCCTCCTCCCCCGTCTGGCGCGGCGGCGGCGTCGTCTTCGGCCCCCAGCCCCACGATTACTCGAAGATCATTCCCCGCAAGGTCAAGGCCCTCGCCTTCAAGAAGGCCCTGAGCGAGCGGGCCAAGGACGAAAGCCTCGTCCTCGTCGACGCCCTCAGCCTGGCCACCACCAAGACCAAGGACCTCGTCACCCTGCTCGAAGGATTCCAGATCGAGGGTTCCGCCCTGATCATCCTCGAAAAGGCCGACCAGAACATCTACCTCGCTTCCCGGAACCACCTCGCCCTCGAGGTCGTCACCGCCGATCAGGTCAACGCCGAGGACCTCCTCCGCTACGACAAGATCATCGTCACCCAGGGCGCGCTCGATAAGATTTCGGCCCGTCTCAAGAATTAAAGAAGTACTGCCATGCGCGATCCCTACGACATCATCAAGACCCCCCGCATCACCGAGAAGGGCACCGCCCTCGCGGAAAAGGGCAACCAATACGTCTTCGAAGTGGCCCGCAACGCCACCAAGATCGAGATCAAGCACGCCGTCCAGCGGATCTTCAGCAAGACCGTTATCAGCGTGAACACCCTCAACGTCCGCGGCAAGCTCAAGCGCACCCGCCTCGGCAAGCTGACCACGACCTCCGCCAAGAAAAAGGCGATCGTCACCCTCAAGGCCGGCGAAAAGCTCGAACTGGTCTAATTAGCAAAACCAGAGCAACCAGAGCACTCCTATGGCTATCAAATCCTTTCGCCCCCTGACCCCTTCGCTGCGCACCACGCAGCTCGACGATTTCTCCGACGTCACGCGGAGCAAGCCCCATCGCGCCCTCACCGAGGCCAAGCGCAAGAAGGGCGGCCGCAATGCCACCGGCCGTCTGACCATGCGCCATCGCGGCGGCGGCCACAAGCAGCGCTACCGGATCGTCGATTTCAAGCGGAACAAGATCGGCGTCGTCGCCGTCGTCGAGTCGATCGAATACGACCCGACCCGCAGCTCCCGCATCGCCCTCCTCGGCTATGCCGACGGCGAGAAGCGCTACATCATCGCCCCCAACGGCCTTGAGGTCGGCGCCAAGGTCGCGAGCGGCCCGGACGTCGAGCCCTCCATCGGCAACGCCCTCCCCATCGACAAGATCCCCCTCGGCGTCGCCGTCCATAACATCGAGATCATCCCCGGTCGCGGCGGCCAGCTCGTCCGCTCCGCCGGCAACAGCGCCACCGTGATGTCGATCGACGCGGGCTACGCCAACATCCGCCTTCCCTCCGGTGAAATCCGCAAGGTCTTCGCCACCTGTTACGCCACCGTCGGCCAGGTCGGAAACCTCGAGAATTTCAACCAGTCGCTCGGCAAGGCCGGTCGCAGCCGCTGGCTCGGCATCCGTCCCACCGTCCGCGGCATGGTCATGAACCCGGTCGATCACCCGAACGGTGGCGGCCAGGGCAAGAGCAAGGGCGGCGGCGGACGCCAGCAGCTCAAGTCCCCGTGGGGTCAATACGCCAAGGGTCTCAAGACCCGCGCGAAGTACAAGCCCAGCGATAAGTTCATCGTCGAGCGCCGCAAGAAGAAGAAGTAGAAGAAATAAGCCAGTCTTAAACCTCTTCTAGAAACCACTCATAAGTAAAAAGCCATGGGACGCAGTCTTAAAAAAGGTCCGTTCATCGACGGTCATCTCATCGAGAAGATCGAAAAGATGGAGAAATCCGCCATCAAGAAGCCGATCAAGACTTGGTCGCGCCGCTCGCTGGTCACCCCCGATTTCGTCGGACACACCTTCCTGGTGCATAACGGCAAGATTTTCAACTCGGTCTTCGTGACCGAAAACATGGTCGGCCACCGCCTCGGGGAATTTTCCCCGACCCGCACCTTCAAGCGGCACGGCAGCCACACCGAGAAGGCGGCGGCGAAGTAAGCCGTCCCAAGCGTCAACCGATTGCGACCGATCCTCCTCGGAAAAGTCAAAATAGGTTGAATTGGCAGCAATTTGCGCTTGCCGGAACATGAATGGTTCCCTACACCATTCAGTCCCGCGAGAGCGGAAAAAAGGCTGGAGCAGGCAAGTTTGGACCACTGCCCTCGGGGTGGGATGCCTGACCAGCGTTTTTTTGTCGGTAGATTTTTTGTCAGTGTCGGTATCGGAGGGGGCTGAAGCCTCTTCCGCAAGTTCTTTGACTGAAGGGGCGAAGCCCGCGAGTCCGTCGGAAACGGGGGACTCGGTTGCCGATCTGCAGGAGCAGATCAAGCAGCTAAGGGAAAGCCTCGCATTGGCCAATGCGGACGCCGAAACCTTTCGGCAGCAATGGCAGGATCTCCGTTTGAGGGACCAGGCGCTCGGCATCGACGCGCTGACGGTCGACGAAAAGCGGTTGCAGGACCGGGTGGTGGAGGCAATTAAAGAGCTCTACCAGACCGAGCAGGAACGACGGACCGCCGTCATCCGCCTCCAGCAGCTGCTCGACGCCGGCCGGGAAGTCCTCAAGGGAGCGGATGTCGATCCGCAACGGCGGGCCGACTACGAGATCGCCGTCCGTGGCGCCCAGGCCTTCCTGGACGCGCGCGGCAAACCGGACATCCCGGTGGCGGCCTCGCTCGACGACGGTCAGATCGTCCATGTGAATGGCGAGCTGAACGCGGTGATCCTGAACGTGGGCGCCACCCTCGGCGCCAAGCCGGGGATGCCCTTCCGGGTCCTGCGGGACGATCAGTTGATCGGAGAGATCAAGATCCTCCAGGTCCGGGAGACGGTCAGCGCGGCAGTGGTCGATTCGGTCAAGGCAGGAACAGATTTGAAAGTAGGCGACCGGATCGCGGTCGAGGCGGAAAAATAGCCGCCCCGATCGATTCGGTCAAAAGTGAACGCGGTGTTCGAAAACAGTTTGAAATAGGTTTGAAACCAGGTCGCAAAATCGACCGAAAGAAAGTTTATGGAAGAAAAAATAGCTGCAAAGGCAGTGACGAAATTTGTGCGTATGTCGGCGTTTAAGGCGCGCGAGGTGACGCGGGCAATCCAGGGCCTCCGTGCCGTGGACGCCCTCGAGCGTCTGGAGTTCTACCCCAAGAAGGCCGCCCGCTTCATCTTCAAGACCCTCCATTCCGCCGTCGCCAACGCCGAGAACAACAGCAACCTCCGCCGCGAAGACCTCATCGTGAAGGAAGCCACCGTCGGCGAAGGCCCGACCCTCAAGCGCTTCCAGCCCAAGGCCCGCGGCAGCGCCGGCCCCATCCGCAAGCGGACGAGCCATGTCCGCATCATTCTCACCGAGGCGGAAGCACCCGCCGAAACCCCGGTCAAAAAGGCCCGGGTGAAGAAAAGCAAAAGCACCGAAACCGCTGCCTCCGCCAGCGTCGAAACCAAATAAGTTATGGGTCAGAAAGTTAATCCGATCGGCTTCCGCGTCGCCGTCAACCGCAACTGGCGGTCGATCTGGTACGCCGGCAAGAAAGATTTCCCGGTCTACGTCGTCGAAGACTACCGCATCCGCCGCTTTGTTAAAAAGAAGCTTGAGCAGGCCGCCGTCTCCAAGATCGTCATCGAGCGCGCCGGCAACCGCGTCCGGGTCAACATCCACACCGCCCGTCCGGGCCTCGTGATCGGCCGCAAGGCCGCCGAGCTCGACAAGCTGAAGGAAGAGATCCGCGCCTTCACCAACAAGGACCGCGAGATCCTCATCGACGTCAAGGAAGTCAAGAACCCCGAGCTCGACGCCCAGCTCGTCGCCGAGAACATCGCCCTCCAGATCGAGCGCCGTATTTCCCATCGCCGCGCGATGAAGAAGGCCGTCCAGCTCACCATGGACATGGGCGCCCTCGGCATCCGCGTCCGCGCCGCCGGCCGCCTCGGCGGATCGGAAATCGCCCGCACCGAGCGTTACCTCGAAGGCAAGGTTCCCCTCCACACCCTCCGCGCCGACGTCGACTACGGCTTCACCGAAGCCAACACCCTCGCCGGCAAGATCGGCATCAAGGTCTGGATCTGCCGCAAGGAAGAGGCCGCCCTGGCTGTCTAAAGTAGAGCTATCTAACACGAGTTCCCCATGCCCCTCCTCCCCAAACGAGTCAAATACCGGAAAACCCAGCGCGGCAGCCGCAAAGGCGTCGCCACCCGGAACATCAGCATCGATTTCGGCAACTTCGCCCTCCAGACCCTGGAGCGCGCCTGGATCACCAACATCCAGATCGAGGCCTGCCGCGTCGCCATCACCCGCAACATGAAGCGGAAAGGCAAGCTGTGGACCCGCGTTTTCCCCGACAAGTCGGTCACCGCCCGCCCCCCCGAGACCCGAATGGGTAAGGGAAAAGGCCAGCCCGAGTATTGGGTTGCCGTCATCAAGCCCGGCAACATCCTCTTCGAACTCGACGGCGTCACCGAGCCGATCGCCAAGGAATCGCTGCGGCTCGCCGCCTCGAAGCTCCCGATCCGCACCCGCTTCATCACCCGCGCCGGCAAAGTCGGCGTTTAATAGAGATCGCGTATGAGCAAGACCTCCCAGATCATCACCGAAATCCGCAACCTCTCCGACGCCGAGCTCGTGTCGAAGAAGAAGGATTCCCGCCAGGAAATCTTCAACCTGCGCCTCCAGCAGCAGACCGGCGCCCTCGAGAAGCCCAGCCGCCTCAAGGAGCTCAAGCGCCAGATCGCCCGCGTCGAGACCGTCGCCAGCCAGCGCCGCCTCGGCATCAAGGTCGAGGCCAAGGCCGCGCCCGCTCCCAAGGCCGCCAAAAAGGCCAAAGCCGCTTAATCCGGCTCCAACAAGCAATTCGCAAAAATAATATGAGCATCGCAGTCACCG
>Ga0302314_10001852_pt1 | contig 39448 bp, 36 predicted proteins | sample III_Palsa_N2_3_FD_200533 | JGI IMG/M metagenome (GOLD analysis project Ga0302314, IMG submission 200533) | Peat permafrost microbial communities from Stordalen Mire near Abisko, Sweden - III_Palsa_N2_3 | ecosystem: Environmental > Terrestrial > Soil > Palsa > Peat permafrost | place: Sweden... | reverse complement strand
AAAGGCCCTGACGCCAAGACCGCCGAGGCCAAGCCGGCGCTGAACCGGCCGGATCCCGCGCCGGTCAGCGGCGTCGTGAAGATGCAGGCCGAGATGTCGGCGGGCCAGGTGGTGCTGCGCTTCCCCTGGAAGTCGGCCCTGGGGGCTGCGGTGTTCCGCCGGGGCGACGCGGTCTGGGTGGTGTTCGACGCCGCCGCGAAGATGGACCTGTCCGCCGCACCGCACGGCTTCCGCCAGGCGACCGGTTTCCAGGCGGTGCAGGGGGCTGACTATTCGGCCGTCCGGATCGCCTCGCCGCCGGATGTCGCGGTGTCGGCCAAGGCGGAAGGGGCGCTGTGGATCGTTACGCTCGCGCCCAACACCGCCCAGGCCACCGACGCTATCAAGGTGACCCGCGACTCGGCTTCCGCCACCCCGGGGCTGACGGCCACCGTGGCCGGGGCCACCAAGATCATCTGGCTGAACGACCCCGCCGTCGGTGACCGCCTCGGCGCCGTCACCGCCCTGGCGCCCGACAAGGGTCTGGCGGCGCGGCATAGCTTTGTCGACCTGACCCTACTGCCCACCGCCCAAGGCCTGGCGATCGAGCCCGCCGAAGACGACCTGATCGTCAGCACCGATGGCGATCTGGTCAGTATCGGCCGACCCAAGGGGCTGGCGCTGTCGGCGGCCTCGGCCCACGCCATGGCGGCCGACCAGGGCCCCGACATTCCGCAGGCCACCTCGCGGCCGGGCCTGATCGACTTCGACAACTGGTCCAGGATCAGCGACGGCGGCTTTAACACCCGCTACGACGCCCTGCAGGCGGCCGCCGCGGCGGAGGAGACCGGCGGCAAGGACGAGTCCGTCAAGGCGCGCATGGGCCTAGCCCGGTTCCTGATCGGCTCGGAGCTGTCGTTCGAGGGCATCGGCGTGCTCAACATGGTCGCCCGGGCGCACCAGAACATGCTGGGGGACGCGGAGTTTCGCGGCCTGCGCGGCGCGGCCAGGGTGATGGCCGGCCGCTACAAGGAGGCGTCAGCGGACCTGTCGTCGCCGGCGGTGGCGGACGATCCGGCCTGCTCGCTCTGGCGCGGCTATATCGCCGCCCAGCTCGGCCAGTGGGCCGAGGCGCGCGCCCAGTTCGCCCAGGGCGCGCCGGCCCTCTATCAGTTCTCCGACAAGTGGCGGGCCAGGTTCGCGCGGGGGGACGCCGAGGCGGCGACCAAGCTGGCGCAATACCCGGCGGCCGAAGCCTCCATCGACACCGCGCTCCAGGCCAATGTCGATCCGGTCGAGCAGATGACCACCCGCCTGACCCAGGCCGAACTGTTCGAAGCCGAGGGCCAGAAGGACAGGGCGCTGCATGTATTCCAGGCGCTGCAGGGCGCCCGGGAGGAATGGCTGGCCGCGCCGGCGATGCTGCACGCCACCGAACTGCAGCTGGCCCAGGGCCAGATAACCCCGACTCAGGCGGCCGACGTCTATGACGGCCTGCGCTATCGCTGGCGCGGCGACGCCACCGAGCTGGACACCATCCGCGCGCTTGGCCAGATCTACCTGAACCTGGGCCGGTATCGCGAGGCGCTTCTGGCGCTGCGGTCCGCCGGCCAGCGGCTGCCGGACCTGCCCGAGTCCGTGCAGCTTCAGGCCGACCTCAACAACGCCTTCAAGTCCCTGTTCCTGGAAGGGCAGGCCGACGGCCTGCAGCCGATCCAGGCGCTCGCCCTGTTCTATGATTTCAAGGAACTGACGCCGATCGGCGCCGACGGCGACCTGATGGTGCGCCGGCTGGCCCGGCGGCTGGTGGATGTGGACCTGCTGAGCCAGGCGGCCGAGCTGCTCAAGTATCAGGCCGACAACCGGCTGGACGGGGTGCCGCGCGCGGAGGTCGCCACCGACCTGGCCATGATCGACCTGATGGACCGCCGGCCTGAGGATGCGCTGCAGGCGATCAATTCCTCGCGCACCACCCTGCTGCCCAATTCCCTGAACACCCAGCGACGCGCGATCGAATCCCGCGCCTGGCTGCAGCTTGGCCAATACGACCACGCCCTGGAGATCATCCAGGCCGACAAGGGCGGCGACAGCGACGCCATCCGCGCCGAGGTGGGCTGGAAGAAGCACGACTGGGCCGGCGCTGGCGGTCTGTTCGAGAAGATGCTGGGCGATCGCTGGAAGACCGCCACCCCGCTGGCCCAGGATGAAGAGGCCAAGTTGCTGCGCGCGGCGGTCTGTTTCAGCCTGGCCGGAGACGAAGGCAGCCTGGGGCGCCTGCGCGGCCATTTCCAGGGTTTCGTCGACAAGTCCAGCGCCCCAGACGCGCTGCGGGTGGCCCTGTCCGGCGCCTCTACGGTCCAGCTGACCTCAACCGACTTCACCCGCGCGGCGGCCGAGAACGACAGCTTCGCCGGCTGGGTGCAGGCCATGAAGCAGCGCTTCCGCGACCATCCCGCGCCGGTCAGCGATGGCGCGCGGCCCGCGCTGGCGTCGGCAGGGGGCGGGACGGCCAAGGGCTAGCTCCCTCTATCGCCAACCGTAATTGAAACTGATCGAGATCCGCTCGCCCTTGCCGGCGACCACCTCGTGCCGCAGCCAGCTTTCCCACATCACCACATCGCCGGCCTGGGGATGGACGTAGATGAAGGTCTTCAGGGTCTCCGGCGCGTCCGTGCGGCGGGGCGGGGCGGCCATCATCCGGTCCAGGCGCGGATCCTCCAGCTTCAGCGCGCCGGCGCCCGGCGGGGTCGCCACATAGACCGTGCCGGAAAGGACGCTGTGTGGGTGCACGTGGCCGGAATGGGCCGCGCCGGGCTTGAGGGCATTGACCCACAGACTGTCCAGCCGCAGCCGTCCGCCGCCAAGCTCGAAGGCCAGGGAATGGGCGAAGGAGCCAGCGTGCTTGTCCAGCTTGGTCTTCAGCGCCCCAAAGACGCTTGCCCGGGTCGGCAGGTCGTTCAGGGAGGCATAGGAGGTGTAGCCGCCATAGGCGTTGGCGCGGCACCAGGCCTTGCCAGCCTCGTCCTCGGCCGCCAGCATCCGGCAGGCCTCCGTCAGTTCGGCGTTGAAGGTCTCAAACCCCTTGTCCTTGGCCAGGGAGGCTTCGTAGAGCGGGGTGGTGAACAGGGTGCGCAGCGACATCCCTGGCGAATACCCCAGTCGCCGCGGCCCGTCATCCGACAAGCCCTTGATTGAAGGCCGGCGGCTGCGCCTATATGCCGACAGCCGGCCGATCTGATCGACCGCTCCGGAGACCCAAAGATGTCGACAGCCCCGCGATCCCTGCATCGCCTGATCACTGTTCTGGGGGCTGCATTGCTGATGGCGAGCTGTTCGCTGCTGCCGCAGAAGCACCCCATCGACAAGGACAAGCTGGAGGCGGCCATCGACGCCGATATGGGCGGCGCCAACACCTGTGTGGTGCTGCTCGACGCCAAGACCGGCGCCAGCCTCTATCAGTACGGCTCGCCCCAGGAATGCATGACGCCCCTGCCGCCCTGCGGAACCTTTGAGGTTCCCCTGGCGCTGATCGGCCTCGACAGCGGCGTCATCACCCCGCAGACGGTGACCAAATGGGACCAGACGCCCCAGCCGGTGAAGGCCTGGGAGACCGACGCCGACGTCACCAAGGCCTTCCACGACGACATCCAGTGGTGGTGGGGCGACCTGGCCTCCACGATCGGTCATGACCCGCTGTCCGACGCCCTGCACCGGTTCGACTATGGCGATAAGTCCGCCGACGGCCCGGCTAAGTCCTTCTGGATGGGCCTGCCCAACGGCGGCGCCCTCGACATCACCACCGATCAGCAGGCGAGGTTCTTCAAGCGGTTCTACGCCGGCCAGCTGGGCCTGGAGCCGGCGACCACCCAGGTCGTGCAGCAGCTTCTGGTGCGCGAAGTGCGGGACGACAGCCGCACCGGCCGCGCCACCTTCAGCGCCGCCGAAGGCGCCTGCCCCAGCAACGCCGACGGCTCAAACACCGTCGGCTGGGCGGCGGGCCGGCTGGAGACCAAGGACCACGACGTGATCTTCGCCGCCTCGGTCAACGCCGCCAACGCCCCGCCGGGAGTGGAAATCCGCGACAAGCTGCGGGACATCTTCGCCAGCGGCGGCCTGTGGCCGAGCGCGGGGTAGGGCGCTCGCGCCGGCAGGTCGAACGCGGGCTTTGACCGCCGCCCATCGCATGCTAACCCGCGATCCCCTCATGCTTCGGCTTTCGGGGGCCCGTAGCTCAATTGGTTAGAGCCGGCCGCTCATAACGGTCTGGTTGCTGGTTCGAGTCCAGCCGGGCCTACCACCCTGCCGCTAGTCGCAACTTTTCAGCGGTGACTTCCGCGCCGCAGAATCCACCCGCCTCAATCGAGGCGGGTGCTTGCTGGACGCGACCCCAGACTGTAACAAGGTATCGAATAAGAGCGACGTTGCTGATGGAGTTGGCAAGGTCTTGGGATGGGCTCGCACAATGACCGACGCACGCGAAACGATGGCGCACGCCGAACCGAACGCATCACCGTCAAACCGCAAACCCTGGTCGGCGCCGCTGATGATCGCCTCGACCGTCAGCAAAGACACGTCCTTCAAGTCCAGCAATGTCTCCGCCGACTATACGGCCAGCGGCAATCCCTACTCCTGACATCTAACGTCTGATTGGCCGCATCCGCGCGCCGAAAGGCAAAAGCATGAGCGGCGTTTGCGGCCTCGTTCGCTTCGACGGCGGCGCGGTATCGCTCGCCGAACTTCAGCGTCAGACCAGGGCGATGGCCCACCTGGGCCCCGACAAGGTCGAGCATTGGGTCGACGGCTCATTGGGGCTAGCCGCGCTGCTGATGCGGGTGACCCACGAGGACGCCTTCGACCAACAGCCGCTCTATGACGCCGACACCGGCCTGACCCTGGTAAGCGACGCGCGGATCGACAATCGCGAAGAGGTCGCCGACCTGCTCGGGATCGGGGCCGATGCTCTGGCGACAATGCCCGACAGCGCGGTGATTTTCGCCGCCTACCAGGCCTGGGGCGCGGCCTGTGCGGAGCGGCTGGTCGGCGACTTCGTCTTTGTCGCCTGGGACGCCAAGGCCCGCACCCTAACCCTGGTGCGCGACCAGGTCGGCCAGCGGCATCTGTTCTTCCACAAGGGCGACGGCTTCCTGGCCTTCGCCACCGAGAAGAACGGGCTGTGGGCGCTGCCCGACGTATCCCGCGTGCTGCCCGACATCAAGATCGCCAAGCGGCTGATGGGTGAGGCCTTGCGCGGCCGCCGGCCCTTTGATCCAGCGCCTCCCGACGGCATGGCCTATGTGCCGGGCGGCTGCATCGTCACCGTGGCCGCCGACGGCGCCGTCGCCCTGCGCCGCTATTGGGAGGCCCACGCGGGGCCCGAGCATCAGAACAAGGACGAGGCCTATTACATCGAGGCCTATCGCCGGGTGCTGGGCGAGGCGGTGGCCTGTCGCCTGCGCCGGGCGACGCGGCCGGCGGGACTGTTGATGAGTGGTGGCCTGGACTCCAGCGCTATCAGCGGCCTGGCTGGCCCCGTCGTCACCGCCCAGGGGCGCAAACTTATCGCCGTCTCCTCGGTCATGCCCGAAGGCCATAAGCGGGTGACAGACGATGCGCGGGAATGGGTCGAGGCCTCCCGGCGGGTCATGCCACATCTGGACGTCCGCTATGTGACCAGCGAGGGGCTCGACATCTTCGCCGGCATGGAAGCCTCCTACCTGGCCACCGGCGACGGGCACGGCATCAACCACTACCTCAACCACGCCATGTATGCGGTGATCGCCAAAGGCGGCGCCCGGATCGCCATGGACGGCTATGGCGGCGACTACACCCTCAACCCCCAGGGCCAGAAATTCTTCGTCTGGCTGCTGAGCACCGGCCGCTGGGGTCTGTTCATCAAGGAATGGGGCGCGCGGCGCCGGTTCCTGGAAACGTCGCACTGGGGCCTGTTCAAATACGCCGTCCTGCGCCACGCGGCGGCGCCCGCCTGGCGGCTGTGGAGCGGCTTGCGCATCGGCCTGAGTCCGTCCGAGCCCCGAGGGCCGCTGACCAGGAGCTTCATGAAAGAGGCTGCCGGCCTAGGAATCCGACCCCGCAAGCGGCCCAAGGTCGGGCCGATCTCCCATCTGAAGTTCATCCTGGACTCGCTCAGCAGCGCTTCGCACATGGGCGGCTCGATCACGGCGGCGGTTCAGGGGCTGGAGTTCACCCAGCCGTTTCACGACAAGCGCGTCATCGAGCTGGCCCTGGCCGTCCCGCCGGAACTGTTCATGAAGAACGGCCGCGAACGCCACCTGTCGCGGGAGGCCTTCAAGGACCTCTATCCGCCCGAGCTGCAGACCCGCAAACCCGGCAACGACACCATCGGCCCTGATCTGATGATGATGGCTAGACGCATCAAGCCTCAGGCCCTGGCCGAGATCGAGCGGATGGAAGCGGCCGGCAAGCTGAATCGCTACTTCGACTTCAAACGCATGCGCGAGATGATCGAGGGTTCGCCAGGCAGGCGGCCGACGCCGGCGACGACCCAGCGGGCGCTGACGGCCCTGCTGCGGGCGCGATACATCGAGTGGTTCCGAGGCGATAATCGCTGACGGCTTCGATGTGGCGCCTGCGGACGCCGGGCGCTCAGTCCGTCGGCGGACGGTATTCGAATTCGATCAGATAGACCTTCTCGCCGGGACCGTGCTTGGCGACCTTCAACAGGTCGACCACCCCCTCGAACCCTGAGCGCCGCGCCAGGGACGGGGTGATGTCGGAAAGCTCGATCTGGCGCATGGAGGTGATCTCGATGACCCCGCTGGGATCCATCTGGTAGACCCCGCCGACCTTCACCTGCGGCCTTTGCCAGATGCGGATGGTGCAGGTGACCTCGCCGGCCATGATCGGCGCCCGCAGCCGCTTGGTGAAGCTGATCCCCATGGGTCCTCGCTGAACTGAAGCCGCGGCCAGACTAAAGCACGCCGCGCACGCTGCTCAACTCGGGAAACAGGCTCTTCTCCAGAACCTTGGCCAGGTAGCCGACTCCGGCCGAGCCGCCGGTGCCGCGTTTGAAGCCGATGATGCGCTCGACGATCTTCAGGTGGCCAAAGCGCCAGAGCTGCAGGTGGTGCTCCACGTCGGTCAGCTTTTCGGCCAGCTCATAAAGGTCCCAGTAGCGGTCGACGTCGCCATAGACCTGCGCCCAGCAGGCCTCCACGCCCGGATCGGCCAGGTAGGGCGTGGCGACATCGCGGTTCAGCACCGCCGCCGGCACGGGCAGGCCCCGGCGCGCCAGCAGCCGCAGGGCTTCGTCGTAAAGGCTGGGCCGGCCCAGTTCGTCCCGCAGCCGCTGGGCGTCGGCGGGAATGTCGGTGTGGATGTCGACCATGGCCAGGTCACGCTGGCCCAGGGTGAATTCCAGCACCCGATATTGTAGCGACTGGAAGCCGGAACTCGTCCCCAGGTGTTCCCGCAGGCGGCGATAGTCCGGGGGCGTCAGGGTCGACAGCACATCCCAGGACTGGATCATCTGACTTATGGCGCGCACCGTGCGCGCCAGCATCTTGATCGCCTGGGGTGCGTGGTCGGCGGCGATGGCCCGGCGCGCGCCGTCCAACTCGTGCAGGCAGAGTTTGAGCCACAGCTCGGCGGCTTGGTGGATGACGATGAACAGCAGTTCGTCATGCTCGTCCGACAGCGGCGCCTGGCTGGCCAGCAGGGTGTCGAGCTTCAGATAGCCGCCATAGGTGAGGTCTTTGTCAGTCATGTCGCCAAGCGTCCCGTTGCGCGCCCTAGGTAGCCGATCCCGGTCAGGGCTTCCCGTCAATTCGCGACGCGGGCGCGCGATCACCGGTCAAGCCGGCCTATCGAGCCAGCCTATGGCCAGGCTCAAGTATTCCTATGGATCGGCTTTGCCGTAGGTGCGTTCTTCAGGCTGCCGTATCCCTCTGCCGGAGCCTCCGCCATGACCCAGTCCGCCAAAGACACGCCCTTCCTGAGCGATGTGAAGACTCTGCGCGAGCGCGCGCGCCTGCACCTCGAGGATGGGGCGGTGACGTCCAGCTATGGCGGCGACGTCGCCAAGACCATCGAGATTCTGCAAAGCGTGCTGGCCACCGAACTGGTCTGTGTACTGCGCTACACCCAGCATTCTATCGTCGCCTCCGGCATCTCCAGCCAGGGCGTAAAGGCGGAATTCGCCGAGCACGCCAAGGAAGAACAGCAACACGCCATGCAGGTGGCCGAGCGCATCACCCAGCTGGGCGGCGTGCCGGACTTCAACCCGTCAGGCCTGCTCAGCAAGTCCGCCTCGCAGTTCGCGCCGGGCAAGGACCTAGTGGACATGATCAAGGAAAACCTGATCGCCGAACGGATCGCGGTGGAGCACTACAGCGAACTGATCCGCTACTTCGCCGACCACGATCCGACCACCCGGGTGATGATCGAGGGCATCCTGGCGGTGGAAGAAGAACACGCCGACGACATGCACGATCTTCTGGTCGCCCATCAGGGCAAGCCGATGCTGCCGAACACCTGACCCTTGCCTTCCCAGGCACAAAGCCTGGGGACGGGCGAGGATTATTTCACCGGCGCGAACGCCGCCTTGGCGGCCGTCGTGGCTTCCAGTGACGGGATATAGGTCGGCGGCTTGCGGGCGTGGGACGCCTGCTCATAGGCGTATCCCAGCGCCAGCAATCGCGCCTCGCTCCAGGCCGGACCGATGAAGGAAAGACCCACGGGCAGGCCGTCGACCTGGCCCATGGGCACGGTGAGGTGCGGATAGCCGGAGACGGCGGCCAGGGTGGAGGATCGCCCGCCCACGTGGTCGCCGGTCGCCAAGTCTATTCGCGCGGACGGCCCGTAGGAGGGCGAGATCAGGGCGTCCAGATGGTTGTCCGCGATCAGCTTGTCGATGCCCTCGGGCCCCGCCATCCGGCGGCCATCGGCGCGGGCGGCAAGATAGGCCGGATCGTCCAGCCCCTTTGCCTGCTCGGCCTGTTCGAAGATGTCCTGGCCAAACAGCGCCAGTTCGCGGGGTGTCGCCGTGTTGAAGGCGATCACATCGGCCAGGGTGCGGGTTTTCACCGTGTCGGGGGTTGTGGCCAGGTAGGCGTTGAGGTCGGCCTTCAGCTCCGTGTTCAGAACCACCAATTCCTTGTCGCCCAGCTCGGACGGCGGCTTGTAGTCCTTGATCTCGACGATCACCGCGCCTCGGGCTTTCAGCACCGCCAGCGCCTTGTCGAACACCGCGTCCACGTCGGTGGAGAGCCCCGTCGCATAGCGGAGCACGCCCAGCCGCTTGCCCTTCAGGTCGGCCGTGGCCAGTCCCGCCGAATAGTCCGCGCGATGGGCGTCGGCGTCCTTGGTTGCCGGGTCGGCCGGATCAGAGCCCGCCATGGCGGTGAGCAACAGGGCCGCGTCCTCGACATCGCGGGTCATGGGGCCGGCCGTGTCCTGGCTGTGGGAGATCGGTACGATGTGAGTCCGCGACACCAGGCCCACCGTGGGCTTCAAACCCACCAGGCCATTGATCGAGGACGGGCAGGTGACGGAGCCATCGGTCTCGGTGCCGACCCCGGCGGCTGCCAGGGAGGCGGCGATGGCCGTGCCGGTCCCGGCCGACGAGCCGCAGGCGCCGCGATCCAGCACATAGGGGTTCTTCACCAGGCCGCCGATGGCCGACCAGCCGCTGATCGACTGGCTGGAGCGGATGTTGGCCCATTCCGACAGGTTGGTCTTGCCGATGATGATCGCGCCGGCGTCCTTGAGCCGCCTGGCGACCGGCGCGTCCCTGTGGGTGATGTTGTCCTTCAGGGCCAGCGAGCCGGCGGTGGTCGCGGTTCCGTCGTCGGTCTCGATATTGTCCTTCACCAGCAGCGGAATGCCTTCCAGCGGTCCGCGAACCTGATGGCGGCGGCGGGCGGCGTCGCTGCGGCGAGCGTCCGCCAGGGCGCGGGGATTGAGGGCGATCACGCTGTGCAGGCGCGGTCCGGCCCTGTCGATGGCGCGGATCCGGGCGAGATAGGCGCGCACCAGCGCTTCCGACGTGACCCGGCCGGCCTGGAGATCGGCCTGCAGTTGGCTGATGGAGCGTTCCGCCACCGGGTAGGGCGCGGCGGCGTCAGTCTGCCCGCCAAGCAGCGCCGGCGCGGCCAGGACCACCGCCAGAGCCAGGCCCGCCTTGTCATTGGATTTGTGCATGTCGCCTCCCGCCGGGAGGCTCGCACGTCGGGGATCAGACCCGCAAGGGCCGCGGCGCGCCTTTAGAGACGGACGGGCGTCCCGCGACCCGATCGGCGGTGGCGCGGACGGCGGCGTAGCATTCGCAGGCGCGGGCCTCCATGCCCTTGCGGTCGGTGATCTCGATGTAGCGGCGCCCCTGGCGGATCAGGCCGGCGGTAGTCAGGTCGCGCAGGGCCTGGGTGACGGTCGTGCGCTGCACCCCCACCATGGTCGCCAGATATTGCTGGGTCAGCTCCACCACATCGCGGTCGGTGCGGTCCTGGGAGGCCAGCAGCCAGCGGCACAGCCGCTGCTCCACCCCATGCAGGGCGTTGCAGGCGACGGACTGGTGGGCCTGAGCGAGATTGATCTGGGCATGGCGCAGCAGCAGGGTGCGCAGGGCCGCGCTTTCCTCCGAGATCTGCCGAAGGCGGGCCGCCGGCATCACCAGCGCGGTTCCGGGAATCTGGGTCAGGGTGCGGTTGACGGACAGCGAGGCGCCGAGGGCGGCCAGGATGCCGACCGCGCTTTCGTTGCCGACCGTGTCGGTCTCAACCGTGCGGCCATCCTCCATCACCATCATCACCGACAGCACCGCGGTGTTCGGGAAATAGACCCTGTCCGCCGGCTGCTCGGGCTCAAACAAGACATCGCCGGAGGCCAGGCTGACCAGCTTGAGATGCGGTTCGAGCGCTTCGCGATCACTTGGCGAGATCGCGTTCAGGACATGGTTTCTGACTTCCAACGCTAAATCATTCCTCTAATGCACACGTCTTTTCCGCTGATCTGTCTGAGCAATAGGAACGCGTCGCCGAAATCATCGTTTCTTCTGATACATAATAACCTCGATCATCTTGGATGCCCTGATGACCTGGATTGTTCTCCGCCACGCGTTCGACCAACCCTTTCAGGTAGGGGTCGTCGATGGCGAGGTGACGGCCAGGTCGGAAGAGGCGCCGGTCGAGCTGGTCTTTACCGCCGCCTCCGCGCGCGCGACGGCCGAGCGCCTCCTTCAAGCGGTGGAACAGGTTGAATCCGAAAAGAACGCGTCGCCACCGGCGAAACGCCCCCCGAAACCGGCTTAGCAAAAAGATTTGCGGATAACTGTCGGCTATCCGACATCCGCGATGATTAGCTGAGCGGTAGAACAGGCCACGTCGGTGATCGGGTGTGGCTTGTGAAAATCTTTGCTCTGTACGTGGAAGACGACCGGTACAGCGTCCCGACACTGTTGACCGTCGAATTGCGGGACGATGCCAGCGCGATGGCGCACGCGTCCGAGCTACTGGCGAGTTCGCCCCACTACCTATCGATCGAGATCTGGGACGCGGACCGCCGCGTCGGTAAGGCGCGCGGCCCCAAGGGCTGACAGGCGTCTAGGCCGGAACGACCAGGGGCGGCGGCGAGGTTGCGCGCAGGAAATAGGGCGCCGGCGCGGGCCTGGGCGCGGACAGGCGCGGCGAAGGCAGGCGGCTGGCGACATAGCGCCAGAGCTCACTCATTTCCTCGGCGGCTCTGCAGTCGGCGTCCATCTCCTGCACCGAAAGGCCGCGCGCGAACGAGGTTTGATAGATCTGCCGCTGGCGCAGGCCCACGGGGGCGATCGGCAGGCCGTATTCAAGCAACAGGTCGATCGCCTCGCCGACGATCGCCGGCTCCTGGTTCGCCCGTTGCACCGGCGCCTGGTTGAGCACGAAGGCCGCCTGCAGGCCGAGCGGCTTCAGCGCCTTGACGGTCATGGCGATGGCTCGCAGATCGACCGCCGTCGGCCGCACCACCACCAGCGTCAGGTCGGCCGCCTTGGCGGCGTCGATGGAGTCTTCAAGCGACGACGAGCGGGTGTCGAAGACCAACAGGTCGACCCCGGCGCTCTCGGCGGCGTAGCGGGTAGGGTGGGCGGCGCTGGCCTTGACCCCGATGACGGGGGGCGTGGGACTGAGGCGCGACCTGGACCAGTCCAGCAGCGATCCCTGCGGGTCGCAGTCGGCGATCAGGGTCTTGCGACCCTCGCGACAGGCGGCCACGGCCATGTTGGCGGAGACCAGCGACTTGCCGGTCCCACCTTTTTGCGCAACCACGGCGACGACGTTCATCATCAATAAGCCGCCCATAAGAAACTTCGGCGCGGTACACGCCCTAAGCCGACCCCGAACTGTAGGTCTATAGTGTCAATCCGTCCAACCAGTACATGGAGCGGTTGTTCAAGCTGTATCGAATTAAAGCTCTGGGCGTAAATTAAGCATCGGGCCTGACGATGAAAACGGCGCCGTCCGGAAGATAGCCTGGGTCAACTTGTCGCTCTATTTCCGGACTTGTTTGGCGTTCGCCTCGGCTTTCGGTTGAGGGCGGGGGTCGCTAGAGCAGAGTCTGGACGCGGTCGGCCGGGCGACACAGGGCCACGCCCTTTGGCGTCACCACGATCGGCCGTTCGACCAGGATGGGATGGGCGACCATCGCGGCCAGGATAGCCTCGTCGGTGGCGGCCGGGTCGGTCAGCCCGAGCTCCTCCGCGGGCGTGCCGCGCACCCGCAGGATATCGCGGGGCGTCAGTTTCATCGCCGCCAGCAGGCCCTTGAGCTGGTCGATCGTCCACCCGACCTTGAGATATTCCACTACCTTCGGCTTGGCGCCCGCCTCGGTCAAAGCGGCCAGGACATTGCGCGAGGTGCCGCAGTTGGGGTTGTGGAAGAGGGTCACGGGGGCGTCGGCCATGGCCTTGTCCTTACAGGTGTTCTTGCGGGGGTCGGACGCCTCGGATACATCCCAAAGCCGCCAGGAGGTAGTGGTTATCTCCGTATCCCAGGGGCTGGCGTGGAACCGGTTCTCATCTCGGCCCTGGTGGTGGCGATCGCGGAAATCGGCGATCAGACCCAGCTTTTGGCCATCTTCCTGGCCAGCCGCTTTCGCAAGCCCTGGCCGATCATCGCCGGCATCCTGGCGGCCACCATCGCCAACCACCTGCTGGCGGCCACGGTGGGCTATCTCATCTCGGGATTCCTGAAGGGCGCCTGGGTTCAATATCTCATCGCCGCCTCCTTCATCGCCACCGCGATCTGGGCGCTATTCCCGGACAAGGAGGACGACAGCGCGGCCGAGGCCAGCCACATGGGCGTCTTCCTGACCACGGTAGTGGCCTTCTTCCTGGTGGAGATGGGGGACAAGACCCAGATCGCCGCCATCTCCCTGGCGGCGCGGTTCCATAGCATCATCCCCGTCGCCGCCGGCACGACCCTGGGCATGATGGTCGCCAACATCCCGGCGGTCTTTCTGGGCGAGCGCGTGATGCGGGTCGTGCCGTTGCGCTATGTGCGGATCGGCGCCGCGGCGGTCTTTGTGGCGCTGGGGGTGTGGACCTTCGTCGTCGCGCTGCGGGGGTAGGGCCTGCAAGCTGCGACCGCCAATCCCGGCGGGACGGGCCACCAGCGCGTCGGACAAAACAATGAGACTAACTTTTTCGCGCAAAAGTAGTTGAATTATACCAAGGGTTGCGGTACCGATTTTGGCGGCTAATTCGCTGGTTGAGGTGCGAGGATGGACACATCGTCCGAACGAGGCACTGCACTAATTATCTTGGCGTTCGGGCTTGTTGTTGTTGTGGCGGGGCCGGTGCTCCTCTGGGCGCTAGCCAAATTTCTCCCCCCAATACTGCTGGGATTTGCCCGTGCGATTTGCATTGCGATCGCTGGCGCCACGACCGCGGCTGATCCCGTCGTGCAGCCTGTTATGGTGGTGCTGGCCGGTGCGCTCATCGGCGGCGCCGGCATTGCCGTACTGCGAAACGTCGTCACCCACGCGAAATCGGAACTGTTCGGGACACTAGTATCCGTCATGTCGATATGGACGGGTGCAATCGTCGATATAGGCAAGGACGCCTATGGCGGCACGGGTTTGGAGAAGGTGATGTTCTCCTTGATCGCGGGTGCTTTGGTAATCGCCGGCGGTTCGTTGTGTGCCCAAAAGCGGTGGCCTCTACGCGCGGCCGGGATTGCTGTCGCCGCCATGCCGCCATTGCTCTTCGTCGGCCTGATTATCGCCAGTAATAGGTCTGGAAACACAATGGCCGAGTTGGTCAAACACGGGTCTCTGGCCATCTTCTTGCTGGCCCTGCTGGTTATCACCTCTGGCGTTGTCGCCGCTTTCGGCATGGCGCAAAAAGAAGCTTGAGGGCGACTAAGGCGCGCCGGCATTACCGCGCCCATTCCCAGGGACGGGAGCGGTTCCCGCGAGGCCAACCGGCGCAAAAGCATTCGCTAACCGGTCGGGTGCTACGCCGTGACCATGGTGAACGCCGTGGCCGTCTCGATTGTGATACCGACCCAGCGCCGGCCGGGGCCGCTGGCGCTTGCCGCGCGGTCGGCTCTGCGCCAGACCGGCGTGGACGCTCAGGTCGAGCTGGTGGTGGTGGATAACGACACCGTCCCATCGGCCCGCGATCTGACGAAGGCGCTTTCCGAGGGATCGCCGTTTCCGGTGGTCTATGTGCACGAGCCGCGCAGCGGCGTGGCCAACGCCCGCAACGCCGCCCTGGAGGCGGCCGGCGGCGACTTCATCGCCTTTCTCGACGATGACGAGGAGGCGCCGGCGCATTGGCTGGCCGCCCTGCTGGAAACCCAGCGCGCCTTCGATGCGGACGTGGTGTTCGGCCCGGTGCGGGGTAGGGCGCCTGGCGGCCTGGTGCGACACCGCGCCTATCTGGAGCATTTCTTCTCCCGCCTGGGTCCCGCCAAGGCCGGGCTGATCGACGACCCCTATGGCTGCGGCGACAGCCTCGTGCGCCGCGCCGCCCTGCCGCATCCGACCAGCCCCTTTTCGGCCCTGCGCAACAAGACCGGCGGCGAGGACGACCTGCTGTTCCAGGGCATGAAGGCCGCCGGCGCGCGGTTCGCCTGGGCGCCCGACGCCTTCGTCTGGGAAGACCCGGCGCCCGAACGGCTTACCCTTCGCTACGCCCTGTCCCGCGCCTATGGCTACGGACAAGGGCCGACCTGCCAGTGTGCGGCGGCCAGTCCGCCCAACTGGCCGGGGGTGTGGCGTTGGATGTTGATCGGCGTCGGCCAGACCCTGATCTACGGATTTCTGGCCCTGCTGGCCGCCGTCGCGCGAACCCAGGATCGCGCCTTCGCCTTTGACCGCGCGGCGCGGGGATTGGGGAAAGTCTTTTGGGGCCCGCCGTTTAAGCTGCACTACTACGGACAGTAGCCCGGCGATTCGCCGTGTTCTGAGGGTTTGGCGGAGCGTGTTGCAATCTCCGCGAGACTTTGGGCCTTCGCCCAAAGATCGCGCGAGCCTTATCCTGTCGCTGATTTTTCAAAGGCAGATGGACGCCCGCGCCCGCTCTGTCGGCTCGGTCCTTGCAGCGCCGCCGCCCGTCATGCAATTGGTATCAGTGGGCGTCCCGTTTCGACGTCAGAGGATGTTGAGGAACTCCGTGACCGCAGTCGCCAGCATCGAGGGCCTGGACAAGGCCCCGACCAAACACCGGAAGCTGATCGCCTGGGTGCGCGAAGTCGCGGAACTCACCCAGCCCGACCGAGTCCACTGGTGTGACGGCTCCGATGCGGAATGGGATCGGTTGACCAGTGAACTGGTGGCCGCCGGCACGATGAAGCCGTTGAACCCCAAGATTCGCCCGAACTCCTTCTACGCCGCATCCGATCCCACCGATGTGGCGCGGGTCGAAAGCCGCACCTTCATCTGCTCGAAGGATCCCAAGGACGCCGGCCCGACCAACAACTGGCTCGATCCGGACGAGATGCGCGCCGACCTGATGGGGCTGTTCGCCGGCTGCATGCGCGGCCGCACCATGTACGTCGTGCCCTTCTGCATGGGCCCCATCGGCTCCAAAATCAGCGCGCTGGGGGTGGAGATCACCGACAGCGCCTATGTCGTCGTATCCATGCGCATCATGGCCCGGATGGGAAAAGCCGCCCTCGACATGCTCGGAGAGGACGGCTTTTTTGTTCCCGCCCTGCATTCCGTCGGTGCGCCGCTCAAGGCCGGCCAGAAGGATGTGGCCTGGCCCTGCAACAGCATCAAATACATCGTCCATTTCCCGGAAAGCCGGGAGATCTGGTCCTATGGCTCCGGCTATGGCGGCAACGCCCTGTTGGGCAAAAAATGTCTGGCCCTGCGCATCGCCTCGGTGATGGCCCGCGACGACGGCTGGCTGGCCGAGCATATGCTGATCCTCAAGCTGACCTCGCCGGAGGGCAAGAGCCACTATATGGCCGCCGCCTTCCCCAGCGCCTGCGGTAAGACCAACATGGCCATGCTGCAGCCCACGCTGAAGGGCTGGAAGGCCGAGACCATCGGCGACGACATCTGCTGGATGCGCTTCGGCGAAGACGGCCGCCTCTACGCCATCAACCCGGAAGCCGGCTTCTTCGGCGTGGCGCCGGGCACCGGCCATGGGACCAATATCAACGCGATCAACGCCCTGCACTCCAACTGCATCTTCACCAATGTCGCGCTGACGGACGATGGCGATGTGTGGTGGGAGGGGCTGACGGACGACGTGCCCGCCCATCTGATCGACTGGAAGGGTAACGACTGGACGCCTGAATCGGACGGACCGGCCGCCCACCCCAACGCCCGCTTCACCGCCCCGGCCGACCAGTGCCCGATCATCGCCCCCGAATGGGAAGACCCCAAGGGCGTGCCGCTGTCGGCCATCCTGTTCGGCGGCCGCCGGGCTACCGCGACCCCCCTGATCACCGAGGCGTTTGACTGGGAACACGGCGTGTTCCTGGCCTCCAACGTGGCCTCGGAAGGCACGGCCGCGGCCGAGAGCAAGGTCGGCGAACTGCGCCGCGACCCCTTCGCCATGCTGCCCTTCTGCGGCTACAACATGGGCGACTATTTCAACCACTGGCTCCAGATCGGCCAGCGCGCGGGCGCCAAGCTGCCCGCCATCTATTTCGTCAACTGGTTCCGCAAGGACGAGGGCGGCAAGTTCATCTGGCCGGGCTATGGCGACAACTGCCGGGTGCTGAAGTGGATCTTCCAGCGGCTGGAAGGCGAAGTCGAAACCAAGCCCACCCCGATCGGCAACCTGCCGGCTGATGGCTCTCTCGACGTGGCGGGCCTGGACCTGAGCGCGGCGGCGCTGAATACCCTGCTGTCGGTGGACACCGAGGTCTGGACGGAGGAGGCGGCGCTGATCCCGCCCTTCTACGAACGGTTTGCCGAACGGCTGCCCAAGGCTCTGTGGGATCAGCATGCGGCCCTGGTCGCGCGGCTGCAAGGCGCGAGCGCCAACCGGGCCGCCGCCGAATAGGAAGTTGCATCAAGCGGCTGGCTGACGTCGCGTGAGGCCTTTACAACGTCGCTGAAGCTGGAATGACAGGCTTTTCAGCGACGTTGAAAGCGACCCGGCCCTCGATGTTCTCGAAGATTCTGATCGCCAACCGCGGCGAAATCGCCGTCCGCATCATCAAGACCGCCCGCCGCCTGGGCGTGAAGACGGTGGTGGTCTACTCCGAGGCTGACGCTGACAGCATGGCCGTGGAGATGGCCGACGAGGCGGTGCTGATCGGCCCGCCCCCGGCCGCGCAGTCCTATCTGCTGGCCGACAAGATTTTCGAGGCCTGCGAGCAGACCGGCGCCGAGGCGATCCATCCGGGTTTCGGCTTCCTGTCCGAGAACGCCGAATTCGCCGCCGCCTGCGCTGCGCGGGGCATTGTCTTCATCGGCCCCAATCCTGAAGCGATCCGGGCCATGGGCGACAAGATCCAGTCGAAGAACTTCGCCAAGGCCGCCGGCGTCACCTGCGTGCCCGGCCATATCGGCGAGATCGACGACACTCCCCATGCCATCCGCATCGCCGAGGAGATCGGCTATCCGGTGATGATCAAGGCCTCGGCCGGCGGTGGCGGCAAGGGCATCCGCGTCGCCTGGGACCGCAAGGAGGTCGAGGAAGGCTTTCCCGCTGTCCGCGCCGAGGCCAAGGGCGCCTTCGGCGACGACCGCATCTTCATCGAGAAGTTCATCGTCAGCCCGCGCCATATCGAAATCCAGGTGCTGGGCGATAAGCATGGCGGGCTGGTCTATCTGTTCGAGCGGGAATGCTCGATCCAGCGCCGGAACCAGAAGGTGATCGAGGAGGCGCCGTCGCCGCTGCTCGATCCGGAAACCCGCGCCGCCATGGGCGCCCAGGCCGTCGCTCTGGCCAAGGCGGTGAACTACGACAGCGCCGGCACGGTGGAGTTCGTCGCCGGCCAGGACAAGAGCTTCTACTTCCTGGAGATGAACACCCGCCTGCAGGTGGAGCACCCCGTCACCGAACTGATCACGGGCCTGGATCTGGTCGAGCAGATGATGCGCGTGGCCGCTGGCGAGAAGCTGGCGTTTGGCCAGGACGATCTGAAGATCAACGGCTGGGCGGTCGAGAGCCGCATCTATGCGGAAGACCCTTACCGAAAATTCCTCCCGTCCATCGGTCGCCTGGTGCGCTACCAGGCGCCGGCGGAAGGGGATCTGGGAGTCTACACGGTCCGCAATGACGCCGGCGTCCGCGAGGGCGACGAGATCTCGATGTTCTATGACCCGATGATCTCCAAGCTCTGCACCTGGGCGCCGACCCGGGCGGGCGCCATCGCCGGTATGGGACGGGTGCTGGAGGACTTCCATATCGAAGGGGTGGCCACCAACCTGCCGTTCCTGGCGGCTGTGATGGACCAGGCCCGGTTCCAGTCGGGCGAGCTGTCCACCAACTACATCAAGGACGAATTCCCCGACGGCTTCGGCGGGACCGAACCCACCCCTTTCCAGGCGGACGTCCTGACCGCCGTGGCCGCCTATATGCACCGCGCCCTGGCGGCTCGAGCGCGGACGATCGGCAATGGCCTGGCAGGTCCCCTGACCCGGTCTGAGTGGGTGGTCGCGGTGGGCAAGGCCATGCGGCCGGTGGTGCTGACCGACGCGGGCGAGGGCCTCGACATCGCCCTGCCGGGCGAGGATCGCCGGCTGCGCCTGTCCGGCATCAACTGGCGCCCAGGGCAGGCGCTGTTCGCCGGCGAGCTGAATGGCACGCCCTTCACCGTCACCGTCGAGCCGGCCGCCGAAGGCTTCGTCATTCGTCACCGCGCGGCAAAGGCCCGCGTTCTGGTGCTGACGCCGCTGTCGGCGGACATGCACCAGCGCCTGCCGGAGAAGAAGAAGGCCGACACATCCAAGTCGGTGATCTCGCCCATGCCAGGCCTGGTGGTCACGATCGAGGTGACCGAGGGCCAGGCCGTCCGCGAGGGCGAGGTGATCTGCATCATCGAGGCGATGAAGATGCAGAACATCCTGCGCGCCGAGCACGACGGCGTGGTCAAGACCGTCTCCGCCAAGGCTGGCGACAGCGTCGCCGCCGACGAGGTCCTGGTGGAGTTCGCCTGATCATGACCACGGACACCGCGGACTTCCCCCTCGCCACCCGCGAAGCCTGGGCGGCGCTGGTGGAGAAGACATTGAAGGGCGCGGCCCTGCCCGAGGCCCATGTGGGCGGCGTGACGGTCGAGGCGTTTTACACCGCCGATGGGAGCCACGCGTCCGTCGCGCCGATCCTGGCCGCGCGGGACCTGGAGCGGCCGTGGGACGTGCGGACCGCCATCAGCCATCCCGACCCGGCCCAGGCCAACGCCGAGGCGCTGCGGGACCTTGAGGGCGGCGCGGCCTCGATCCTGGTGCGGATCGATCCCACTGGCGTCAATGGCGTCGCGGTGGGCTCGGCCGAAGCCTTGGCGCGGGTGCTGGACCAGGTCGAGCCAGAACTGGCGACCATCGCCCTGGACGCGGGGTTTCTTGGCCCCAAGGCGGCTGATTGGCTGGGCGCTGTGGCGAAAGCCTCGCCGGCCGCGAAACTGGCCTTCCACCTCGATCCCTTCAGCGCCTTGGCGCAGGCGGGCGCCAGTCCTGGCCCGCTTGAGGCGCATCTGATCTCGGCCGCCACGGTTGCCGCGCGGCTGGCTGAGACCTATCCCGCAGCCAGCCTCTTCCTGGCCAGCGGTCGTGTGGTGCACGAAGCCGGCGGCGAAGCGGCGCTGGAGCTGGGCGTCATGGCCGCCGCCACGGTCGCCTACGCCAAGGCCTTGGTGCGCGCGGGCCTGTCGATGGATCAGGCCTTCGGGCGGATCACGCTGAGCCTGGCCGCCGACCAGGACTATTTCCTCGCCATCGCCAAGCTGCGCGCGGCGCGGGCCATCTGGGAACGGATCGTCGAGGCCTGTGGCGCATCGGCGCCGGCGGTGGTCGAGGCGCGATCATCGGCGCGAATGCTGAGCCGGATGGACGCCTGGACCAATATGCTGCGCCTGACCGTGGCCGGGTTCGGCGCCGCGGCCGGCGGGGCGGACGCCATTGTGCTGGGAACCTTCACCGACGCCTTGGGCCATCCGAACGAGATGGCCCGCCGGCAGTCGCGCAACGCCCAACTGGTGCTGATGGAGGAGGCCGGCCTGGGCCGGGTCGTCGATCCCGCCGGCGGCGCCTGGGCGATCGAGGCCATGACGGATCAGCTGGCCCACGCCGGCTGGGCGGCGTTCCAGGCTATTGAGGCGCAAGGCGGACTGCTCGCCGCGCTGGCGTCCGGCCGGATCGCTAGTGAAGCCGCTGCTTCTCTGGCCGCTCGCCGCGCATCCCTGGCCGACAAGACCGACAAACTCATCGGCGTGACCGTCTTTCCGAACGCCCAGCCGACACCGACGCCGGTGGCGGCCGTCGTGGCTGTCCCGGTCGAGGCGCCGTCGCCGCGTTTGCCGGGACCGGACAGCCGCTGCCCGCCTCTGAAGCCCGCGCGTCTGGCCGAACCGTTCGAGGTGGACGCATGAGCGGCTTTCCGGATTTCGTCCAACTTACCTTCTCCCGTGGGGAGAAGGAGGGGCCCACGCCTATGGCGTGGGAGGATGAGGGCGTAGGGACCTCTCCGGACAGGTCCCTAACCCCTTCAATCGAAACCCCCGAAGGCATCGCGATCAAGCCGGCCTACGGCCCCGCCGACATTGCCGGCCTCGACACCCTGGACGGCTATCCCGGTCTCGCGCCCTTCCTGCGTGGTCCCTATCCGACCATGTACACCACCAACCCCTGGACCATCCGGCAGTACGCCGGCTTCTCCACGGCGGAGGAATCCAACGCCTTCTACCGGCGCAACCTCGCGGCGGGACAGAAGGGACTGTCGGTGGCCTTCGATCTCGCCACGCACCGGGGCTACGACAGCGACCACGAGCGGGTGAAGGGGGACGTCGGTATGGCCGGAGTCGCCATCGACTCCATCCTCGACATGCGCACCCTATTCTCCGGCATCCCGCTGGACGAGATGAGCGTGTCGATGACCATGAACGGCGCGGTGCTGCCGATCCTGGCCCTCTACATCGTCGCGGCGGAGGAGCAGGGCGTGCCGCCGGCCAAGCTTTCAGGAACGATCCAGAACGACATCCTGAAGGAGTTCATGGTCCGCAACACCTACATCTACCCGCCGGCGCCCTCGATGCGGATCATTTCGGACATCTTCGCCTACACGGCCAGGGAGATGCCAAAGTTCAACTCCATCTCCATCTCCGGCTACCACCTGCAGGAGGCCGGCGCTTCGTTGGACCTGGAGTTGGCCTACACGCTTGCGGACGGCATCGACTACGTTCGCGCGGGCATGGCCGCCGGCATGGATGTGGACGCCTTCGCCCCCCGGCTGTCCTTCTTCTGGAACGCCGGCATGAACTTCTTCATGGAGGTGGCCAAGCAGCGGGCCGGGCGGCTGATCTGGGCCACGCTGATGAAGCGGAACTTCAATCCGAAGGACAGCCGCTCCCTGTCCCTGCGCGCCCACACCCAGACCAGCGGCTGGTCGCTGGCGGCCACGGACGTGTTCAACAACGTCGCCCGCACCTGCGTTGAGGCCATGGCGGCGATCAATGGTCAGACTCAGAGCCTGCACACCAACTCCCTGGACGAAGCCATTGCCTTGCCGACGGATTTCTCCGCCCGCATCGCCCGCAACACGCAACTGGTCTTGATGAACGAATGTGGCCAGACGCGGACGATCGACCCCTGGGGCGGGTCCTATTACGTCGAGCGGCTGACAGCCGATCTGGCGGCGCGGGCCATGGCCCACATCGAAGAGGTCGAGGCCCTGGGCGGCATGGCCAAGGCCATCGAACAGGGCCTGCCCAAGCTGCGCATCGAGGAGGCGGCGGCCAGGACCCAGGCGCGGATCGATAGCGGCGCCCAGACGGTGGTCGGGGTGAACAAGTATCGCCCGGAAGGGACCGACCAGATCGCCACCATGAAGGTGGACAACGCCTTCGTCCGCACCCAGCAGCTGGAAAAGCTGAGCCGGCTCAAGGCTGAGCGGGATTCTGCTGACGTAGAAGCCAAACTCGCGGCGCTCGAAGCCGGCGCCCGGGCCAATGGCAATCTGTTGGCCTTAGCGGTCGAGGCGGCGCGGGCCAAGGCCACGGTGGGCGAGATCAGCCTGGCGCTGGAAAAGGTGTTCGGCCGCCACCAGGCCAAGACCTCGCTGCTGCATGACGTCTATGCCAAGGAGACCAAGGGCGACGCCAAGGTGGCGCGGGCCAAGGGGCTGGTCGCGGACTTCAAATCCTCTGACGGCCGCGCCCCGCGCATCCTGATCGCCAAGATGGGCCAGGACGGCCACGACCGCGGCCAGAAGGTGATCGCCACCGGCTTCTCCGACCTGGGCTTCGAGGTCGACGTGGGCGTGCTGTTCCAGACCCCCGCCGAGACGGCGCGGGACGCCGTGACCAACGATGTGCATGTGGTGGGCGCCAGCTCCCTGGCGGCCGGCCACCTGACCCTGGTGCCGGAACTGAAGAGCGAACTGGCGAGGCTGGGCCGGCCGGACATCATGGTCGTGGTCGGCGGCGTCATCCCCGACGAGGACCTGAAGGCGCTCTACGACGAAGGCGTCGCGGCGGTGTTTCAGCCCGGCACGGTGGTGTCGGACGCGGCGATCAAGCTGCTTGACGAACTTAACGTCAGGCTGGGCTACGCTCAGAAATAGACAACATCGCCGCGTCCCTCGCCGGGCCGAGCGACGGAGGAACGCCATGGACTACACCAAGATCAAACTGTCGTCCGACGGCGACGTCGCCATCATCGCCTTCAACGATCCGGCGACCATGAACGCGGCGGGCGTCGACACCGCCGAACAGCTAACCCACGCCTTCCAGGCGGTAAGCACGGGCGACAATGCCGCGCGGGCCATCGTGCTCACCGGTGAGGGGCGGGGCTTCTGCTCCGGCGCCAACCTGTCCGGCCGCGGCGGCGGCTCCAGCGGAGACGCGCCCCGGGGCGCGGGCGACGCGTTGATCACCCACTACAATCCGCTGGTGAAGATCATCGCCGACCTGCCGGTGCCGTTTGTCACGGCGGTCAATGGCCCGGCGGCCGGCGTGGGCTGTTCGCTCGCCCTGCTGGGCGACATCATCGTGGCGGGCGAAAGCGCCTATTTCCTGCAGGCCTTCCGGCGCATCGGCCTGATCCCCGACGGCGGCTCGACCTGGCTCTTGCCCCGCATGATCGGCCGGGCGCGAGCCATGGAGATGACACTGCTCGGCGACCGCGTGCCGGCGGCCAAGGCGCTGGAATGGGGCATGATCAATCGCTGCGTGCCGGACGCCGAACTGATGTCGACGGCGCTCGGCTTCGCCCATGAGCTGGCCAAGGGCCCGGCGTCGCTGGGTCTGATTCGCAAGGCCATGTGGGCGGCCTTGGACGCCGACTTCTCTGCCCAGCTGGCCTATGAGGCGCAGGCGCAGAACAAGGCCGGCGCCACCGCCGACTTCACCGAGGGCGTGACGGCCTTCCTGCAAAAGCGTCCGGCGGCGTTCACGGGGCGCTAGCGGCCTGAGTTGCGATCAGAGTTTCAGCGCGGCAATTTGGATCGACCTGAGCCGTGTAACCCTGCGCGGGTTCGCGCTATCCTTCACGGAGCGTGACTGCTCGACGCTGGGGGAAGAGACGCCATGACACCGCCCGCCGCGCCGCCGCCGGAACAACCGGCCGTCGTGCAGACCGTCGTCATTCGCGCGCCCCGCCTCGCGCCGGCCCAGGCCGAGAAGGTGTTCTCGGTGATTCAGGTCAACCGCGTCGCGCTGCAGACCCAGCCGAGGCTCGACGAGGCTCTGGAAGAAGTGCCGGGCCTGTCCCTGTTCCGGCGCTCGTCCAGCCTGTCCGCCAATCCGACGGTCGAGGGCATATCCCTGCGGGAGATCGGCCCCACCGGCGCCGGTCGGGCCCTGGTGACCCTGGACGGGGTGCCACAGGGCGACCCCTTTGGCGGCTGGGTGATCTGGAGCGGCCTGCCGTCGGACTCGATCCAAAGCGTCGATGTGATTCGCGGGGCGGGCGCCGGACCCTATGGCGCCGGCGCGCTCACGGGCACGATCGCCATGAAGGAGCGGGTGCTGCAACCGGGCGACTGGGCGGCGGGCGGCGAGGCCGGCGGGTTGGGCTATGAGCGCGGCTCGGCCGTGGGCGATGTGGGCGTGGGTCCCGGCGACCTGTTCGTCAGCGCCTCCGGCGAGCACTCCAACGGCTGGATCCCCGTCATCGCCGGCCGGGGCGCGGCAGACCGGCCGCTGGAGCTGGACGATCGCCAGTTCGCGGCGCGCTACAACACCGACCTCGGCGAGGGGGTTCTCTCGACCCGCGTGGCCGCCTATGGCCAGGACCAGGCCACCGGCGTCGCCAACGGCTTCGCCCGGGCCAACGGAACATCGGAAAGCATCAGCTGGGCGCAGCAGCCCACCGCCAGCACGCTGGGGACTCAGCTGCAGGTCTGGGCGCGGCAGTCGGGCTTCTCCCAGCTGTCGCTGTCGGAAGCCGCCGGCCACGCCACGGCGACCCCGGCCGACCTGCAATACGCGACCCCGGCCGACGGTCTCGGGGTGAATGGCGCGCTGCGGCGAGCGACCAGCCATTTCAGCTGGGAGCTGGGCTTCGACGCGCGGGGAGCGGAGGGCGAGACCCACGAGCTGTTCAAATACGTCTCCGGCGCCTTCACCCAGCGGCGCATCGCCGGCGGCCGCGATCTGGTGGCGGGCCTCTATGCCGAAGGGTCGGCCAGCTACGGCGCCTGGACCTTCACCGGCGGGGCGCGGGTGGACGAGTGGCGGGACTGGAACGGCCATCTGCTGGAAACCCTGATCTCTACCGGCGCGGCGACCACCAACAACCATCCGGGCGCCAAGGGCGGGGCGGTGCCGACCGCGCGGGCGGGGGTGAAGCGAGACCTGGGCGACGGCTTCTATGCCAGAGCCGCGGCCTACGCCGGCTTTCGCGCGCCCAGCCTGAACGAGCTCTACCGACCCTACCGGGTGGGCAACCAGTCGATCAGCGCAAACGCGGCCCTGCAGCCGGAAAAGCTCTACGGCGGCGAGGCGGGGGTAGGCCGCGACTTCAGCTTCGGCTCCATCGACGCCGATGTGTTCGCCAACCGCCTGGACGATCCGATCATCAATGTGACCACCGGCGCCACGACGCTGGAGCGGGAGAATGTTCCGGAGATCAACGCCCTGGGCTTCGAACTTCAGGCGCAGGAGCATGTGCTGGGCGACCGGCTGGTGCTGCATGAAGCCATGTCGGCGACGGACGCGCGGGTGGATGGCGGGTCAGTCGAGCCGCAGCTCACCGGTAAGCGGCCGGCTCAGGCGCCGATCTGGACCACCACGGCGGGGGCGGACTGGCGGATCATCGATCGGCTGACCCTGTCGGCGGTGGTGCGCTATGAAAGCGGGCGGTTCGACGACGACCTGAACCAGAACCCACTCGGGACCGCCCTGACCGAAAACGCCCGCCTGACCTGGGCCTTGAACCGGCACGCCGACCTGTTCCTGGCCGGCGAGAACCTGTCCAACGCCAGGGTGGCGACGGCGGTGAACACCGATGGCACGGTCAGCTATGGCGAGCCGCGCATCATCAGCGTCGGGGTTTCGTTTAGACGTTAGCGCGGGAACGTGCTGAATATCGTCGCGGGGCGATTCATTCGGGCGGGCTGATCATGTTGAAGTTCAAGTTGGGCGCGCGGACGCTGCTGTGCGCCATGGTCGCGCTTCTGGCCGCGCCCGCGATCACGCGCGCCGATCCGCCCAAGGCGGGCGCCCCAGGCGGGGACATCCCGGCCAAGTTCGTCAAGCCGGAGGCGGACAACGACTACATCAAGCGCGTCGAGATGATCCCGATGCGCGACGGGGTGAAGCTCTACACCGTCATCATCATCCCCAAGGGCGCCAAGGATGCGCCCATCATCCTGACGCGCACCCCCTACAACGCCAAGATGCGAGCCCAGCGCAACGACAGCGCCTCCATGCTCGCCCTGCTGCCGCTGTCGGACGAGCTCTATGTCAGGGCCGGCTACATCCGCGTCTATCAGGACGTGCGCGGCAAGTATGGCTCCGAAGGCGCCTATGAGATGACGCGTCCGCCGCGCGGGCCGCTCAACGCCAGCAAGACCGACGACACCACCGACGCCTGGGACACCGTCGATTGGCTGGTGAAGACCGTCAAACAATCCAACGGCCGGGTCGGCATGATCGGCTCCTCCTACGAGGGTTGGACCGTGGTCATGGCCCTGCTCGATCCGCACCCGGCGCTGAAGGCGGCCGTGCCCGAAAGCCCGATGGTCGACGGCTGGATGGGCGACGACTGGTATCACTACGGCGCCTTCAGGACCGGCAATCTGGACTTCACCGCGGGCCAGACCGAGCAGAAGGGCGAGGGCTCTGGCCTGCCCCACTCCGCCTACGACGAATACGAATTCTACCTCAATGGCGTGAACCCGGGCGCGATCGCCAAGGCCGCCGGCTTCGACCAGCTGCCCTGGTGGAAGAAGATGGCGGACCATGTGGCCTATGACGGCTTCTGGCAGGGGCAGGCGCTGGACAAGCTGGTCGCCGCCCACCCCTCCAATGTTCCCACTTTGTGGGAACAAGGATTGTGGGACCAGGAGGACATGTGGGGCGCCAACCATTCCTGGCTGGCGCTGAAGGCGGCGGGACATGAAGCCAACAACTGGCTGGTGATGGGCCCCTGGTTCCACAGCCAGATCAACCGCGAGGGCTGGGTGCTCGGACCCTACAAATGGACCGGCGACACCGCCCTGCAGTTCCGCCGCGATATGGTGATGCCCTTCTTCAACCAATATCTGAAGGACGGCCCGCCGGCGAAGCTGGCCCGGGCCACGGTCTACAACCCCACTGAAAACGAATGGCAGGGCTTCGCCGACTGGCCCAGCGCCTGCCAGAGTGGTTGCAAGACCGGCTTGACGCCCCTCTATCTGCAGGCGGATTTCGGTCTGGGCTTCGACAAGCCGGCGGGCTCGGGCCTCGGCGACGCCTATGTCTCCGACCCCGCCAAGCCGGTTCCCTACCTGCCGCGTCCGGTGAAGACCGGCGATGCGGACGCCTGGCGCACCTGGCTGGTGCGCGACCAGCGGTTCGTGGACGGCCGCACCGACATCCTGACCTATCAGACCGCCCCGCTGACCCAGGCGGTAAAAATCCAGGGCGCGCCGATCGCCGACATCATCGCCTCCACCACCGGCACGGACGGCGACATCGTGGTCAAGCTGATCGACGTCTATCCGTCGGACTATCCGACCCAGCCCGAGATGGGCGGCTTTGAGGCGCCGATCGGCATCGATATCTTCCGCGGCCGCTATCGCGAGAGCTTCGAACACCCCACGCCGATCCCGGCGGGCGTTCCGCAGCACTATCGCTTCACCCTGCCGAACCAGAACTACATCTTCCTGCCGGGCCACCGGATCATGGTGCAGATTCAGTCGACCCTGTTCCCGCTGTACGACCGCAACCCGCAGACCTTTGTCGCCAATCCGCTCTTCGCCAAGTCGGAGGACTATCAGAAGGCCACGGTGACGGTGATGCACTCGGCGGACCAGGCCAGCGCCATCCTGCTGCCGGTGGTTCCCTAGGCGAGCGAAGCTGGTAACGTCTCGGCGTTTTGCGCGCCGCGATAGAGAATATCTCGAAGCAAGCCAACGACCGCTTCTCGCCGGGGACCTAAGTGAGTTATCAGGGGCGGATTTTTGGGCTGGGAGCCGAGTTTGAAGTTTTTCAGTGTATCCGGGCTTGTCGTCGCCAGCGAGATTGACCTTCCCTGCCGCCCCGCCGACGCGGCGGCGACGCCTGACGTCACCATTCGCCACGCCCCGACGCCGACGGATTTGCCTGGCTCCGTCGAGGCCGGCCCGACTTGGCGCATCGCCGGCGAACAATTTCTGCTTCGTGTGCCGGGCGTCGCCCGCTTCCTGCTGACCGAAGGTCGCGAGATCACCTTCGAGATCGAGGATGACGCGCCGCCCGAGGATATCGCCGTCTTCGTGATCGGCACCGTGTTCGGCATCCTTTTGCATCAACGTCGGCAGGTGGTGCTGCACGCCAGCGCCGTGCGGGTCGGGGACCGGGCGGTGTTGTTCTGCGGCGCCTCCGGGGCGGGCAAATCGACCATGGCCGCGGCGCTGAATCAGAAGGGGTACGCCCTGCTGACCGACGACGTCTGCGCCATCGACACCAATGCATCCGGCGCCTTCGTCGCCCATTCGGACGGTCGTCGGCTGAAGCTTTGGGAACAGGCCATCAAGGGGCTCAACATGGCCGAGCGCAAGGTCGGCGCGGTCAGGGCCCAGCTTGAGAAGTACTACATCGAACCCCACGAGCCGACGGGGGAGGCCCTGCCGTTGGGGGCGGTCTATGTGCTGCGGGAATTCCGCGCGCCGTTCAAGGAAGGCATCGAACGGCCGAACGTGGTCGACGCCGCCCTGTTCGTCCGCCGCAACGCCTATCGCCCGCGCCTGGTCGCCGCCATGTCGCAGAAGGACAGCTATTTCCGCCTGGCCGCCGGTATCGCGGCGGGACCGGGCGTGTTTCTATTGACCCGCCCGCTACAGTTCAAAGCCCTGCCGGGAGTGATCGAGGGGCTGGAGCGGCATTGGACCGAACTCGGCCTGATCGGGGCGACGCCGTGAGCGAGCGCGTCTGGCTGGCCTCCTACCCGAAATCCGGCAACACCTGGTTCAGGCTGCTGGTGGGCTGCCTGGCGCTCAAGGACGGCGAGACGGTCGACGTCAACCAGACCGCGGAAAAAGGCGGCATCGCCAGCGCCCGGCTTCCCTTCGATGTCGTCACCATGATCGACTCCAGCCTCCTCACCCAGGACGAGACCGACCGTCTGCGGCCGCGCGTCTACGAGGCCTTGACCCAGAGCCTGGAGGAAGAGCCGGAAGAGGCCGGCACGACCCCCGATCTAGAGTTCGTAAAGGCGCACGACGCCTACACACTCACGTCGACCGGCGAGCCGCTGCTGGCCGGCGCCGGCGGCGCCAAGGCGGCGATCCTGATCGTGCGCGATCCCCGCGACGTCGTGGCCTCCCTGGCCAACCACAACCAGTCCACCCTGGATGAGGCGATCCAGGTCATGAACGATCCTGTCGCCGCGCTTTGCGGAAAAACGGACCGGCTGCACAAACAGATGCGCCAGATCATGTTGAGCTGGAGCGGCCATGCCGCGAGTTGGCTCGATCAGCGGGACATCCCCGTGCATCTGGTGAGCTACGAAGCCTTGAAGCGCGACACCGCCGCCACCTTCGCGGAGGCCATGGCTTTCGCCGGGCGTCCGATTTCCCTGGAAGAGGCGGCGCGGGCCGCGCGGCTGGCCGACTTTTCCGAACTTCAGGCCCAGGAGGCGACGGTGGGGTTTGGCGAGAAGCCGCCAAAGACCAAGGCCTTCTTCCGCAAGGGCCAAACCGGCGCCTGGCCCGAAGAGCTCACCCCAGAGCAACTCGAGCGGGTCGAGACCGCCCATGCCGACATGATGGGCCGGCTGGGTTACGCGCCTTCGTGGGCGCTGGAGCGAACGGGATGACCGCGATGGCAAGATTACCCTTGCACCGTCGCGTGGCCGGCCTGGCGCGCACCCCCTGGGAGCGGCAGGTCTTGCTGGCGGAGGCCTCGCTGCATCTGCTGATCGCCCGGGTGCAGCTGAAGACCTGGCCCTTCCCAAAATTGGCCCGGCGGTGGGGCGCCTTCGTGCCGCCGAGCGATCCGCGCGCGTCGTCGGGATTGACCCGTGTCTCCGATGAAGGCGCGGCGATGGCCAGGAAGGTCGGCGAAGCCGTGCTGAGGGCGGCGCGCAACGTTCCTTTCGGCGCCGTCTGCCTGCCCCAGGCGATGGCGGCGCGGCGTATGCTGCAGCGCCGATCGATCCCCAGCGTGATGCATTTCGGCGCCGCCAAGGGGCAGGACAAGCCAATCGACGCTCATGCCTGGCTGGATGCGGCGGGGGTGAAGGTCACCGGCTATCCCGTGGCCAACGGCTTTGTGGAGATCGGCTGTTTTGTCGGCGACCTGCCCGCGCCCGAGGAATCGTCCGCCGGTGGACAAACTGTCGCAAGCTCGTAGTCTCTAGGCCAAGTCGCGCCGCTAGAACGGCGCCTGGCTCAAGGGAGCAATCGCCAATGTCCATCAAACTGGTCGGCGCCGCCATGGCGCTATCGCTGTTTGCCGCGGGCGCCGCCCACGCGGCCACCGAAACCTTCTCGGCCACCCTGGCCGGGGCGTCCGAAACCCCGCCCACCGACTCCGCCGGCGCCGGCACGGTGACCGCGACCCTGAACACCACCACCAAGACCTTTGACTATCAGGTGGTCTATTCCGGCCTGAGCGGTCCAGCCATGGCCGCCCACTTCCACGGCCCCGCCGCCATCGGCGCCAAGGCGCCGCCAGTGGTGCCGGTGAAGGATCCGGCCAACCCGATCAAGGGCGAGGCGGTGCTGACGGCCGGGCAGATCGCCGACCTTGAAGCCGGGAAATGGTATTTCAACATCCACACCGCGGCCCACCCGGGCGGCGAGGTGCGTGGCCAGGTGACCCCGACCAAATAGTCAGTGGAGGCCCTTCATGCCTAAGGCGTTGTTCGTGGCGGCGGCCCTTCTGGTCGCCGCCGTTCTGCCCGGCGGCGCCTGGGCCCAATCCGTCCAGGTCGGGGCGGCGCCGGCCGGCGTGCATCTGGCCGGCGGCGGCTTCGTCGATCCGGAGGGCAGGCCGCTCTATGAGTTCGGCTGGGACACCATGAAGGGCATGAGCCACTGCGTGGGCGCCTGCGCCAAGACCTGGAACCCCTTCGTCGCCGGCTCTGACGCCAAGCCGATGGGGGACTGGAGCATCATCGAACGCGGCGATGGCTCGCACCAGTGGGCCTACAAGGACAAGCCGCTTTACACCTTCTCCAAGGACACGGCCGGCAAGCCCGCGACCGGGGTGTCGATGAACTGGACCCTGGCAAACTGAGGCCGGTTGTTCAGATTGATATCATCTGATAGCGTAACGATATGGCTCAGTTGCTGGTGAGAGATGTGCCTCGAGATGTGGTCGAGGCGTTGAAGCGGCAGGCCGCCAGCCACGGCCGAAGCGCCGAAGCGGAGCATCGCCTGATACTCGAAAAGGCGCTCAAAGCCGGACGGGATGGTTTTCGGGATCGAGCGGCGCAACTGCGAGACAAGACGGCCGGCAGGATCATCGGCGAGTCGGCGGAGCTGATCCGTCAGGACCGGGATAGTCGGTGACTCTTGTGGTCGACGCCTCGGTGGCGCTCAAATGGGTGCTAGATGAAACCGAAAGCGATTTGGCTGCAGGCCTGCTGACTCAGGATTTGATCGCGCCGTCACTCTGGCTGATTGAGGCCGCTAATGCACTCTGGCGGCGCGCCCAACAGGGGCAGCTTACGTCGACCGAGGTCACTGAGAGATTAGTCGAGCTTCTGAATGCGCCAGTGACATCGACGGCGGTTGACGGTGACCTGCTCGCCGCAGCCGAGTTGGCATTGGAACTCGGCCATCCGATCTATGACTGCCTGTATCTAGCCATGGCGATCCGGGAGGGCGCGGTAGTGGTCACTGCTGATCGCCGTTTTCGTGATGCCGTGGATCGCTCACCAACGCGCAAGGGGCTCGTGCGCCTGTTGTCGGACATCTGATCCAACGAAAAGGGCCGCCCGATTGCTCGGACGGCCCTCCATCGTCGTACCGCGATCTTACCCGGGTTTCCCCAAGTCGAACGCGAAACCTTTACGCCTTAAGCACTCAGCGCTGTCAGGCGCGAACCTCAGTATCGAGGCTCCAGGTCACGCTCTGCGACCACGGTTGGAGACAATGAGACACTGGACCACCTCCTTTCAGCTGTTTGACAGGGACTCAGAATGTAGGCCCGGATCGGCCCGGCGCAAAGGCGTCATTATGTCGAGGGTGTGACCTTGTTCGCGACAAACGCCCAAAGGCCCGTTAGAAGGCGCGGCAAATCCCCTTTTCATGGAAGAAGTTCATGGCCGCCGATCCCGAAAACACCCTGATCATGACCCTCGAGTCCGGACCGGTGGTCATTGACCTGCGTCCCGACCTCGCCCCCGGCCATGTGGAGCGGATCAAGGAGCTGGCGCGGGAAGGCTTCTATGACGGCGTAGTGTTCCACCGGGTGATCCCGGGCTTCATGGCCCAGGGTGGCGACCCCACCGGCACCGGCGGCGGCGGGTCGACCAAGCCGAACCTGAAGGCGGAATTCTCCAAGGAGCCCCACATTCGCGGCGTCTGCTCCATGGCGCGGACCAGCAATCCGAACTCGGCCAACAGCCAGTTCTTCGTCTGCTTCGACGACGCCACCTTCCTGGACAACCAGTACACGGTCTGGGGCGTGGTCAGCGAAGGCATGGAAAACGTCGACGCCCTGCCCAAGGGCGAGCCGCCGCGCGCGCCCGGCAAGATCGTTTCCATGAAGGTCGCGGCGGACGTTTGAGTCTTACGCTTTCCGACTTCGACTTCGATCTGCCGGAGGACCGCATCGCCCTGCGGCCAGCGTCGCCGCGCGACAGCGCGCGGATGCTGGTCGTGAAGCCCGATGCGCCGCTTGCCGATCATGTGGTCGCCGACCTGCCGAGCTTCCTCAAGGCCGGCGATGTGTTGGTGGTCAATGACACCCGGGTGATCCCCGCGCGCCTGTTCGGAACCCGGGAGCGCGAAGAGACCACGGTCGCGGTGGAGGCGACCCTGCATAAGCGGCTGTCGCCTCACGCCTGGAGCGCCTTCATGCGGCCGGGCAAGCGGCTGAAGGTCGGCGACCGGGTGCGGTTCGGCGAGCGGGACGACCGCGCCTGCCTGCTTGGGTCACTAGACGCCACGATCATGGAAAAGGGCGAGGGCGGGGAGGTGACCCTGTCGTTCGACCTGTCCGGACCCGATCTCGATCTGGCCGTCGCCGAGCGCGGGCTGATGCCCCTGCCGCCCTATATCGCCGCCAAGCGGGGCGAGGACGAGCGCGACCGGGCCGACTATCAGACTGTCTACGCCCGAGAGGACGGTTCGGTCGCGGCGCCCACGGCGGGCCTTCACTTTACCCCGGATCTGCTCGAGCGGCTGAAGGCGGCGGGGGTGGGGCTTCAGTTCGTCACCCTGCATGTAGGCGCCGGCACCTTCCTGCCGGTTAAGACCGAGAGTCTGGCGGATCATCGGATGCATGCCGAATACGGTGAGGTGACCCCCGCTGTGGCAGAGGCCCTGAACGCCGCCCGCGCCGTCGGCGGACGGATCGTCTGCGTCGGCACCACCTCCCTGCGGCTGGTGGAAAGCGCTGCGGGGGAGGATGGCATGGTGCGCCCCTTCGCCGCCGAGACGGCGATCTTCATCACCCCCGGCTATCGCTTCCGCGCCGCCGACGTGCTGATGACCAACTTCCATCTGCCGAAATCGACCCTGTTCATGCTCGTCTCCGCCTTTGCGGGCCTTGAGGCCATGCGCGCGGCCTACGCTCGTGCGATCGAAACAGGCTATCGGTTCTACTCCTACGGCGACTCCAGCCTGCTGTTCCGCGCGACCTGATGGCCGAATTTCCGTTTCTGATCCAGGCGACCGATGGCGCGGCGCGCACCGGGGTGTTGCACACCCCGCGGGGCGATATCCGCACGCCTGCCTTCATGCCGGTAGGCACCGCCGGGACGGTCAAGACGCTGACGACGGTGCAGGTGAAGGCGGCCGGCGCCGACATCATCCTGGGCAACACCTACCACCTGATGCTGCGGCCGACCCCCGAGCGGCTGGCGCGACTGGGCGGGCTGCACAAATTCATGGGCTGGGACGGTCCGATCCTCACCGACTCCGGCGGCTTCCAGGTGATGTCGTTGTCGAAGATCCGCCGGATCAACGAAGAGGCCGTGACCTTCCAGAGCCACATCGACGGCTCGCGCCATGTGCTGACCCCCGAGCGGTCGATCGAGATCCAGGCCGACCAGATCGGCGCCGACATCGTCATGCAGCTCGATGAATGCGTGGCCTGGCCGGCGGAGGAGGCGAGGGCGACTGACGGCATGCGGCTGTCCGCCCGCTGGGGCGCGCGCAGCAAGGCCGCGTTCGGTTCGCGCGACAGCCAGGCCCTGTTCGGCATCCAGCAAGGTTCGACTATCGAGGCCCTCCGCAAGGAATCCTCCGACCGTCTGACCGAGATCGGCTTCGACGGCTACGCCATCGGCGGTCTGGCGGTGGGCGAGGGGCACGAGGCCATGTGTGCGGTGCTGGACTATGCGCCGGCCATGCTGCCGGTGGGCCGGCCGCGCTATCTGATGGGGGTGGGCAAGCCCGTCGACATCGTCGAGGCGGTGGCGCGGGGCGTCGACATGTTCGACTGCGTGCTGCCGACCCGCTCGGGCCGCCACGGCCAGGCCTGGACTTGGGATGGACCGATCACCCTGAAGTCGGCCCGGTTCGCCGAGGACGAGACGCCCCTCGATCCGGACAGTGACTGCCCGGCCAGCCGAGACTATTCCAAAGCCTATCTGCACCACCTGGTAAAGGCCGAGGAGATCCTCGGCCAGGTGCTGCTGTCCTGGCACAACATCGCCTTCTACCAGGCCCTGATGGGTCAGATTCGCGCCTCGATCGCCGAAGGCCGGTTTGACGCCTGGCGGGTGGCGTTCAAGGCGCGCCAGCCCTCTTAAGGCCTTACCGGCTCGCCGCCGCGGCGTCGGCGGCGCGTTGCAGGCGCTGGGCGCCGGCAACAGCGTTCTGGGCGGCCTCCGTGGGGGTGGAGGAGGGGTTGCAGCCGTGGTCCAGCCCCAGGCCCTTCAGATAGGCCCGCCGCACCGCTCCGGCCTCGATGGCGGCCTGCACCAGCCGGGCGTGCTGTTCCGCGCCGGTGAGTTTCCGCACCCAGCTCCGATAGGGGATGATGCCCTCCGCCGTTGCGCGGACAGCGTCCACCGCTGTGTCGCTGGCGAAGCCGCCGCCCCGGTGCAGCAGGCCGGGGTTGGCCTTGGTCGGCGGCCGGTCGAGGTCGGCGCCCAGGGCGTCGTCCAGCGGCGCGATCTCGGCGGCGATCTCGATACAGGTCACCGGCCTGGGCCGGGCATAGGGCGCGTCGATCGCGTCCAGCAGGACGTCGGGGATCTTGGTGCGCACCAGGTTGACGTCATGCAGCGGCGCCGTCAGGGCGCCGCCCAGCCGCTGCTCGGCGGCCTGGGTCTTGGTGGGCTGGGCCTGGCCCGGGATCGGATTGGGCGGAGCCATCTCGCTTGAACAGCCGCAAAGGGTCAGCGCGGCCAGGAGGGTTGCCAAGGAGGAGAGAAGAGCGGGCTGCATGCCCGTCTATCTACCTTGGCCTTTGTCGTGGCGCCAACCGCTCCGCGACGGCTTGCCGCTGAGGCGACGCCCGACTATGGTCCGCGCCGCTTTGGCGAGCCGTTCGGCCGCCCAAAATGCGGGCCGGTAGCTCAGCGGTAGAGCATTCGACTTTTAATCGAATGGTCGAGGGTTCGATTCCCTCCCGGCCTACCATTTTCCAACGCGGCTACGGTCGGCCGGTCGCCGCGGCGGCATCGCGCTGATCAATCTCGTTAATGAAGTCGGCGATGATCTTCCGGGTGGGCTCGCCGCCGGCGACCAGGAAGTTGTGGCCGGCGCCCTCGACCTTGAGGAAGCGGCTGTTGGGCAGGGTCTCGGCCAGCTCCACGCCCCACTGGAAGGGGACCGTGTGGTCCTCGTCCCCATGGATCACCAGCGACGGCATGGTCAGCTTGGCGACAGCCTCCTTGGTGGTGCCATAGGCGGCGATGGCGGCAGCCTGGGCGACGACGCCGGAAACCACGAACTTGTCCTTGGCCAGCACGGCCTGGTCGACGGCTACGGCGTCCAGATTGGCTGCGCTGCCATAGCCGTGGTCGGCCTGGCCGCCGCGCATGAGCAGCTTCAGCATCGAGGGCGGCAGATAGTAGAGCGCGCGCATGAAGGCCGGCATGCGGGGCTTTTCGGCCGTCAGCATGCCGGTACAGCCCGGCAGCAGCGAGATCACCCGCTCAGGATGGCGCATCGCCATCTCAAGCACAATGCCGCCGCCCATTGAGACGCCGAAGAGATGGGCGCGCTCGATCCCCGCCGCATCCATCACCGCGAAGGCGTCGTTGGCCAGATCTTCGATGGTGGCCTTGCGGGTCGAGTCGCTTTCGCCCGTGCCTCGATTGTCGAACCAGACGACCCGGTGGTCGGCCGCCAGGATGGGGATCATCGGGTACCACATGGCCGATGAGTAGCGGTGCCCCATGACCAGCAGGACCGGCGTGCCCTGGCCCTTTTCGTCCCAGTGCAGGCGCACGCCTTTGTTGACGGTGAAGGGCATGGGTGTCTCCGTGGAGATAGAGAGGGGCGACTGGGCTAGACGGGAAAATGCCCGTGTTCGGTGGCGCTGAGCGGGGCGTTACGCATGGCGAAGATGTAGCCAACCATTGAGATCAGCGCGGTCACCACCCCGGTCACGGCCAGGGAGGCGGCCAGGTGCTTCTCGCCGCCCATGGCCCAGCTGCCGAACGTCACGATGGTCGGGGCGAGGCTTGCGCCGATGATGGAGTTGATCACGCCGAACGCCGCCAGGCAGGCGCCGCGCTCCTCATTGGGGATCAGGACGGCGATGGCGGTGGTGGCGACCACCGAGGTGATCGTGCCGCTGAGCGCCAGCAGGAAGAACATGGCGGCGAAGCCGGGCACGGTGGGCATGATCGGAAAGATCGCCGCCGGTATCCCGATGGCGGTGGAGATGACCGCGGTCAGCAGCAGGCCGCCACGCCGGCCGCTCTTGTGACCGAAGTCAGCGCCGAAGCCGCCGAGCACCGACCCCAGCACGCCGCCGATAAAGATGATGCCGCCGACCCAGCCAGCGAACTGCGACAGCTGGAGATGATAGCTGCGGATCAGCACTGGAGTCGCCCAGATGCCGGCCGCGGTATCGGCCATGGTCACGCCAATCTGGCCGACGAACAGGGGCAGCAGGAAGGCGCGTTTGGCCAGAAGGGCGCGCATGGTCGGGCCAAAGGCGGCGTCCTTGACCTCGACTTCGTGGCGCCCGGGCTCCTTCAGCAGAAACAGCGGAAATAGCAGCAGGGCGCCGGCGAGGCCGATAAGCAGATGGGTCTCCCGCCAGGGGCTCATCCCGTGAAGGGCCGGGATGGGGTGGGCGCCGAGCTGGGCGAACAGGGCCGCACCCAAGGCGAATGCGGCGGCGGCGCCTGCGTAGGTGCCGAGGCCCAGGACCACGATCGCTCGCCCTCGGCGCTCAGGCGCGCACATGTCGGCGACCAGCGAAATTATCACCGCGATGGCGCAGGTGGCGCCCAGGGCCGAAAGCATTCGGGCAATGAACAGGGTGACCAGCCCGCCGGCGAAGGCGGTCCAAAGGGTGCCCACGACACAGGTCAGAAGAAGCAGGGTCAGCAGCCGCACCCGACGGCCGTGGTCGATCACCCAGGCAAGCGGAATGGAGGCAATGGCCACTGGCGCCCCCGTGGCGAGGCCCTGAACCAGGCTGATCGAAAAGTCGGAGAGGTTCATGTCATGTTTCGCGGCCTCCTGCAGAGGCCCGAACACGGTTCGCATCACGGCGCCGCCGAACAGAATGGCGGCCAACAGAAGGACAGCGCCCCAGGCGGTGCTGCGCACGGTCGGCGAAGACTCAGCCGCGCTGGCCGCGGGTTCAAGGACCGTCATGCGGGTTGCTTTCTCAGGGTGCTGGCAGGCGCGTCGGTCAATCGCCGGCCGCCACGGTCTCCGAGGCCCGCGCCAGTGCACGTTCCTGGCAGATCGCGATGAAGCCGGCGGCCATGAAGGGGGCCATGCGAGCCTGCACCGCCGTATAGTCGTCCAGGCGGCAGAGGCCGCCCGACAGCCTGTCAATCCGGCGCGTCCGCGCCACGGTCGCCATCAGGCCCGCGTTGACGAAGTGGTAGCCCCAGAAGATGTCCTCGTCCGCCGCATCGGGCATGGCCTTCTTGAGCAGGTCGATAAGGCGCAGGACCACGCGGTCGAAATGCTCGTTGAACACCTCGCCGCCCTCCACCGTGTTGGCGATTTGCGAGCCCATGGCGGCATAGTTGCGCAGGCCTTCGCTGCCGTTGAGATAGAGGTCGAGGTCGGTGTCGAGGAAGGCGTGCAGGGCGCCTTCCACGGTCACGCTGTCGCCGGCCTGGAGCTCATAGTCGTCCATCGCCTCCATGCGCCGGTCGGTGGTGACCGAGGCGCGACGGTCGACCACCGCTTCGAACAAACCCCGCTTGTCGTCGAAATAGTAGTGGAGCAACGAGGCGTGCACGCCCACCTGCTGGGCGACGTCCTTCAGTGTAACGCCGTAGAGACCGCGCTGCGAAAACAGATATTCAGCCCCGTCCAGAATCTGCTCGCGGCTCTCGGCGCGCTGTTCGGCTTTCGTGCGGCGAGGCTTGGGGTTGGACGAACGCGGCATGGTCGTGATCTCTGAGGTTGGACTTGTCCCCGTCTGATCGCCGACCTCGCCACGTTCGTAAAGCGCCACGCCAATGGTCCTCGTCCGGAACCGACTAAAATGACTTCCGCAGGCGAACGCCGTACTGGCGCGGCGGACCGGCGTAGCGCAGAGGGAAGCTCACGGCCGCGACATACTCCTGGTTCGACAGGTTGGTGGAGTAGGCGGTCAGCAGCCAGCCGTGGCGCTCCAGGCTGACCTGGGCGTTGACGATGTTGCGGGCCGGCAGGCGGTCGTTGAGGTTGAATGCCGGCTGGACGTCCTCGAACAGCGTCGCCCAGTCCGCGTCGGTGTGAGAGTAGTCGATCCGCGGTGTCAGGGTCACGTCGTCGGCCAGGTGGATGATATACTGTCCGCCGATGTTGGCCGTGAACGCCGGGGCGTAGCTGGTCGGCCGGCCCTTGAGATTGACCGTTTGAAGGGTGTTCGGATCGGTCGCGGTGAAGTTGCCCACT
>Ga0302314_10001851_pt1 | contig 39463 bp, 34 predicted proteins | sample III_Palsa_N2_3_FD_200533 | JGI IMG/M metagenome (GOLD analysis project Ga0302314, IMG submission 200533) | Peat permafrost microbial communities from Stordalen Mire near Abisko, Sweden - III_Palsa_N2_3 | ecosystem: Environmental > Terrestrial > Soil > Palsa > Peat permafrost | place: Sweden... | reverse complement strand
GTCAGCTGCACGACGTCCGCGCCGGAGGCCTCGCAGACCTCGGCCATGGCGTTGATGAAGGAGATCTTGGTGGCCAGGAAGGAGTTCGCGGCGGTCTTGACCAGCTCGGCCGTCGCGAAGTCGGTGGCGAGGAAGGGCGTCCCCCGGTCGATCAGCGGTGCGTAGACCTCGCGCAGCAGTGCCTCCGCCTGCGCGCTGCGGACGCCGACGACGAGGCGGTCGGGGTGCAGCGTGTCGTCGACGGCGTAGCCCTCACGGAGGAACTCGGGGTTCCAGGCGACCTCGGCGCCCGCCCCGGCGGGGGCGCGCTCGGCCAGCCGCTCGGCGAGGCGCTCCGCGCTGCCGACCGGGACGGTCGACTTCCCGACCACCAGCGTGGGCCGGTCCAGATGCGGTGCGAGCAGGTCGAAGGCGCTGTCGACATACGACATGTCGCAGGCGAACTCACCGCGCCGCTGCGGCGTGTTGGTGCAGATGAAGTGGATGTCGCCGAACGCGCCGACCTCCTCCCAGGAGGTGGTGAAGCTCAGTCGTCCGGTGGAGCCCTCGAGCCCGACGAGATGCTTGCGAAGCAGGTCCTCGAGCCCCGGCTCGTACATCGGTACACGGCCCGAGGAGAGGGCGGCGACCTTCTCCGGGAGGATGTCGAGGCCCAGCACCTCGAAGCCGAGTTCGGCCATGCAGGCTGCGTGGGTGGTACCCAGGTAGCCGGTGCCGATGACGGTGATCTTCACGGCGCAGTGTCCTTCCGCCGAGTGGGCGCTGATGCGAACCGGGCCTGGCGATCGTACGCCTCCGGCTGCGGTCGCTGTTGCGCACGTCACGCATGGGTCAGGGGCTCGGAAGCAATAGAATTCAATGGTAACCAGATGTTACTTAACGGTAGATAACTTTGGGGTGAGACGCATGGCGTCCAGCAATTCCGACAGTTCTGCGGACTTCGACCTGTTCCGGATCTCGGAGGAGCACCAGATGCTCCGCGACGCCGTCCGGTCGCTGGCCGAGTCGAAGATCGCCCCGTTCGCGGCCGAGGTCGACGAGCAGGCCCGCTTCCCGCAGGAGGCACTGGACGCGCTGCTGGCGAACGACCTGCACGCCATCCACGTCCCGGAGACCTACGGCGGCGCGGGCGCGGACGCGCTGGCCACCGTCATCCTGATCGAGGAGGTGGCGCGGGTCTGCGTCTCGTCCTCGCTCATCCCGGCCGTCAACAAGCTGGGCTCGCTGCCCGTGCAGATCTCCGGCAGCGAGGCGCTCAAGCAGAAGTACCTGGGCGCGCTGGCCCGGGGCGAGGGCATGTTCTCCTACTGCCTCTCGGAGCCGGACGCCGGTTCCGACGCGGCCGGGATGAAGACCCGCGCGGTGCGCGACGGCGACTTCTGGGTGCTGAACGGCGTGAAGCGCTGGATCACCAACGCCGGCGTCAGCGAGTTCTACACGGTCATGGCCGTGACCGACCCCGAGAAGCGCAGCAAGGGCATCTCGGCGTTCGTCGTCGAGAAGGGCGACGAGGGCGTGACCTTCGGCGCCCCCGAGAAGAAGCTCGGCATCAAGGGCTCGCCGACCCGCGAGGTCTACCTCGACAACGTCCGCATCCCCGCCGACCGCATGATCGGCGAGGAGGGCACCGGCTTCGCCACGGCGATGAAGACCCTCGACCACACCCGGATCACCATCGCCGCCCAGGCGCTGGGCGTCGCCCAGGGCGCGCTCGACTACGCCGCCGGCTATGTCAAGGAGCGCAAGCAGTTCGGCAAGCCGATCGCCGAGTTCCAGGGCATCCAGTTCATGCTCGCCGACATGGCGATGAAGCTGGAGGCCGCACGGCAGCTGACCTACGCGGCGGCGGCCCGCTCGCAGCGCGGCGACAGCGACCTGACCTTCTTCGGCGCGGCCGCCAAGTGCTTCGCCTCCGACGTGGCCATGGAGGTCACCACGGACGCGGTGCAGCTGCTCGGCGGCTACGGCTACACGCGCGACTACCCGCTGGAGCGGATGATGCGCGATGCGAAGATCACCCAGATCTACGAGGGCACCAACCAGGTCCAGCGCATCGTGATGGCGCGCAACCTGCCGTAGCAGGTCTACGACAGCAGCTCCGCCGCCGCCTCCACATCGGCGGTGAGCTTGCGGTCGGCCGTGCCGGGGTCGAGCACGGCAGCGGCCTCGTGCTGGAAGCGGCCGAGCCCGGTGGCCGGGTCGAGGACGATGCCGTGCATGCGCAGCGCGCGCACGGCGGCCAGCAGCTCGCAGGCGAGGACCAGCCGGAACTGCTCCACGGTCTCCAGCAGCCGCCGCGCCCCGGTCGCCGCGAAGCTGGCGTGCTCCTCGACGCCGCGCGAGAGCACCGCATGACCGAGCGTCACCGGCTGTGCACTGCCCCGGAGTTCGGCCATGGCCGCCTGCGCCGCATATTCGGTGATCATGATGCCGCTGCTGCCGTCCTCGTCCTCGGCGAGATACGCCGGGAGCGCGGTGAACGACGGTGACACCAGCGCGCCGACCCGCGCCGTCGACAGCTGGGCGGTGCCCAGCACCGCCAGCCGGACCTGGTCCAGCGCCAGCGCCAGTGACGCCTGGTGGAAGCCGCCGTGGTGGTGGTAGTCCGCCGGCTCCAGGGTGAGCAGCGGGTTCTCCGAGGCGGCGTTGAGCTCCACCTCCAGCACCCGCTCCAGGCCGTCCGCCGCGTCCAGGGCCGCGCCGTGGACCTGCGGCAGGCAGCGGAAGCCGAAGGGGTCCTGGACGAGGGGCGGGGTCCAGTCCAGCACCGGCTCCAGCAGCTCCCGCATCCGGGCCGCGGTGCGCAGCGCACCGGGGTGCGGGCGGCGGGTGTGCACCACCGCGGCATAGGGCTCGTCGGAGCCCCGGGCCGCCGCCAGCGACAGGGCGGCGACCAGCGGCAACCGCTCCAGCAGCGTGAGCAGGTCGGTGTGGGCGAGCGCGGCCTGACCGATGGTCAGCGCGCTGCTGGACATCAGCGGCAGCGCGTCCCAGCGGTCCAGCGGGATCGGCGCGGGGTCGGGGCCGGTGCCCTCGCCCTTGCGCCAGGGCTGCTCCCCGGCGAGGGTCAGCCCGAGTTCGGCGAGCGCGGAGAGGTCCGCGGTGCCCACCGAGCCCAGCGCGTGCACGGCCGGGACGTGCCCGGAGGCCAGGGCGTCCCCGATCCGGTCGGCGACGGCGGCACTGATCGCGGAACCGGCGCAGAGCAGCTGGTTCAGCCGGACCGCCAGCATCGCCCGGGTCTGCTCGACCGGGACCAGCGGTCCGATGCCCCCGCTGTGGCTGCGCAGCAGCCGCATGCCGTGCCCGCCCCCGGCGGCGTCCTCCCGATGACTGTCCGGCAGTTCGGTGGTCCGGTTGGCGCCGACACCGGTGGTGTAGCCGTAGACGCGGCGGCGGGTGACCACATGCTCGGCGACCTCGCGGGCCCGCAGCATGCGGGCCCGCGCAGCGGGGTCGATCCCGGCCGACGCGGTGCGTCGGGCCAGGGCGGCGACCTGGGCCGGGGTCAGCGATCCGCCGTCCAGGGTGAGGATGCTCATGGGGCAGGAGTATCCAGCCTCAGTGCGAGGCGCCGCCCAGATTGAGGGCGATGACCCCGGCGATGATCAGGGCGATGCCGGAGAGCTTGAGCAGGTTCACGTCCTCGTTGAGGCAGGTGAAGCCGATCGCGGCGACCACCGCCGTCCCCGCGCCGGACCAGATCGCGTAGGCGGTGCTGACCGGCATGTGCTTCAGCGCCTGGCTGAGCAGCGCGAAGGAGCAGAGGTAGCCGACCACCACCACGATGCTGGGCAGCAGCCGGGTGAAGCCCTCGCTGAGCTTCATCGAGACCGTCGCGCAGATCTCGCTGGAGATGGCCAGGGCCAGGAACAGGTAGGGCATGATGCGGAGAGCCTAGCCGTTGGCGATCAAGGACCGGAGCAGCGGAAGGTCCACGTCCAGCAGGCTGCCGACCACCGTGCGGCCCGGCGCGGCCGGGATCGCAGTGGCCGAGGGGACGGCCACCACGGTGCAGCCCGCCGCCTCGGCGGAGGCCACGCCCACGGGGGTGTCCTCGACCGCGACACAGGTGTCCGCGCTGAGCCCCAGGGCCCGGACCGCCGCCAGGTAGGGGTCGGGGGCGGGCTTGGTGTGCGGGGTCTCCCCGGCGGCGAAGGACACGGTGAAGCGGCTCCGGCCCAGGGCGTCCAGCACGGTGTCCACGACGTTCCTGGGCGAGGCCGACACCAGGGCGGTCCTGATCCCGGCCGCTCCCAGCGCGTCCAGGAGGTCGAGCGCGCCCGGGAGCGGCTCCACCCGGGTGCCGACCAGCTCCGCGAAGCCCTGGCCCAGGGCCTCGGCGAGGGACTCCTCACTGCGGTCGGTGCCGCTGCTGCGGTGCAGGTGGGCGGCGGTGTACTCGATGGGGCGGCCGAGGATGTGCTGCTCGTCCTCGTCCCCGAGTGCCAGGCCGAGGAGCTCTGCCTCCCGTTCCACCGCCAGCCGCCACAGTCCCTCGGTGTCCACGAGGGTGCCGTCCATGTCGAAGAGGACGGCGTGCAGGGTGCGGGGCGTGGCGGCGGTGCGGGTGGGCACGGTTGCGCTGCTCTCTGTCAGGTCGTTGGCAGGGGTGTCCGGCACGATTCTGCCGGGCGTCGCCTCTGGGGTGGTTTCAGCTGCGGGTGTCGACGAGGACGGGGCGCTCGGGGAGGCGCACCGTCACACTGCTTCCGGCCGGGAGCCCGGCGGCGTCGTGGGTGGAGAGGTCGGCCTTGATGGTGGAGCCGTCCTGGAGCTGGACGGTGAGCCGGGTGACCGCGCCGAGGAAGCTGGTGCTGGTGACGACCGGGCCGCCGCCGCTGGTGCGGATCTCCAGCAGCACGTTCTCCGGGCGGACCAGGACGTCCACGTCGGTGTCGGCGGCGGACAGCGTGCCGTCCACCGGGAGGCGCTGGCCGAGGACCTCGACCACGGCCGGGTCCGATCCGACGTGTCCGGCGATGCGGTTCATGGTGCCGACGAACTCGGCGACGAACGCGGTCGCGGGGCGGGCGTAGAGCTCGGACGGCGTGGCGCACTGCTCCAGGCGTCCGTCGCGCATGACCGCGACGCGGTCCGCCATCGACAGCGCCTCCTCCTGGTCGTGGGTGACGAACAGGGTGGTGATCTGCAGCTCCTGCTGGAGCCGGCGGATCTCCTCACGGAGGTTCATGCGCACCTTGGCGTCGAGCGCCGACAGCGGCTCGTCGAGCAGCAGCACCCGAGGGCGCAGCGCGAGGGCGCGGGCCAGGGCGATGCGCTGCTGCTGGCCGCCGGAGAGCTGGTGCGGGTAGCGGTCGCCGTACTGCGGCAGACCGACCAGTTCGAGCAGCTCGTCGGCGCGGGCGCGGCGCTCGGCGGTGCCGACGCGGCGCATCCGCAGGCCGAAGGCGACATTGTCGCGGGCGTTGAGGTGCGGGAAGAGGCTGTACGACTGGAACACCATGCCGGCGTCGCGGCGGTGCGCGGGCACGCCGGTGATGTCCTCGCCGTCGAGCAGGACCTCGCCCGAGTCGGGGGTCTCGAAGCCGGCCAGCATCCGCAGGGCGGTGGTCTTGCCGCAGCCGGACGGGCCGAGCAGGGCGAGCAGCTCGCCGGGCTGGACGGTCAGGTCGAGCCCGGCGAGGGCGGTGGCCGAGCCGAAGCTGCGGCGCAGGCCTCGGAACTCGACGCTGGCGCTCTTCTCGGTGTCGGACGGTACGGCGGTGGCGACGGTGGGGGCCGCGTTGGACATGGGGGTGGCTCCCTTATGTGGCGGGCTTGTTGGAGGCGGCCTTGCGGCGGCCACCGGAGACGGACATGACGAGCAGCGCTGCCCAGGTGAGCATCAGGCTGATCAGCGACACGGCGGTGGTGACGGTGCCGTCGTCGGCCGCGTTGCCGTTGACGATCCACACCGCGAAGGGGGTGTAGCCGAGGATCGAGGAGACGGTGAACTCGCCGAGCACCAGCGCCAGCGTGAGCATGCCGGCGTTGAGCATCGCTCCGCGCAGGTTCGGCAGGATCACGGTGACGATCGCGCGGGCGCGCCCCGCTCCGTTGTTCTGCGCCGCCTCCAGCAGGGTGCGGACGTCGATGGCGCGCATCCCGGAGTCCAGGGTGCGGAAGGCCAGCGGCAGTGCCATGACCACGTAGGCGAGCAGCAGGATGACCGGGAAGCTGCCGTTCTGCATGTCGACGAAGGTCACCCAGAACGGTGTGGGCGGCAGGTACTCGGTGCCCCAGCGCAGCAGGATGTTGATCCCCGCGGTGAGCGCGATGGACGGCACCACCAGCGGCAGCATGCAGACGAACTCGACCACGGAGCGCAGCCGGGGGCTGCCGAGCCGGACGGCGATGACGGTCGGGATCAGCAGCAGGAACACCACCAGGATGGTGGCGGCCGCGAGCAGCAGCGAGAGCTGCAGCGCGGGCCACAGGCCGGCGACGCTGAAGATCTGGCTGTAGGCGCTGAAGGTGAAGCCCTTGGCCGGGTCGCTGTCCACCGTGAACAGGAAGGAGCAGACCAGCGGCCCGATGAAGTACAGGGCGGCGATCACCAGCACGGCCGTGCGGCCGAAGCGCGGGCGGCCGCCGCTGCGGCGGCTGCTCCTGGACGCCTTCGGCGCGGCCGTGGTCGGACTGTTGAGGGCGCTCACACTAGCCATCGGGCGCTCCGGCGTTGCAGGGGCAGGTACACGGCCATGACCAGGACGGAGATGACCACCATGTCGAGGCTCATGGCGAGCGCGACATTGGTTGCGTTGGCGTCGACGTTCCCGTTGAGGGACGCGGCGATCTGCAGCGTGATCAGCGGGACGGCGCCGCCGGCTCCCACCATCGCGGCGGCGGTGGCGTAGGCCGCGAAGGCCGAGCCGAACAGCAGCACGAATCCGCCGAGCAGGGAGGGGGTGAGCACGGGCAGGGCGACGTAGCGCCAGTACTGCCACAGGCCCGCGCCGTTGTTCTGGGCGGCCTCGCGCCACTGCTTGCGCAGCCCGTCCAGGGCGGGGATGACGGTGAGCACCATCAGCGGGATCAGGAAGTACAGGTACACCAGGCCGAGGCCGGTGAGGTCGTACAGGTTCCAGCCCGCGGCCGTCAGGTGCAGGTGCTGGGTGAGCAGGCCGTTGTTGCCGAGGGTCGCGATGAACGCGAACGCCAGCGGCACGCCGCCGAAGTTGGCGAGCACACCGGAGGCGCTGAGCACGGCGTGCCGCAGCACCTCGAACCGTGAGGTGACGACGGCCTGCGCGAGCAGCAGCCCGAGCACGGTGGCGATCAGCGCCGCGATCGCGGACAGCTTGACGCTGCCGAGGAGCGCGGTGAGGTAGCCGCCCGAGAGCGAGGCGCTGAGGTTGCCCGTGGTGTAGTGGCTGGGCTGGCCCGGCGCATAGGTCGTGAACGAGCCGTAGGCCATGGCGACGGCGGGGAGTCCGAAGGCCACGGCGACGAAGAGCAGGAGCGGCAGGACGGCGACCCGCCCCGCCGCCGCCTTGCGCAGCGAGCTGCGCAGGCGGCGGCGGGAACGGTCGGCCCCGGCTGCCCCGGTGGGGGCTAGGGGGTCGATGGTGCTCACCCCTGGATGGCCGTGGTCCAGCCGGCGGCCACGACGGCCTTGGCCGCGGTGATCTGGGCCTGGGTCGGGATGACCGGGGTGCCGGTGACGGTCGGCAGCAGCGCGGCGTCAGCCGAGTCGAGCGTGCCGTTGGCCTTCATGGCGTTGAACTCGACCGGGCTGGCGTAGCCGGCCAGGAAGTCGTTCTGGCCCTCGGCGCTGTAGAGGAACTCCTCCCACAGGCGGGCGGCGGCCGGGTGCGGCGCCCACTTGTTGATGGCCTGGTTGTAGTAGCCGCCGTAGACGCCGTCCGTGGGGACGTTGACCTCCCACTTGATGCCCTTGGCCGCGAAGGCGGTCGAGTAGCCGGCGCTGAGGTAGTCCCAGTCGATGGTGATCGGGGTCTCGCCGTCCTCGACGGTCGCCTGGGTCGCCTGGGCCGAGTTGAAGTTGCCCGAAGCCTTGAGCTTCTTGAAGTAGGCGAGGCCGGGGGCGATGTTGGAGGCGCTGCCGCCGTTGGCGAGAGCGGCCGCGAACACGCCGGAGAAGGCCGCGTTGGCCGCGGTCGGGTCGCCGTTGAGGGCGACCTCGCCCTTGTAGTTGCCGGTCAGCAGCTGGGCGAAGGTGGTCGGGCAGACCTTGATCTTGGCCGCGTTGCAGCTGATGGCGATGTCGCCGCCGTAGTCGTTGGCGTACAGGCCGGTCGGGTCGGCCTGGCCGGCCGGGATGTCGGAGAAGGTCGCGACCTTGTACGGCGCGAACAGGCCCTGGGCGGCACCGCTGGTGGCGAAGGCGCCGCCGATGTCGACCACGTCGGGGGCGCGGTTCTGGCCCTCGCGGGTGGTGATCGCGGTGATCTCGTCCTGGCTCGAACCCTCGGGGTTCTCGTCGTTGATCTTGATGCCGTACTTCTTGGTGAAGGCGGCCATGATCACGCCGTAGTTGGCCCAGTTGCTGGGGAGGGTGATGGCGTTGAGCTGGCCCTCCTTCTCTGCGGCGGCGACGAGCGCGCTCATGCCGCCGCCGGCGGCGGCAGAGGTCTCGGTGGCCCAGTTGACGCTGGTGCCGCTTCCGGACGCAGTGGACGTGGAGGCAGCGGAACCACAGGCGGTCAGGGTGAGCGCTGCGGCCACCAGGCAGCCGGTGAGGGCGGCGGCCCGGGTACGGGAGGAGGACACGATGGCTCCTGAGGGAAGACGTCTGAAGGAGGGCCGGAAGGCACGAGCCTTCAGGCGACTTGTTCGGACAAGTTGATGACAGTACGCCTGACCTTAGTGACCAAACGGTGAACGGAGGGCGTACATGGTCATGCTGTTACCTGTCGGTATCCCGCCGATTTGATCGGCTCCCCCCAAGAGCCACGGATAACGGTATGATCACGCCGCCTCGCTCGACTGGCGAGTGCGCTGTTGGGAGCGCTGATCGCGCATCCCTCCGCATGCGACCAGGCTGTGCACAGTTCCCGTGCGTCACCCGGTTCCGGTCAGCATCGTCCGCCAAGGAGGTCCGCGCTGTGGCCGCACGCCACGAGGAGATTGCCGAGGAGCTCCGCCAGGCCATCGACCGGGGGGAGTACCCCGTCGGCGGCACGCTCCCCAGCGAGAGTGAACTGGCTGCCCGCTACGAGGTCTCCCGGGGGACGGTCCGTCAGGCCGTCGCCGCGCTGACCTCCGAGGGGCGCATCGGATCGCGCCAGGGGGCCCGCCGGGTGGTCCTGGGCAACCGCCGCAGCCAGAGCTTCGCCGAGCTGCGCAGCTTCGCGCAGTGGGCCCGCGCCATGGGCCGCACCGCGACCGGCCACGTCATCGAGCAGCACCGGCGTCCGGCCACCCAGGAGGACGCCGAGCGGCTGCAGATCACCGCCGGTGAGGACGTCCTGCAGGTGCTGCGGGTCCGGGGGCTGGACGGCGAGCTGGTCCTGGTCGAGCGCAATGTCTACCCGCTGTGGGTGGCCGAGGCCGTGGAGCGGATCCCGGCCGACTGCGAGTCGGTCGTCCGGGCCCTGTACGACGACATCGGCATCATCTTCGCCTACGGCGAGCACGTCATCGACGCCATCGGGGCCGGCACCGAGGACGCGGAACTGCTCGGCATCCGCCGGGGCGGCCCGCTGCTGCGCATCCGCCGGACCACGACCACCCACGCCGGGCGGCCCATCGAGTGGTCCGACGACCGCTACCGCTCGGGTTCGGTGAGCTTCGCCATCGCCAACTCCATCGGCTCCAACCAGCTGGTCCGGCACGTGGTCTGAGCCGGGGTCAACTCCCGACGGTGCCCGACGGGTTGGTGGGGGTGGTCACCGGGCGGTCGTTCTGGATCTCGCCGAACAGCGTCGCCGAGCCGCTGCCGGACCACAGCACGGCCGAAGCCCCGCCGGGCGTGGTGTAGTTCGCCGTCGCCAGCGGGACGGTGACGCTCTTCCCCCCGGGGCCGGAGACCTTGTACATCTGCAGCCCGAACTGGGCCAGGGTCCACGGGCCCGTGCCCCGGTCCACCGTCAGCGACGCCAGGCAGGCGTTCAGGAACGGGTAGAGCGTGAACGGGTCGAGCAGGGTGCCCGGCCTCAGCACCTGGTCGGCCAGGGACTTCATGAACTGCTGCTGGTTCCGGATGCGACCGAGGTCCGAGTCGGGCAGCGAGTAGCGGGTCCGCACCAGCTGCAGTGCCCGGGTGCCGTTCAGGGTCTGGCAGCCCGCCTTCAGGTCCGCGCCCGAGCGCGAGTCCACGACCGGCTGGGACAGGCAGACCGGCACACCGCCGAGCGCGTTCACGATGGACACCACTCCGGTGAAGCCGACCTCGGTGTAGTGGTCGATGCGGATGCCGGTGTCCAGCTCCACCGTTCTGACCAGCAGCTGCGGCCCGCCGGCCGCATAGGCGGCGTTGATCTTGTCCTTGCTCGCGGCGTGCGCCACGCCCCTGCTGTCGGTGTAGGCGGGGATCGGCACGTAGGAGTCGCGCGGGATGCTCATCAGCACCGGGCCGTTGGCACCCTTGTGCAGCACCATGACGGTGTCGGTGTTGGTGCCCTGGTCCGAGCCGACGTGCAGCTCCCGCTCCTGCTGGGGCGTCAGCCCGGCGCGGCTGTCGGAGCCCACCAGCAGCCAGTTGGTGCCGGGTCCGGCGGACGGGCGGCCGCGGTAGTCCGTGACCGCGTCCACCTTCACCAGTTCGCGGTCGGCCCAGAGGTAGGTGCCCGCGGCGGTCGCCACCAGCAGCAGCGCCACGGTGCAGAGCACGGTCAGGACGATCCTCGGCCACCGCCGCCTGCCCGCGCCGCGCCCGGGCCGCCCCGTCCCCCGGGGGACCCGCCCGCCGGCCATGGGCACGCCGCCGAGCTCGGCGGCCTGGCGGCGCGGGGAGAGCTCGGGCGGCAGCGGCTCCTCCGGTCCGGTCATGGCCCCAGCCTGCCGAGCACCGCACCGGCTCGCGCGGCAGCCTTACGCCGGATGCCGCACGGGGGTCACGCACGGGGGTCAGCAGACCACCGAGTCCCCCCGCCGGGCCTCGATCGACGGCGCCGCGGACGGCGTGGGCGCGGGGGAGGGTACCGACCCCGCCCGTCCGACGCCCCTGAAGTCCTTGCCGAACAGCACCTCCATGGTCCGGCCGAGGCCGGGCACCGCCAGCAGCTGGGCGTCCGGCAGGGCGGCGGCGAGGGTCCGCACCGACACGTCCCAGCGCGGGTCGTAGTGGATCACGGTCCGGGTCGCGTCGTCCGGCCCCGGCGCGTTCGCGGGCAGCCCGCTGGTGGCGAAGCCCGCCGCGCGCAACCGCCGCTCGCCCCTCGCACCCAGGCCGGGCACGCCCGCCGCATTGAGCACCTGCACCCGGACCTGCCCCGGCGGGACGGCCGCCGCCGCCGATGCCGCGGCGGTCGGCGCGGGGGCGGTCAGCGGCCGGTCCTCGCGCAGGGCGTCGAACAGCGCCGCCGTCCTGGGGCCGTCCCACAGCACCGTCGACCCCCACCCGGGGACCCGGTGGTCGATATCGGACAGCGGCACGGTCGCGAAGGAGGCGGACGAGGCCCTGAGGTCCTTCAGCCTGGTCGCCAGGGCGATCAGGTCCCGGCTGCCCAGGCCCTCGTCGGCGGTGACCGACCGCAGCACGGTCGACATCACCCGCTGCAGCCGCACCGGGTCCAGCAGCGTCCCCGAGGCGGTGGCCTGCTGGATGACCTGGGCGACGAACTTCTGCTGGCGCTGCATCCGGCCCAGGTCGGCGGTGGGGTCGACATAGCGGGCGCGCACATACATCAGCGCCTCGGCCCCGTCGAGCCTGGTCGTCCCCGCGGGCAGGTCCAGGCCCGACCTGGGGTCGTGCAGCGGGCGGTCGCTGCACACCGGGACACCGCCGAGGGCGTCCACGGTGCTGATGAAGCTGAGGAAGTTCAGCTGCAGGTAGTGGTCGATGTGCAGGCCGGTGGCCTGCTCCACGGTCTCCACGGTCAGCGGGGGACCGCCCATGCCGAAGGCGGCGTTGATCCTGCCCATGGACTCCGGCACCTGGCGTCCGGTGGCGGAGTCCCGGTGGGCGGGGATGTCGACGAAGCTGTCGCGGGGGATGCTGACCACACTGGCCCGGCTGTCCGCCGTGGAGAGGTGGACCAGCATCATGGTGTCGGTGCAGTGGCAGGCCTCGCCCCCGGCGTGCAGGGCCTGCAGCTCCGGTCGGGGCACACCGGCGCGTTCGTCGGTGCCGACGACCAGGATGTTCAGGGCGCCGTCGGCGGCGTCGGAGGCGGGGCGCTTCGTCAGCCCGCCGAAGACATTCACCCTGGCGATGGACCCGCTGACGCCGTTGATGACGGCCCAGCCGGCGCCGCTGGTGGTGAGCAGCACGAGCGACACCGTCCCCGCGGTCCACAGGGCCCAGCGCCGGGGGCGGGCCGGACTGCTCTGAGCTGCGCGAACGGGGCGCTCGCTACGGTCGGCTGACATAAGTCGGATGGTAGGCCCGCGAGGGTGGCGGGCCCCGGAGCCCGCGCGGGGTGTCGGCCCGGCTTCGGCGGTTCGGCGGGCGGACGCGGTTCGGCGTCCCGGGGGCGGCGGCGGTACGGTTTCCTCCATATGAACGCCACTCCCGAAACCCCTGCCGCGACCCCCGCCGTGTCGGTGATCATGCCCGTGCTGAACGAGTCCCGACACCTGAGGGACGCGGTCGAGCGGATTCTCGAACAGGAGTACCCGGGCGACATCGAGGTGGTGATCGCCCTCGGCCCCTCCTCGGACGACACCGACGCGATCGCCGCCGCGCTGGTCGCCGAGACGGCCGGCACCGCCCGGGAGGTGCGGACCGTGCCCAATCCGACCGGGCGCACCCCCGCCGCGCTCAACGCCGCGATCCGGGGCTCCCGGCACCCGATCGTGGTCCGGGTGGACGGCCACGGCCTGCTCACCCCCGGCTACATCGCCACCGCCGTCCGGCTGCTGGACGAGACCGGGGCGGTCAACGTCGGCGGCATCATGCACGCGGAGGGCGAGACCGACTGGGAGCGGGCCGTCGCCGCCGCCATGACCTCCAGGATCGGCGTCGGCAACGCGGCCTTCCACACCGGCGGCGAAGCGGCCCCGGCCGACACCGTCTACCTGGGCGTCTTCCGCCGCGAAGCGCTGGAGCAGCACGGCGGCTACAACGAGGAGTTCCTGCGCGCGCAGGACTGGGAGCTCAACTACCGGCTGCGCCAGGGCGGCGGGCTGATCTGGTTCACCCCCGACCTGCGGGTCACCTACCGGCCGCGGCCCGACGTCCGGGCACTGGCCCGGCAGTACCGCGACTACGGCCGCTGGCGCCGGGTCGTGACCCGCTACCACCGGGGCTCGGTCAACCTCCGCTACCTGGCGCCGCCGGCCGCCGTGCTCGGCATCGCCGCCGGACTGGTCGGCGGGTTCCTGGTCAGCCCCTGGCTGTTCGTCGTCCCCGGCGGATACGCGGCGGCGATCCTGCTGGGATCGCTGCGGGAGGGCCGCGGGCTCACCCCGGCGGCCCGGGCGCAGCTGCCGGTGGCCCTGGCGACCATGCACATGTCCTGGGGCTGGGGCTTCCTGACCAGCCCCCGCTCGCTCGCCCGCCGGGTCATCGCCAGCACGGTCGCGCCGGCGCCGGCGGAACGGGTCACCACGAGTACACCGGGTTGACCCTCGCGCACTTGTTCTCACTGCCGCTCTGCTGCGCCGCCGTCGTCGGAACCGCCCCGGCGGAGGGTGTGACGACCACCGGGAAGACGCCGCCGCTGGTCCAGTCCGAGCCGATGACCAGCGTCGGCTGCGGGGCGTCGGGGGACTCGCGCAGGGCGTCCGGCGGCAGGTGCAGGGCGGCGGCCACGGCGGTCGCGGCGGCCCGGTCGGCCGGGGCGTAGCTGAGCCGGGTGTCGTGCTCGCGCACGGGCGCGTTCAGGCCGTTGCGGACCAGGGTGTAGCCGAGTGCCCGCAGGTGGGAGGTCAGGGCCGTGGCGCGCCCCGGGGTCCCGCTGCCGTTCTCGACGGTGAGGCGGACTCCGTCCGGGGAGACCGCGTCCGGCGCCGCCGCGGGGTCGGCCGGGGGAGCCGCAGCGGCCGCCCTCACCCCGTGGGAGTCCAGCGGGACGTCGCCGCGGATCATCGCGAACAGCCGCTCCGCGTCCCCGGGCATGGGGATCACCCAGGCCGTGGGGTTCCTCGGGTCCGCCGCGTAGGGCATGGTCACCGTGATCAGCCGGTCCGGCTGGATGTTCTTCAACTGGTCGGCCAGGCCAACCAGTCGGGCGACGCTGTCCAGGCCGTCGTCCACGGTCACCGCCTTGGTGGCGGCGTCGGCCAGGGCCAGCATCCGGCCGGGGTCGGTCAGCGTCCCGCCCGAGCGCAGTTGGCGCATCAGCGAGGCCAGGTACATGTGCTGGACCTGGGTCCGGTAGAGGTCGCTGCCGTCGCCGAAGCCGTGCCTGCTGCGCAGCCACTCCAGGGCCTGCACGCCCTGGATGACATGGGTGCCCTTGGTCAGCCGCAGATGCGAGTACGGGTCCGCCACATTGCCGTCCGTGCAGACCGGTACCCCGCCCACCGCGTCCGCCATGCTCACCACGCCGCCGAAGTCGACCATCATGTAGTGGTCGATGTGAATGCCCGTCAACTGGTGCCAGGTGAAGACGGTGCAGCCGGGCCCGCCGTGCGAGAGGCTGTCGGTGATCTGCTCGTGCGGCGACTCCGGGTAGACCGTGCCGGTGGTCGGATCGGTGCAGGACGGGATGTCCACCATGGTGTCGCGCGGGATGCTGATCAACGAGGCGTTGCTGCGGTCCGCCGAGACATGCAGCAGCATCTCCACATCGGCGTGCGCGGGGCCGCCCACCGAGGAGCGCGAGCCGCCGAGGCTCAGATCGGCGGCGGTGTCGCGGGTGTCGGAGCCGATCAGCAGGATGTTCAGCGCGGTGCCGCCCACCGAGTCGGACGAGACGCTGCCCTGGTCGCCGAAGCTGAGCGCACCGTGCTTGATGTTGCCGTCCAGGTAGGAGACATAGCCCCAGCCGACGATGCCGCCGAGCACCAGCAGCAGTCCGCTGCCCAGCGCGGTCCTGCGCATGATCCGTCCGCGCCGGGTCGACGCGCCTCGGGGTCGTCGACGGCGTCGGCCGGGAGGAGGGACGGCGCGGTCTCTGGTCATCGGCGGTGCCTGCCTTGGTCGCGATCGGGCGGGAAGCCCGGGGCGCTCCGGGCTACTGGCTGCCGCACCCGGTCCCTCCGCCGGTGGCGGCGCTCGCCGCTGCCGGGGTGGACGTGGTTGCGGGGACGGGGGCCGCGAACGGCTTGCCTATGCCGTGGAAGTCCTCGCCCAGCGTCAGCACCATGTAGCCGGTCGGCCCGCTGGTGTTGCCGTCGCCGTGCAGCGAGGAGGCAGGCAGGCCCATCTCCGCCGCGATCACCCGGGCCTGGGAGACCTGGTCGGGGGCGTAGACCAGGGTCGTCCGGGGGACCACCGCCGGGGCCGGGCCGCCGTTGCTGGAGTGCTGGATGACCTCGGTGTTCTGCATCCAGTCGATCACCGCCTGGGCCTGCCCGAAGGTGCCGCTGCCGTCGAGCACCGACACCCGGATGTCGATCTTGGCGGCCCTGGGGCCGTCCAGGAAGCTGCCGGAGACGGCGGGTTCGATGCCGGCGCCCGGCGTCGGAGTCGGCTCCGGCTTGGTGACCGCGCAGGTGGAACTGACGGTGCCGACCGTCGATCCGGCGGCGCTGCTACTGCCGCTGCCGCCCTTCAGCAGGGCGTAGGCGGTGATTCCGCCGGTGACGGCGAGGAAGCAGAGCACCCCGGCGATCCAGGGCCCGGTACGGGCGCCGGACTGCTTGCGGCGACGGGTGGGTGCGGACGCCCGCCCCGGCGTCGCCGCGGTCGGAGCCGGAGGCGGAGTGGGATCCGGGGCCGGGGGTGCCGCCGGTACCGGCCGCGGGGGGAGCTCCCCCGGCTGCCGCATCCGGTACTCGCCGGTGGCCGGGTCGATGACCCACAGGTCCGCGGGGTCGACGTCGTCGTCCCCAGGGCGTCCGCCTGCCCCGTCGCCCGTCCGCACGTACTGCTCCGCTCCGTTGCCTGCCGACCGCTGTCCGCCGACCGAATGCCGTCCTGAGTCGGTCACCTTAGCCGGTCGTCCGGGGGCACGCGGTGGCGGGAGGAAGTTCGCAGCTCAACCGGAGGGCGCGAGCCGGAGCCGACCGCGCGCCCCCCGGAACGGAACCTGGGGACTAGCCGATCCGGTGGGTGACCCGCTCCGACGCGATCCGGCTCTCCAGCAGCTCGGGAGCCAGGTTCTCGCTGTTGCGGCACAGCACCACCGAGGCGCCCGCGGCCAGCGGCGCCAGCAGTCCGCCGCCCAGCCCGGCCCAGTCGTCGTACGAGAGGGTGCTCAGCACCCGGTCGCCCGGCTTCAGCCCCAGGTTCTCGGCGTGCTCCCCGGCCAGGACCACGGTCTGTGCCCCCGTCAGCTGCTCGCCCTCCACGACCAGGGCCGGACGCGAGGCGTCGACCGGGGCATAGGGCACGAAGCGGTCGCCCTGCGCGGGCACCTCCGCCGCGTAGTCCACGAACCCGGCCGGGAGCTCCGGAAAGCGCCCGCCCAGCGGGCGCAGCGCCAGCGCCACCCGCTCGCCGGGGCAGGCCAGCGAGGCGGACAGGGTGTCGGGGCCGCTGACCACCAGCGCGGCCTCGGCGGGGTCGCCGCCGGGACACACCGTCAGCCCGACCGACCAGCAGGCGAGCAGCCAGATGGCGGTCTGCCAGTGCGCGGGCAGCAGCAGCGCCACCCGGTCGTCGGGCGCGGCGGCGAGATCGTCCTGCAACAGGTTGGCGGTCTTCGCCACCCAGTTGTCGAAGGTCTTGACGGAGAGTTCGACTCTCTCGCCGGTGGCATCGTCGTAGTAGGTGACCAGAGGTCGGGCCGGGTCGGTCGCGAGGGCGGAGCGCAGCAGATCGGCGGGGGTCGCTGCGCCGCTGAGGGGTGTCTGGCTCATGGTGGGGTCCAGCCTATGCCTTGGGATCGACTTGATCGCGCACCTGTACGGCACAGCACGGTCACGAGGGGCACGTGGACAGCGAGCGTACTGTTGCCGGGGTGGACAAGGGGAGAGCAGGGGCGGCAGTTGTCGCGGCGGCGGGCGTGCGCGCCTGGCGCCCGGACGGTGCGCTGGACCTGCCGGGCACCCTGGGCGTGCTCCGGCGCGGCCCCGGCGACCCCTCCTACCGGGCGACGCCCGACGGCGCGGTGTGGAGGGCCTCCCGCACCCCCGGCGGCCCCGGGACGCTGAGAGTCGCGCTCCGGCCCGCCGACGGCACGGTCGACGCGCAGGCCTGGGGCCCCGGCGCGGACTGGCTACTGGACCGCGTCCCCGCGCTGCTCGGGGCGGACGACGACCCCTCCGGCTTCGACCCCTCCGCGCACCCGGTGCTGCGCGACGCCCACCGCCGCCACCCCGGGCTGCGCCTGGGCCGCACCGGGCTGGTCATGGAGGCCCTGGTCCCGGCGGTGCTGGAGCAGAAGGTCACCGTTCAGGAGGCGCACCGCTCGTGGCGGCGCCTGCTCGACCGCTTCGGCGCCCCGGCCCCCGGCCCGGCCGGGATGCCCGAGGGCATGCGGGTGGCGCCCTCCGCCCGCGACTGGGCCGTGATCCCCTCCTGGGAGTGGCACCAACTGGGCGTCGACGGCAAGCGCGCCGCCACCGTCGTCCGCGCGGCGAGGCTCGCCGCGCGCCTGGAGCGCGCCTCGGTGCTCCCGGCGGCGGAGGCCGCGGCGCTGCTCACCACGGTCCCCGGCATCGGGGTCTGGACCGTCGCCGAGACCACGCAGCGCTGCAACGGCGACGCCGACGCGGTGTCGGTCGGCGACCTCCACCTCCCCAACACCGTCGGCTGGGCCCTGGCCGCGCGGGAGCGCAGCACGGACGAGGAGATGCTGGCCCTGCTCGCCCCCTACACCGGCCACCGCCACCGCGTCTGCCGCCTCATCCGCATGCTCGGTGTCCGAGCCCCCAGGCACGCACCGAGGTACGCCCCGCGGGACTTCCGCAGGATGTGACGGTGCGGGTCGGACCCGCGCAGTTCCCCGCGCCCCTGAGGCGCTGCATGGTGCACCTTTGCGCAACGCCCAGCCCCGTCCCTACCCAGGGGCGCGGGGAACTGCGCGAGAACCATGCACGTCACCGCACCTCGATGAACGCCTCCGCGTCGCGCCCCGCCCGAGGGGCCGGCGCCTCCGCCGGCCTCCCCACAGCCACCGCCCCCATCGGGTCCCACCCCTGCGGCAGCGCCAGCACCTCCCGGACGACGTCCCTGCAGAACATCGTGGAGGAGACCCACGCGGAGCCCAGCCCCTCTCCGGCCAGTGTGACCAGCAGGTTCTCCACCGCCGCGCCCATGGCCACCACGAACATCTCCCGCTCCGCGGCGGCCCGCCGCGCATCCGGGTAGTCGTGCGAGCCCTCGGTCACCAGGCACGGCACGACCAGGTACGGGGCGTTGCGCAGCACATCCCCGCGCCGCACGCGCGCAGCGATCCGCTCCGGGCTCCAGCCGTCCAGCGCCTGCAGGTCGGCGTTCCAGGCGGCCAGCATCGCGTCCAGCAGCCGTTCCCTGACCTCCGCGCTCTCCAGCAGCACGAACCGCCACGGAGTGGTGTGGTGCGGCGCGGGCGCGGTGACGGCCGCGGCGACCGCGCGCCGCACCGCCGCGCCGTCCACCGGCTCGTCGGTGAAGCGTCGCACCGTGCGCCGTCCGGTGACGGCCTCGCGGATCGCCTCCGAGGTGCCCAGTCGGAACATGTCGTCGGCGGCGGAGCGGATCATCGGCCGCACGCCCTCGCCGTCCTCGTCCAGGACCAGGTGCGCCAGCCCCCGCAGGACGGCCACCGGCGTGCCGGAGGTCTTGCCCTTCGCCAGGTCCGCCGCTGCGGCCAGCTCGTCCGCGGTCGCGGTGACCGTCATCGCCAGTTCGTTGCCGTGGGAATCGGTGCGCCCCCGGTGGTCCTCCAGCACGTCGAGCCCGGCCGCGCCGATGGCGACGTCGGTCAGCCCGTTGCGCCAGGGACGCCCGAAGGTGTCCGTCACGACCACGCCGACCCTGACCCCGCCGCTGAGCTCGCCGATCCGCTTGCGCAGCGCCCGCGCCGAGGCGTCCGGGTCCTCGGGCAGCAGCAGCACCGTCCCTGACGGGGTGTTGGAGGCGTCCACCCCGGCGGCGGCCATGACCAGGCCCTGCCGGTTCTCGACGATCCTGGTGCGCCCGCGCCGGGCGACGACCCGCACGGTCTCGGCGTCGATCGCCGCCTCCCGGTCGTCCGCCCGGACGATCCGCCCCTCCGCCTTGCTGACGATCTTCGAGGTGACCAGCAGGATGTCGCCGTCCCGCAGCCCGCCCTCGCCCGCAGCGGCCAGCACCAGCTCGGCGAGGTCGTCCCCGGCCGCCACCTCGGGGATGCCGGTGACCCCCCGGACCTCGAACGACGTGCTCATGCGCCCCGCACCTCCTCGGCCAGTGCCAGCGCTGCCCGGGCCATCTCCGCGGTGGCGTCCTGGTCCGTCATCCACAGCGGCACCGCCCGGCAGGCGATACCGGCGGCCTCGACCTCGGCCACCGCCCCCGCGTCCGAGCTGTCCACCAGCCAGCCGTCCAGGAGGCCCTCCCGTCGCCCGCCACCACCCTTGCCCGAATCGCTTCGCGATGCAGCCCGACTGCCGTAGTGCCTGGCCACCGCCGCCGCGGAGGTCTCCACGCCGACCGCCTCCAGCACCTTGTCGGCCATCCCGCGCACCGGCGAGCCGCCGATGATCGGCGACAGGCCCACCACCGGGGCCGCCGCCTTGGCCACGGCGGCCCTGATCCCCGGCACCGACAGGATCGTGCCCACGCTCACCACCGGGTTGGACGGCGGGAAGACGATCACATCGGCCTCGGCGATGGCCTCCAGCACGCCCGGCGCCGGCTTCGCGGTCTCCGCTCCCACCGGGATGATCGCCTTCGCGTCCACGGTGGCGTGCAGCTTCACCCAGTACTCCTGGAAGTGGATGGCCCGCTTCTCGCCGTCCTCCTCGATCAGGACATGCGTCTCCACCCGGTCGTCCGACATCGGGATCAGCCGGACCCCCGGCTGCCAGCGGGCGCACAGCGCCTCGGTGACGGCGCTCAGCGGGTAGCCCGCGCCCAGCATCTGGGTCCGCACGATGTGGGTCGCGAAGTCCTTGTCGCCGAGCCCGAACCACTCGGGGCCGACGCCGTACTCCTTCATCTCCGCCTTGATGGAGAACGACTCGTCGGCTCTGCCCCAGCCCTGCTCCTCATGGATGCCGCCGCCCAGGGTGTACATCACGGTGTCCAGGTCGGGGCAGACCTTCAATCCGAACAGATGGATGTCGTCCCCGGTGTTGCCGACGACGGTGATGTCGGAGTCGGGCCCGACTGCTTGCTTGAGGCCGCGCAGAAAGCGCGCGCCGCCGATTCCTCCGGCCAAGACCACGATGCGCATGGCGTCCATCCTCGCAGGCGCGTTCGCGCGGCACTGCGCGGGGAGTCACAGGGGGGAGAAGCTGCCCGCGGCCGGTAGCGCGATCTCGAAGCAGCAGCCGCCGAGCACATTGTGGACTGACGCGCGCCCTTCGTGCGCCTCCACGATCCCCCGCACGATCGCCAGCCCGAGCCCCGCCCCGGTGTCCCCGTGGTGCTGGACCGCCCCGGAGGAGCTGGCCGCCGTGCGGGGGGTGCGGGCGCTGCCGCCGCGCCACCCGGTCTCGAAGACCCGCCCGAGGTCCCCCTCGTCGATGCCGCCGCAGCCGTCGGTGACCGACACCACGACCTGGTCCTGCTCCTGCCGCGCGGCGACCGCGACGGTGCCGTCCATCGGCGTCGAGCGGATCGCGTTGATCAGCAGGTTGCCGAGGACCCTCGTGATCTCCCGGCTGTCGACCTCCACCGGAGCGGGCGCGATCCCGTCCCCGACCAGGCGCACCCCGCGCTCCCGCGCCAGCGGGTAGGCGCCGGCTATGGCATCGCCGACCAGGTCGTAGACCGAGACCCGGGAGAGGGTCAGGGTGAGCGCCCCGGCCTGGATGCGCGACAGCTCGAAGAGGTCGTCCACCATGCCGGTCAGCCGGTCCACCTCGATGCGGATCCGGGAGTGGTAGCGCCCGGGGTCGTCCGTGACGCCGTCCTCCAGGGCCTCCGCCATCGCCCGCAGTCCCGCCAGCGGGGTGCGCAGGTCGTGCGAGATCCAGGCGATCAGCTCCCGCCGGGAGGACTCCAGGGCGCGCTCCCGCCTCCTGGACTCGGCGAGCCGGTCACTGGTGGCGGCCAGTTCGGCGCTCAGCGCCGACAGCTCCGCGCTCAGCGGCGCGTCGGGTGCGGTGAAGCCGACATCGCTGCCGACCGTGCGGGCGGCGAGGGTGAGCGCGCGGCTGCCGGCCACGGCCTGGCGGCTGAGCAGCGCGGCGACGACCAGCGACACCACGCAGCCCATGGCCAGGACGATGGCGACGACCGCGACGTCGTCGGCCATCAGGAACATCTTGCGGGCGACGACGACCGTGCTGACGGTGAGCGAGAGCGCGGTCACCAGCGAGACGGTGAACAGGGACAGCGACAGCGAGCGCCGCCGCAGCAGCACGATGGCAGGCCAGCCGAGGAGCCCGGCCGCACCCGCCCCGGCGGCGGCGTAGAGGGCCATCTCCAGGTAGTGGTTCATCTGCCGCCCGCCTCCTCCTGCCCAGGGTCCTGACCGGCGCCGGTCCGCGCGTCCGCCGGGTCGAAACGGTAGCCGACGCCCCAGACGGTGGTGATCAGCCGCGGCGCGGCCGGGTCGTCCTCGACCTTCTCCCGCAGCCTGCGGACGTGCACCGTCACGGTGGACATGTCCCCGAAGTCCCAGCCCCAGACCTGATGCATCAGCTCCTCCCGCCCGAAGGCCGTCCCCGGGTGCTGCAGCAGGAACGCCAGCAGATCGAACTCGCGCAGGGTGAGTGCCAGTTCGCGGCCGCCCCGGTGGGCGCGGCGGGCCGCAGGGTCGAGCGTGAGGTCCCCGGCGCGCAGCGGCTCGGGGGAGGGGGCGGGCTGCGGGCCGGCACTGCGCCGCAGCACCGACTGGATCCGCAGCATCAGCTCGCGGGGCGAGAAGGGCTTGGTGACATAGTCGTCGGCGCCGAGCTCCAGGCCGAGGATGCGGTCGTGCTCGTCGCCCTTGGCGGTGAGCATCACGATGGGCAGGCCGCGGGTCGCCTGGTCGGCGCGCAGCCGGCGGCAGACCTCCAGGCCGTCGATGCCGGGCAGCATCAGGTCGAGGACGAGCAGGTCGGGCCGGACCGCGGCGACCTGCGCCAGCGCGGCGAGGCCGTCCTCGGCGCGGTCGACCGAGTATCCGGCGCGGAGCAGGTAGCCGGCGACGACTTCGGCGACGGTGGGGTCGTCGTCGACGACCAGGATGCGGGTCACACTCCGAGAGTAGGAGCACCCAGGCCCGGAAGATCCGCTCCGTTGCGTCCCGTAGGACTTCCGTAAGGTGTCGCCGCCTCTTCTGTCCGCCCGGCCCAGCCCGGTCCGTACGGCGTCATCTCGGTGAGCCCGGGGAAGTACACATGGACGCTGACGGCCGGCTCCAGCGAGTCGTTCGCCACCTCGTGCAGGTAGCCGGGGGCGAACATCCGCTGCGCGCCCTCGCCGAGCTGCCGCACCGTCCGCCCGGCCCCCGTCAGGGACCGCTCCGTCAGCGAGCCCTGAAGCACGGTCAGCACACCGGACGAGCGGCCGTGGTCGTGGCCGCCGCTGCCCTGCCCCGGCAGCCAGCTCAGCAGCCACACCTCGTAGCCGGGCCCGGTCTCGAGCCGGGAGTACCAGCGGGTGATCGCGTCGTAGCGGACCAGCGGCTCCCAGCGGGCGCGGTCCGCCGCGACCCGGCGGGCGAGCGCGGCGAAGTCGCCGACGGTGGTGGGGTGGGTGAGCGGAGCCGGAAGGAGGTGCGGCCAGGCGAGCGGGTCGCCGGCGATGCTGACGTCGCTGAGGCCGTCGATGTGTGACACGTCAAGAGTCCTTGCTGCTGCTGCCGAGTGCGGGGGAGTGCGGTGAGACTTCCCGGGCCGGGGCCTGAGGCAGGCCCTAGCTACAGCGGCAACAACAGAGCGCGCTCGCGGCACGAAGGAGCCCACCATGGACGTCCATGGTGGAAGCCGAGGTGGCTGCGCGGTGCTCTGACATGGAAGCAAGGACATCTTGCCCATGTGTCGGTTGTCAACTCGAAACCCCGGACGGGTGGACTGAAATCACCTGATCGGGCGATATGTCCCGGTCGTGGTTTGCCCGGGAAGATCTCCGGGAACGAGCCGCCCGACACTGCCGTGCCGCCGTCGCGGACCGCGTCGCAACCGGACGCTCCGGACTCCCGTCCTTCTGGGAGTACCCCCCGCGGCGGTGACGCGCAGGGCGACGTACCTGACATGCCAAGCTTCCGGTTTGTCCGGATATCCACACTTATCGTGGCCGCTTGGTTCCAGGGAGTGAATCCAGGGGCCAATACCAGAGCACAGCTTGACTGGGCCAGAGCGGCGCACTTGTAATTTCACTCGTGTCGTTTCGTCACTTTGCACAACGGCCGCCACGGGGACGCACGCTATGAGGGGTAGGAGACGCGCTGATGAGCGAGCTCTATGAGTTGATGATCGCCGACGAGGACACCGGCGAGGAAGAGCTCGGCTGGCAGGAGCGGGCCCTCTGCGCCCAGACCGACCCCGAGTCCTTCTTCCCGGAGAAGGGCGGCTCCACCCGTGAGGCCAAGAAGGTCTGCCTGGCCTGCGAGGTCCGGTCCGAATGCCTGGAGTACGCCCTCGCCAACGACGAGCGCTTCGGGATCTGGGGCGGCCTGTCCGAGCGTGAGCGCCGCCGCCTCAAGAAGGCCGTCGTCTAGAACAGCCCGGCACCGCTCCGGTCCCCCACGCCACGCCCCGCCCGGCTCTGCCCGGCGGGGCGTCGTCACAGCTGGGCGGACGTCAGATTTACGTACCGGTTCCCGACCTCCCCCGGAACACCCGTTAGTGTGGTGCGCTCAGTGCCTGTCTTAAACCTCCGAGCGCGTCCAGTTGCGCCGCCCGGACCCGCGCTCCACCCGGCCGGACGTCGAGCACACGGCCCCGGCCCGGTGACGCGCAAACCCTGCCATCCAGCGAACCGGGGCCAGCCACCGCGATGACTGCCACAGCCACCTCCTACGGCCACCCGGCGGCTGCACGCCCGCCCGCGTACCCACGGCACCTCGTCACCGCCGTCCTGGTCGCCCACGACGGGGCCCGCTGGCTGCCGCAGTCCCTGAACGGGCTGCTCGGCCAGGACCGCCCGGTCCAGCGGGTGCTCGCCGCCGACACCGGGTCCACCGACCGGACCCCGCAGCTGCTCACCGAGGCCCTCGGCCCCGACGCGGTCCACCAGTACGGGCGCCGCACGGGCTTCGGCACCGCCGTCAACGAGACCGTCAGGGCCTCCGCGCCGCTGCGCCCCGAGGACCTCCCCTACGCGATCACGTCCAGTGGCTACGACCCCGTCGGGAGCGGCGCCGACGACCAGTTCGGCGACCCCCTCGGGCACCACGACGAACTCGCCGCGGACCAGTCGCAGGCCGGGGACTCCAGCGAGCCGGTCGAATGGCTCTGGCTGCTCCACGACGACTGCGCGCCCGCCCCCGACGCGCTGCGCAAGCTGCTCCAGGTCGCCGAGACCACCCCCACCGCCGCCGTCATCGGCCCCAAGCTCCGCAGCTGGTACGACAACCGGCAGCTGCTGGAGGTCGGCGTCAGCATCGCCCGCAGCGGCCGCCGCTGGACCGGCCTCGACCGCCGCGAGCAGGACCAGGGCCAGCGCGACCAGGTCCGCCCGGTGCTCTCCGTCTCCACCGCCGGCATGCTGATCCGCCGCGACGTCTTCGAGCAGCTCGGCGGCTTCGACAAGAGCCTGCCGCTGATGCGCGACGACGTCGACCTGTGCTGGCGTGTGGCCGCCGCCGGGCACCGCACCGTGGTCGCCCCCGACGCCGCCCTGCGCCACGCCGAGGCCGCCAGCCGCGAACGCCGCCCCATCGACTGCGCCCGCCCCGGGCACCCGCACCGCATCGACAAGGCCGGCGCGGTCTTCACGCTGCTGGCCAACTGCCGGGGACTGCTGCTGCCCTACGTGCTGCTGCGGATCACCGTCAGCACGCTGCTGCGCGCCCTCGGCTTCATCCTCGGCAAGACCCCCGGCCAGGCCGTGGACGAACTCGCCGGGTTCGCCCACGTCCTGGTCCGCTTCGGCGGGGTCCTGGCCGCCCGGGGCCGCCGCAGGCGCACCCGCAGCCACGACGCCATCGACGACCCCAGCCTCTTCCCCGCGCCCGGCGCCACGACCAGGGCCGCGATCGAGAGCCTGGTCGCCGAGTTCGCCGGCCGCACCGGCAACGAGGCCATGTCCAGCCGCCACGGCTCGGTCGAGTCGGGCCCGGTCGACGACGACGCCGAGTTCCTGGAGATCGAGCAGTTCGCCCGGCTGAAGCGGGTCGCCCGCAAACCCGCGCCGGTGCTCTTCGCCGGTCTGCTGCTGATCACCCTGATCGCCTGCAGGAACCTCCTCGGCACCGGCGCCCTCAACGGCGGCGCGCTGCTGCCCACGCCCGGTGGCGCGAGCGACCTGTGGAGCCAGTACGCCGCCAGCTGGCAGACCAACGGCGTCGGCGCGGCGACCGGCTCGCCGCCCTACCTCGGGGTGATCGCCGCCCTCTCCAGCCTGACCTTCGGCAACCCCAGCCTCGCCATCGGGCTGCTGCTGATCCTGACCGTTCCGCTCGCGGGCGTCTCCGCCTATCTGGTGTCCCGGCCGCTGATCGCCTCCCGGCTGGTCCGCGCCTGGGCCAGCGCCGGATACGCGCTGCTGCCCGCCGCCACCGGTGCGCTCGCCCAGGGCCGGATCGGCACCGCCGTCCTCGCCATACTGCTGCCGCCGCTGGCGCGCGCCGCCGCCGTGGCCGTCGGCCTCGGCATCCGCCGCGAGACCGCGGCCAGGGGCGGACGCCCCGGCTGGCGCAGCGCCTGGGTCGCGGCGCTGCTGCTCACCTTCACCACCGCCTTCGTGCCCCTGGCCTGGGTGCTCGGCCTGCTGCTCGCCACCGGCGCGCTGGTCGCCGGGTTCCTGCGCGGCGGGGCCTTCGGCCGCGGCATCGGCGCGCTGCGCTCCCTCGGCCTGCGCTGCCTGGCCATCGTCGGCACCCCGCTGCTGGTCCTCGCACCCTGGTCGCTCGGCCTGTTCACGCACCCGGGACGGCTGCTGCTCGAAGCCGGCATCCCCGGAGCGGTCGGCCCGACGGCGACGCCCGAAGGACTGCTGCTGCTCGACCCCGGAGGCAGCGGCACCGTCCCCGGCATCCTGGTCGCCGGCATCGTGCTGGCGGCACTCGCCGCACTGCTGCGCGCCGACCGCCGCCGCGCGGTCGTCGCGGCCTGGGGCGCGGCCTCCGTCGGCATCCTCGGAACCGTCCTCACCGGCACCGCCAAGGTCGTTCCCGGACCGGGGCAGGAGGCGGTGTCCGTCTGGGCCGGACCGGCGACCCTGCTGGCCGGGATCGCGCTGCTCTCCGCCGCTGCCATCGGCGCGGACGGAGCCCGTGCCCGCGTCGCCGGGATCAACTTCGGCTGGCGCCAGCCGGTCGCCGCGATCCTCGTGCTCGCCGCCGCCGTCGCCCCGTTCGCCGCAGCCGGCTGGTGGGTGCTGCGCGGCGCGGACGGGCCGCTGGAGCGCAGCAGCGGGCAGCTGGTGCCCGCGTTCATCAGCCAGCAGGCCGACAGCGTCGACGAGATCCGCACCCTGGTCCTGAAGACCGGCGACAACGGCGGCCTGGTCTCGTACTACCTGGTCAGGGGCGGCGGGCCGACCATCGGCAGCGCCGAGTCCATGGACGCGACCGCGCCCTCCGCGAACCTGAGGACCCTGGTGGGCAACCTGGTCGCGGGCGCGGGCGGCGACCCGGCCGACCAGCTCTCCGACTACGCCGTGCAGTACGTCCAGGTACTGGCGCCGGTGAGCAGCCAGGTGTCCGGCGCGCTCGACGCCACACCGGGGCTGACCCGGGTGAACCAGCAGCAGGGCGCCAGCATCTGGCGGCTGACCGACAACGTCCACCGCGCCGTCATCCAGACGTCAGGAAGCGCGGACGTGGCCGTCCCGGCCGGGGCCGTGGACGTCGACGCGACCATCCCGTCCGGGAGCTCCGGCCGGGTGCTGCGGCTCGCGGACTCCGCGGACCCGGGCTGGCACGCGACCCTCGACGGCACCACGCTCACCCCGACCACGGTGGACGGCTGGGCCCAGGGCTTCCAGCTGCCGGCGAACGGCGGCCGGCTCGCGGTCTCCTACGCCGAGAGCCCGCTGCACAAGGGCTGGATCGCCGGGCAGTGCTTCCTGGCCCTGGTGCTGCTGGTGCTGGCCCTGCCGGGCCGTCGCGACAACAAGGACGACGACCTCCCCGAGGAGGGCGCCCCGAGCGCGGAGCAGCAGGCCGCGGCCGCGGCCGAGATCCCGCTGCCCGGCTCGCGGCGGGCCAGGCGACTGGCCGCGGAGGAGCCCGAGACGCCCGACGCCCCCGACGCGCCCGCAGCCACCGCCGCTCCTGCCGCTCCCGAGCCGGAACCGCAGCCGGAGCTCCAGCCCGAGCCCGTCCCTGCGTTCGTCCCGACGCAGCAGGGCTGGGACCAGCAGGGCTACCCCCAGCAGGCCGAACCGCCGTACGGCTGGGACCAGTACGCCAGCCCCCAGCCCCAGCCCCAGCCGCAGCAGCCCTACGCCGACCCGGCCTACCCCGAGCAGCCCTACTACGGCGAGCAGCAGCCCTACTTCCAGGAGCAGCAGCAGCCGTACTACCAGGAGCAGCAGCCGTACTACGGCGACCAGCAGGGCGGCTACGCGCCGGAGCAGGGGTACGACCCCCAGGGCCCCCAGAGCTACGAGTCCCCCGGCTACACCTGGCAGGGCGGTCCCCCCGTCCCCGGCCAGGCGGTCCCGCAGCACGACACCGGGGAGTACGGCTCCCTCCCGCCGGACGACCCGTGGCTCCACGCCGGCGATCCGCACAGCCCCCACTACGACGGAACCGGGAACTGACGCGACATGATCAGCCGCACCACGCAGTCTCTCCTCGGCGCCGTCGGCGTGCTCGCGCTCGCCGTGGGCATCGCCGAGGTCCATCCGCCCACGGGGCAGGCGGCCGTCTCCGGGACGACCGTCAGCACCTCGGTCCAGAACAGCGACCTGGTGTGCCCGCCGACCCTGCAGGGCGTCGGCGGCGCCACCACGTACAGCTTCGCCGTCCCCGGTCCGCTGAGCGGGACCGCGGCCTCCGGCAGCGCCTCGCTGACCGGGCTCCCCGGTACCGCGGGCGGTGCCGCGCTGGCGACCCAGACCACCGCGGGCGGCTCGACCACCGCCCACGCGGGGTCGGCCGCCCAGGCGCTGGTCGCCACCGCGAGCGGGGGGACCGCCCCCGGCTTCACCGTGCAGCAGACCACCACGGCGGCGGACCACGCGATCTCCGGGACCGGCTGCACCGCGCCCGGCACGGACTTCTGGTTCTCCGGGGCGGACTCCGACAAGGGCAGCAGCGACTACATCGAGCTGACCAACGCGGAGGACAGCGAGGCCGATGCGGAGGTCCAGATCTTCAACTCCTCCGGTGAGGTGGAGGGCCCCTCCGCGGCCAGCATCAGCGTCGCCGCCGACTCCACCACCTCCGTGCTGCTCTCGACCCTGCTGGGCCCCGGCAACGAGAACACCTTCCTGGCCGTCCATGTGACGGTCCATACGGGCCGGGTCGCCGCCGCGCTGCACGCCGACAGCGGCAGCAAGGGCGCGGACTGGCTGCCGGCCACCGTGCTCGGCACCTCGCAGGTCATCCCGGGCCTGCCGGGGGACATCACCGACGCGACGCTGGTGCTGGACGACCCCGGCTCCGCCGACGCCGACCTGAACATCCAGCTCGCCACCCAGAACGGCTGGATCGTCCCGGCCGGGCACGAGACCGTCCAGGTCAAAGCCGGCATGGCGACCTCGGTGGACCTGGGCAGCCTGGACCTGCACAACCAGCCGGTGGCGCTGCGGCTCACCCCCGCCGACAGGACCCAGCCGTCGGCCCCGATCGTGGCCGGTCTCCAGGTGGTCAGGAGCAGCGGCGGATCGACCGACGTCGGCTACCTGGCGGGGACCGCACCCATCGGGCAGCGGGCGACGGCGGCGGGCAACACGGCCGGCGAGTCCACGCTGATGCTCACTGCCGCCGCCGGCGCCGCGACGGTCACGGTGAACTCGATCGGCAGCAGCGGCACGCCCGTGTCGCAGACCGTGCAGATCCCGGCCGGATCGACCGTCCCGGTGCCGCTCAAGGCGCCGTCGGGCAGCAGCGGCGACGCGGCGTTCGCGGTGACCGTCGTTCCCGTCTCCGGCGGCCCGGTCTACGCGGCCCGCATGATCGGCTCCACGTCGGGTCCCGGCTTCACCGTGCAGGAACTGCCGGACGACCACAGCACCGTGGAGATCCCGCGCGCCGTCGAGGACGGCTCGATCCTGATGCCGTAGCCGCTCCTCGTCCCGGTCACTCCTCGCCGAGCTGGGGGTCGACCGCCTCCGGGTCGACCCCCAGGAACTCGGCGACCTGCTCCACCACCACTTCGTGGACCAGCGCGGCGCGTTCCTCGCGCCCCTTCGCGCGGTTCTCCACCGGGCGCCGGTAGACCACGATGCGGGTCGACCCGCCCTGGGACGCGGGCACCAGGCGGCCCAGCGGCACATCGTCGGAGCGGGCGTCCTCCGGGTCGGGCTCGGGCTCTCCCGGGACCGCGCCGGGCACGTCCTGGACCGCGAACTCGACCTCGCCCAGCTGCGGCCAGCGCCGCTCGAGGCGCTCCACCGACTCCCGGACGTAGTCGTCGAAGATCTCGGAACGGCTCAGCGAGATGGGTACCTGCGGGGGCGCGAGCGGGCCGCGAAGCCCTCGGCCGTGGCGGTCGCGTCGGCGCGGGCGGCTGTCGGAGGCGGCGGTTCTGTCCACGTCGGCAACAGTACTGAGGTTTGCCCGCGCAGGCGGATTCCGGGCGACACGTCGGCAGGTCGTCGCGGACCGGTCACGAGTGCGGTACCGTCCATCGTCGTGAGCCCTGTCCGTCGCTGTTCGCGCACCGCGTGCGGTCGTCCCGCCGTCGCGACGCTGACGTACGTCTACGCGGACTCGACCGCGGTCCTCGGCCCGCTCGCGACCTACGCCGAACCGCACTGCTACGACCTGTGCGCGGAGCACTCCGAGCGGCTCACCGCGCCGCGCGGGTGGGAGGTCGTCCGCCTGACCGTCGACTCCGGGCCGATCCGGCCCAGCGGGGACGACCTGGAGGCGCTCGCCAACGCCGTCAGGGAGGCCGCCCAGCCGCCCGTGCGCCGCCAGGACGGCGGCAGCCAGGCGGACCCCACCGAGGTCGGCCGACGCGGGCACCTGCGGGTACTGCGCTCACCCGACGCCTGACTCCCCCCGCGCACACCGGCAACCGGTACTGTGCTGCCCCGGGGACGACCGCTGTGCCCCGGCGCAGGCAAACGTCGGCGCCTGACGAGAACGACGGAGACCCCGAGTGCGTGACCTCAAGCAGATCGTGAAGGCGTACGACGTGCGCGGTGTGGTCCCCGACCAGTGGGACGAGTCGCTCTCCCGCGCCTTCGGTGCCGCGTTCGTCCAGGTCACCGGGGCGACCGCGATCGTCACCGGCCACGACATGCGTCCGTCCTCGCCCGGCCTGTCGCGCGCGTTCGCCGAGGGCGCCGCCGCCCGGGGCGTGGACGTGGTCGAGATCGGCCTCTGCTCCACCGACGAGCTCTACTTCGCCAGCGGCAAGCTGGACCTGCCCGGCGCGATGTTCACCGCCAGCCACAACCCGGCCCAGTACAACGGCATCAAGATGTGCCGCGCCGGGGCCTCGCCCGTCGGCGAGGACACCGGCCTGGTGGAGATCCGCGAACTGGTGGAGTCCTGGACCGCCGCCGACGGCACCGTGACCGTCCCGTCCGTCGACGCCGTCCCCGGGAGCATCACCCAGCAGGACGAGCTCCACCCCTACGCCGCGCACCTGCGCGGCCTGGTGGAGCTGGGCTCCATCCGGCCCCTGAAGGTCGCCGTGGACGCCGGCAACGGCATGGGCGGCCACACCGTGCCCACCGTCTTCGACGGCCTGCCGCTGGACGTCGTCCCGATGTACTTCGAGCTCGACGGGACCTTCCCCAACCACGAGGCCAACCCGCTCGACCCCAAGAACCTGGTCGACCTGCAGGCCAAGGTCCGCGAGGTCGGCGCCGACATCGGCCTCGCCTTCGACGGCGACGCCGACCGCTGCTTCGTGGTGGACGAGCGCGGCGAGCCGGTCTCCCCGTCCGCCATCACCGCCCTGGTCGCGGTGCGCGAGCTGGCCAGGGCCAAGGCGGCGGGGGAGGAGGAGCCGATCATCATCCACAACCTGATCACTTCCTGGACCGTGCCCGAGGTCGTCCGCGAGCACGGCGGCAGGACCGTCCGCACCCGGGTCGGACACTCCTTCATCAAGCAGGAGATGGCCACCACCGGAGCGGTCTTCGGCGGCGAGCACTCCGCGCACTACTACTTCCGTGACTTCTGGCGTGCCGACACCGGCATGCTCGCGGCCATGCACGTCCTCGCCGCCCTCGGCGGCCAGGACGGCACGCTGTCCGAGCTGGTCGCCGAGTACGACCGCTACGCCGCCTCCGGCGAGATCAACAGCACCGTGGACGACCAGGCGGCCAGCACCGCCGCCGTCCGCGCCGCCTACGCCGAGACCCCCGGGGTCGGCTTCGACGAGCTCGACGGCCTCACCGTCACCGGCGACGACTGGTGGTTCAACCTCCGCGCCTCCAACACCGAGCCGCTGCTGCGACTCAACGTCGAGGCCCGCGAGCAGGAGACCATGGCCAGGATCCGCGACGAGGTCCTCGCCATCGTCCGCGGCTGACGCCCGCACCGCGACCGCCCGCCGCCACCTCCCGGAGCAGCGGGCGGTACGGTAGCTTCCCTGGAGCACCCCCGCCGACCGACCCCCCGCCGACCGACCCCACGGAGTTCAGGTATGAGCATCGACCCCGCCCTGCTGGAGATCTTCGCCTGCCCGCAGTGCCACGCGCCGCTCATCGAGTCCGACGAGGAACTGGTCTGCACCGGTGCCGACTGCGGCCTGGCCTACCCCGTCCGCGACGGCATCCCGGTCCTCCTCATCGACGAGGCCCGGCGCCCCGACTGAGCAGGAGACCGCCGCATGATCGAGGAGTGGCTGCTCGACGACCCGGCCGAACTGACCCGCACCGACGGGTCGGGACTGCTGCTGGACCTGGCATCGGCCGGCGCGACCGTACGCCGGGCGGTCCGGCTCGCCGGTGAGGCGGGGCTCGACGCACTGCGCCCCGAGGGACGGCCCCGAGCCGCCCTCGTGGTCGGCCACGGCACCGCCGGACTCGTCGGCGAGCTGCTGGCCGCAGTCTGCGGCACCGCCTCCCAGATCACCGTCCTCCGCCCGGCCCTGCCCGACCCGGCGGAGCCGCACGAGCCGACAGGCCCGGCGGTCAGCACCGCGGAGCTCCGCTCCGACTTCTCCCTCGGCCTGAACTGGACGCTGCCCGGCTGGGCCGGCCCCTCCGACCTGGTGCTGATCCTCTCCACCAACGGAACCGAGCCCGGTCTGACGGCCCTCGCCCAGCAGGCCTACGCCCGCGGTTGCTCGATCGTCTCCGTCGCCCCCGCAGGCAGCACCCTCGCCCTGGCGACCGTGCAGGTGCGTGGCCTCCCGCTGCCCTTCGAGAGCTCCGAGGCCGCCCCCGAACCCGCCTCCGGACTCGACCGGGACATCCCGCAGGAGGCGCCGTCGGCGCTCTGGGGGCTACTGGCACCGGTACTGGCCCTCGCCGACAGGATCGGCCTCGCGGCGGTCCCCGACTCTGCGCTGCAGGCCGCGGCCGACCGGCTCGACGACCTGGCCGTCCGCTGCAGCCCCACCGCCGAGTCCTTCAACAACCCCGCCAAGACCCTGGCGATCGAGCTCGACGGCTTCCTGCCGCTGCTCTGGAGCGACGGCCCCGGCACCGCCGCCGTCGGCTCCCGCTTCGCCGCCATGCTCGCCGCCAGGGCCGGGCGGCCCGCCCTCACCGGCCTGCTCCCGGAGGCCCTCACCAGCCAGCGCGGCCTGTTCGTCGGGCAGCTCGGCACCGACGCGGAGGAGGACGACTTCTTCCGCGACCGCACGGAAGAGGCCGACGCCCTCCGCCTGAAGCTCCTGCTGCTGCGCCGCACCCCGCAGGCGCAGCAGGCCCAGCCGGAATCCCCGTCGCAGCCCCAGCCGCAGATCCAGCCGACCGCGTCGCCCGCCGTCGCCCGCGCCCACCGGTTGGCCTCGGACCACCAGGTGGGCATCCAGGAACTCGCGTCCACCCATGTCGATACGCTCGACGCCCTGGCCGAGCTGATCGCCCTCACCGACTTCGCCGCGGTCTACCTGGGACTGGCCGCCTCAGCGAGTTCTCGCATCCACTGACCGTACAGAGCAGGAACTGAATTGTGGACCGACTGATCAACATCATTCGCCCGTACCCCTGGGGGTCCAGGACCGCGCTGCCGGAACTCCTCGGCACGGCGCCCACGGGCGAACCCCGGGCGGAGCTGTGGATGGGCGCCCACCCGGGGGCCCCGTCCGCCGTCGACCGCGGAGACGGCCCGCAGTCCCTGAACGTCCTGATCGACGCAGACCCCGAGGGCGAACTCGGCGACGCGACCGTCCGCAGGTTCGGCCCCACCCTCCCCTTCCTGCTCAAGATCCTCGCGGCCGGTGAGCCGCTCTCCCTGCAGGTCCACCCGGACCTCGCCCGCGCCCGCGCCGGATTCGCCGACGAGGAGGCCCGGGGCATCCCCCTGGACGCACCCGACCGCAACTACAAGGACGCCAACCACAAGCCGGAACTGATCTGCGCCCTGGACGAGTTCATCGGCCTCTGCGGCTTCCGGGCACCCGTCGGCACCGCCCTGCTCCTGGACGCCCTCGCCGTCCCCTTCCTGGTGCCGCTCGCCGCAACCCTGCGCGAGAAGCCGGAGCAGGACGCGCTCCGCGAGGTCCTCACCACCGTCCTCACCGCCGACCCCGACACCGTCGCCGTCGCCGTCCGGCAGACCGGGGAGGCCCTGGAGCGCGCCGCCAAGTCGGTCGAGGCCGGCGACACCGGGGACGACCCGGCCCTCTCGCTCCTGCCCGCCTCCCTGCAGTCCTTCCTGGGCTGCTACGCCGAGGTCTGCCGCGCCTACCCCGAGGACCCCGGAGCGATCGCCGCGCTCCTCCTCAACGACGTCCGGCTGCAGCCCGGCGAGGCCCTCTACCTGGGTGCCGGAGTCCCGCACGCCTACCTCAGCGGCCTGGGCGTCGAGATCCTGGCCAACTCCGACAACGTGCTCCGCTGCGGCCTCACCCCCAAGCACGTCGACATCCCCGAACTGCTGCGGGTCGTCGAGTTCAGCAGCAGGGAGCCCGGCGTGCTGCGCCCCGCCCCCGTCCCGGACTCCGACGGCGAGGAGCTCTACCCCGCACCCATCGACGAGTTCCGGCTCTCCCGCTTCACCCTGGGCGGCACCGCGCCGCAGAGCCGCAGCGTCCCCGGCGCCGCCCCGCAGATCCTGCTCTGCACCGAGGGGACGGCGGTCCTCACCGACGCCGACGGATCATCGATCACGCTCCAGCGGGGCGAGTCGTCCTTCGTTCCCGCCGGTGGACCCGCCCTCCGGGTCGGCAGCGCGGACGCCGGCACCCGGACCGCGGTCTTCCGTGCCACGGTCTCGGTGTAGTCCACCGCCCGCCGCAGAACGACGTCGCCCCGCCTCCGGCCCCGGGGGGCGGAAAGCGGGGCGACGAACAAGTCCACTCGTCCAAGTCCACTCGTCCGAGTGAATCAGCCTCCGAGCACCAGCTTCTCCAGCGCGGCCCGGGCGCGCGCGTCGGACTGTGCCCGCTGCGCCACGGCCATGGCCAGGGCGTGCGCCCACTCGTCCAGGCCCACCGGCTTGCGCGACAGCACCACCCCGCGCACGACGGTCGCCACCTCGGCCTGCGGACGGCCGTGCGCGAGCGTCAGGATCAGCCGGCGGTCGTCCAGCGAGACCTCCAGCTTCTCCACCTTGCCCTCGCGCCCGGACATCCGGTCGCCCATGCTGCGCTTGCGCTCAAAGGTGACCGAGCCCGTGGGCAGCGCGTCGGCCAGTGAGTCGGTCAGCACCTTGACGTAGATCTCCAGGTCGGTGGAGTCCCGGCGCAGCGCGGCCGTCAGCATGTCCAGCGACATACCGGGGTCGTTCACCTCGGCATCCAGCGCTCGGCTGTCCGCCGAGCCGTCGGCGTCGTCCGGCCGCGCCGGCAACGGGTCGTGCTCGCCCATCATCTGTCCTCTCTTGACCTGCCTGGAACGAGCTTCTCACCCGTCGAGGCTGAGAACCATGGTGGGGCGCTCGATCTCGTGGTCGGCACGCAGCGGCCTGACCGCGGTGCCGATGGAGAAGAACTCCGTGGTGTGCCCGCCCCAGCGGTGGTTGTGCGCATTGAGCTGGACGCCGACGACACCCTCCGCGTGCAGGGCCTCCGCCTCCGCCTGCATCCGGGCCATGGCCAACTCGCGGGCGTCGTAGAGGGCCTGGGTGAACTGCTCGATCTCCACGTTCTTGCCGATGTTGGAGAACACCGCGCCCATCCGCTGGTGGGCGATGTGGTAGACGCAGGTGCCCATCACCATGCCCAGCGGGGCGTAGCCCGCGCGGATCAGGGTCCAGAAGTCCTGGCCCGACAGGTCCGAGGTGAAGGGCTGGCCCTTGTTGTTGCGCCAGCTGCCGCTCGGGGCCGGATTGTCCTTGTCCGCCTTGACGGCCGTGCCGATGGCGATGAACTCGGCGATGTCGTTGCCGAACTCGCGGGCCTCCACGGTCAGGCGGACGCCGACGATGCCGTCGGCCCCCAGTGAGGCGGCCTCCGCCTCCATCCGGGTCATGGCCAATTCGCGGGCGTGGTACATCGCCTGGCTGAGGGTCTCCAGTTCCTGGTTCTTGTTCCAGCGCCCGATCTGCATGCCCACGTGGTAGATGGAGCTGCCGAGCACCAGGCCGATCGGCTTGAAGCCGGCCTCCCGCACCAGCAGGAACTCGTTCACGGAGAGGTCACTGGTGAAAATGGAGCCCGGCTTGCCCGGCTCCAGCTCCGCCAGCCGCCGCATCGCATCGGCCGGGACACCCTCAGAGGTGTGTTCGATCTTGCTCATGTCGTTACCCCTACTCGCATACTCGCGCTCAGCACCTCGGACGAAGTCCCTGTTGTCATGCCCGCCCCGCTCATACCTGTTCGGCTCATACCTGTTCGCCGAGTTCGCTCAGCTCCCGGGCCAGCCGGCGGTACTCGGTGGCGTCCCCGTAGGGGCTGGAGGCCACGGCCGCGAGCCGCTGCCGCAACCGGTCGCCGCGGTTGCCCAGCGGCATCACCGACAGCGTCCTCGGCGCCGCTTCGCGAGTCTCGAACCGCGCGATGGTCGTCGCCACCATCGTGGACTCGGCGACGTGGTCCTCCTGCTCCGAGTTGCTGCGGTTCCGGGCGCGGATGCAGCCCTCGCGCCACACCCGCAGATTGCTGCTGGCCAGGATGATCCCGTCGCCGCCGTGCCGCGCGCCCTGGAGCTGCAGCTGCCTCCTGGCGTCGGCACGGACTCCGTGGACCAGGTCGCTCCAACCGGTGACCTCGACGTTCTGCCAGGAGAAGGTCTGCGACTGGGTGCGGTAGTCGTCGTGGCGGATGCCGATGGACATGCCCACCAGCAGCTCCACCGGAACCCAGCCGGAGGCGAGCAGCTTGGCGAAGCCCTGGCCGTCCAGGTGGGAGGTGAACGGGTGCTTGGGGCGGTTGGGTCCCTGCGCCCGCACCGCCGTCCCGATGACCTTGAACTCCAGGCAGTTGGGTTGGCCGATGAAGGGCGCCATGGTCAGCTCCGCGGCCACCACTCCGTCGCCGCCGAGAGCCTGGCACTCGGCCGTCATCCGGTCCAGCGCCGTACGCCGCGCCTTCTCGAACACGGCGACCAGCCCGGACGACGGGGCGCCCTGGCCGGACAGTGCGACCGGCGACCTCCCGACGTTCCCGAAGGCGAAGCCGTACCCGGCGCCCTGGAACAGGCAGTCGTGATAGCCCCAGTAGGCTCCGCTCCTGCCGATGTGATAAACGGCGGAGCCCATGACCTGGCCCACGGGTTCGAAGCCGACGCTGCGGATCGCCGCGAACTCATTGGTGGACAGGGCGGACGTCCAGGTCCCGCTGCCTTTGATCTCGGCCATCCGCTCAGCGGCGGCCGGCGGCAACCCGGTCCCGCTCCATGGCACCGACATATGTCTCCTGCTCTCGTCCTACGGACCGGTGAAGGTTCGCCGCGTCGAACCCTAGAGCGAAGTTTCGACCGCGCACACCGGAATGTACGCCTGCTTTCCAGAACCATGACACAGGCCCCGAGCGTTGGATGTCGAGTCGGACGACACCCTTTTGCGCGCCCTGTCTTGCAACTCCACCGGTGGCGAGAGGGCCCGGCGGTGTAGATTCGCTTCAGAGCCAGACGTCGCTGCTGATGGCGGTCGGTGCGCCGGAGCGGTCCCCTGCCCACGGGCGGAGGACCCGCTGGGCAAGCCGAGGGAGAGAGGGCCTCCGACGCACTGGGTCAGAACAGGTACGACGGTTGCCGGACGCGTTCGAAACCCTCCGGGGTCTTTCGCATGCCCCTGCACGGACAAGCCGCACCCGCGACGCGCACGCGCGCCGGGTGCTCTGTCGGCGTACCCCTTCCGACCCGCGCAAGCCTGAGCCCTCGCCGGTCCCGACCGGCGCCCCGTTTAGCGATGGAGTAGAAGCATGTCTGCCATTCCCGCCGGTGACTTCAAGGTCGCCGATCTGTCCCTGGCTGCCTTCGGGCGCAAGGAGATCCAGCTGGCCGAGCACGAGATGCCCGGTCTGATGTCGATCCGCAAGGAGTACGCCGCGGCGCAGCCGTTGGCGGGTGCGCGGATCACCGGTTCGCTGCACATGACGATTCAGACGGCGGTGCTGATCGAGACGTTGACGGCGCTGGGTGCTGATGTCCGTTGGTGCTCGTGCAACATCTTCTCCACGCAGGACCACGCGGCTGCGGCGATCGCGGTGGGTCCGGAGGGTACGCCGGAGAGTCCGTCGGGTGTGCCGGTGTTCGCGTGGAAGGGGGAGACGCTGGCGGAGTACTGGTGGTGCACGGAGCAGGCGTTGACCTGGCCGGGCGAGGTGGGCCCGAACATGATCCTGGACGACGGCGGTGACGCCACGATGCTGATCCACAAGGGTGTGGAGTTCGAGAAGGCCGGTGCCGTGCCGGATCCCTCGACGGCTGACAGCGAGGAGTTCGCGGTCGTCCTGGAGCTGCTGAACCGGACCCTGGCCGAGACCCCGCGTCGCTGGACCGAGGCCGCGGCGGCGGTCAGGGGTGTGACGGAGGAGACCACGACGGGGGTGCACCGTCTGTACGAGATGTTCCGTGACGGGAGCCTGCTGTTCCCGGCGATCAACGTCAACGACGCGGTGACCAAGTCGAAGTTCGACAACAAGTACGGGTGCCGGCACTCGCTGATCGACGGCATCAACCGGGCCACCGATGTCCTGATCGGCGGCAAGGTCGCGGTGGTGTGCGGTTACGGCGATGTCGGCAAGGGCTGTGCGGAGTCGCTGCGCGGGCAGGGTGCGCGGGTCATCGTGACCGAGATCGACCCGATCTGCGCGCTGCAGGCGGCGATGGACGGCTACCAGGTCACGACCCTGGACGAGGTCGTGGGGATCGCGGACATCTTCATCACCACGACCGGCAACAAGGACATCATCCTGGCCGGGCACATGGAGCGGATGAAGCACCAGGCGATCGTGGGCAACATCGGCCACTTCGACAACGAGATCGACATCGCGGGCCTGGCGAAGCTTGCGGGGGTCGTGCGGACCGAGGTCAAGCCGCAGGTGCACGAGTGGCGGTTCGCGGACGGTCACACGATCATCATGCTGTCCGAGGGGCGGCTGCTGAACCTGGGCAACGCGACCGGGCATCCGTCGTTCGTGATGTCCAACTCGTTCGCGAACCAGACGATCGCGCAGATCGAGCTGTTCACCAAGACCGAGGAGTACCCGGTCGGGGTGTATGTGCTGCCCAAGCACCTGGACGAGAAGGTCGCCCGGCTGCACCTGGACGCCCTGGGCGTGAAGCTCACCGTGCTGAGCGACGAGCAGGCCGCCTACATCGGCGTCCCGGTCGAGGGCCCCTACAAGCCCGAGCAGTACCGCTACTGAT